>Ga0307515_10001042_pt1 | contig 63397 bp, 63 predicted proteins | sample 17_EM_MG_FD_194513 | JGI IMG/M metagenome (GOLD analysis project Ga0307515, IMG submission 194513) | Populus trichocarpa ectomycorrhiza microbial communities from riparian zone in the Pacific Northwest, United States - 17_EM | ecosystem: Host-associated > Plants > Roots > Unclassified | place... | reverse complement strand
GCCATGGCTTGAACCATCAACTTGCCACATGGCGTTCAAGGGCGTTTATTTGTGATGGAATTTTCCGAATGTTCCACGTGTAGTTACCATGTATAGTATTCCCGACAAGCCCGGATTGCTCAAAATCAAGTCAAGTCAACAAGTCAAATCACCGTGATCCAATGAGGTGTGACTCCCAGTAAAAAGTCCCGATCGATGGGGGGCGACGCCGGGCGATTCCGGAGTTGGCGTCGTCTGGGATCGATGAGCGTCGAAAACGCGAACTAACTCGCGACTGGGGACGATCAACTTGGAAATTGATGAATGTTGTTGTGTATATAGTCTTTATGCGATCTATAATGAGCGATTGGTATCGATTCTGAGCGACCCGGGTCGACTGTGGACGACGGGGTAAATTACGCTTGCGATGATCTGGAGCGATTCACGACGATTTGGAGCGATTCACAACGGTTCGTATCAATTTACAACGATCACTAAAGAGTACATGACTGGGTAGTATGTGTCTCAACGCTGTTCTGCGTTGGGCATCCTGTTTCGGGTTGTTGTGCTATTTGGTGGCGGGCATCTGTGGGGAACACACAGTAAATGATGTGACGTGATCAGAAAGTACGGGTATGACATACGATGGCTGCGATCTTTGCCTGGACGGGGGTTAGAGACGATATCATATATCTGGGAGTCCCATCACATACCTTCTTTGTCTCGTCGTCGAGATTCTTCCAGTATATGCTGAATTGGTTGGCATTACCACCCGTCTCTTTCATCCATGCTTCGCAGCACATTCTCCTGTGAAGCATGGGTTAGTCACACGACGAACTCGAATACAATCTGACTCTGACTCACCTGAACGGGAACCGGCCTTTGGGCTTTTTTGCGGGGGGTCCAGTGGGTCCTGGGGAGTCTGAGGAAGCGGTGTTGCTATCGCCGGCGGAATCTATGTTACGATCATCTCTGTTCCTTTTTCTATTTGCTGGAACTGGTGTGGTGATGATCGGAGTAATATGGGGGCGGTAGGGATCTTGCGTTGGTGAGTGTTTCGGTGTGGGGGAATCGGACAAATCAGTTGGGATCGATGCGATTTGTGTGAATGGAGCGGTCGTAGCTGTGTTCACCGCGTTCTCGAACGTACTGGGGGCTGGTTCAGTGATTTCAGGTGTAGAGGGAAGAGGAGGGGTCGGGTGGACGACGCCACTGCCCGATGCCGCCGACGTGTTCTATTTTGTTTCCGAGTCAACTTAGGCAATGAGACGACCATGTAGCGTACGCACTTGAGCAGGTGGAGTCTCAGAAACGGTTGACATGATCTGTATGTCTGCGCTGTGATTGATAGTTAGCATCCTCGTTTGGTGGACAAAATAAAAAAACGAATACAATGGGTCCACCTAGATATTGCGGTAAGTCTTTGATGAACGGAAATAAGCAGTTGCTTACCGTTGTAATCTTTGCCGTGATCTTCTTCTTTGGTTGTGGTCTTGTAGGGTGGAAGCCAGGTGTTGCAATCGCCTTCTCCTTTCCTTTGTGCTTCTTCAATGAACCTGCATCCGAATCGCCTTCGTCCTCGCGCGCACGCTTCGAACCCGTGGGGATGCGGTCATCGGATGATGGTATCTCAATGAGCGTATTGTGCTCGGGGTCGTCTGAGTTGGATAAGGCGTCACCTTCACTTGATGGTAACTCGATGGGCGTCGTATGCTTGGGTTTGTTTGAACCGGGAGTCTTCTGCTTGGGGTCGTTCGAGGCGGTGGACTTGTTTGAATTTCCGTGCTTCCTCTTCCAGGTATTGAGGTGGTTCGTCCAGATTTGTTTCACCTTCCAGTGTCCTTCGCATAGTCGGAGCCAAGGAAACTTGCCTTCCATCGTCTTGCGATAGTCTTCTTTCCTCTTGAAACCCATGTGCTTGTAGGGTCCTGGCATCTCGCCCTCGGACAGCATGTCAGCCCAGTAAGAGTAGAGGTCTCCCCGGATCTCGTTCTTGGTATCGTTTGAAACCAGTTGGCCAAACTCGTCCTCAAAGAAAAGACTCAGAATCGGCGAATCAGAATCTTTGATTTTTGACCTGTTCCGGATCGCCTGCCACGGTTCGTTATTCCAGTATTGGACGAGCTTATGGTCCACTTGTTTTGGATTGAGTGGGATACCGGGTGCCTCGACTCCAGGGATCTGTCCGGTAAAGTTAGTCGAGATGTGGTGCACCATCTTCTGGACTTTGTCTTTGGTATCGTCGATCGTCTCGCTGAGACCACCGACGAGAGTGGTATATGCGTCCCTGCAGGGGAAAATCCCATCAACGCCGTGTATACAATCTAAAAGAATAAGTATGCACGTAATGGACTCCACACGACCTTGGAGGTAACGGATCTTTTGTTTCAGTTGGTCGTTTTCAGTACGCAGCTCGAGGAGCTCGGTTGCCTCGGTATGATGACTGTCTGAGGAGATAGAAATATGAGAATGAGAGCGCCTGTTCTCGAGTGTTGGAGAGACGCCAGAATGATGCCGACTGGGGGCAGAAGGAGAGTCGGCGTAATAAGACGTGCGATGATGAGCAGATGTAGAAGCATAAGGACGAGAGGCATGATTGTAAGCAGACAGAGAACCAGAGAGATGGGAGATGTCGTGCTCGTGCTCGGGAAAGGCAGAAAGGCGTTTGCGATCAGGAGGTGGAGAGAACGTCCGGGAATGTTGAGAACCAGCATAGACAGAGTGAGATTCGTTTTCCCTAGAAGAGACAGCATACGGTGGAACGATCTTAGACGGAATGGGCATAGCGACGAGATGGATGGAGAGGAAAAGATACGGATGGAGAGAGGGAGAGAGGGAGAGCGAAAGCGATAAAGTTGGGGAACTGTTTTTTTTTTCTGGGGAATGGGGACATCGCATGGAATTCAATCGGGCCGTCTTGTTATCTAATCGAGCCGCGTGTGCCGCGACGATATACATTGCGTCTACTACGTCTACTCGTCGTCTTCGAGGTTGTCTGCCTCAATTACATCTAATCCTACCTTTTCTATCATAAAGTACTGATCACCACGGCCATTAAGTAAGAACGGAAAAGGAACCATTGCTACGACTGAGAGGATCGACTTTGCATCGACGACCATCAACGCCCCTTCGCCACGATACATACAGACCACAAGAGTGGTATAACTACACCTGAGAAGGTACTCATCCGGCGGAGAGTATAGGGACACGAGAGCAAAAGCTCGTAACGCGTCTCCGAACATCTTGATGAAATAGAACCTGACTTCGGCAAGATAAATGATGCCATGATGTAAGATCTGCGGTGTATTTAGCTTATATCAGACATTCTAAGTTAGACGGAATGACATACCTTGACGTTGCGATCTGTCCTTGCCATATCCGAGCACAGTTCCATTTCTTTCCATCGAGATCTTGCGATCTGCTCGGTGGGGATCTTGAGACGTCCCCATCGGTAAACAGATTGTCGATCGATATCTTCAGCATCCGGATGGCCAGAGAAGAACGTCTCGAGCGCTGCTTGCTCAGCAGGAGAAGTCTGATATAGACTCGTATCCTTCGGCCCAAGTAACAGATAGTCGTCGCCTAGGTCCTTCGATCCCCTGGGGTCGCCTTTTGTTTTTTGTAGTTCGGGCCACATAGCAACAAGGGCATTAGTATTTGCAACGCGTTTTGTTTGTGCTGCGAGATTCCGGAAGATGTTTGATGGTTGCCTGAGAAGGGAACCGAGATAGCCGATGACGCGTTCCATGGTCCACTGAGATGAAAGCCAGAGCGGTCCCAATCGGTGTGTCTCTCTTGCCAGATGGACGAGAGAATGGACACACTGGCGAACAAAATGGAGACGGTCCGGGTTTCGTTTACAATAGAGGAGTTCGAAGTCAAGAACCCACCGGAGAAGAAGTTTATGCGCGGTAACCAGTTGTTCTCGTGAGATCGTGTGTTGATGGATGATGCGGATGGCTCGGACAAGCCTACAGAAGTGGGAATAATAGGGCTCCGGAAGAACCCCATAAAAGACGCCAGGGCCTTCGCCGTAGATATAGTTGAGAAATTCCCAAGCTTTGTATCCGCTAGAGCCCTTTTCTTGTGGATTTCGAGGAGTACGACCAAACGAAGTCGGTAGATGTCTAGCAGCTTGCGAGACGACCTTTCCGTGGGCTTTCCATACAGCCCCAGTAAGCACAGCCCAGGGCCAATCACTAGAATGATCGTAGTCACGAGCACCAGGTCGCGCGCACCATAAATCGAGGAGGAGAGACGCCAAGTTGATCAACGGCTGGTGCATCAGATCGCCCGCAAAGCAGGTGGGAAGGGGTAGAATACGATGTAGCCCAGCGAAGATGCTTGGTTTCCCTATACCTGTATTGAACCGACGCCTCTCGTGTTCGACCTTGGTCCTAGAAGCAATGACATAGAACAGGTCTGTTCTGTATTTGTTGGTATCCGGGATGGGCAGAGCGTGGATGTCGATATCAGGGTGCGATGAAGTCCGATGGTTTTCGAAGCCATGGGGTCGTAAGAGAGCCGGATAGTAATGCGAGCCGTATGCTTTGTTTCGCCCGATAAACCCACAGAGTAGTCTACAGCCCTTCCTACCATGGTGTCCAACAGACCCGCTGAGTTGTGCCATCGCAACCGCATCCGCCAAGACCAGGAGGAGGAATAGAAATGATATTGCGCGCTGTCGACGATAGCCATCCCAGAGAGGCAGACCCTCGCGTTGAAGCGCAGACACGTGAGCCAGACCGGGGAACAGGAACGAGTCGAGGTCTTTTGGGGAGTCTGGGCCAGGAATAATACCCCCAGGCAGAATATTTTGAATCTTGTAGCGTTTGCCAGGCGCCAGGTCGACGAGAATCCAGATGTAGATCCAACAGTCCGATTTTTTGTTCTGGTGGAGTTGTGCGCCGTCGAGTGACAGCATGAGAACAGTGTCGTACTCGTCAATTACCCCACCCTTGACAGTGTTCAGATAAGACTCCCCACAGAGAATATCGTCGTAGATTCCATGATGTTCGCCAGATTCTGCACGTTCTCGCAAAATCTCTTGGGTCTTCTCCCATCGGTAGTGCATATCCTTGGCCGTCTGCGAGTGTTTCCAACGGGCCTGGATCTGTGGGCCAACGGGAAATGTTGTGAAAACCTTTCGAGGAACCTTCCTCTCGCCATCGGATTCCTGTAGGTCCTTCTCCTTATACCGGGCTTTTCCACATTCTGGACAGTTCTCCATGTTCGCGTATGGACCAGTGAAACCTACACAAGAATCTACACACATGTGGTGTTCCCAGGTAACGATACCAGAGAGGTTCCGAGCGCGTCGTTCGACCTGGTAGTACGAGAGGAGTTCGATATCGGGAAAACACTGCTGGGTGTTCTGGCGTGCCGCCTCGTACGTACCCTGGGAACAGCCCATGAACGAGATAAAGTTCAGGAGAGAAAGTTTGAGATTGGGGTCGTCTGGAGGCGTAGACGTGTGTTCCTGAGGGTCGAGCAATTCAGCAAGCTCCTCAGGGTCAAACTGGGATGCGAGAGTAGCGTCCTTGACCATCTGGATGAAATCAAGAGCGCTTCGAATCTTTGGAATACCAGTAGGCGGATATTCGTCCTCAAATGGTGTGTTCCTCCCAGAGCCATTCCCGGGATCGCTCTCATCAAAATCTGATGGAGGGTTCGAGAGTGGGAGACGAGGAGGAGAGGATGGGGGACGAGGAGAACCGGACAGAGGACGAGGAGAACGAGACCAAGGAGAACGAGACCGAGGAGAACGAGACCGAGGACGAGGAGAACGGGACAGAGGACGAGGAGAGTGGGATATGGGACGAGGAGAGTGGGATATGGGACGAGGAGAGTGGGAAGGAGAATGGGACAGAGGACGAGGAGAGCAGGACATGGGACGAGGAGAGCGGGACATGGGACGAGGAGAGCGGGACACGGGACGAGGAGAGGAGGGTGGAGGATGGGGGATAGCAGGACGGGACGTCTGTGGGGGAGTCCGATGTCTCCGAACATCCACTCCCATATCCTCATCATCCTATGCAACGGGTTAGCAGACCTGATAAAGTATATTAGATTAACGTATCACGCCCACCGAGTCTGAGCCAACCGCTTGAGGATCTATATCATCCAATGATCCTTTTGCACCAACACTATCAGAGGGGCCGGATGGCACGTTTGGAGAAGGATCCAGACGAGCCCGAGTATTACGGCTGCTGGGTGAATGCATGCTCCTCCTCCGACGTTTTCTCTCCTTGTTATGCTTATACCAGGTTGTTTTGCCAACAACCTCCCCACCACATTTCGCACACTCGCACCAGTAATCAACCATACCGTGAGTCGACAAGGGAGGAGGCTGTTGTTCGCAAAGATATCAAGCCAGAGTAAAGTGTCGAAGAGATTGAGAGGGATATATTTTATTTGCGATCATATTGGGGATGTACGGTACCCCAAAAACATTAAAAGTACGTTGAAAACGTATGTTGGGACTCAGGGCACTCGATCGTCGATCCGAGTTGCTCGGGGTCGATTCCGCCACTCCAAATTGATGTTGGTTGACACCGGTTGACAGACTTTTTACTGGGAGTCACTAGTCACCCATAGTCAAGATTTTTCGAATGCACACAAGGGCGATCCTTTGATGGTCGTTTCCGCCGCTCCCTGTGCGGCGGGGGGGTTTTTTTTTTTCAAATTCACTCCATAATCACAACGTTTTGTGTGCTTATTAAATTTCGACTGTGCATAGTCGCCATGGGGAAGGGAAGCCATACTGCGTACCGGGTCGATGAGTGGTCGGACCTGGAAGTCCGAATACTGATTTATTTCTTTGGTCCTTGGACGGGGTCCTACCTATTGGCCGCGCGAGCTCACAAGCAGTGGCACATGCTGCACTAGACACGCCCAGAACACCAAATTCCATACTCCATATCGAACTATTTATACACGTATAACGAATACATAAGATACAAGATAAGTACCGGCCGCCATCTTTTTCTCTGTAGTCCAGGGAGATTCCAGAGGTCGGGTGGTCGAATCCATTCGTTGCAGAACGCAAATCTCCGAAGTGTGGACCTGCGTCTTGAGCTTCGAGAGACCGGGAGAATTCTAGTAATTCAGCCACCTCCGAATTTACTCGGCCTTGTGGTCCCTCGAGCCCTCTTCGTTGGGGGCCGGACAGATACTTCTGGCAACCCGCCTCTGATTCACCCCTCCTGGTTAAGGGACCCACAGAACCACAACAAGCGCAGGGCCGAGTGTTCCTGCGCGTTCTTTGCGATCGTAGACGCCTCTTTCAACTTTATGGGCCATTCAGGGTACGACACGGGAGGATCGTCCAATTCCTTGGCCATATAATTGAACGCGCCGTCCTATTGAGATGGCATTGGATTAGCGGGGTGAAGGTGGAGAGCCGGAGGCATGGTTTTGGCGCCGAATGTATGCACGAGGGCTTACGCACTTGTCTGTAAGGGGGCAACAAGATGGCCTTTCCCAATGAATGAAAAAACTTGGCAAGAGCCGTGGACTGCATGGTTCCAGGGATCCACTCAAGAGTGATTCCAGGAACCGTCGCTAACCTGCCCAACCCCAACAATTACGGGGCTGAGAGTCCGTCCAGCAGCGACCTGAGGTATCCTTTCGGAGACCCACTCAGACTGGCTGTGGCCGCCGGCTGTTCTGGGATAAGGCCAGCGGTTTTTGCAACTGTTGGGGTTTGTTAGCACCCCGGAATGCGCCGGGCGCTCGCCAAATCTGGCTCTTGGGCGACAACAACAACAGTGCTGACGAAGATGAAGCGAGGAGGCATCGGAAGTTATTAGAGCGCCGGGTTGATCAGGTCACTTCGAACACCAGCGACGTTCGGTTCGAACGACGAAAGGCGCGAGTTGAAATCCGTTCACCAGCATAAACCCATTGGTTAGGTGTCAACCTGAGGACACCGTGCCCCCCCCCTTCATGTACCAATAAATAGGATGCGGGTGATGATTGACGTTCCATTGAATGAGACATCACCTTCCAACCCGAAGTCGGGCGAAGCGGGGTCTCCCTCGAGCAAAGTGATCTTCTAGGAATCAAAGATGCTTGAATCCAGACCATTCAATGCCTTCTTCTGTCGAATAGAGATAGGTGCGGTAGACCCCCCGGCGAGTACAACGATCTCGGTGACATTAGGTGACCTGTAGGGTTCCGCCAATGTGTCAGATCCGACGGCATCGGTCGTGCCAGTAATCAGGACCACACCTCCCTGGGGTGTAACACCACCAATGAGTTTGTGGGTAGGGACGTCCTTGGTACATTTTTTCACGAGGTCCATTATCCCCCTGACCACGTTATCCAATTGTCGCGAAACATCGGCCAATGTGAGATCATGGACAATCCCGAGAGCAGAGACGCTAGAGTCCTGGTAAACGAAATTCGCTGTTGGGTTTCATGACATTTCTCAGCGCATTCAAGATGGTGTTACGAATCCAGCATGATTACAATATGGTCGGGACCGGAATCGAAGACGGGTGGGCCCGGCCTGTCACAGCTGTGTTGGAAAATAACATCATCATTTTTAACGGTAAGCTTTTCCTACAAACTCCAAAAAGCTCTGCTCGGTTCGTCCTTTGGGGAGGTATTTGACAGCCTGGGCGCCGGTCTGGCACGACGCCTCGATCTCGGGTTCGCACTCCGCGGCGACCGCTTGTGGTCGGCCAGTTTTGCCGTGAGCGCGAACGGCTTCTTGAGGGACGAGGCCAGGATCATCTGTCCCGAAAGTTCGGGTAACGGGGACCAGTGCCTGAAGGCCTGATTACGCACACAAAAGGGATAGACCCCCAGGAGAAATTACGAAGGGTCGGTCCCATCGAACAGCCTTGAATGCTGCGGCGCGAATTCGTTCATCCGTTCGACAGTTGGCCCGTGAGGACCATTTCCGGGCCAGCCCCGATCAAGGGACATACTCAGAAGGAGTATGGTCCTTGATGGCTGGTGATAGGGGAACCGTGATCAACGCGCCAAATCCCATTCGTGAATTCTGTCCTTCTGGATCAAAAGTGGGATACCCTCTGGAGGCCGCGTTAGCATCAAAACAGGGGTCGCGGTGGGGGCTCAATGCCTTATGGGACTAAGGTTGGGTGGTGGGTGGATCGGTGGTCTGCACGACCGAATACCTTCCAGTAGTCAGGAAGGCTGAGATACGGATTGACGAGGTCCCCCGTCGAGTAGCCATTTTGGTATTGTGGATGCAGACTTGGTAAGTCGGTGTGGGCTGGATCCGTATATGTCAACAACCCATCCGAAAATGACCGTATAGTAGTGTGTGGGATAGCATCACGCCTCGACCACAACTCGTGCGCTTCATGTCCATCGGGGGTAAATTGAGGCTCAATCGATGGACTGAAGCTAAGCCACTCCCATCCCTTGGCCGCTCCCTTTGGCAAGGTCTCGGTGGTGGCGCAATTCTCGGTGCTGGTCATCGGTTCCGGGTGAGACCGAGCTGGAAAACTGAACATACTGCCGTACCTTCCGTAAAGTTGGAATACAGTGATCCCCTGGGAAACAACGTAATTCCCGACGGACTTCTCCAATGGTGCTCCACCATAGTACTGAAATCTTTCTCATAGGAGGGTCGCGCGGTCGCATCACCGTCAGTACGGGACATACCAATCTATGAATCGGTTTGAAGCATTCAAAGTTCAACGAATAGGGGGACACGGGAGACTGTGTCATGGCGGGGAGTATGGATGCCCGATTTAGACTCTGCGTAGACGAGATCTGGGGTTGGGGGTCGGTGAACACAGCGGTGGTTGTTGCTGTTCCAATCTAGTTGACGCAAAACAATCGTTCGGCCCGGGGCGCGAATACCGAAAAAGACGAACCATGGACATCAAGAGGCACGACCCCATGCAGTGGAGCACCGGTGCTGTATGTGCGCTGATGACCACCTTTGGGAACGCGACCGAGCCTGAGAACAACAATCGTCATCGTGAATGCCGATCATAGGTCGAAATATCTGGACGCACGGATGAAACAGGGTAGTGCAGAGTCACCAGTGGGGTGTTCACACACGATACAAGTGATGTACCTGGACCGTTGCATTGGAGGTCGAGTGGTTATCGGAGGGACGAAAAACTCACAAGCACGAAATCCGCAACGATTACCTAAAACTGGGACAGAGCGATAACGGTAATCCGTCTCTTCAGAGTGATGTCGACGAAGTATTTGGACACACAAATCCTGCCCTCTAAATGCACTACGGCCTCGTGAACCCGAGCGACCTCGGTGACCCACCACTCGGATCGCGAAGGTGTGAGAAAACGGTTGCGGATGCAGTGCCTTTGGAAGAGGGGCGACTCAGAGGTAATCAGGGCGAACAGGAGTGCCGAATAGAAGCACGTTGGGACGCTTTGTGTTCCCGTCCGAGAGATCGCGCGTTTGCAAATACACATTGTCCACGAACATTACAAGGAACGCGACCCGAAGTAAGAGAACCCGAACAGTCTGGCAGCGCCAAGACTCGTCATGGTGGCGGCAAGTTTTGGGTGGAGGCTAGAGGGGCGATGGGCGGACACTCCCATCACCCCGGCTGGTCGTGGGCAGCACAGTGGGAGGATTGTAGGTGTTTTCAGGGGATTCGGCAAAGGAATCGGAGTCTATAGGCATGGTCCGTCGCACCGTCGCGTGGGACCGATGGCATAAAATATAGACGCCTCGGAGGCAATTCGAAGAATTTGACGCGAGATATCGGAAAGCCGGGGGGAAGCGAGTGGGCGATGGTGGCGTCACTCACGGCTACCTGCCAGAGAAGACGGAGCTTGTTATATGCAACCGGGCGGCAGGGGTGATTGTACAGACACAGGCATCCAAATCGTGAAGGTATGCCGTACTGCTCCATTCCTCACTAGCACTGTTCGTCGTTGGGGCGAAGGAGATTTGAAAAGCGTGCGCAGATTTCGGAAATAAGAGGGCGAGAGAGAGAGAATCGGGATTGGTCCAAGTGGAATTCTAACAGTTGCTACCGGCGGTATTGGTGATCTGTTCGCAATTGTCAGAAGAGTACTAGTGGCTGTACGATCGTCATTCAGCGCATGGCGCGTGAAGTCGGACGCAGGGTTCCAGGCTGATGCGAAATGAAGCCCGTCTTCCGCTCGAGTAAAGAGAGAGCTCGCTCATATATATCTCCCGACCTCACCTCGTCTTCTTGTTCATTCCCACCCACGAGGACGGCCCACAAATCCGTATACCCCCGCGTCCCTCAAATACCACGTCTCCGTCCACTTTCCTCCCCCCTTCCTCCATCCACGGAGCGATGCGTATACCCCCAACCCCTCCACCCCTTCATCCCCCGGATGCCGTCGCCGTGGTGCGTCTCTGTTTCCCCAATCATTCCCCCTTGCTTGTCTTCTAACCCATCTCTCAAAGGTCGGCATCGCCACCCAGTTACCCAGCGGCACCCATCTTCAAGACGACCTGGACTACAATTCTTATTGGACCTTTCTTTTGAATCAACACGACGCCTATGAATCACTCCCGGCGGCGAGGCTCAATGGCATCTCGTACGTTTCCGCGGCGTCAATGCGCTTTCCCACGGTCCTCGTTCTTACGCCTTTCAAACAGCCCTGCCCCATCAGCGAGAGGCACCTTCCTCAAACACATCAATAGGTTCGACAACATAGAATTCGGTATCGGAAACAAGGATGGTAGATCACTGGTTATGGCGGCTCGCAAGCTTGTCGAGTTGTCCTTTCTTGCCATGCGGGACGCAGGCATCGAGTACCGCGGAAAGAAGATAGGTTCTTTCATGTGCGGTACAAGCACCGAGTATTGGACGCCAGTCAGTGCCCTTTGCCCTCGGCCATCACGTCACCTTGTAACCCTTTACGTTTGCTCGCTTAGGAAACAACAAGAGAGCGGACCGTTGCGACACCCGCAAACACACTGGCCAATCGGGTTTCATATGTCCTGGGTCTCAACGGCCCTTCGCTCTACGTGGACACCGCGTGCAGCTCCTCCCTGACTGCGTTACATCTCGCTCTAAACGCAATAAGCGCAGGGGAGTGTGAAGCTGCTTTGGTTGGTGGTTGTCAGCTGAATACCAAGTCGGTTTACCTTATCCACGGATTTTGACGTATACTGATTGCCATATCCAAGTCTGTTTGATTGGGATTTCTATTCAGATGCGGGGATTCTTTCCCCGGACGGCATTTGCAAACCTTTCGATGCACACGCGGATGGGTAAGTTGTCCCATATTTGGTTGTCCTTCCTCTCACCGCTTGCGTTTTACAGGTTTGTCAAAGGCGAAGGTGCCGTCGCGATTGTTTTGAAACCAGTAGACAAGGCCATTGCCGATAACGACCACATCTACTCTGTGGCAAGTCCTTTGTCCATCCGACGTCTTAATTACGCCCATTGATCATATCTACATAGATTCTTGGGAGCTCAATTAATTCCAATGGAAACCTATCAAACCTGCACGCTCCTTCCTGGAGTGCGCAGAGGGGGTCCATAGTGGAGGCGTTTGCCAAAGCGGGGCGATTTCCCTCAGAGGTTGACTTTGTGGAGCTGCATGCTACAGGTCGTGCCCTTTGTTCTCTGATTGATTTGTGTGCTGAAGTCAGGGCCCAGGTACGGAGGTTGGGGACCCCATTGAGGCCAACATGGCTGGGGAGACTTTTGCTCGAGGCGATCGGATACTCATTGGGAGTGTCAAGGGAAACATCGGGTAACCACTGGTTCAACCTTCGTCAGCATTGTTTAGACCTTCACGATCATTGTTCTGTTAGCCATCTAGAGTCGACAGCATTCTTGGCTTCTTTAGCCAAAGTGTGCCTGATACTGGAGCACAAACTGATCCCTCCAAACGTTCACCTCACGACGAGGAATCCGAAGATCCTCTGGAATCAACATCGGTTGCACGTCCCTCTTGAACCAACTCCTCTCGGTTGCCGATCAGACTCTGGTCGACCGTTAATATCCCTTGCATCATCTGGCATTGGCGGATCGAACGGTCACGTCGTGGTTGAAGGCGCTCCAGAGACTCCCGTCTCTAATGGATGCCTGGTATCTGACATGCCAATATTATTTCCCATTGGTGCTCTCACCCCTAGATCCGTTCAGTCGCTCAGGGACTCACTGATCTCCCTTTTGATGAACGACACGTCATCGGCCGCGCTCTCTCAAGCTGTCATTCATTCACGACGGGCACGCCAACATCCGTGGAGGACATATTTCCTCTTCTCGCCTCATTCGGATCAGATACCCAAAGTCACAGCCCCCGTTATGGCTCCGTCTGTTCCTCCCCCCGTGATTTTCGTTTTCGCGGGCCAAGGCCCTCAACATATTGCTATGGGCAAACGGCTCTTCCACGCATACCACACCTTTAGGCAGACGGTCCTCGAAATGGACGCGATTTATCAATCCTTGGTCGGCGTGTCCTTGGTGGAATCTACTGGTCTCTTCCGCGAATCACCCTCCAGGATTCCCGAAGGCATCTGGTCGACCGAAATAACTCTCCCTGCTATCACAATTGTTCAGATCGCCTTGTACGATCTTCTTACCAGTATCGGAGTGAAACCCCACGCTCTGATCGGTCACTCTGCGGGTGAGACAGCGTTAATTTACGCTTCAGGAGCCGGCAGCAAAGCTATGGCTCTGGAACTCGCAATTGCACGTGCTCGCAGTATGAGATTGGTCGAGTCCGCAGAAAACGGAATGGCCGCTCTTGGGTGCGATCTCAACACTGCGATCGGTCTCATCGAGCGGGCAAAACGCAAGGGAGGTGGTGTTTTGGAAATCGGCGCCATCAACTCCTCTGATGCGGTCCTCATCTCGGGAGGTGGTTCCCTGCTCAATCACCTGGTAGATATTGCGAAAGTGGACGGTATCTTTGCGCGCAGAGTCCAGTCTTTGGTGCCTTCACACTCTTCTCTGATGGATCCATGTCGGAACCAATATCTGGAGGGTGTTGCAGCAGTTTTCTCGCGACACGGTGGGTTACACCGTCCGATCATCAGAACATACTCGACGGTGGCCGGGCAGCCTCGAATTACGACGAGATTTACCCCAGAATATTTCTGGGATAACCTTCGAAACCCTGTTCACTTCCATCAGGGCACCATGTCGGTCTTGGATGACTTCCCCGGCGCTGTATTTGTCGAAATCTCACCTCATCCCGTTCTTTCTTCGTACCTCGCCTCTTCGGTTGACCATAAATATGTGTTGTGCCCGATGCGCCGCCCCAAAACCACGTCGGACACTGGTGCTGAAGCCCTCGCGTTCACCCGTACGGTTGGGGACCTCATAGTCCTCGGAGTCAACCAGATCGACCTAACAAGCCTTTATGGCCAATCGTCTCGAGACCCCGCTTACAACATTCCGTACCCGTTCACGGAGCGCTATTTCCCAATGCGAATCGATGGCCCGAGGTCGCGGTCTGGGGTTCCCAGTGATGGATCCAGTCTTCACCTCCAAATCAATGCAAAGACTCATCCTGATCTTGCTCAACACGTGGTCAATGATGAGCCTATTATGCCAGGTGCAGGGATCTTGGACATGGTAAGAGGAGTTTACTCGCGACCCCTGCATAAGTCTGTTTCTGACACCCGAGATGTGCCCTAGGTCCTGCAAGTGGGCGCGCGTACAGTGTGGGACGTAGACTTCAAGGCTATTCTTTCCCTGACATCGGATACCCCCCTTGATGTCTACGTTCAAAGGAAGGAAACCGACTGGACGTTGTCTTCAATTCAGTCGAATGTATGTTGATAGGCGCTCTTCAACATTCATCACCTGAGAACTGACGTTTGATCGGGGTTTCAGAGCAATAGGGTGCACGCTAGTGGAAAGTGGAGTTCGGCCATAGGAACGCCACCAAGGACGGCCCACCTGGAGAAGATCAAGAACAGACTCACTCCGATTGACTTGGGTGGTGCGTACTTTTTCCGTTGCCCGGCGTAGCTACTCACTCGTGTTCGTTCGGTATAGACTTCTATTCGTCACCACCTCTGACGGGATTTGGCTCGGTTTTCCAGAGGGTGACGGCATTGGCAGGTAGTTGGGAGGAGGTGATCGCAGAGATCGAATGTAAAGTCGACTCGGAGGTTTCGTACAGGTGAGTTCTATCAACGCACAATGCCGTTAACCCCCTATCTCACGCTTGGCGAAGCTCGGGATACGTCTTCCATCCCGTAATCCTGGACTCGTGTTTGCACTTCGCGTTGTACCGCACGATAGCGCAGCCGACGAACCCTGATTCGCTCTATCTCCCACGTCGGCTGAAGCGCTTCACGTATCACAAGTCTCCGCCAACGGAAGGGCGGATCTACTCTCACTTTAAATTGGTTGATTGGACCCCTGGTTTGTTCCGTCCGCTGGACTTGCGTGGCACATCGTTACTCATGGACAATATCCAGACTCGAGGACTTACAACATCGATGTTTATGATGCCGCCGGATCGGAGCTTTGTTCAATGATCGGACTGCAGCTCAAGGAGGTGTCAGGGGGTTCACCCACCGAGGTCATGACCCGCTACGATGTCATTTTGCAGCCTATTATCGTAGAAGGTCCGATGCCTAGGCTCCCTGTTGCTGATTTCACCGGCTGTGAGGCCCAGGACCAGGTGTACAACTACCTCGATCGCGTTGCCCAAGGGGTCATCCGGGATTCCCTTGCGAAGGAACCAGTTGTTGGTGAAGAGGTACTCTAAGGTTATACCTGCTCTAGGGGTGAGGCGCCTAATCACCGTGCTAGGTCCACCGCCTGAGATACTTTGATTTCGCTCGAGAAGCCGCTGAAAGAACTCTTCCGCCGGCGCCACCCGCGGACAAGATCCCAGAGTTGAAGGAGTTATCTCCGTGCCACTTCGAGATCACTCAGCGACTCCAGGAAGTACATGAAGATATCTACTTCTCCCCTGCGGTGCGAGAGTACCTTCCTTACCGTCAACCCCAAACTGACGAGTTTACAGGCCGCCGTTGAAGCCCTGTTTTCGGATGACATCATGACGCACTTCTATACCCGGCAAGGGTTTGCCGGCCGCCCCCTTGAATATCTTATGCAAGCGTTCGACAAGGTACTCAATAGGTTTGCCGACCACGGGAAGCGTGCCTTGAACATACTTGAGATCGGTGCAGGTGAGAAACGCTGAGATATACCCCTTCCGATACTGTTTGACGTCATCCCAAAGGTACCGGCTCTTTGACGAGAAACCTCACAGAGGTTTTGAGCAAAAAGGACAACCTCGTTGGCCAATACGTTGTTAGCGACATCTCGATTTCTCTCGCCAACACCGCTGCGCGTTCTTGCATATACCCCCACGTCTCCGCATGCACATACGATATTTCTCTACCACCGGAAGAGCAAGGACTCCGTGCCAAGAGCTTCGATATCATCACCGCGTTCTATGTCGTTCATGCAGCGCCTGATCTAGTCGTCACCTTGAAGTCACTTCGTCAGTTGTTGGTTCCTGGAGGATGCCTACTTGTTTGCGAACTCGATGCTTCTGCATGGAAACAGACCCCTGGTTCCCTTTGGCACGATATGGTATTCGGATCCTTCGCAGAGTGGTTCGGTAGTACCGATGGTCGAGAACACTGTGCTTTGACCCCTGCAAGTTGGGTGTCCACCCTCGAAAGCGTGGGCTTCACAGACGTTCAGACCATTTCTGACCCAGCTCTCACGAACCTGGACTTCACGTTCGTCGCGCAGAAGCCATGGGATTTTTCAACTATCGCTCCTACCTCCCCCAACACCGGACCACATTTCTTCTCGTACCGTTGGGGCGACGAAACGAAGTTGCAAGAGGTTCTCTCCGACTTGGACACAAACGCCTCTACAACTTTGTGGTTACTCGCCACGGAAGGAATTGACGGCGACGCAGGAACGGGAATTGTATACACTCTCGTGAAGGAGTTTGAGGGCTGGAGCATTCACCTTGGCATTTTCCCCCAAGGTTACGAGAAACAAAGCCAGGTCGACACCATCGTGCGATACGGTGGGCTGCTGGAACTCGACACCGTGGTACACTTCACTTCTGAAGGAATCACGATGGTTCCCAAAGCCGTCCCTTGTCCTCCACCTGTTACTGCGACTTCCTTCGACCCTTCCGCTCCTTGGGTTAGCGACAAGACTACCGTCAAACCCATTCCGGCGGTGTGCATTGTTGATGGGGAAGTTGTCGTCGAGCCATTTGCTTGGTCCCAAGATTTTCCATCGATCCGTGGCCTTGTGGGCACTGTCATCGAAAGCCGTTACAAAAACTTACCCGTTGGGTCTTTGGTCGCCGGTATAACATTGGGCGCCGGTGAACTCACCAACCGGTTCATCAGCGAAGGTCGTTATCTTGTGCAAATACCTGCGGAGGTTGCGAACTTGGACCTCGCAGGAGGCCTCCTTTCGATCCTTGTCGCTGGGCTTTTGCTCGACCGTCGCCACACCAGGACAACGAAGAAGCTTCGTGTTTTGATCCCGGAACCGAAAGCGATCGCCGGTGTACCCCAGATCCTCCAACAATCCAACTTCATTGGTGACGTCGAAGTCGGAACACCCTCCCAGGACGACGGATTTGACTTAATAATCTTGGACTCCGCCACCAACTCTGCACATCCAGAGTTCTCCTCGTGGTTGGGTGAAGGTGGCCGCGTCCTTCTCTGGGACACTAGGCTTTACGAGACAGATCGACTCGACCAACTCTTCACGGCCGGCCTGCTGTATTATACCTCCGACGTTCAAACCCATACTAAGGTCATCACTCCCGGAGATATCTTGGCTACCTCAACTCCAATGTCTGTCGAACTTCCACTATTCAAATCGGACAGGGCATACGTCCTGCTCGGTGGTGCCAGTGATTTGGGAGTGGCCACAGCGCTGTGGATGTATCAGGTAGAATCTAAGGTTCTTCGTCCGCTTTCCCGTGAGCTCATTGGTTTTGCTCAGAATGGTGCCAGACACCTCATCCTCACATCAAGAAGGGGTACCGCCTTCTTTGACGAGACTAACTCCGTTTCAACGAAACAGAAGTTCAGGTACCTCGAGAAGAGGAGCGACCTCGTCTTCCGGGTTGAAGCCTTCAACGCTGGCGATGTTGAATCGATGCATTCCTTTGCTCGGACGGTTACCTCCCCGATCGGTGGATGCTTCCTGATGATTCTCCACCTCATCGATGGATTATTTGTGGCTCAAACCAAGGAAACTTTCCGCACCGTCGCTCGGTCGAAGTTGAGCGTCTTCCAAGCGTTTGCTTCAGTCTTTGACGTCGACTCGTTGGATTTCTTCATGTCGTTTTCTTCCATGATGGCTGTCACCGGGAACATCGGCCAGTCGAACTACGCCACCGCCAACGTGATTCTGGATGGAGAGCTTAGGAAATATCCGAACGCGTTCTCCCTCATGATCCCCGGAATTTCAAATATTGGTTACTTGGCCAGGTCTGAAGGAGACGCTGAGCATTCTCGACTAGATAGTTGGTGTATCACGCCAGATAGTAAGTGAACAGCGCTGGTCCAAAGGCCCGCACTAACGATCGATCCTTAGTGCTTTTTGCGAGTATCAGGGACGGCCTTCAGCACCTCGCTGCAGGAACGAAGTGCTCGCTGTATATTCCAGCCTTGACATGGGACGGGGTCGAGAGGGACATGGGCCTTTCTTCGATGTGCGCTCACCTTCATTCACAGGATCCCTCAGACTCTCCTGGACGAACACGCAACGGCAGTGAAACAAACAGTCACGATTACTCGGAGTTACTGAAACAAGTCGTCGATCTACTGGACATCTCCATGGCAGACTTCTCCCCAGAGCTGCCGTTCAGTGCTTATGGGTTGGATTCTCTGGGTGCTACTAGGATCTCACAAGTGGTTCGACCGTACGCTAGCGTCTCTCAGATGCAGTTGTTGGGGGGTCTCAGCTGGAAACACCTCGAGGAGCGAATCAAGGAGCAATCGATGGGAGAGGATTCCGTCCTCAAACGATCACCCATCGACGATGTCCTCGAGATGATGGCGCAGTATTCTAAGGAATTTGCCCCTCATACCGGAACGGATCCCCTTCCTTCACGCGACGTTGTCCTCGTCACCGGTACTACTGGAACCATTGGGAGCAATGTGCTCATTCAACTCGTTGCCGACCCTAAGGTTGGAAAGGTGTATGGTCTCAATAGGGAAGGTTCGACACCCTTGGATGCCAGGCAGCGAATCGCATTGAGGGATCGTGGCTTGGACCCGTCGGTCGTTGATTCATCCAAGGTCGTCCTTCTCGAGGGAACAGTTTCTCAACCAAAGCTTGGTTTAGCCGATGACTTGTACGAGGAACTTCGAACATCCATTACGCATGTGATCCACATTGGTAGGTTCCTTGATTGATACTATGTATACGCTTGCTTACGAGTATTGAAGGCTGGAGAGTCGATTTCAACGTGGGGCTTGCTGCTTTTGAGGATGATATCAAGGGTGTCCGTAACCTCATCGATTTGTCCCTCTCTTCCTCCCTTTTGTCGCCGCCCCATTTCCTGTTCCCCAGTTCCCCCGCTACCGTACACAGTGCGTGTTACTTTCTGTGTTCGTCTACATGCAATTCACCGTTCATTCCCCCAGATTATCCTGGACCAGAGCCAGTGCCAGAGTTAGCAGCCGACGTCGAAATGGCGCTCGGCACCGGCTACGGTGAATCCAAATGGATCTGCGAGGAAATCCTTGCGATCTCAAGGGCGGAGACTGGGTTACAACCGGTAATTGTCCGCGTTGGACAGGTCTCGGGGTGTGTGAACGGCTATTGGAAGCCATCAGAGTGGATCCCATCGATAATCCGATCGGTGAAACTCACTGGTTGTCTCCCGTCGTTAGACCAAGTGAGTAAACTACCGAACGCACTCACGAGCTGAACTCATGGCGCCTGCATTTAGGGCATCCACTTGCTCCCGGCAGAGTCCGCTGCTGCAGCTATTGTGGATCTACGGTCTTCCACGAAAGAATACCTGCATGTATCACACCCGCGCCAAACTCCCTGGAACATGGTGATGGGATATATTGCGCAGAGGTTCGATGTTCCGCTGGTGCCGTGGGCGGAATGGGTTGGTCGACTCGGGAAATCAGAGCCATCCACGTTCGAGAATGAAAACGCGGCTCTGCGCTTGTTCGGGTTCTACAAGGCTGCGAGAGTGGATGACTCTCGTGACGCTGGAGGCATCTCCCAGTATGACTTGAGCATTGCAAAGTCAGAGACCGCAGTCTTAGATCCGGAAAATATGAGTGATATCGGTCCTGACGACGTGCAGAAGTGGTTGGATTTCTGGGAATCTATTGGTTGCATGTCTCACTAGGCCTAGAATTGATTTCTCAAGAATGTATAACATTAATATAACTGACAGGATCATAAGAAAGTCCAATTTCTGGACGCTTCCCCCCCTCCCCTCCAGCCGATTGCCGCGCTTTATGGTGCCTGAGGAAAGCACATGTGCTACGTTTCCCCCAGACAGTCAATTGCAAGTAGTCTTATAGGGCGCTCAGCACTGATCAAACGCCGCGAAGGAACGCGCGCCTGCGCACATTCGCTCATCGTATCCGTGTTCCTCGCGTTGCCGCTCTCTCATCAGCAGTCCTACACCTGCGACAAGCGGATTCAATGGCCCGCACCCATAGTTGGCAGTCCCGCACGGAAGTCGCTTTCAGGCTGACTGTACCTCCTCCACGTGGGTATGCAAGGACAATATGGAAGAGTTGATCATCTAACAGGCAGAATCAGACATCGGATATCATCCAAAAGTCGCATGAGGATACTCACCCCGTGCGGATCCCGAATCCTTCACGGTCAGTTCTGGGAGTGGGATTGGCTAGGAGGTTACAACGGGGTCAGCTCTAAGTACGTTTCTTCGAGCCGCGAACACACCATTCTGTACAGTGACTTCGCATTATCATCTGTGAGGACCAGGATATCACTGCAAAGGAAAGCCCGGAGTCGTTTTCCACTCTTCGCCTTAATTACTGATCCCTCCTTCAGAAGTTTCCTGGGTCCCATGTTACGGGTAGGTGCGGTAAGATCTAATCGGCTACAAACCCATCAGGTCAATTGGAGCTGAACAAGAGAGTTGGGCGCACCCTTGTCCGACCCATAAGTCCTCTGATATTGTCTTCAGCCGCTCACGGCCCTCTTGTTCTCGGATGCTTTCGTTGATGTGGGCCAGTAACGACTCGGCGACACCCAACGAAAGTTCTATGTCTTCCCGGTCCTGGCTGGCCGCGGTGTACTGCAGAATCTAGCAACGAAATCACCAAAGGGATTTGACCTGCAAGGAAACGTCCTTACCTGTTTGATCAGTAGTGGATATCGTGTTATTCGTTGCACTGGAGAGAAGATTCAGCGGAAGGCGGGTGACAATCCCATAATTATTCACTTGGAACGAGAAGGTAGCTTGAAAGGTCGAGGTTTCGGACGGCAGGGTCTTCTCGAAGGCGCTGAAAAAAAAAATGTCAGGGGAAAATCCATACTCAATAGGAGGTTCCTACATCAAGGTGAGCAGCAAGCTCTGGATTCTGCATCCGCAAAGTTTGCAGGAGCTTGATGGCGGTTCCTTCGTTAACACAGTATTCCTATCCACCACATAAGAGGGGGGAGCAACGTGGCAGGACATGGGTTTTACCAAATACATGCCCATGTTGGGTATATGTTGACGCAGGATGTCCCCAACAGTATCCATGTAGAGGCGACATTCCTTCTGTCGTTCTTCAAGGACACTTAGGAACGCCTAGAGGGAACGGTTCAACGGTTGGTTATCTGTGGTTCTATGACACCATCTCACAGTGTTGGTCAAGAGGATGTCCTCGATGTTAGCGAACAAAACCTTGACCGCCTTTTCGTCCAGTAAAGGCATGATTTTCGAGTAGAATATCTGGTACGTTATGTGAGTGACGTTGGATTCAGAGGAAGCCAGAATAAACCGAACTTCGACCACGAGCTGCAGATCTCGGACATAAGAATTCTCCGTAAGGATCAACTCAAAGATGGCCTGTCAAAGTTAGCCATGGTGCGGGTTCCACTGGAAACTTGTCGACAGACCTCTTGACGTTTTCGCTCTTGAGGAGGAATTCCATCCAGCGCTGACTTGTCCACTAAGCTTGCCCAAGACTATGAGGGATGAGTTAAAACTTGTGAGTCGTGGGATATCGGGCGTGACTTACCGCCCCGAATGCCGCCGAACCCTCACCTACCACCGGGGAAGGTTCTCGAGTGAGGTTCGGACAGGGTATCGGACCGGAGATGATTAGGTTAGTACGACGCTCCTCCGGTGTTTTGCTTCGTCCCAAGAAGTCTCGTAACTTATCAGAGAATCTTCCTTCACTCGAGTCCGCCTTGGACATCGAAACTGCCACAGATAATGTTGGGGAGGTTACAGTCGGAGATGGGGTGATCTCGAACGAGGACGCAAAAGAGAGCCGGTTGGCTTGGTTCTGTTTGAATGCCTCGTACCTCTCGTATGCATCGTCAACTTGCATAATGCTCTCTGCACCATCCTGGGGTGGTGGTGCTGAAGGAAGTTCTTTATCTTTGTCGCCCGCAGGTTCGGTGATGACGGTTAGTCGATCTGGAACAGCGGGAGGAGGCCGGTGTTTACGGGGGATCTTAGGTGGGGGTCGACGCTCATCCTTCCTAACGATGAGGCCAGCAGCTTCCAAAACTCGTTGACGTTCAGAGGCCCTGGCTTCTCTCTCAATACAGCGCTGTTCCTCTGTTTCTTGACCTTCCTCATCTGGGTCGTCGAACGACATATACTCTGAGTCAGAATCGTCAGAATCGTCGCTATCTTCTGTAATCTCCAGTAGAGGATTCGGGCCTGGTCTCGGGGTAACAGGGGTGGACTCGGGTGCGACCTCCGGTTGTTTCGGGGGCATTGGCACTGTAAGACCGTCACGACTTGGATCTGAACGGGTGCATCATTTATTTGAAGCATACACGGGGAAATGAGAAAGAAGAAATTTAGCCTGTTTGCCATTACACCGGAGGTAAACAGGAGAAGCTCAGGAAACAGGGAAAATTACTAACCCTCAACCAATTCCACGTATCCGGCGGGAACGATGAAAACCAAACCATCCTGCTCAACCTTCCACCAGTCTGCATCTGAACGATCAATTACAATGAGTACGTCTCCTTCAGCAAATGGAAGCTCGTCCTGGTTGCTGCCAGTGTATGGGTACAGCGCAGTAGCTTTGACTGTGATCAAGGTCATAAGATACTAAAATCGAAAATCAGGGAGATTCATACCCGTCTGCACACGCTCAACATAGGTCTGAGGGAAGAACCCAGAATTCTTGTCGTGGACGGTGGTGCCATACCACCAATCTCCGCCGCTCTTGGAAGGATGTGCTGTGAGAATCACGTTTTCAGGGAAAGCTACGCATTGGTTAGTCAAGAACAGAACCTTCAGCGAGAGTAGACAAGACCTACAAAGGTCTTCAAGGCGTTGACCCTCGTATGGGAATAGGGTACGGACGCGGTATTCTTCAGGAGGTGTGAGTAACTATTTCTCTACAAAATTGAGACACTCACCGAATGAGCGGTCAACATCATCCATGAGGTCAGTAGACTCATGCTCATCAGTATCTTGGACGTTGAAAACAGGTTGTGAAGTGGCAGTAGCTGGGGCTACATCTTCCTCTTCTTCCCTCATTGACGACAAAGTGGGGGCGCGACTCGCACCATGATCGACAGCCAAACCTGCGTACCAGTCAACAGACAATCTATGACTGCTCTTCGTATCTTCAGACAACATACTTGGAGGATTGAAGGAGTCTGGGAAAGAGTGTTCAGATTGAGGGTCCAAAGCTGGGGCGGGCGCTGGAGGTGGTGGATCGAAAGCAACGTTGATGTGAACTGGCGGGGCGGCGCCTCCAATAACCTTGCCGGAAATTGCACTGCCGCTGCGATCGCTCGTGGTGGCCTTCCTCAATCTTGCGCCACCCTGGATAGCACTCAAAAGCGCGCCCCGACCCTCTGTGGGTTGAGGAAGTGGAGCCGAGGTCTGTGCCGGGGGTGGCGGACCGGGCGGAGGAGGAGGGGGAGGACCAGGTGGCAGAGGGGTGACGTCAACCGGGGGGAATGTGGGTGGTGGAGGCGAAGCAGCATTTGAGGTAGTGGGAATGGGAACGGGAACAGGTGTACTGGGAAATTCGACGGTTCCCGGTCCCGCAGACTGTGGTCGCACTGGTGGTAATATGTTCCCAAAGAACTTCTCAGCAAGGTTGGTCCTCTTGGCCCGAGAACTTGTGAACTCATCATCGCTACTATCATCTTCATCCCTCTCGACAACCTCTGTCCAATCCTCTTCAGTGTCATCGTTAACCGTGTTGTAGTACGGTTTGGGGGCTGGAGAGGTACTGGGGGGAGGCGCCGGCGCAACGGGCGGAGGGGCTGTTTGACTTCTGAAGAAGGGATTCGTATTTCCACTACCGGTCGCTACGGGCAGCGGAGGGGCAACTGACGTGGAGGATTCCTCCTTGATACGGCTGAAAGGGTTGAAGCTCGGCTTGTCAGCTGGGATATTCTTTGGGGTCTCTCGGGTAGGAGCAGGAGCAGGAGGAGCAGGAGCAGAAATCTGTACCACAGGTTGCACGGGTTGGGGTGGTGGCGGGGGAGGTATAGGCGTCGAAGGCGATTCAATCGGTGTCCTACTGGACAAAGCCTGCCGGCGTTCCTCAATCTCGGCTTCGGCCTTCCTGGCGGCCTCCTCTTCTTCCTCCAGGGCTCGGAGTCTAGCTTGCCTCGCCTCCCTCCTCTTCCGGGACTCCTCTTCGAGAAGTTTAATCCTCTCTTCCTCGGGATCCGGTTGTGGAATGGGAGGGGGTTCCGAGATGACCGGTGTGGGTGCTGGTGGCGCGGCAGGACGAGATGGCTTAGCGGGAGGTGGAGGTGGTCGCGCGCGTGATTTGGGAGGAGGGGGTGCTGGAGGTTTCGCAGGAGAAGAGACACTGGGAGTTGGAGCGGCTGGGGTTGGTGACGGCGGTTCGAGACTCTTTCCGTCCTTGATCGCCTTCTCATTAGCGAGCCTCTCTTGTCGCACGCGAGCACGTTCCTCTTCGGCTTTCTCGGCAGCCTTCGCCTTTTCCTCTGCTTCTTTCTTTTCTTGAGCAAGGCGGTCGGCGACACTGCCGTCAATAGAGGGTGTTGATGTTGAAGTGGTCACTCCAAGTGCCTTCATCCGCTCCTGGATTTGTCGTTGGGCCTCCGCTTTGATGTAAGCCTGTCTCTCCTCCTTCGTCATCCTAGCCATGTTTGCGGGAGTGGAGCTAGGAGGGGGTGGCGCAGGAGGGGGTTGAGTAACAGAGATCGACGGAGGGTTGGGTGGTGGCGGTGGCGGAGCACGGGTATCTTCCGTTGGGGGTCTGCGGTAACCTGTGTCCCTGTCGTCGTCCCGACTTCTATCGAAGTCTCGATCTCGGTCTCTCCTATCGTAGTCCCTCCGATCATAGTCGTCCCGAGGGCGATCTCTCTCCCTGCTACGATCCTTGCCGTACGAACTCCGATAACGATCCTCGTCATCGTAGCGCCTCGAATACTCGTCATCACGGTCGGAAAATCTTCCGAATCGGTCATTTCGCCTGTCACGGTCCCTCGTATGCTCTCGCTTCTCCTTGTCCTTCCTGGCTTGGTTTTCTTCAATCCTCTTTTCCAAGTCCGGTAATTTTTCGTGCATAAGGTGCAAAAGTTCTCGTTCTAATTTCCGCCTTTCGTCGTCCTTCGCGTATGACCTCGGTCCTCGGGAAACGTAATCGAGGTCGTCCTGCAAGCGTTTAATCCTATAGCGAAGATCGGACATCTCACGCTCCAATTCTTCGTCCTCGCGTGTCCTGGCAGCATTATCCTCAGTTGTGCGATCCAGCATCTTCGCAGTGTTCTCAAGCTGACGCTTCATAGCGGAAAGGTCGTCAGTAGGATCATCCGAGCGTGTCCGGACAGTGTCTCGATCGATGTGTCGCGAGCGAGGCTGGTATACACCTCCGGGGGGAGTGTGATCATCATTGTGTTTGTAAACGGTGGCGTCCTGGCGTCCTCCTGCACCGCGTGCCGTGTCGGAGTGGAATGATCGAGTCGGGAGCTTGGACATGGGATCATCGAAGTTTCCAGGAGATCGTGTGCGTGTCTCGTTCTTGAGTATATCTTTCAGGAAGTCAATGGACTGATCGAGGTCTCGCGCGGACGCAGGGACCAACTCCTCAGGAAGTTGTTCTGGAATGTCATTGCCATTGAGTCCTGAAGTGGTGAACGTTAGGGGGACCACCTGGTGGAGACGGTAGAAAACGTACTTCGGTAGATGATGCCCATCGCGACGTGGAATTCAGCCAAATTCAGTTTTCCTCTATTGTCAACATCGGCTAATGCCCTGGGAGACACGAAAGTGAGTAGATAAGGACAACCGGATAGCGTGCGAAACAATACCAGATCCTCGCTAGATCATTCTTATCCAGCCCACTCTGTCCAAAAACTTCCAAAGCCGTCTGGCCGGTAATAAATCCCGAACCGGCGGCGTCCCACGCGCGGAAGATCTGGTCGTAACTCTTTTTCTCCGCCTTGGATAGTGTCCAGGGAACCTTCGGGGCGGCAGTCCCCCGTTGGGTTTGGTTGTGCTGCTGGAAGTTCTGTTGCAGGGATGGACCGGTCTGAGGTTGAAACTGGGGGACCCCTCCTTGGTAAGGCAAAGAGGGATTTGCGGGCATGAACGTATTTGACATCATGACGAGTCTGGGGTCGACGTATCCGGTGGCCTGTGCTACAAGAGGGCGTGCTGCGAGACCTCCACCGCCAGGAAACCCAGTAGGCTGCGGAACGAGACCAGGGCTCAAGTTGTTACCCAAACCCGGGCCGGGAGATGGGCTGAAGAACCTGTTCGATTGCTGTGATTGAAGGGTGCTTTGTGGCTGCTGAAATTGGGAGGGAATTGGAGGAACGGGAGGAGGACCTCTCTGTTGTCCAAATTGACCCGGGAAACCCGTCTGCATCGGTTGTTGGAATTGGGCGGGTTGCTGCTGAATCCCCGGCTGCTGAGACAGAAATCCAGGTTGTTGTTGTCCATACCCCGTTGGTTGTGATGAAAATCCGGAAACTCCTGGGAACCCTGTTGGCTGAGATGCAAGAAAGCCGGGGCGCTGTCCGGGGAAACCAGTGGGTTGGGGAGGGAATCCTGCACCAAAACCGGGCTGCATCTGAGGATTAAACCCAGTCTGCTGCGTGAACTGAGGTTGGCCCTGCCACTGCGCCATGGCGAATGGTGGCCGTAAAGAGAGAGATGATGGGGCGTAAAGACAAGGCTCCTCCGCTGTCACACTGCGCGGAGACGTCACAACAAGGGTATTTATGACCGATGTCACACTGTATTCCTTGTGGCGCTGACGAACCCGGACTACAAAACCAGAAGTATGCTAGCTCGCATCGCCCGCGCGTAAACAGCCTGGATCCCAACGCAGACAGGTAGAGTTGTGTGCTGCGTCGTGCAGTTGTGAACTGATCGATCCTTGACGTCAGAACCTGCAGCCGTTCGGTCCACACGAGCACATTTCCGCATGATGTATTCGGAACAAATGGACCTCCCAGGAGGAAATGATTTTGTCGATGTCACCGCGATATTCGCAGGTGTTGCGCAGCGTACGTTACTCACAGGTTCCCTATACATGGACCAACGGATCCTTTGTAGAACTCGATTCCACGGAGATGATATTTGCTGATGGCTACAGTCTCAATGATGCCATGAGCGCTTTAGAGGTGCGGAGATGCGCCTCGATCCACGCTACCCGGTCGTCTGACACCCGAACAAGATTGGGGAACCTCGCATGGACAGCGGGATGGTTCTTGAAGAAGCGCAGCGCCCGCCATTTGACCCGCTGGTGCCCCTCCTACCGGAAGAAGTATGTTGGATCCTCGACCGCTCGATCTCGTGCGAGGTAAGTAAATGTTTCCGAGCCACTCTCCCCCGTTGATTTCTAGCACAGATGGAATGGCACGCTGGGAGTACTCTCTCCCAAACAGTGTACACTTTTCTCTACGGACACGCGGTAGCAGAAATGCATCTCGATCATCTGCCGAACCTTGAGGAGGATCCATCACGTCCGATAGAACTCGTAACCGTGGTGTTAAGGGCTGCTGCAATCGCACTCATGAAGGCATGTAGTGCTGCCTGGGCTGGAATGGCCAAGGGTGGTATACACGATGTGGGTGAGCTTTCCAATCCCGAAGGTATGCGAATCCTGACGTCCTGTTATCACCAATAGCAGGAAGACTGGCATTCCGAGAAAGCAGATATATCTCTGCACGAAGGCACACCGCTCGGTCGCGTGTTCGGGGAGTTGGACCAGGCTATATCTTGGTTATCCTGCACGACAAGAGGCACGGCGATTCATTGTTGATGAGACATTTTCGATCGTTAAGCCTCGTGTTTATCGTCAGTTCCCCAGGAATGGCGCAATGCATTGCTACTCAGGGTGTCATTTCACAAGGTATATTGATATGGTGGCCTTTATGGCCGACCACACTGATGCAGAATCTAGACACTACTGGAGATCGTCAACCTGAGTCTGCCGAGGGAACGTGAAATACTCCAGCTGAAGCGCAAGGAGGCCGCTTCCTTATTGGAGAGAATTGAGCTGCGGCCCTCCCCTGAACCACCCACAGGTTCCGTAGCCAGAATGGGGTTTGACCCATATATCACTCGTCGGCTCTTTGCATTTATGCCACTTCGCGTGTTGGAACTCCCACCGCAGGAGCATACATGGAAGGCGCTGAGATCACTCTTCAGTGGTTTGGAGGAACTATACGAGTTGACTGGTGCGACGAATGTGACAACCTGGCAGGTAGGCTGAAACACATCCGGCCGCCTGACACCACATTGACACGTTACATTTCGCAGATCGTGGGAGATGCCAAGGTTTGGAAACACTTCCATGACCACCAGTTGACTTACATCAGGGCCACACATATGGTGCCCGTATACTTCATGTGACTGCTTATCGTGCTAACGAGTTCGACAGTCGTCTTTCGTCAATGGCACAACTGTTCTAGGGGCACATCCACTCCGGTGGCTAGTGGATAGATTCTTTTTCGAGTCAATAGGGCAGTCCTACGATTCCGTCATAGATGGCATATTCAGGAGTTGGGTTGGGGATGGGAACCCGCCCCTCCCTCGGTTCGAGAACCTGATCATCAAGGTAGTTTTACTTGTGAACGATACCGCATCATCTCACCCTTGCTAGTTGATGAAAGAAACGGTCTCATCTCCCTGGTACAATCTCCCGCGCAGACGGCGGTACTTGATGAAATCGATATTCGAATGGCACGCTCTTCAAGATGGCTTTGTTCGCCTTCTGGAGCAGATGAAGTTTTCGGTACCGTCTGTATCCATCAACCCTATACAGAAACCTCTAACTTCGGTGTTAACAGTGCTCCGAGAACCCACAGCTTCTTAGGCTACTGCCTCATATACCCCTAATGTGGCGCCTGACTGCTGCGGGAAACATTATACTCTCCGGATTCCAGCTCGAACTCTATGCACCACACGAGAGGACCTTCGCATATTGGTACCTCACACAAGTGATCGAAACGCACCTGGGGTGCATCGAGGACGTTCTCGCAGCATTACCACAAGGTATCCCATTCATGAGTCGAAAGGTTCAACGCACTGACCAGTAACTTAGACACGATAGACTACTGCGAACTGAGGTTCCGTCACACTTTTCTCACAGCGCTGCAAGCGTTGGCTACCGGAATGACAGCGGTAGATAACGCCCGTTCCGTCGGTCGTGGGCGCTGAACTCATTCTTCTCATCAGTTCCTGGTCAAAAAAGGTGTTGGGCTGAAAACCGAGGAGGATATCGACGATCCTAATTTTCTGAGGAGATACAAATGGGCTCTCAAGCCGCACCATCCTGCGATTCATATCCAGGATATCCTGGTACCCGATCAACGAGACTTTATGAGGGATTGCCGAGACCTTCAGGTATGAAACACCATTACTTCGTTTCCTTCGATCTGATGCTTTGTCGTAGGTGTTGGCCTCACATCCCACGGAGAATTGGAGATTCGCTCACACCATGTTTACCTATCTCCAGTCCCAAGAGAAACCCCCGTGGTCTGAGATGGCCATTCGCCACCGAGAAGAGGTAGTGATCCACCGTGAATATGTTCAATGGGTACCAGACCTGACCCAACCACAGCTCTTGCAGCTTTTGACCCAAAAATGTCAGGAGTACAAGTACGTTTCAGAAACCTCGAAGTTCTCCTGGGGACCGTCGCCCTTCCCCCAGGTAGAGAGTGGTTGACGGAGGAGGGAGGGATGGAATATTTAGAGTACATACTATTATATGGGGTGTGGGGTGGGGTCCAGTCTACTGCCTAGAATATTACGAATCATGACCGTCCGTCTGTCAATCTACTAACGATACCTCTCGTGTTTACCCCTTTTGTCATCGCCTGCAGCACGAATTCCATCGCCTTCTCTGCCTTCTCCTTGAGTTCCAAAGCCTTTTCAATGTCCGCGAACACGACCGGCATTCTCTGTCCCATCCACATGTATAAGATGATGGATTTGTGGAGAGTCTCAAGAGCCATTAACGTCGCTCGTGGATCGGAGATCTTCGCTCGGACCTCCATCATTGACCATGTCGTTTCCAGAACCTGCAATAGCTTCTCCTGCCTCAACGCCTTCGTCAGGTTGACCCTCAGCCGCATCTGGTGATCCTTCAAAAACCGCGTTGCAACCGCTTTCGCGACATCATCTCTCCAAGACAGGGGTGAGAGGAACCAGTTTATCGTGTCTTCCATAGTGAAGCAGTCAAACGTTGTGTTCAAGAGTTCTGCGATTCCTCGATTTCCCCCGTCCTCTCCGTGGATATAGGGATGCCGTGTTCGTGAGAAGAGAGAGGTTGTGTCCAGCACGTTTGTAAATCGAGGCTTGTTGACAAGCATGGTTTGTTGGATGATGTTGTATGCGTTGGGATTCAAGGGGAGAACGGCCCCAGGGATGGGAGGGATATCGGAATCCATCGCGGCTTTGACAGCGGGAAGGTCCTCGGGATAGAGTGTCGTAACAGTCCCACCTGTAGCTGAGTCGCCGTGTAAACCATATCGACCAGCACGACCACCAATTTGTTTGATTTGGGACGTCGACAACTCAATTTCCCTGGTTCCATCCCACTTGCGTGACGACTCGAAGACGATCCGCTTTATCTTCCTGTGAGGGCGTCAGTGACACATGCAAAGGGTCGCATGTCGGATGCGTACAAATTCAGTCCCATTCCAATGGCGTCGCTGCCGACGATGACATCGAAACCGGATTTGGGGTCATTGAACAACGCCGCTTGCTCGCTCCTAATCTCAGGAGGGAGACGTCCATAGGCAACGGCGCAACGCAAGTTGGTCGCCTCTTCGATCTTCTTCTTGAGGGCGAAGATACCCGAGCGGCTGAAGGAGACAACACAGTCGCCCTTCTCAATACGCTTGAGGTCACCGGCCAAACTCCGGTTCGCGACACGCAATGGGGTGAGCCTTTCGTATCGGTTAACAATGAGCTCGTCGCCAGTTTCCTTGACCAGATCCTTGACAACTCCCACAGCAGTCTCCTCTCCACAAAGGTGAATCTCCTTCGCGCAGAGGCCGAGAACTGCAGCGGTCCAACCACTACCTCGCGACGGGTCTGCAATCATCTGGATCTCGTCAACCACAGCAACATCGACAAACTGGCCCAATTGTAGCATCTCCACCGTGGAACTGACCAACGCGTCTTCCGCCACGATCCGCTGCTCCTCGCCAGTGATGAGGTTGCAGGCCCGGGCAAATCGTTTGTTATGCTCCTTTGTAAGAACAGGAGGCTTCGTGGCAATGCTTCCGTCCAACAAATCAGTCCCTCCGTCATCGTCGGCTGCGGCACTTGGATCGAGAGTGGCCCCAGCTGGAACGATCTGGCCCTTGTTCAGACGATCCCAGATTTCGTGAGCGAGAAGTCGCAACGGTCCGGCGTAAAAACCGGTCCTCGCTGCGGCAAGTGCTTGCAGGGCATGATGAGTCTTGCCACTGTTCGTTGGACCGACGTGCATGATGATCCTACGCCTGATGGAGCGAGCTTCAGGGAACCACTCCGCTGGGTGCGAAAAATCTGTGGCTTCGCGGATACTTCGGAGTACATGGCCGATGCTGTCGTTCGAGGGTGAATCTTCACTGGTAGCGAAGTCAACGAACATTCGCGTCATCGCCTTGTCGATTAGGAGTGTGTCGTGTGAGTTGTTGAGTGCGTGTACTATCCCGGCGAGTGTTTTGGTGTCGTAGGAGTCCAAGGGGAGGGCACCGTCTAGGATGGCTGTTCTGAAGTGGTTGAAGAGTTCCTCATATTCTCTCCAAGGAATTCCCAATGATCGTAGTAGCAGAACAACACGACCCCGAGACCACTGAGGATAGTAGCACTTTAGTAGTGTGTGTACTGCCTTGCGAGGATCATTGTTGAGACTTTTCTTGAGGTAATGAGGAGTCTGGTATTTGCGAAATGTTGGCTTCTTCCTCTGCGGGAGTTTCTGGGATGGTCCACTTCGTCTCTGTGACTGAGGCTGTATGGTCGCCTGGCGGGATAAGGGGGCGGATAGGTGAAGCCCTCTCCTCCAGAAACCGGCGCGGCGGAGAGGAAGTGGAAACATTTGATGCGATCGACTCCAAACTTCCGCTGGCATCCCGCTCGACCGTTCCGAAATGTTTTCGAGAACGTCGCGATTGAATCTCGCGTCTCGAACAAGTATGAGATGTGGGAGGAGTCCGGTTAACTCGTACTACTCCGTCGTCGCGTCAAAAACTCGGCCCAAGACGGTATTTTCCGGCATACAACCAACGGGAATACCGCATGTAAGCTGCCCCGGTTTTCGTGCAAACATACGCGGCTCACAGAGTTATAGTTAGGTAACTACCTGGGTGCCCTGGCAAACTGGGTCAAGCTCCAGAACGAAGCCTCCCCAGAGGATCGGCTGTTGTATTCAATCGTCGGGTGGCATGCTCTGACTTTGCCACAAGACCCAAAGGCGCTCAGAGCTGCAAGGTGGGAAATGCTCGCATCTTTGCTTGCAATAGGGCTGGACCCTAAAAGGTCGATCATCTTCCACCAAGACCATGTGGGTCATCAACATTGTACGCACCCGTGGCCGTTCTCAATTGTTTCCACTAGAACCCGAATCATACGGAACTCGCTTGGATTCTCAATTGTCTATGTCCGATCGGAAAACTCAAGAGAATGACAACGTGGAAGGTTGTTTTTTGTTTCTTGTTTCCCTTTGTGTCGATTTTTGGCCTGACATCGGTCGACTCAGGCCAGGCTGGCTGCATCGAGGAATGCCAACGACGAATCTGAGATCGACGAGAGCCTCCTGAACGCCGGTCTCTTTACCTATCCCGTTTTACAAACAGCAGACATTCTCGCATATAGGTACGCGTTTTACAATGGCACCACCTCCCTGATGCTGAGGGCTATTCAGGGCAACGCATGTCCCTGTCGGAGAGGATCAACAACAACACCTGGAACTTTCACGGGACATCGCGGAAACTTTCAATCGAGCATTCCCCAAACCTAAGAAAATATTCCCACTGCCACAACATATAATCAGTACGTCGCAGAAAACACGTTGCGGTGCCACGCGTTGATTACCGGCTCTTTAGCCCCTTCAAGACGCGTCCTTTCTCTTAGAGACCCATCCTCGAAGATGTCCAAGTCATCACCTGACGTCCAGTCTAGAATTCTCCTGACTGACGAATTCGCCCAAATCCAATCGAAGATCCGGAGTGCGGTCACCGATTCCCAACTGGGGATCACCTTTGACCCCGTAAACCGACCGGGTGTTTCTAACATTGTAACTATTCTCGCAACATGTACCAACAGGCGTCCAGAAGAGGTGGCAGAGCTGTATGTCAACAAAGGGCACGTGCAACTTAAGGCGGATACAGCGGAGGCCGTTGAGGCTCTGTTACGACAACCTCGTGAAGAATTCAAACGACTGAGAGCGGCAACAAGCTATCTAGAGGAGATAGCTAAGGGTGGTGCCGCACGCGCAAGGGAGATCTCAGAAGTTACGATGGCTCTTGTCCGATCAAAGATCGGTCTTGCGTAGAACTTGCCCCTGGTATCATCTCCTCACTCAGATCCGCCTTCTTTGTACCTCATCACTAGTTCCAGGTATCAGTGCGACCTGTTTAATCACTACCCAGCTTGACGCAAATATCTTGTCTCGGATTGTGGCGACGTGTGGTTAATTGAATCCTAAACTGTGGCGGGCGGTCACGAGCCCGCATCAAACCTGGTTCCATGACCCAAATACTGCACTATTGGTCGTTCTGGTAGCGGACGTGTTACTAATCAGACCTACCTGTTTAGGCGGCCTTCGGTCGGGGGCATCTGGGTACGCCAGACCGAGGTATAAATGGGCCCACAGTGCGGCGGTTCCTTACCCCTCTAGCCATCGTGTTCCACCATGCTTTTCTACGTGATGCTCTTATTTTTCTCCGTAGCCTTGGTGCTCACATTATTGCACAATCTTCATCGCCTATTCGCTCTTGAAGCGACTAGTCGCTGCGGCGGCACAATCCTCCTTGACGGCAGCGGGAACGTTGGGCTCTCAGACATCGTGGCCGCCATATTCCACAGTAAAATCAAGCTTTGTTTCTACCGAGGGGTAGACGCAAATACCTCGATTCCCTTTCAAACTTACAAATCGGCCAAAGCACCACACCCCCCAGTTGCGCAGGACTGGGAGAACTTCACGGACGCAGCACTTTCCTCTACGAGGGAGGTGACACGAAACTTCAAACACAATCACGACCCCTACGATGGTATACGCCTATACACATTTATTCAGCTCGTCGGTCTCTCGACTATCCTACGCATATTCTTTCACCTACCGGTCACACCCACAAACATGGAGGAGGTGGTTTGGATTGTTACCAACGCTTGGCAGACAGTGGGGAATTGCTGGGAGGAGGCTATTGGGAGTCCCCCTGAACTGTGACGCCTGGTCAAGCCCTCGCCGGACCCTTCCGGAGCCCTTTCTCTCCTCATGGCTATGCAGCGGATTATCCTGGCTGCGGTTTGTCTCCTGGAAGCCCGGGGGGAGAACACCCGCTTCCTCCGGTGGGCAGGAACTCTCCTGCGTCATCCCGCCTCTCCTGAACTGGACGTGACCCGACTCGTTAAGAATACCAAACGATCCCACCCCCCATTCCAATCGATCCATGGGATACTCCCGCTGAGATTCCCCCCACTCCGTTGGACCTACAACATAAATTTCATCGTTCCCGTTGACTCGATCCCACCATCAGTCTGCATACCCTGTCCAGACGGAACCTGTCTTTCGTGGCTACACAAGGCAGGGTTACCAGGTCAACCGGAGTGCGGTAGTGACGAATGGTTGATTCGTGCGACTGCAATAATCTTGTCTGCGGTCGAGGCAGAAATTCGGAATGCCTGTTTTACCGTTGACGCAGACGGTCATGATCCGGAGGCCTGGGAGGACTGGGTCCTGCGAAGGCTGCGAGTAGGATAGAAATGGGCAACGGAACACCTGTACCACTTAGTTTTTCTTTTGACATTGTATCGATGTGTAGCAGTATCGTGTACCTTTCTTTCCTTCCTGTAGCCATAACTTACGATCGATTCTTTGTTGATGATCGGTCACGACGTCATCCGTTTCCTTCATCTGCCGATATCTTGTATCACCCATGCCTTTAGATCACTCTAACATCTACCTTGCTGTAACGCTTGCAAGGGCGTCGCCGTTCTACGCGAACCCCTCTGGCCTGTCGGCCTCCCACTCCGCAATCAACCATGTAGGGAACGTTGGGCAGCTGCCAGATGTTCATCTATTCAGCGTCCCGAAGGTCGAGTGGGATAGCTGGCAGCAAGACATCCTCAGCTTCCTGAAGGGTAGCGAGGGGGTACAGAGAGTGGACGTCCAGTCACCGAAAACGAGATCTAAACGAGATGAGTTGTGACTATGCTCAACGTAGGTCCCGTTTTGCTCTCTCTTCTGTACGTCGGTCGCAAACTCACCATCGCTAGGCTGACAAAACGTGGCTATCGTCGTTACACTCTTGTAAATATTGTTTCCTTGGTCGCCAAAGTTCTCCACCGGGGACGAGCGCCAATATATTCAAACTCAGTGGCGATTTCCGAACAACCAACTGTGACAAGGTGTGACATAGGTAACGTCCAGGATGAGTTCTGGCACTGAGGATGCTCTGCTCGCCCTCCGCAATGCTATCAAATCGCGGTCGACAATATCTTACACCGAAAATGGGGAGCCAACACCCTCGCTAGCCACCGCCACTCACTTGGTCTTATCTTCCCAAACTCTGCAAAAGTCGACTCCAACTAGGTTTCGAAAACCAGGCTTTTCTGGGTCCGATCCGACCAGCAGTCCAGGGGATTTCTTTACGCTCGACGCAATCTACGTCACATGGCTGCTCAAAGATGCTTCTGTCACCGAGTACATGAAGCAGGCACGCGACAATGGACTCACAGGGGGGCTTGTCAGCGTCACGGAACGGAAGAGTGTGGTGGATTGGCTGGAGGGAAAGATGGCTGACCATCAGAATATCTTGCCTTTAGCATGTGAGTGAGGTACATTACTATAACTCCTTGCTTCACTCTGAACTAGTACTGTTGCAGCCGAGTCGACAACCCCACCTGGAACGCCTCCTTCTCGGACATTGACGCTCCCTCCCGTAACCTCGCCTCAATTCAAAGCGCCTGATTCATTTGCTCCGCCCACGAAACGAAGATATGTCGCGGATCCCCAGGACATAGAAGTTGTGAAGAAGATCAAACTCAACGAGATCGAGCTGCAGGACAGAAACACAGTTCTCCGGGGAATAAAGAACAACGTACGCCCGTGGACAGTCTCTTTAGCGATTGCCATAATAACGTGCTGTTCCGTAGAACTTCACCTCCGTCCGGTCAATGTTTACTGAGAAACTCAAGAAGTACAAGGTTGCGAGTAAATCAGGGTCCACTCCCGCCACTACCACACCAGGTATGGCGCACATCCCATATGGTACAGTGTTCCGTCCGTTAATGCGGCTGCAGACCCCAAAATGCAAGCAAAGAAGGCGAAGAACCTCTACCCGATCATTATGATCTCGTCATCCCCAACCTCTCTCATTACCATGCACAATGTCAAACGCTTCCTTCAAGAGTCAACGTTTGAACCTTCACAAGAGGCTCGCGCGCGTGCGATTTCGGAGGGCAACGTGAAGCCCGACGACATGATTCCTATCTACCGAAAGCGGACCCACATCGATTCATCTGGTCGAGAAATGGAATCCCACGTACGTTACGTGGTAGTCGACAGTGTTGAAGCCTTGTCGAAGTTTGGTGTCGACCCTTGGGATCGTGTGGTTTGCGTGATGACCACCGGTCAAGAATGGCAATTCAAAAACTACAAGTGGAAGGACCCCAAGCAACTCTTCCATCACGGTGTGTTCATTAGCGCAATTTCTATCTGACCATTCGCTCACATTCCAATGATAGTCAAGGGTATTTACGTTACCTGGGCTCACGATCCACAGAATCCGAAAATCAAGGATTGGAACGTGACGGAACTCAAGGTGGGGCCGAGCGAGCAGTTTTGATTAAAGTTTTGCCTGACGCGGCCCCTTTACAGATTGACGCACACAGACGCCATGTGGACAAATCTGTTGTGGCACATTTTTGGAAATCTATAGACACCTGGACGCAGATGAACAAGCCATGGCTAATGCAGTCTTGAGTGTATCCGCCGTGATTTCAATATAGGCCAATCGTCGCTTCCTCGATAACCTCCCTACTCGTTGAACAACAAACGCCTTGTTGAAAACTTCACACCACAGTCTGCACCTGGGTTTACCTATCATGAGCTCACTAAATCTCCTAACCGGCTGTAAAAATGGTGGTCCCGAAAATATCTCATGATCATCCTCCCCATCTGATTCATCGCGACGTGAATGCTGACCACGGTAACCAGCGTATGAATATATGAAGTGCGACGGGAGAAATATGGTTGTTTCCATTGATCCGCTCCAGGGTGCTTCTATGGAACATTTCTCCTACATGGAGGACCTCGCGGTGGTAATCATTGAGAAGGGTATTCATCACAGCATTGCGATCCCGCATCCAGTGGAACTGCGACCGAATTTTTTCGAGCGACGCTCTCAATTTGAAGGATGTCACATCGTTCATCTGGTGATTCCACTTTTATGGCAGCCAGAAAATGAAACAGACGGTAAACGGGTAACGTCGGGAGCTGTGTGTTGTACAACGGGAAGTGATAAGGAAGTCGGTTAAATGTCAAAGGAGTGAAATTTCAAACGACAGAGATGACGCAGTTGTCATGGGATCTGGAGAAATTGCAGCAAGAATAGACAAAGGTCCATGGGTGGAACGAGAGTAGTGATACAAGAGCGACAACCTCCAAGTAAACCTTATACCTTCTGATCATGCCAGGGAGCCTTCGGGTCGTCCATATCATTTGCGAATTCGATAGTAGTCATAACGTCGACCCCATCGCCCTTTGTGTCGAAAATCGGGCTCAGAGGATAGGAGCCGGCCCCGCTAGCGCCCTTGAATCGCGCCGCCGAGTGTCCTGGCTGTGTTCCGCCAGCCATGTTCGAGGCGGTAAAGGCTCGCTGAGTCGCGACACGGCGGATGATGAGCAACGGCGCGATGATCTGAACTCGTGCTAACACCGAAAGGAAGATGGCGGACTCGTGGCGCGACATGGCGTAAGGGACGATGAAGCAGATTGACACGACGGCGTAGAGGGCAGAACTCTCGATGAGCATCGTGACGACCGATTTGTAGATTGTAAAGATCCCGGACGTCGGTAACCCTACCGCTTTCTTGAGGTTGCGGCCGTGGAGCATGAGCCGCCATGCGATGATTATCGTCAAGAGGACGTTGAGTGCCACAGAAATGGTGAAGTATGGGAGTCCGAAGCTGACGGTAATACCGGAGAATAAGCTGGAGTCGGGTCTGGAGGTCTTGTAAAGGGTCATAATGCCCATCGCTGACGATGGAAGTCAGCGGCGAGAAATGAAAATCGGGAAAAGATCGCACAGATAGAGGCCAAGTACACGAGTGTGGGGAGAATCAGGGCCCACGGTTGCCCACCCCAGATGATATACACACGGTACATCTGAACTCTGAGTAAGCATCGGGGAGGTCAAATGTAACTCTTATGGACTCACCAAGAGGCCGTCAGCCATCCAGTTAGCTACGGTAAACGACGTGTTGGACAACATGGACGTCGGCTTTGACTGGGATAACAAGCTATACCCAATGGGACCGGGGGGTAACGACGGTGCCTTTCCTGGGAACTCCCTATTATCGATATACGACAACTGCCGCAATCGGAGGTTGCAGACAGTGAAGATGGTTCCCAAGGCGAACAAAAACGTAGTATACGCCAGCAGTCCCCATTTCTTACCTCTCCTACGGTTAGGTGGAGGATTGAGAATGGCGACCGCGCACTCGAAGTAAAGAGTGACGACTATCCCTGTTAGAAACCTTTAGCACTGTTTCGTTCAATCGACAACGGTAATGCTGAAATACCGACCGTAAAGGATATCACCCATTGCGTTCCCGGCATAAGCCATATGCTCATAATAAAGGACCTCCGACGGGACCTTCGGAGCGAAGGGGTTATTCGAGGCCATGACTGCTTTGCCTTTTGTGGTGGACAGGGATGAGAGGGAGTCAGCTCACGTCTCCCAGGTTTTAAAAGGGTGGGGTGGGGCGGGGATTGTTCGGTGACGCTCACTGTACTCCACCTTTTGTAGTTGAACGACCAGCAATACACCGGGGTTTGTTCGCAGGCTGAATGGAAGTTCCACGCCAGTATAGATAAGAAACGTGGTATTGGCTTGAAAGGCTTGACGCTCGTGCAAGGTCATCGCACCACCGCAAATCGGTCATCGTGGGCGGCGGACCATATATCCATTGAATGAATTGTGAGTTCATCCTGAGCGAACCAATATCCCCAGAAAAGTCTCGGCAAACAGATGTTAAGGGAACAAAATTTTACCCGCGTACAAACCAATGAGAATCGCTCCCGATTACTTCTTCAGGGTTCTTTCGAGTGTTTGGATCTCTCTGTCCTGAAGAAACCGGCCCATTCTTCAGCGGAAAGTCACGATCCACTCGTTGGTGTTGTGCACGGTGAGTAGCAACCAGAGTTCTAGGGTATGTCCCGATAGTCTCCGGGACGGCGTGGAGACCCTAGGTTTGGTGGTCATGTGTCATACGGTCGCCAGACGGTCTCGGAGTGCGCTTCTGCATCGAATACAACGTACGCATCCCCGTGCGCACGCCGAGGGTGTCGCTATTTATAACTAAGAAGGAGAATGCACCGTGCAATACGAGGCTGACGGGAGCACAACCAGACCCGGGGGTTTATTTGGTGGTCGGGGCAGCGGCGGCCGCGGTTGTGGGGGTGGAGGAGACAAGGGTCAAGCAACGCAACACGGCGCGGTCAAGTCGCTTAGTAAGGTGAAGTGACGCATACAGCCGCTCTGGAAATGCCTGGCGTTGCTCGTGAATGGGGAATATCAAGGCATTCTTTCATCTCACCTTTCATCTCGTTTGAAAGGGCCTCAGATCTCTTCAGACGCTCACGTGTTTTGTTTCTCGCACGGCGACAAAAAGCGCCAGTACTGGTGGTCGCCTCGACCACATCATAGCACTTATCAAGCGTTCTTAACGTCGCCGATTACAAATGTCGGAAGCGGACAACAGGCTCACCGTCCAAGTAGCATCCTCCATGGCCGTTCCCCCGCGAGTTGGAAATTCCTCGATGAGAACCTCTAGATTCCACCAGAAAAACGCCACCATCACTTGCTTGATCATGCGACGGCTTTCCATTGAAAGTTAACATGCGTTCCAGCGTCTAGACGTTTGCAAAGGGTTCGTTAAGGTGCCAGAACAAAGCCGCCACTGATGAGACGGACTTTTTTAACGAACGAAGATCAGAGACTCTCGCGATAGGGATACGAATAAATATCACCGAAGGCTCCTGAAACTTTACCCTGTGAACTTCAACTATTCTTAGTAGTACGTGGCCGGAAGAACCTGAAGCCACAGTCGAAGCTTCCGTTTTTGATCCGATCACCTGAAACGGACTTCGGAGGATGGTCTGTCACGTGAGCTGAGCACTCCACAGGTCGCGACCATGGCCACCAACCCGTCTCACATTCTCATTGCTCGGAACTCCAGGAATAACCACAACCCCTCTGCTTCTCTCAGCATTGCTACTGAGACTCACGCTGCGGCTGCCGGTGTTTTTAGGTCCGCTGGTTCTCCGCCTTGGACATCACAGGAGCATGAGGTCGACATCACCGCGGACGTCAGCGAGTCTGAGGACGATGTTTCCATTGACATCGATGACACGTTCACCAGACACAGTCAATTACCGGGAACCGTAAAGATCATTGTTGAGTCCACAACCTTCTGGTAAGGGATCGTACATCGCCTCCCCGCGCAGTTACAGATCAGACCTCCTAGGGCCCACAAGGAAGTCTTGTATTGGGCATCTCCGTTTTTCCAAGCCGCTCTTAGTGGCGACTGGGCAGAAACAGGCCGTCCAGCGTCTATGTCCTCAATTATCACGATTTCTCAGCCTCCTTCCGACCCGGGAAATAGGACGGGGGAAGCTTCTATCCCCGTGATGACATTCGTGCCGATGGAAGCCACCGCCGACGAAGATGATGAAGCGATGGACTCACGGAGGACGGATACGGACATCACTGCTGCAAGTGACGTGGAATCCAGCCCGACCTGTGCAGACGCCATTGCGGATGCGAGACTCGACAGTCTCAAAAAACTCCAGGGGGGTTCGGACCCTCATCCTAACGAGCCAGGAAACCCATCTCCGGCGAAATCAGAGAAGTTGAAGACACAAAATCCTTGGACGAGCGTAGGGAATGTGATCCCCGAAGCTGTGATTGTTCTCAAAGAGGAGAGGGTACGTTCTACAATTCATTAGTGTCTACACGCCGAAGACCGACATCTTTACATCTTCAGGCTACTACGTTCCACGACTTCTTAAAATTCACTTACCCCCAGTAAGTTGACATTCGGCGGTGTTCTTAGACCATCAACCCACCGTTGATCCCATAGCACCGAATGCACGATCACCTGGAACAATGTCGAAGGTTTGATGAATATATCCCACAAACTTTCCGTACCCGCCCTTCAACAACGTTGTATGACGTTCCTCTTGACCCATGCTGCCGGCAAACCCATAAAAGCAATGCGAATCGCCGAGCTATTCGAAGAGGAGGAGCTCTATCGCGAGGCCAGCCGTTTCGTGCTGGAGAACCTGAACGGGTGGACAGAACAAGAAATGAGCTCTCTGAGCCAAGAAACTTTGTTGAAACTGGAGAAGCGGTTTGTCATTACCGGATGTTCGTTGAAGGGCAAAAACTCATTCGTGCGCTAGGAGAAACTGGTTCCTGGAAAGGGTGTTGAAGCTTGGACTTACTCAAATCGCAAAGGAGTACCAATGTGTACGTCACCCGTGGATTCTACCAGTTCGACTGTCTGAGATGTGCAGTGTCCAACCTGCCCTGACCCTGCCACGTGCGCTCGTCTCCTCGAAGAGAAATGGCGGCAGGCTTATCATGCAATCTTTCGTTTCGGTGGGTTCCATTTAACCTTTTCGTCGCCATCGCGTTTCTACCTACCCCACAGGACCATGTCAACCATCTATGGTGTATCGCTACCTCAGAACTCTCGAAGGCGTCACTCCACCACTCAGTCTGACGCACCTCAGTTGCCAGATCACGGCTAAAGCTTTCGCGGCGACACGTATGCACGCCCCCTTTTTTCACCCTTCAGCTCCGAGCTTACTTCCAGCCTCCTAATAGTTTTTGACCGAATGTTCTCTCTGGGGCTGCGTGGCAGCGGACTCAACACGACTCCGTTAGGAGCTCAGAGTGGTACAGCCGCTCAGACTGGTCCGAGGCGCCACTTCCTATATTGTACTCTGAAGGCAGAGACGATGTCTCACACAAAGCGATCAAGGGAGGTATCGGCGGCTATTTCTTGACCAAAACCTGCCTCGTGTGATGCGAGAGCTCTTATCAACCTCACTACATCCCTACCCCATCTGCATCGTTGACGATCAACGAGCAGGAACTCGTAGGTCTCTCGATTCGCACCTGTACGCCTTTCGCACCGAATTGAGGCCCCGGGACGGCATAACCGCCCGGTACAACTTCTATGGCATTGGAATCACGTCGTACGGTAACAATGGATGAGTAGGATGTGATGAAGGTGGGATGGAGGGTTGACGGGTATGAGACAGAAGCGACGCATATACAGTGATGGACACAGTGAAAACCCAAAATGAGGTATTGAGACATCCTTCGAAGCTAGACCGGGGTGTGAATACATGCCGAGGTAAACAGGAACGGAACCGAGAGGAAAGTGACGAAGAGGTATGCTGCTATCCACACAAAATTCAAACGGTATATCAGGGGTCATTCGGACCGGCTCGAATTGGAGAGAAACAAGAATGAAGAAAAAGCCTTAATAAAATACTCCATAAAGAATTCATTGGTTCGATGAGTCTGTAGCGGGGGTAAAGATCGTAGGCGCGTTTTCTACGAGCCACTCGACCGTGAGGGATTTACCTGCCATATCGCTGAATTCGGCGCCCGAGTCTCGGGAACGCATCAGAGTGGCTACAGGAGGCTCAGTATGCGATTCATCGTATCATTCAGGCAATTAGAGAACTTACGTCCAAAAACAACCCCAAGGTTCCTTGCAGTCATGAGGTTTACTTCACTCTTTTGCGATACTCTGTGGAGGTGCATCATCAACAGTTTTGCGGTATTTAGGTGCTCATGGGGAAGCCTGAAGACCAACTCCGACAGTACACTGCTTTTGGTTGCCGGGTCTCGGATATGGGACGCTTGAACAAACTCGTCATGCAAAGCGTATGTGAAAAGTGGGTCGGGTAACGAGCGGAAGTATGTCTTGAGAACGGATGTCACACTGCAGATATCGTTGAACCTGTCCGAGTCGCGAAGATCGAAGGAGCCGTAGTCGCCCCGTTCGAATAGTTGAGTGATCGCCTTTGACAGACCAGAACCTCCAGTCTTGCGGTAAATGCCCTCATAGTCAAGGGCTATGGATGGTGGAATTAAAACCAAGAAACGCATCGAAAGGATACAATGAGCTCACCAAGGGCATCAACGGCATCGATGCACTTCTCAACGATAACAGGAACATAGCGCTCCTTGCCTTTTGCATCCGCGCGAGCTTGTTCGATTAGGTCGCGACCAAACATAGACGGCGCTATAGGAAAACCCCATATCAGAACGGATTACAGCGGAAGTATATAGAAATAGAGCGTACGGAGCGGACCAACGTTGGAAGCTGGCTCGTTTCTGCCACCAGCCGGAGAACAGGATGTATGAACAAGAGGGAGGCACTTCGGGTGGACGGACATATTGCAACCTGAATTGAATCAGTAATTGATAACTGATATACGAAATAAACTCCGGACACCGACCAGTACAACGTAGATGAGATCCCCACATTTTGTCCCCACAGTGATCGCACCTCACAAAACGAAGAGCGCTGAAATGTTGAAATGCGTGTTCCTTCGTAGAGCGGGGTTTGGACTGCGCCATTTCCGGGGGGACAATATTGATCGCGGGCTCCTTTGTGAGGTGCTCCCTGCTCGCCTTCCCAGACCACTTGAGGAACTTCGGAGGGCGGAACGAGCTTGCCGGGATCTCCAAAGCATCTGGCTTCCCCATGCGGATCATCCTGGGTTCCACCTCATCGTTCAAGGTGGAAGTGGAAGCAGACCCATTGTATTGAGGCAATCTAGCTTTGTCGAGGGATTGACTGGACTTCTCCCGCTTGGCGGGGGTGACAGGCACGTCTGTAGCTTCCATGCGACGGAGGTACTGTTGAGTAAGCTGAGCAAGCTCCTCGTTGCGGAGGTTGAGCATGGTGGTCTCCTCCAGGAGGAGGTCGCGATGCGCCTTGAGATCATCGATCTCCCGTTCCAATCGCTCGCGTTGCTGGGTTAGAGGCATTAGCTCTCGTTTGTATTGTTTCTTGATCTTGTCCAAACGGGTGGTAAGGTTGCGGCTGAGCTTGGAGTTGGTTTCATCCGGGCTGGGGTCACTGGTGATGTGGCGGAAGGTGAGTACTGTACAAGAGATGTTTCGTGTTACAGCTCACCCCTTGGATGCGGTCAACTCCTCCATCTCGGCTAAGGTCATATCCCGCTCAACCTTCAAGGTAGAAAGGTCACGCTCCAGGCCAGTCATCTTATCGCTGAGCTCTCTTGTGAGTTGGACATGAGCATCCTGCCGCTTTGCTTCTCCGGAGAGGGCAGTCAGCTTCATCGCCTGCCCGGAGAGCAGAACGCGCAGCCGTGTGACCTCCGCCTCAGCGTCCCTTCGGGTCCGAACTTCGCGATCGTACTCCGACTGTGCAACATTGAGGCCATCCATGTATTGCTGACTCGCGCGCTGCAAACGTCATAAGTCAATCATCGGAAACGAGGCAGTAGATTGTCCAGTCACGCACCTTGAGCCCATCGAGTTTCTTCTTCATATCCAGGTACTCCTCTTTTCGCTGCTCCACCATCGTCGCGATCGCCTCAACAAACTCTTTGTCGAACTTCATGTGAGGAGCCCCTCTATCAGCCGCGTTCTCCAGCGCCTCCTGCAACCTTCTCGCAACCAGGTCGGAAGTGTCCGTCCTCAACTTCCTCGCAGCGTCCATTTTCTGTGCTTCGGAAGCGGATTGTACGAACCTGACCGACACGTTCGAGTCCAATCCCTCCCCCAACCCAGGTTTCCGGTCCGAGTCAAAGGAAGCCCTCTCAGGGGGAGAGAATTGCATGGTGCCTTCCGAACGAGATGCATCGAATTTGGTGGGGGCAACAGCTCGAGGAGTCTCATCTGCTTCTGAAGCGCGCCTCCGCCGGGGAGGAGAAGCTCTCGACTCATTCGGACCCCACCTGGTTGATGTCGACCGTGTGAGCGCGGGTCTTGGCGGTTCCGCCAACAAACTGTTGTTTGAGGACGAAACGGACGTAGACTTCACCAAGATACCTTTCTTCTTCGGAGTGGCGTCCGTCTTGATGATGGTTATATCGCTCTTGGGGGTGGAAACGGGGAGGGTGTTTTTACCACTTTCATCAACAGGCGTAACGAGCTCATCGACGCTTTCTTCCGCAACTTCCGAAACATTTGCGACCACTCCCTTGAGGTGCACCGACCTTTGAGGATCTTGACCATCGAGTTTCATGAGGTCCCCGAAGTCAGAGCCACTCATGGAGAACCGGATCGGTGGTAACGCGGGGGCAATGAAGGTCGAGTGGGAGGTCTGCTCGACGGGGGAAGACTCGCGGGATATCTCGGACCCTGAGGGTTCTTCATTTTCTGCAACTTCAAGACCGTCGGGCTCGTTCTCTGCGATCGTCGTTGAAGATGCAGGGCTTTGAAGGTTGAGGTTCGGGGGACGTTTGTAGTCCTTCAGGATCTTAGGTGGTGGTACAGGAGTGATGTCGTCGTCGTCGAGTGGGGTGGAATGTATGCCCGGCGAGTCGATAGTTCCCACCTTCTCATCACTCTCCCGATCACTCTCACTCTCGATGCCAGTCGGAACATCCACACGATGGTTGGGAGATGTGGGCGAAACTGGAGATACGTTTCCTGGGTTCGGTGACAAACGGCCATTGACGCTGTACGTAGGGCTAAAGGGGGCACGGTCGGAATTAACCGAGTTGGAAGAGTTCCGGTTTGAGGGTCCAAGAGGTGACAGTCGTCCATCAAGATCCGAGCGCCCGGGGAGGCTTCGGTCCGGAGGGGATGGGGCTGGCCCTGCGGTGGTTTCAATATCATCACCGGTGTCGTTTGGACACTGCGACGGGCGCGGACACGGGAAGTCATCTAAATGTGAACTAGAGGCAGCGCGCCCTCTTTGTTGGGACGAGTCCACCGGACCAGCGGAAGGGGGAAATACTGAGGGAAGTGTTCCAGACGTCTCTGAGGGCCCATGCGAGGAAGGCGGTATGTCATTTTGGAATGCATCCCGCAATGGAGATCGGAGACGGGGAGAATCGCGGCCGGGGCTGTCTGATACGTATCTAGGGGAGCCCGAACGGTTTGAACTGGTTGAAGTAACGGAAGACCGTTTCCGCGAAGGTTCCATAAAAACTGAAGGATCAAAGGCCATTGCCGGATTTATCGACTGTCGTTTGGCAGCGCGTGACGTTGGAGGTTGTAAGGAGCCGTTCAAACCGTTAGCGGAGGGGCCGGCAGAGTCTTTCATCAATACATGCAGGGGGCGTACACCATCGTCAGGACTTGTTTGCCGACCAGGGTCCTCAGGAATGGGGACCGTCTCCCCTGGGGACAGGAAAGATGACGGTATATTGGTGGATGGAGGTGCAGAATCAGACAGTGAGCGGGCTTGGAGAGACGTAGACTGGGGTAACGGAGGAGCGATCAAGTCTTGAATCAGATATCCTCCCCCTGATGACTGCGAGCGATGTCGTGGCGGGGACCCCATTGGGCGGGAGCCGGAAGGTCTGGGGGCTGGTTGATAGGAGTTGACAGCGTCAAGCAATTGAGAGTGGTCCACGGGGGAAGCTGGGTTTCGCGGAAGGTTACGTAGGCTAGCGAAAGCTCCATTATGCTGTACGGTGTTGACGGAGCTGCTGGGATCTAAAGGTTGCTTGGAAGGGGTCGTCGACAGATCGGCGGAAGTTGAGGTCAGGGCGTTTGATTTCGACCACAATGAATTGTATGCGCCTGAATTGTTAGAAGGATGCTGTGGCATCTGGAATGTTAGTTTTCGCGGGTAAGATAGCGATTCAATACTGACTGAAGCGCTAGGGTTTCGAGCTTCGCGTGATCGCCCACTCCCACTCGGACCAGTTATACCGTTGGCGGCCGCTTGAGCTTGTGCATGAGCTTGGGCGGCCTTTTTCTCCTGGTGCCGCTTTCTACTTCGCGCTACCCGCTGGTTGTGACAGTTCATACAGTATATTCCCTGGCTCGTTTTGGCAAATACGAGTTCGTCGATCCGATTTCCGCAGACTTTGCACTTGAAACAGTGCGCGTGGTAAGAGTCGTCACCGGTCATGATAGCTTCGTCAAGGATGGGAAGTTTGCAGACATTGCAGCAATATGAACAATTGGCGCAGATTGGGGAGCCGTCGGACAACAAGAGCAGGTTGGTGTCTGCCGTGACTTTGTCGCCGCATTTAGCACACTTGAAACAGTCGACGTGGAAGAATGATTGCCTGTGAAACGGCGGAGTAGGTGAGTTTTTGGGAATTAAGAGAAATTAAAGTGTCATTTACCCAAAGGCAACGACCACACCGCCAGTCTCGTTGACAACTGACAGACCACAACCGGGACAGGTCCTATTCTCTGATATGAGAGAAGGGTCCGGCATGATTGCGCTCGCCCGCTTGCCGAACTCGGTCATTTGGAAAATATTGGGAAGGGATGTTCAGGAGTGTGCCGGGTGTTAGTGAGCTTGAAATTGGAGGATGGACCGGTTGACGAGTGTCCGGACCGAGATAGGACGTCGAATCGCCTCAGGATTAAGGAGCGCCTTTAGTGAAGAGAGTGGAGGTGAGGTTGAGGTAGATGTGTAAGATGGTGGTGGTCGAGCCCGAAGGGGTTGATGTCGGCGTGGGGGGGTTGGATGTTGGGTACGAAGGCCGAGGGTCGTCAGTAACACACGACTACAGTTGCCCGCCCTCGTCGTTGGTGAACAGATCAACCGTTGAGGTTAGCAACCAGATCCACGCCGCTGGGTTCGCCAACGGAGCGACCCTCTCAACGCTACGTATCCTCTGATTCGTCGTGTCCAACCGGGTGCGCGTCAGGCAACGATCCGTGCTTGGGCGCGACTTCGGTTCCGTATCTATTCGCTCTTTCTCCCCCAGTCTCTTCTCTTCGGTTTCTTTCGCCCCCACCGCACGCTTTGAGCATCCTTTATCTCCGACGCGAACCAGCTCTAGGCTTAATCCATCTCCGGTTGACGAACGTGTGATCCGAATCATCCGCCGCGCGCATGGTGACAGTTGGGTAACACGAGGTTCCCCCACAACCATCTACGCCTCGGCCAAGTGTCGCCTCAGTCGATGGCATCGAGGCATATCAAGTCCTTTACACTCACATCCAAGAAGAACTGGTGGTTAGGTCCGTCTCGCTATTATCCGTTCTCCACCCAGAAGATAACGCCATCGCACAGTCGAGGTCGATCCAGAAGAAGATTCTGCCGTTACTACCCACTCTTTTGGCTCCGACCAAACAGCTGTAGCAGACAGTACCAACGTTCATACGCATGTCCATTCCACGGCACATGGCAGATATACTCACCTTGCTACCCCAACTGCCTCACGCGAGGTGTCCCCGCCCCCATCACCCCCAGTGTACAACCCTCCAAGGCACCCAAACTCCATCTTCTCCTTTCCAACCCCTACATCATACTCTGCCCCCCCAAATCCCGTTGCCAACCTCGCCCCGGTAGCCTATGGTTCTGCCTCAGAGCTGTTCAAGTGCGTGGTCAAGAAGCCGAACGTTGTGCAACTCGAGATCAATGGCGAAATGCAATCAAACGCGTACGATGTCTCCACCCAGTTCCTCGCAGAATTACGTGTTTACACGACCGTGACACGACATCGAAACATTGCCACCTTCCTTGGGAGTCTTGAGAACGTGGGGATGGTATTGGAATACATCGATGGCAGGACCCTCTACGATGTTATCAGAGTTCGGCCTCTGTTAACCAGATCTCAAAAGATCGATTATCATAATCAGCTGCTGGACGGTCTAACCCACCTTCACTCTTTCGGCCTTAGTCATGGAGACCTATCTCTCCTTAACATCCAGGTGACCCACGTTTGTGATACCATCAAACTCCTCGACTTCGGCCGCTCTGTGTCTTCCAACTCCATCTACTCTTCCCCGGATGACGAACCCGTCGACCCATTCAAGTTCCTCTCCCGCTCCTCATCTGGGCACAAGTTCCACATCACCGTAGAACAGATCCATCCAGCAACACGACCCTTCTCTGCCCCGGAAATTCTCCGGGGCGAATGCAGAGATCCTCGCCTGGCGGACGCATATGGCTTCGGTGTCATCCTGGTATGTCTGGACAGATGTGAATCCGTCGACATCAAACCATGGGACCAGAGGAAGGACCTCATCCCTACCGGATTCTTGACCGGGTGCGAGGTATTTTCCGAGAGGTGTCAGCAATATCTACGGAGGTGGAATCAAAGAAGGCGACTATTGCGGGAGGATTTGTTCGATGTTTGATCCTACGGGGGATCGAGTGGCGACGTGATAGAGTTTAGGTGGGCTACCAATACTTGTTCCTACGGTTGACTGAGCATTGAACGACTCCTTCTAGGCCTCAATGTGTCCCGTGTTTCTTTGTACCTCTGATACCATATGTTTAGCCTTCCGTGTACTCGCCGATTTTGTAACATCGCCACAGACCGCAGGCGTAAAACAATCTTCTGTCTTGTAATCGTTTAGAAACGCTCTTCGCTCCCGAAACCACTAGTCCTCCTGCGTTTTTCCCTACTGGTGATAACCAATGCTACCCACCACATACCGCCCATCTCAATGCGGTTGACCCTCGTACGACAGCCCTGACCTCCTGATCTCGATCTGCTGACTAACGTGACCCGGAGGGCGTGGACAAACTTCGCTAACCCATGCCACGAACGGAATCGAGAATCATTCGCCTTCCGTCACCGCTGACTCCGATCAACAACTCGGGGTGACAACATGCGGCGCTCCAGAATTCTTATCAGATCGCGATCACCTGTGTTGGGACTTCCTTTTCCAGGTGCGTCATTGGACCGACCGTCCCCCACTTTTACTCTCGAACCCAACGGTTGGCGGCCTGAAGCCCAATACGCCCCAACCGTATACTAATAAATCGTTAACTAAATCTATAGGACTTTCTTTTAACCCCCTACTGCTGACCCATAACGCGAAGTGTAACCAATCCTATGGCTGTTTCGGTCAATAATTTACTGGTATCGAACTGCAAGCCCTCCATGTCCTCGCCGGCGTCCCCACCCCTCCACACTCAAACTTCTATCCAAGTTCAATAGGCCCAGCTCACAGACCCACCCGTTCTAAAGCGGCACGTCTCGGCTCTTGTGACGGACAAAGGTGGATGCGGCTGGACCGCCCCCCCTCTCTTGCCCGAGTCGGAATCTTCTGCCACTTGACGTTGCATCCGGTGCGATATCAATGCGAGTACATTCTGCCGCTCACCATCAAAGAACGACCGCAGCCCTCTATAGCCCCTTCCATACAACTTTCCCATACAAAGGGACTTCTGCGTCACATCTAACCTTTGTGGGTATCGAGGTCTAGTCTCGAGGACATTGTGCGAGTTGATTGGATACGTGCACTTCACTTTGACCAATTCCGATCTCGGACTCTCGTTCAGGCTACCTTCACCTGGAAAAATCAGGGGGAGTCTCAGGGGTTTGACCCACTGCCAACCTATCCCCTCTTCACACAAGTCTGAAACGGACACACTCTCTCAAGGTGGGTCTCGAGTTTCGCTTCCGCATGTGTCCTGACGTGTCTTGACCCTAGTCACCATATTCTGTCTTACAGCCGGCGCGATCTTTTCCTGGGATCCCAAACACCTTGCGCGCTGACTTTCATAACGTATCACGTATTCACATATTCCCATACATGAGAACTGTAAGTATCTACCGTACAGGATGAGGGATAACACGTCATGTGGGACGGGTCATGCAGTACAACCAACGGAAGAACGATTATACAACCAAGAAACGAGCAAATAAAAGCGTAAATACACTCGGGATACCATATACAGGGTTTGATCGCAACTGTGAAACGTTCATTACCAGCATCAGCTTTCTAAGACCTGGGTTGAAGAATCTCTTGCAACGCCTTGCCCGTAGCTTCTGCATTCTCCCACGCGAAGAAGTGACCAGTGTCCACTTCCTTCATATACTCCACCATAGTACGGACACTCCAACCGAAATAACCATCTTGCCGCCCAAACACTATCCACAACTCATCGACAGAACCCCTCGCCGTCCAAATCCCCGGGGCAGACACAGCGGCCTTAATCATAAGAGAGGCAAACGGGCGATTGTAGGATACATCGGCGAATAGCTTGTCGGAAATGGAGGATATCAGCTCCTGGTTTGACTTGGCGTCGGCGCCGAGCCAGCTGAAGAGGAAAAGGACGAGGTCGTCGGTCTCTTGTGACCGAACCTGATGGCCAAAGGCGAGCGCCATCTCTGGAGGCTCTGCAGGGTCGGCTGGGCCCATTAGCACTAGGCGGCGGACTTTGTAGGATGTGGATGGATTGGCCGATTGACTGAACAAAACTGCCAGGGATATTCCACCTTGCGAATGGGCAACAACGTCGACTTGAGTTCCTGGTTGATAACCAAAATGGGAAAGCACGAGGGCGACCGTAGATACGGCGGAGTCGAGTGACCAGGAGGCCATTGACTCCAGCGTTGACTGCCCCCTGCCCTCCAAGTCGAAGATAATGCGCGTTCGTGAGGAGAGGTGCGATAAGACGGGGGTGAATGAGGAAGAAGAGTAGAGGAAACCGTGGATGAACACGATCGGGGTGGGATCTGCGTCAGCCCCGCCGTCGGCTGGGTGCATCTCGGCGTAGATTCGCTTGCCATCGTTGGAGTCGATGTAAGCTTTGTTTGGCTCCATGGTCGGTGCGTAGGAACGGGACGAAGCGTGGGTGAGGATCGCCGATATACTTATACTAGGAGACTGGAGGTGCGAAGATCAAGACGGACGTACTATGTATGTTACCGCGCAGATCTCCGACTCGGAGCAGTGAAGAGTGGCGGGAGTCCTACCGCGGAATACTGATACCTTAACATCTGATCACCCCACGGAACGGTGAGCAACGCACTGGCCATTAGTAAAGCGTAACCAAATATCACCCAGCCGCGGGGACACATGACAAGCCGTCTGCCACTCCAAACCCCGCTGGGGTTGCGGATCGTTTGCCGTGGGTCTGGGTTCCTCCGAGTCGGAGGAAGAGCCTCGAAAATGGAATCAATAAATCTTTGATTACCAGGCCTAACCAGAGCGAAAGCAGAATTCACCGTAATCCTAATGTACGCCCGTCCATGACGCGGCGCATGACGCAGCCCAGCGATCTCGCCAGTCCTCGAGTGTGGGTGGCAGAAACCGGAACGAAGCCACCAAACCCTGTCCTGAAGTCGCTAGCTCGATCAGCACTTATCCAACAAGCATACGCAAACATCGGACTGAGAGGTCCGGTTGCCACAGGGTGCCGCATCCTCTCGTTATGACCTGAGGCCCGGGTCGACTGAGGAGGGTGGCCTGGACCACCGATCAGCCGCAACAGACTCCGGAGTCCATTTGCTTGAGCCTCATACAGTCTCAGTCGCTCCAGCGCCGCGATCGACGAACCTGGAACCGTTCAAATTCGTCGACTATTGAGCGAAGTGCCCACCTTTTCCCTGACGCCTTTCTGGGGTCCAGGGTTTCGGAAAGTTTAGATCTCAAACGCCCAACATAACGGCAATCGTATACATATATGTGGCCTCAATGGTTCCCCGGTCATGGCGCACGAATGACCGCTCCTCCAGAAAACGCAACGGCTCTGTAGAAGTTGATGTGGTAAGCTTCCTTCCCATTCGGTTAATTTGCAATGCCGACTACACCGTGCCCTCAGGGGAAGGAAACGGTCACACGGGGTTTTTGACCCGTGAGGCTCCCATACACCTGGCAGGGATGTCACCCGGGTGGTAGTGTCTGCCTTGCATTCAGGCAGCCATGGCAATCCCGGGAGAATACCCGACGGAGACGCACCAAAAGTACTTGGAAACTTCAGAAAGCCCGGACCGGGAAACCATACGTCAATGAAGAGGCGTTTTCCCCACGGTCAATAAGCTCACCGAACAGGAGACAGCGGAAATTTCAATCGCTGTCGACGGGGATGACGTTGGGTAAGATAACAAGTAGGTGATGGTTCTTTCCCAGATATGGTCGGGAGGAAGTTGGTTCGGTTTCATCCAATACCACGCTCTCGCACACTGCGCGTGAACGGAGGCATCGATCAACTGATCCAGAATGCACCCAGAACTGTTCCTCGTTCCGAAGCCCCCGCCGGCGGGCCGAAAGCGGTGTGGGGTGTCGGTAAGCTTCCCCTCGGTTAATCGCTCGGACAGCTTCTTGTCCGCCCCTCCGAGTATTAAAGGCAAGGACTCATTCAAAAGTTTCGGAGACGCCGGAGAAACCTGCCGTTGCATTCATCCTCTCAAAACTACCCTCCACACCTTCCCCGAACAGAAGTTTCAGCTCTGTTTACGCTTAACCACCGAAGAAACTTCTGCGCGACACCCGTTGCTCCGTGGTTAGGACTCCGACATATCTTTCCCTCAATCTCCGGAGGCCTGCCCGGCGAAACACCAGCGTTCGCTGCATCTGACGCGCTCACACAAGGTCAGCCTGTTTTGGCGCGACGTTCCTGGTAGAATACTGATAGCATTCGTCACCGAGATCCCACTAATCACCTGACCCTCTCCGTCAAATGTCATCCCGGAGGCTCCCGCAATATATTCGCCGGGCCTTACTCACCGCCGGCGTCTGATGCTGTTGGGGGGAGGCTCTAGATCGCGCGCCGTGTAAGGTCTTTGATCGACGGTCTCGAACTGCGATCTGGTTTGTTGATGGTAAGAACGAGCCGGGGGGTCCTTCTACTAGTGTTACAAACCACCGGCTTCCAAATCGTGCCAAAAAAATCGGTTTCTCAATGCCCTCCACTATCTCCCTGTCGTGCCCCTTCCAATGGGTCCGCGGACTATCTGGAGACTCCTCGTATGGTTCCTCCATCAACGGGTCCAATCGACCTGTCCACGATTGTGGCACCGGGGTAGTTCCCCTGATGCATCACACCAGGTTCGTAATAATGGTGATTTTGTTGTTGTCGACTTGGACGGTTTTGAAATCGCCAGCGTTTAATTTGGCAAATGCATTCGACGGGACATCCGGGTGCCACACCCGTGCTGGACTTCTTCGGCTAGAACCCCAGAAATCTGCTCCCGCCGTCTCTTTCTCTCAGTGGTTCAGGGCCATCTTACTGGTCAAATGTGCCATCTCGTTATCGGTCCCACGCACCATGGGTCCAATAGCGGAACGTGCGGGTTTGCTTTTTAACCCCAATCCATTATAAGTGATATCTCGGCTGATTCGACGAGGTAGAGCACATTTCCCTCCGCGCACCCCACCTTTTCTTTCCACCCATTTCAAAACGCACAATGGATAAACCACCAAACTCCATGGCCCACAACATGATTATCAGTGCTGTTGTCCATCTATTGGGCGTCTCCATCGTTAGCCACTTGATCTCTCGCCGGATCCTTGTCGATGGGGTACAATGTTCTCTGAAGCGAGCATCATGGCCACGGCTCTGCGTTTTGATTGTCTTTACCGACTCGTATCTCTTCCTTTTCACCGCTGGTGTCTTGATCCTAGGTGTTGGAATGGCTACCAGCGGGGCGGCGTGTTCGCTCGGTATATATCTTTGCATCGTATTCTATGGGACCTCAAAACTCTTTATATATCTTTTTCTGGGTGAGTTCTATATCTCCCCTGGGGGTGACTACCGTGACGCTATCCGTTTCTTCCAGTCGAACGCGTGCATGTTGTTTGGCGTCCGACTCCCACGGCTCCACGATTACGTTCCAGGGTTTATGTGGTGTGCATGATTCTCCTCACTCTCTACTTGGGTATCGCCGGCGTTATGTTTTATGGTAGCAGTTCCAAGCGCCACTCTTCGGAAAATCAGCTGACCGGTTGTTCCAGGTAACATATCAGCGATCAAGGAGGGTGCATGTTTTATTGGTCTGAAGTTTATCGCCTCCGTCCCTCTCTTGGCTTACGATCTGTGAGAACCTTTTCCTGACATCTTAGTCATAAGTCGTCCTCACCCCCCACAGTGGTATCACATTGCTTTTGACAACACTGTTCCTATGGCCGCTATTGCGCGGGCGGTTTCGCAACAATACTATCAAGCGACTCGCAATCAGGACACTCATGTGCGTAAGTTTTACCTCGTGTTGACCGTGCTAACACGGTTCCCACCAGTTCGTCATTCATCGCCTTGGCTACATCTTGTGTCAATGTTCTCGTCTTAATCTTGATGCACGGGCGTCAGCTAGGGTGGGTCTGTTTGGGAAGCTGTAGTGCAGACGTAAGTTTTACCCCCGAGTTGACTGATGTTAGTATGACGAACCCGAAATGCTGACAAACCAAATGCCCGCAGGTCGTGGTGAACGCATTGGCGTTGTTTTGGGTAACGGACTCCATATCAGAACGATCCGCAGGACCGCCTCCCCCGGGGGCGACTTTGGATCATCCCGTTTATGAAATGGAATCAGAGAGGTCCTCCCATCATAAAGACCCTGTCACGTCTCTCGGCGGGTTGTTCTCCACCAATCCCAATCGTCGGCAGTCGCGCCACTTGTGGTCTCCATTGATGGCCCTTGACCGGGGCTTCAGGATGGTGTTTGTTCGGGAGCCGGAACCTCGTGAAACCGGTACGGTAGATGTCGAGGTACGTTTCAGTCCAATTGATCCCCCTATGATGATCAACATCGGAAAATACAGATAGCGGTTCACACCGAGACGAACGTCGATATCTCTTCTCTTCGCGAAGGTCCTCAAGGTTTTACGAAGAAGGGCAAGGCCAAAGCTGATCTCCTTACCTAGGATAATACGTGTGCTTGAGCGGGTGTAGATAGATAGTCAATTCAGCATTTTACGAATTATAACGTTCGGTACGTCCGCTCTCCGATGAATAAGTAAGACCCCAACCATGAGTGGAGCGGGTATACAAATCTTCCGACCCACCATCTTCATGGGAACGTTATCACGCGTAGTCGGAAGCGGCCAGTTTCAGTCAGGGCGAAGATGGAGGTGTGGATGATGCTACCGTGTCGGTAATGCCGCACCTCACGCCTGGCTGAAGAGTTGGGTGTGTTGTTTGAGGAGCCTCGACTTGAGATATCGCTGCATGTAGTGATCGATAGGCGCCTTTGACAGGCTTTGGCTTTTTGGAATTGCCGGCGTCTGAGATCTGAATCGGCGTTGTTTAGGTTTTGATGTCGTTGTTTTCGGCATCCCGGCATAGCGTACGATGCCGGAGCCAGGTCCCAGCTTGGTATAATTCGTCACGCCCCATTGTCAAGCCATTCACAAAAACCGACAGCATGTCCCTGGCGTGCCAAATCAGAAGTCGTTGGCAGCCCCGCGGACCGAAATACAAACCTGATGCGGATGTACGAACTGGCTGATGCCACGATGCTGGGTGCCGTACTCCAATACAATCGGGAGGCAAACGGCGAGTTTGAGCCGTAATGATAACCTGTGGGAAACGCTCTGTCGAAACGCAACAACCACAATCTCGCCGGCTGACGCGAGAGGACCCCTGACCGGATGACTGGTTGATGCGCCAAGCCAATCGCGATACCTGGGCCTCTTACCGAACCCGGGAGGCATACTTGGAAAGATTTGACCATTCATATTCAGTTCCTAGCACGGGACAGAGCGCACTCTCACGTCTTACGGGTGGCGGCCGTTGACATATAAACGCAAGCCCCGGGGATGCAAATTCAGTTTCACCCCCCCTGCATCCCTTCGAGGTGTCGGAACCACCATGGATCGCCCCAACTCAATGATATTCCCAAACGTGGGGATGCACGTCCTAAGTGCGGTTATCCATCTCCTAGGCGTCACCGTCCTTGCGCATCTCATCTCCAGACGGACGATACTCCGCGGGAACTTCACGCTGAGGGATGTTACCTGGCCCTGGACATGCCTTCTTATAATTTTCATCGACTCCTGGTTATTCATTTTCACCTCTGGTATTCTGGTCCTTGGAGTCGGGTTGGAGAAAAACGACGTCAGTTGTTCAATGGGGATTATACTGTGCATTATCTTCTACGGATCATCCAAGTTCTTCATTTACATGTTCCTATGTTCGTCCTCCCTTCCATGCATCCGATCGAGCGTCATTACTGAACCGCGCGCAGTGGAGCGAGTTCACGTCGTTTGGCGACCTTCTCCTCGCTCGGGGAGATTACAATGCAAAGCCTACATTTGGTGTGCTATAGGCCTCCTCGGATATTTGGGAGTCGTTGGGGTGCTATTCTACGGTAGGCATCTGCGACTGGGATGCGGAGTATATATTACTCACAAAAAATCTAGGCCGGGTCTCATTCTTTGGTGGAGACAGGGAGGTGTGCTACATCGGCCTGACGAGGCAAGCTAGCATCGCATTGTTAACCTACGACTTGTAAGTCGGTTCCACTCGGTGGTCATCCAACTTCTCACTGTTCAATGCAGCTTCATCAACGCCTTGCTCACCGGGCTGTTCCTGTGGCCGGTGATGCGTAGTTCATTCCGGAACACCCGTGTGAGGCGCCTCGCGGTGCGCACGCTGTGGTCAGCCCTCCTGGCGCTCACCACGTCCTGTGTGAACATTCTTATATTGACGTTGATGCACGGCCGCCAACTCGGCTGGGTCTGCCTTGGGAGCTGCGGGACTGATGTGAGCTCACGTATTTATTTGTTTGAAATATCTGGCTCACTCCTACCGTTTAGGTCATCGTAAACGCACTGGTGATATACTGGGTTACATCGCAATCTTCGGACCATCATGACAGGGCACCGACAGTCCCAGACGTCATTTCACCGTCGAAGTCGGGGGACCCTGAGTCCGGTGGAACGGAACCATCGAACAGGGGTTCCAAGGTTGTGTTCAAATTGGGACGTTCAAACAAAGGCTCATCGGTTGGCGTTGCGACCATGCAGGTAGATTTGTCAGGAACCCTCTGCCGAGATCAGGCGCACTGAACTTGCCGTTCCGCAGATCAAGGTCACCACCGAGCGAATCGATAACCAAGTTGAATCATCGGTCCATGAGAGTCATGAGTCGGAGTACGAGTTGAAACAAGTGCACTCCATTCCACAAATCGATCTCAACGACGTACGGGAAGAGACCCGTTCTCCTGACATTGACAAATAAATCCCCGCTACAATGGTACCTCCTGGGCGTCCATTCCTTTTGCCCATGAATGTATCCTATATCATGTAAATACGAGTCTTTGAATACGGTCGTCGCAGTTGATTGATATACGTATCTCATCACTCGACACACAAACTATGTAACTTCCAGGAACGATGTGAATCTTGGTCGGGAGCCGCCCCTGTTCCGACCGCACGTGGACACACATTACATCTGAATTCGTGCCAACTGGCCCTTAGCAACCGCTCTTTTGCGCAAATGTCCCCGGTGTCTTTGGTTTTTGAGCGGACTTCGGTCAGATCCCGAACCCCACCCTCAGGGATGCCAGCCCGGCCCGCCCACACGTTGACGCTGTAAAATCAATCGTGATCCGCCCGGGGAGAATGGAATCCCCGCGCCTCGTCTCCCTGTCCTCAGTATCCTGCCTAATCGCCTTCAGAGTGATGCCGGTTTGGCCGCTACTTTCGGGGGCCCGGAACCTCCTCCATGAGTCGTGAGACGCCACCGAAGGGAGTTTTATAATTAGAGTCGACTGCCCCGGGTAATCTTAAGCCCGACCTGTTGGGATCCGCTCATTCCAGTTCGGCCGTATTGAGATACAGTCGGAAATAATTATCAAATGCGGAGAGTGACGGCTCTTTGGAGATCGTGTCGGAGGGCAGAGGGCAATCAGAACGCTGTGCGTTGGACATTTTGGATCTTCATTTCCGCTTCACCATACTGGTGTGATTTTCCCCTTCAATCGAGATCTGTGCACAAGGACCATGCGCGTATGCGATTTCACTGCACCTGCGGGCTTGCGTCGGTGTCACCGGTGTCGCTGATGGTTGACGTTGATCAACGTTAATTGTTTCATGCTCCTCGTCTCTCCCGCCATAGGGCATTCTTCCCATGGAATTCGACACCTCGTCCTCGTGGTGTTACCCGTTCTTTCCGCGTTGTCAATTTGGTGTCAGTTGGGGTTGGGAAGAAATCTGAATGGGTCTTGCGCGATTTGCAGGGCCGACGGATTGGCACGTAATCAGACCTCCAGCCCCAGATATCGGGTGACGGAGCTGCCCCTCCTCTGAACTTGAGGTTGAATTCCAGCCTAGGGTGACGACCCATAGGGCCGCACCGTGTGCGAATGCGCCTAGACGGCTGCCCAGGGACTTCCAGGGGGGTATGCCAGGACCTGCCCGTCGTGGATATCGTCTCTAAACCGCGTATCTGCGATCTCAGCCCGACGACATTTACCCTCGAAATCGAACAGCTCAGCTTCCACACAATAGGGCTCAGGGAGTACTGCTTTCCCACCCACTTCGAGCCCTCTATGCTTCCGGACTTTAGATTCAATTGACCTATGCGGTGTGGAGACCTTCAGGCCCCAGGTATTGAGGAATTAACTTTAACCTCGATTAATGGAGTGCTACTGGAACGGATACTTAAGGTCAACACATGCGAGGCAAGGCCCTTCGCACCGCCCTCGATTAATGAGCACTGCGAGAGGAGCCTCAGAGTGGATGTGTTGTGGAAAGTCCTAATTCCTTTGTCATTCTTGTTTGTTTGTGGAAACTGCCCCGACGCAGAAAAAAAGAAAAAAAAGAAGGGCCTCGTGGTTTCCCACTGGAGGTTTTGTTACGACAAAACGTAGATAAGTAGCTGAGAAATACCCAGGTTGCTCAAAGGGAGCGGAAACGCTTCTGGTGCTGTGGCTTGCAGCGCCTTTCACGGGTCCGGCTATGGGGTTGGGCGGAGATCGGGGTCGTGTCTTTGGACCTGCTCCCTATTGTCCTCGTAGTGGCCACAGCGGTCTCCTCTCGTTCCTCGACGTCCACCCGGTTCGCACGGCCCCATTCACGTTTCGCTTTATTTTGTGACGACCTCCGACGTGCATCAACCTTTCCTATCCGATTCCCACCACCACCCGCGTCGCTGTCTCAACATGCCTCTTCCAGAGAACACGACAATCTCTTTGCACGGCCACTCCCGCCCTGAAGATGCATTGCATTCAAAACCAAAACAGGCCATCTTCCTAAGGATGTCGGCAGAAACACTGGAGGCGTTGCAAGCATCACCGCTACCCCAGGTTCAGTTCACCTTCGGGAAGCGTTCAGTAAGTTCGATTCCCACTGCGCGATCGCCATAGCTGAACTTTCTGCCTTGTAGGGTGTTCAAGTAGGAGATGCTTTCTTTCCGACCCAGCCAGCTCCCGAGAATGCAGTCCATGATATATACATCCGCGCCACTTCCGCGAGACAGAGGAATCCGCCACTCAAGTACTACGCGAAGGTGGTTGGAAAGTTCGTAGTACAGCGCGACCGCGTCGAGGAGATAGGTGATAAGATTGGTCGCAGTAGAAAGGATGCCGAGGGACTGCGGCAGCAACGGAAGATCCAGATGATTGACAAGCCCCCTGCCGATGTCCTGAATGCCGGGAAACGCAAGGACGTCAAATCCAAGAAATCCACCCCTGCCACCATTCCCAAACGACCTACCCCTACTCCATCACCGAACACTCCAGGCTTAAGCACATCCACTTCATCTCTTGGGAGCGACTTCCGAAACAGGTTGATTCAATGTCTCGCAACCAGCCCTCGGACGACCGAGGAAAGTATCAAATTGCTCCTTGGGCGCAGTCCGAACCCGGATACACGAAAAGAATTTCTGAAGCTTCTAGCCGAGGTTTGTGATAGGACCCCTTCAGTGTCGATTTACTGACCGTGGTACCTTGTAGATCGCGGACCGGCCTCCGTCATCCAAGAAAAATAACAACTCCCCGGCATCTCAAGTATGGACTTTGAAAACGCAATACCGGGCTGAGATCCGTCCACGGCCCGCTGCTGGTGAAGTGGAACGGACTAGTGTGACCCGTAACACCACCCCCACCCATACCGAAGGTCGTGCATCTCCTATGCCTGTACCTGATGTCAAGAAACCGGCTATGCCACGAAAGGAGCTCAAGACTAAGAAGAAGGCAGATACTCCGATACCCGCAAAAAACGAGGGTTCAGGCTCATCGACTGGTGGCAATGCTCGTCCAAGAGAAGCTGTAGGCGGGCCGACCAAGGCTACTCCCTCTCCTCTCCCTCATCCGATAAGGCGGCTGCCTCCTGGTTCCGGTTTCAAGGTCAAGCCATCTTCCCCTGGTCTTCCCTCCACATCTACTGCAACAATACCCCGGAAACGTCCCCACCCCACCGAGACAGCGGAGCGACGTGGCCCACCTCGCCTCGCCTCTTCATCTCGTCCATCTCCGTCGGCTGCACAGTTACCCCCCAGACCCAGTCCCGCTCCCTCTACCACGAAACAGATGACAGAACTACAAAAGGGTCGCGGAGATGAGCCTCCACCGAAGCGCAAGCGATTAGAGGAAGGTTTACAGGCGGAAACACTCCATATCGTTCGTATACCCAAGAAGCGGAAACCCGAAGGTGAACCTCAGGCGTCATCCAAGGAATCAAGAGATCAATCGACGTACGAGGATGGTGAGCTCCCGGAGTCCCCGGTCGTGAGGAAGAGACCGAAACTCGACGACGACCCACGCTCTACTCCCCACGATGGCTACCGCGAACGTGAACGCCCTCGCGAGCATCGCGACCGCGACAGGGAATCAAAAACACTTCCCCCTAAACCTGTTCGGGCTCGCGAGTTTTCCCCTCCTCCCCGAAGGTCTCAGCAAAACTCTACCCCCTCGACGCAACAGGGCCGGGATTCGCCTTCGGAAAAACCCACTATCACGGTGAGGACCACATCCAAGCCCCACAACGGGAAATTCACACGCGGGTCCTCGATTTACACGTCTTCCGATGACGAGATGCCCCTTAAGGAGCAGACGCAGGCTCCTCAGCCCAAGAACTCGGCGAATGTCCCACCCCAGCACAGGAAGAAGCGTGACCCACCGCCCCGGCCACCCTTACCTTCCGATCCCGCTAAGATCCATGCTGTGTATCGTGAGCGCTACGTGCCCTACATCACAACCTATGGAAAGGTCGTTGCCCAGAAGGCAAAACTCGAGGAAGCGTTGAGTGGTTCTGTCAGCTCAGACATGGATCTGATGGATGAGGACGAAGTCACCAAACTGGCAAACGAACTTAAGATGTATCAACGGGAGCTGGAGGTTATCGAAGCTGCATACAGGAAGGCAGGGGGACGAGGGAAGCTGGAACCCCAAAGGGTGGGAAGGTCCTCCTCCTCCGACTAGGGTTCAGCGGCTTGTACTCTGCTCTCACACTATTTATAGTGCTCGGCCACATAGCATACATAGGACAACGGGACATAGACAATTGTGTACGGTACAATGAGTTGTTTGCATAGGGATTTTCAAAACCGCGTTTCAAAGGCGAGAGCTGCCTACA
>Ga0307515_10001041_pt1 | contig 63402 bp, 60 predicted proteins | sample 17_EM_MG_FD_194513 | JGI IMG/M metagenome (GOLD analysis project Ga0307515, IMG submission 194513) | Populus trichocarpa ectomycorrhiza microbial communities from riparian zone in the Pacific Northwest, United States - 17_EM | ecosystem: Host-associated > Plants > Roots > Unclassified | place... | reverse complement strand
CCACCTGTTCCATCTTCATGAAGCGCGAACCCTTCACCAGCACCGAGGCGCACGCTGGTGCAGCATTCAGTGCCTTCAGCAGATCGGCCACGCTGTTGAAGTGGCGCGCGCTGCCGTTGTGCTCGCCGCCGAAGGCATCGGCCACGTAGCGGCTGAGGTTGCCGGCGGTCCACAGCGCGTCGATGCCGTGCGTGCGCGCATAGGCACCCACCTCGCGGTGGAAGGCCGGGCCTTGGTTGCCGACCTCGCCCATGTCACCCAGCACCAGCCAGCGCGGGCCGGTGAGCGAAGCCAGCACCTCGATCGCCGCGCGGGCTGAATCGGGGTTGGCGTTGTAGGTGTCGTCGACCAGCGTGACCGGCACGCCCTGCACGCGGCCCTTCTTCAGCTGCGAGCGGCCCTTCACCGGCTCGAAGGCCTCGAGGCCGCGCACGATGGCTTCGAGTGGGCAGCCCGCCGCCAGTGCACAGGCGGTGACAGCCAGCGCGTTCTTCACGTTGTGCCAGCCGGCGATGCGCAGCTGCACGGCGGCAAAGCCGGCCGGCGTGTGCAGCATCAACGACCAGTGATCGTGCGCCCACTCGGCGTCGGCGGTCACGTCGGCCGCGCCGCGCAATGCGAAGGTCAGCGTCGGGCGCTGGCCGGCAAGCTGGTGCCACAGCGGTGCGAACGCATCATCGGCCGGGAACACCGCCACGCCGGCCGGGCCCAGCGCTTCGATCACCGTGCCGTTCTCGCGCGCCACGGCTTCCACCGTGGCCATGAATTCCTGGTGCTCGCGCTGCGCGTTGTTGACCAGGGCCACGCTGGGTGCCGCCATCGCGGCCAGCGAGGCGATCTCGCCCGGGTGGTTCATGCCGAGCTCGACCACGCCGGCCCGGTGCTCGTCGCGAAGGCGCAGCAGCGTCAGCGGCACGCCGATGTCGTTGTTGAAGTTGCCTTGCGTCGAGAAGGCGCCCTCGCCCCACCAGGCGGTGAGCACCGAGGCCAGCATCTGCGTGACCGTGGTCTTGCCGTTGCTGCCGGTGACTGCGATCAGCGGCAGGTGAAAGCGCGCGCGCCAGGCCGCGGCCAGCGCGCCCAGCGCTTGCTTGCTGTCAGCCACCTGCAGGCCCGGCAGGCCGGCTTCGATGAGGCCGCGCTCGGCCAGCGCCGCCACCGCGCCAGCGGCGTGCGCCTGCGGCAAAAAGTCGTGTGCATCGAAGCGCTCGCCGCGCAGCGCGACGAACAGGTCGCCAGGCTGCAGGCTGCGCGTGTCGGAGTGCACGCGAGCGATGTTCACGGCACCGTCGCCGATCAGCGTCGAACCCGGCAGCAGCGCGTGGGCCTGGGCCAGCGTCATCATGGCTGAGGCCTCCCTGCGATGGCGAGCTGCGCTTCAAGCACGTCGGAGAAGGGATGCTTGACGCCCGCGATGTCTTGCTCCGCCTCATGGCCCTTGCCGGCGATGAGGATCACGTCTTGCACCTGCGCCTGGTGCACCGCCTGCACGATGGCGGCCCGGCGGTCTTCGAGCACCGTGGCGCGGTCGGCGCGCGCCATGCCGGCAGTGATGTGCGCGAGGATGATCGACGGCGATTCGTTGCGCGGGTTGTCGCTGGTCACCACCACGTGGTCGGCTTCGCGCTCGGCAATGGCGCCCATCAGCGGCCGCTTGGTCGCGTCGCGATTACCGCCGCAGCCGAACACGCACCACAGCGTGCCGCCGCGCTTCTGCGCAAAGGGGCGCAGCGCCTGCAGCGCCTTCTCGAGCGCATCGGGGGTGTGGGCGTAGTCGACTACCACGGCCGGGCCCTCGCCCGACGGCACGCTTTCCATGCGGCCCGGCACGGCGCTCAACAGCGCACAAACGCGCGCGGCGTCGGCCAGCGCAATGCCCAGCGAGCGCAAGCCGCCGATCACCGCCAGCAGATTGGAGACGTTGTACTCGCCGATCAGGCCGCTGCGCACCACGGCCGACTCGGTGCCTTCGTGCAGCGCGAACGCGAGGCCGCCGTCGATGTAGGCGATGTCGCTCGCCTGCAGCCGCGCGGGGCCGCGGGCGCTGTAGGTCCAGACGTCGAGTCCCTTGAGATTGGTCGTCAAGGCGAGCGCGGCGCCGCGCTCGTCGTCGACGTTGATCACCGCTGAACGCAGGCCAGGCCACGCGAACAGCTGGGCCTTGGCGTCCCAGTAAGCGTCCATGCTGCCGTGGTAATCGATGTGGTCGCGCGTGAAGTTGGTGAACAAGGCCACGGCAATGCGCGTTCCCGCGAGGCGCTGCTCGACGATGCCGATCGACGAGGCCTCGATGGCGCAGGCCGCGAAGTCGTCATCGGCGAAGCGGCGGAACGCGTCCTGCAAGGTCACCGGGTCGGGCGTGGTGAGGCCGGTCGGGTGCACTGCGGCGTGCGGCGAGGCCGACGACGGCGGCTCCCCCACACCTAGCGTGCCGACCACGCCGCAGCGTTGGCCGAGCAGGCTCAGTGCCTGAGCCATCCACCAGGCCACCGAGGTCTTGCCGTTGGTGCCGGTCACGGCCACCACCTTCAGGCGCTGGCTCGGGTAGTTGAGGTAGGCATCGGCCAGCTCGCCAGTCGCAGCCTTCAGGCCTTGCACTGCCGCCACGCGCGTGCCGTCGAAGCCGAAGGCTTCCGCACCCTTGGCCTCGACAAGGCAGGCCGCGGCACCGGCCGCGAGTGCGGCGGGCACGAATTGCCGGCCGTCGTTGCCGTAACCGGGCCACGCGATGAAGGCGTCGCCCGGCTGCACGCGGCGGCTGTCGGTGCTCAGGTGGCGCACGCCGCGGCTGCGCAGCCAGGCCACGGCGCTGCCCACGTCATGCAGAAGCGTCAGAGAGGCCGGCGTCATCAGAAGCTCTCTTCCTCGGCACGCAGCTTCTGCGTGACGATCTGCTGCTTCACGTCGAGGTCGGGCTGCACGCCCATCGAGCGCAGCGTCTGCTGCACCACCTCGCTGAACACCGGCGCGGCCACGTCGCCGCCGAAATACTGGCCGTTGCTCGGCTCGTCGACCATCACCGCGACGATGATGCGCGGCTTGTCGATCGGCGCCATGCCGACGAACCACGAGCGGTACTTCTTCTCGGCGTAGCCCTTGCCTTCTTGCTTGTAGGCCGTGCCCGACTTGCCACCCACCGAGTAGCCCATGGCCTGCGCCTTCGGGGCGGTGCCGCCTTCAAGCGTGACAAGGTGCAGCATCTCGCGCACCGACTGCGCCGTCTTCGCCGAGATCACACGCATACCGGCTGGCGGCACCGCCACGCCATCGGCGCTCTTCACCAGCGTGGCGGGGATCACCTCGCCGTCATGCGCGAACACCGTGTAGGCCCGCGCGATCTGGAACAGGCTGGCCGACAGGCCGTAGCCGTAGCTCATGGTCGCCTGCTCGATCGGGCGCCAGGTCTTGTAGGGGCGCAGGCGGCCGGTCACGGCACCAGGGAACGCGATCTGCGGCTTCTGGCCGAAGCCCACCTGGGTGAACAGCTCCCACATCTCGCGCGGCTGCATCGTCATCGCCATCCTGACGGTGCCGACGTTGCTCGACTTCTGGATCACCTGCGCCACCGTCAGGTCGCCATGCGGGTGCGAGTCGGTGATGGTCGAGCCGGTAATGGTGATGCGGCCAGGCGCAGTCGGGATGATGGTATTCGGCGTGACACGGCCCGTCTCCATCGCCCAAGCGGCAATGAAGGGCTTCATCGTCGAGCCGGGTTCGAAGGTGTCGGTCAGCGCGCGGTTGCGCAGCTGGCCGCCGCTCAGGTTGCGGCGGTCGCCCGGCAGGTAGCTCGGGTAGTTGGAGAGCGCCAGCACCTCACCGGTCTGCGCGTCGAGCACCACCACGCTGCCGGCCTTGGCCTTGTGCTGCGCCACCGCATCGCGGATGCGCTGGTAGGCGTAGAACTGCACCTTGGAGTCGATGGTGAGCTCGATGTCGCGCCCGTCGACCGGCTGCACGCTTTCGCCGATGTCTTCGACCACCTGGCCGAGACGGTCCTTCACCACCCGGCGCGTGCCATTGCGGCCCTGCAGTTCGCTCTGGAACGCGAGCTCGATGCCTTCCTGGCCATGCTCTTCCACGTTGGTGAAACCGACCACGTGCGCCGCCGCCTCGCCCTCGGGGTAGCGGCGCTTGAACTCGCGCAGCTGGAACAGACCCTTGATGCCGAGCGACAAGGCTTCCTTGGCGATTGGCTCATCGACCTGGCGGCGCAGCCACACGAAGTTGGGGTTGTCGTCGAGCTTGCCGGCGAGTTCGCCGCTCGTCATACCCAGCAGGCGCGCGAGCTGGGCGCGCTGCTTCTTGTCGGCCTCGAACTCCTTCGGGATGACCCACAGCGACGGTGCAGGTACGCTGGCCGCGAGGATCAAGCCATTGCGGTCGGTGATGCGGCCACGGCTGGCGGTGAGGTCGATCGTGCGGGCATAGCGGATCTCGCCCTGCTTCAGGAAGAAGTCGTTGCCGATGATCTGCACGTAGACCGCACGGCCGGCGAGCACGCAGAAGCCCAGCCCAACCAGACCGACCAGGAACTTGGAGCGCCATGGCGGCGTCTTCGAGGCCAGCAGCGGGCTGGTCGAGTACATCACCGCACGCACGTTGACCGCGCCGCTCTTTGGAGTTTTCTTGGCCATGTTCATTGCGCGGCTCCCGACGCGGCAGCAGCCGGCGTGTAGGTGACGTACTGCGTGACGGCCGGCGTGGCATTGCGCATCGCCAGGCGGTCACGCGCCACGCGCTCCACGTGCAGCGGCGTGGCCTGCGACTGCTTCTCGGCCTTCAGCCGCTCGTGCTCGATGTCGAGCTGCCGCGCCTCGCTTTGCGCTCGGTCCAGCTCGGCGAACAGGCGGCGCGACTCGTACGACACACGAACAAGATAGATGCTGCTGCCCACTAGCGCCAACAAGATCAGCAGGTTGATGCGCGTCATGCTGCCTTCCTGTTGCCGGGGCGGCGGGCGTGCCCTGGCAGCGTCTTTTTGGACGCAAAGAACGCGAAGAGAAGACGCAAAGGTCGCAGAGAAAGGAAGTCTGAATTCCTTTGCGTTCTTTGCGTCTTGCTTCGCGGCCTTTGCGTCCAGAGGAACGCCGGCATGGGTGTGGCCTGGAAGAAGGTCATACCGCCACCTCCGTGCGCTCGGCCACACGCATCACCGCCGAACGCGAACGCGGATTCGCATCCACCTCCGCATCGCTCGGCTTCACGCGGCCCAGCGCGACCAACCGGTTCGGCTTGGGCTCGGCAAACGGTGCCCGCCGGTCGAACACGCTCTTGCTCTCGCGGGCGATGAAGGTCTTGACGATGCGGTCTTCCAGCGAGTGGAAGCTGATCACCACCAGGCGCCCGCCGGGCAACAGGAGGTCGAGCGCCGCGCTCAGGCCTTGTTCGAGCTCCTCAAGCTCGGCGTTGACGAAAATCCGAAGAGCTTGAAATGTGCGCGTTGCAGGGTTCTGGCCCGCTTCGCGGGTCTTGACCGCGCCAGCCACGACTTCGGAAAGCTCACGGGTGGTTCGAACAGGATTCCCGCTTTCGCGCCGAGCAACAAGCGCCTTTGCAACCGATAAAGCAAACCGTTCTTCCCCATAATTCTTTATCACCTCCGCGATATGGCGCTCTTCGGCGCGGGCCAAAAAATCCGCGGCGCTTTCGCCCCGGGTCGTGTCCATGCGCATGTCCAGCGGCCCGTCGAAACGGAAGCTGAAACCACGTTCGGGGTCGTCGATCTGCGGGGAAGACACGCCCAGATCGAGCAACAGCCCGTGCACTTTGTTCACGCCCAGCGCGGCCAGGGTCGGCACCATGTTCGCGAAGCTTGTGTGATGGATGGAAAAACGCGGGTCATCGACCCGCGTTGCACCTGTTGTCGCAGCCGCAACGGCTTGTAGGTCCCGGTCGATGGCCACCAGCCTTCCCGCAGGAGACAGCCGCGACAGCAGCAGGCGCGAATGGCCGCCGCGGCCGAAGGTGCCGTCGACATAGATGCCGTCGGGGCTGGTGACGAGTGCGTCGACCGCCTCGTTCAGCAAGACCGTGGTGTGTTCAAACATCGCAGTGGCCGCGCTCAGAAGCTGAAGTTCAGCAACGCATCGGGCATCGGTGACTTCATCACCTCGGCCTCGTGCTCGGCGTAGCGAGCGGCGTCCCACAGTTCGAAGTAGCTGCCCATGCCGAGCAGCATCACGTCGCGCGTGAGGCCAGCGGCAACGCGCAGCTCGGGCGCGATCAGCACGCGGGACGACGCATCGATCTCCACGTCCATCGCGTTGCCGAGGAACACCCGCTTCCAGCCGTCGGCCTGCATCGGCAGCTTGGCCAACTGGTCGCGAAACGCCTCCCAGGTGGGGCGCGGAAAGATCATCAGGGCGCCGGCGGGGTTCTTGGTCACGGTGAGCTGTGTGACGCCCATCGCGGACAGGAGTTCGCGGTGACGCGACGGCATGGCGATACGCCCCTTGCCGTCCAGCGTCAGCCCCGCAGGCCCCTGAAACACAATATTCGCCACAAAAACCCACTGAAGTGCACTTATTTGCACTGTAGCTCATGGGATGAGGCCGGGTCAACGGAAGCTGTAAAGAAAAATCAATGGAATCAAGCACTTAGCAGCTGTTCTTGAAACAGCTGGTTGCATGAAAAACTACTTCAAAAATAAGGACTTGCGAGACGGTGTGAAAGCGTTGTCTGAGCTTGCCGGAGCGCGGCTTGGCGTATTTACCGATCCTTGTGGCGAACCCAACGGTCAATCGGAAATTCCTAACGTTGAGCGCCGACCCATCGAGTGCATTACCCGGTTCGCCGGACCGTTCGCTTCGGGCCCTTGGCCTCGACTTGCCTGGACTTCGTCTCGGCAATGAACCAGTGCACGAAATCGTCGCCGATCCTGGGCCGGCCTCGCCGGGTCATGACCACGTAGCCTTTGTCGTCGTTCGTCGCGACCTCGGAGGCCACGACAAGATCGCCGCGGCGGATTTCGGCGGAGAACACGTTGACCGGGCACAAGCCGATGCCGTGACCGGCGATGACGGCCGTCGCGAGCAGGTTGAAGTCTTGGTAGATGGGGCCGCTCAGTGCCTTCGTCAGCTTCAGCCCCGCGGCGGTCGACCACTCCTTCCAGCCCTCGCGAGAGGCGTCGTGCAACAGGTCGGACGCAATGATCTGCTCCGGCCGATTGAACGGCCCGTGCTGAGCCATGAAGTGCGGGCTGCACACAGGCCTGTTGATCCGCGAGAACAGCTGCTCGGTGAGCACGTCTTTCGAGTGATCTTCGCCGTAGGTGATCAGGACATCGAGATTCGAACTCGCCAGCTTTTCGTCGGCATGCGCATAGACCACGCGAATGTCCACGTCGGGGTACTCGCTCGAGAACTTGCCGAGGTTGGGCACCAGCCAGCGTGTCGCGATCGACGGGATGCAGCCGACGCTGAGGCTGGCGCCGGTGTAGTTCTTCTTCACGGCGCCGCAGGCGTCGGTGATGCCGGACAGCAACGGCGAAATCCGCGCGAACAGCTGCTCGCCAGTGGTGGTCAGGCGCACGCCGCGCCCGTGGCGCTGGAACAGCGGCGCCCCGAACCAGTCTTCGAGGTTGCGCATCTGGTGGCTGACGGCCGCGTGGGTCACGTGGAGTTCGTCTCCGGCCCGCGAGAGGCTCATGTGCCGTGCTGCGGCTTCGAACGCGCGAAGTGCTCCGAGGGGTGGTGGCGTCATGTGAATAATTCTTACATGATCTCGCAGAAATGATCAATTGTCCGCACGCACCTCCGGTTCGACACTGGCGTCCGTGTTCCAGGGCATCCATCGGTTCTCACTTGCAGGCCGGGCCCTGCCGCCGAGAGCACGAGTCGTAAGCATTACTTAAGAGTAGGAGGTGTCGTGTTTGTCAGATCCTTGAAGGACGTGGAACCCACGGACCGCTTCGTCAACTGGGGTAACGGTACGAGCCACCGGCTCTTGACCGCTGTCGACAAGATGGGGTTCACCGTCTGCCACACCGTCGTGCGCGCGGGCACGGAATCATTGCTGGAGTACCGTAACCACCTGGAAGCCTGCTACTGCATCGGCGGTGAAGGCGAGGTGGAAGACATGGATGGGAACGTCTACCCCATCGCCGTCGGCGACATCTATGTGCTGAACAAGCACGACAAGCATTACCTGCGCGGCGGCAAGAATGCTGACCTGATCCTGGTCAGCGTATTCAACCCTCCGCTGCAGGGAACCGAGAGACACAGTCTGGACAGCTCCAACGGCTCAGCGTACTGAGCGCTTGCCGCCACATCAGCCACAACATCATCCGAGGGACCACTGAATGAACAGCTTCCACACAAAGACGTTCGCGGCCGCAGCCCTGGCTGCACTGGCAGCGATGGCCGCACCCGCCTGGGCGCAGGGCACGATCGACAAAGGTGTTCTGAAGGTCGGTTCCGACCTGACCTACCCGCCGTACAACTACATGGCCGAGGGCAACAAACCCGCCGGGTTCGATGTGGAGCTGATGGCGGCGCTGTCCAAGGCGGCGGGCTTGAAGGTCGAGATTCTCGACACCCGGTTCGAGAACCTCATCATCGGCGTGCGCGGCGGGCAGTTCGACGTCATCGCCTCCACGCTGTACGTGAAGCCGGAGCGCGCCAAGCAGATCGACTACATCGCCTACATGAAGACGGGCGTGTCGATCGCCGTGGCAACGGCGAGCAAGAAGAGCTTTGCCAAGCCTGAAGAGTTGTGCGGCCAAAAGGTCGGCTCGATCAAGGGGGCGGCCTGGCTCGAGAAACTCGCGGCGATGAACCAGGGCGTGTGCAAGGCCAACCCGATCGACTCGCGCGAGTTCCCGACCTCGCCCGAGACCACGCAGGCCATGCTGTCGGGCGGTGTGGACGCGCAGATCGAAGACTCTGCTGTGTTGCAAGATGCAGTGACCAAGCTGGGCGGCCGGGTCAAGATCACCACCAAGGAAAACTTCTATCCGGTGATCGTGGGCCTGGGCGTGCGCAAGGGCAACGACGAACTGGCCGGCGCACTCCGCAAGGCGCTGGCAACCCTGCAGGCCAACGGAAGCTATGACGCGCTGATGAAGAAGTACAACGTGTCCAAGCCCAGCGAATCGGAGTTCAAGGCCGCCGTCGGCAGCTAGCGTTCGGTTCAGAGGCTGCGAGGGCACGTGGCATATGTCTTGCGGCAGCCTTCTGGTCTTTGGCCTGGGCGCCGCTCCCTCGCCCGGGTTTGGAATGAACGACTGCATACGTGGACCTAGACCTGACCTACCTCGCGAGCCTGGCTGCCAACCAGGACTTCTGGAACGCCTCGGCGCTGGTCGCCTGGCTCAGCGTGCTCACCTGGACCCTGGGTACCGGCCTGGGGTTCCTGGTGGCGATGGCCCGCTTGAATGGCCCGGCGTGGCTGCAGCAGCTCTCGAAAACCTACGTCTGGTTTTTTCGCAGCCTGCCGCTGATGGTGCTGCTGATCTTCGTCTACAACCTGCCGCAGGCGTTCCCCAGTCTGCGCCCGGTGCTGTCGAACCCGTTCTGGGCCGGCCTGATCGCGCTGGTGGCCAGCGAAACCGCGTACCTGGCCGAGATCCATCGCGGCGGCCTGCTGGCGGTTGACGTCGGCCAGCACGAGGCCGCGCGGGCGCTCGGCATCCGCGCCTTCGGGAAGTACCGGTACATCGTCATCCCGCAGTCGATGCGCGTGGCTTTGCCGTCGCTGGGCAACCAGTTCATCACGATCGTCAAGCTGACCTCGCTGGTCTCGGTGATCTCTCTGGCCGAAGTGCTTCTTGTCGGGCAACGCCTGTACACCCGCAACTTCATGGTCATCGAGACGCTGCTGGCGGTGTCGTGCTACTACGTGCTCATCGTCACCATCTTCAGCTTCGCACTCGGCCAGCTCGAGCGCCGCCTGGACGTGACGCGCCGCGCAGGCGCCGAGACCGCACCGGCCACCGGTGATGCCGGCAAAGCGCCGCCGAAAGCCGAATGCGAGCGGGCCATCGGCGAGCCGGTGATCGAGCTGCGCGCCGTCAGCAAGTCGTTCGGCGCCAAGGCCGTTCTGAAGAACATCGGCCTCACGGTGCGGTCGGGCGAGGTGGTGAGCATCATCGGCCCCTCCGGGTCGGGCAAGACCACGCTGATCCGCACCATCAACTCGCTGCAAGACATCGACGCGGGCGAGATCCGCTTCAAGGGCGCGCCGTGGATCAGCGCGCATCAAGGCGCGTACGCCGTGTCGGCGAACTTCTCCAAAGAGGTCACCGGCGTCGGCATGGTGTTCCAGTCGTTCAACCTCTTTCCGCATCTCACGGTCTTGGGCAATGTGACGCTCGGGCCGCGCTACCACGGGCTGGGTACCGACGAGCAGACCCGTGAGACGGCGCTGCGCAACCTCGAGAAGGTCGGCATGGCCGCGCACGCGATGAAGTACCCGCACCAGTTGTCCGGCGGGCAGAAGCAGCGCGTGGCCATCGCGCGCGCCCTGGCCATGCAACCCAAGGTGATGCTGTTCGACGAACCCACCTCGGCGCTCGACCCGGAGCTGGTCGGCGAGGTGTTGCAGTCCATCGAACTCTTGGCCTCCGAGGGCATGACGATGATCATCGTCACGCACGAAATGCGGTTCGCCACCCGCATCAGCGACCGCATCGTGATGATGCAAGACGGCGAGGTGATTGCCGACGTGAGCAAGCAGGAGCTCGATGCAGCGCCCGGCAGCAGCCGCATCCGGGCCTTCATCGCGAAGGCCGAAGGCGGCAACTGAGCCCCTGAAATCTCCCGGCACCCAGGCCGCGGGCTGCGCCCACGCTTCACCCCAATGGCTGTGGGCCATGCGTTGCAAATAAGAATTACTCCCATCTAGAATCTCGTGAGGCGCTTGCAGGGCCCGGCGTGAAGCCGGGGTCGCGTAGGTTCAGCGACACCGAGCAAGCCCACCGTTCCCGCATCCGCCAGCGATTCGCCAGCAGCCCGTGCATCCTTTGAAAGGACGACAGCATCGTGCTGCGCAATCCCGCGCTGATTTCGGCCGCGCCTCCTGACGCCGCCACCTGCCCTGCCGCTCGGCAGACCTTTCCACCGCATGCGACCGCTCCCCATCGGGCAACGCGCAGCCGTGCGTCAGACAGGAGCGCTGGCCGCGCCGTGGTGCCTCGCTCCTGCCCCCACAACGCCGGCGACATCTGCCTCCAGCGAACCCCGCTGCGCCCGGGCTGAGTCTTCTTTCGGCCCATTCCACCCCTGTTCCAACCCCAACCAACAAGGAGGTCCTTTCGTGTCACTCGCTTCGCGCCGCCGCGCCCGCTCTGTCTTTCGCCCCATTGCGCTGGCCGCGCCGCTCTTCGTTGCAATGCATGCACGCGCTGCCCCGGAGGCCGGCGCCGAGCCGCCCGCCGACACGGTGCTGCCGGCCGTGAAGGTGAAGGCCACTCCCGACCGCGCCACCGAAGGCACCGGCAGCTACACCACGCGCTCGACCAGCACCGCGACCAAGCTCGACCTCACGCTGCGTGAGACACCGCAGTCGATCAGCGTGGTGCCGCGCACGCTGATGGATGACTTCTCGCTGAACAACGTCAACGCCGTGCTCGGCGGCGTGACCGGCGTGAACGTGGAACGCGTCGAACCCGACCGCACCTACTTCTCGGTGCGCGGCTTCGAGGTGTCGAACTTCCAGATCGACGGCGTAGGCCTGCCCTTCGCCACCGGCGACCAGATCGGCGACCTCGATACCGCGCTGTACGACCGCGTGGAGGTACTGCGCGGCGCCAACGGGTTGATGTCGTCCACCGGCAACCCGTCGGCCACCGTCAACTTCGTGCGCAAGCGGCCGACCACGGAGTTTCTTGCCAGCGGCGCGCTGAGCTTCGGCTCGTGGAACACGCGGCGCCTCGACGCCGATGTGTCGGGCGCGCTCAACGCCGCCGGCACGGTGCGCGGCCGCTTCACCGCAGCCGCGGAGAAAGGCGATTGGTACCTCGACCGCTACTCCCGGTCCAAGCACCTGTTCTCGGGCATCGTCGATGTGGACCTCGCGCCCGGCAGCACGCTCACGCTCGGCCACTCGGAGCAGCACAACCGGCCGAACGGCGTGATGTGGGGCACGCTGCCCTTGTTCCACGGCGACGGCACGCCGACGAACTACGCCACCTCGGCCAGCTCCGCGCCGAGCTGGACGTACTGGGACACCGACGACACGCAAACCTTTGCCGAACTCAGCCAGAGCCTGGCCGGTGAGTGGCAGGCCAAGGCCACGCTCACGCGGCGCGAGCTGAAGTCGGATGCCGAGCTGCTCTTCGTGATCGGCCAGCCCAATGCCACCACCGGCGCCGGCCTCACGAGCTGGCCGTCGAAATACAACAGCAAAGAGACGCAGTGGATCGCCGACGCGCACGTCAGCGGCCCCTTCACGCTGGGCGGCCGGCGCCATGAGCTGGTGCTGGGTGCCAACTGGAGCAAGAGCATGAACGCACTGCGTTCGAGCGACGACGGTTCGGCCCCGCTGACCGAAAGCGAGATGCTCGCCGGCAGCTTCGCGCGGCCGGCCTTCGACAAGGGCATCACCGGCTCGGCGGACTTCGACAACCGCCGAACGACGCTGTACGCCGTCACGCGCTTCAACGTCACCGACGCCTTGAAGCTCGTCACCGGCGCGAACGTCGTGCGTTCGACCAGCAGCGGCCTGCAGTACACCCTCGCGCACGACTACCGCGAGACGAAGGCGACACCCTATGTCGGCGCGACCTGGGCGCTCGACGCACGCCACTCGCTCTACGCCAGCCACGGCAGCATCTACAACCCGCAGTACCAGGTCGACGGAACCGGCAAGGTGCTCGACCCGATCAAGGGCAGCAACACCGAGCTGGGCGTGAAGGGCGAGTGGATGGACCACCAGCTCAACGGCTCGTTCGCAGTGTTCCGCGTCGAGCAGGACAACCTGGCCGAGGCGGCGGGCTTCAACACCACGGTCGGCAGCTATTACAAGGCCATCGACGCCACCTCCACCGGCTTCGAGCTCGACGTCGGCGGCACGCTGGCGCCCGGCTGGGAGTTGAACGGCGGCTACACGCAAATGCGCATTGAAGACCCCGACGGCAACGCAGCGCGCACCTACGTGCCGCGCAAGACGCTGCGCCTGACCACGAGCTACAGGGTGCCGGTGTTGAAGGCGCTCAAGCTCGGCGCGAGCGTCAAGTGGCAGAGCGAATACGAGCGCAAGGACACAGCGACCGACAACACCACCACGCCGGTCACCACGCGCGGTGTCACGACCCGCCAAGCCTCCTACGCACTGCTCGACCTCGCGGCCACCTACGAGTTCACGCGGCAGGTCAGCCTGACGGCCAAGGTCGAGAACGCCACCGACAAGCGCTACCTGAACAGCCTCATGTGGCCCAACCAAAGCTTCTACGGCGCGCCGCGCAACGGGTCGCTCACTCTGAAATGGATGTACTGAAGTCGGAAGACGAACTCGGCGAAGTCTTCGCCAAGCACCGCGCGCAGCTGCGGCGCGCGGCGCACCGCATCCTCGGCGACGCGCATCTCGCCGAAGACCTGGTGCAAGACGCCTACCTGCGGGCCAAGGAGACGGCGTGCGCGCAGGGCGGCGTGGCGCATCCGCTGTCGTACGTGCACCGCCTGGTGCGCAATCTGGCGATCGACCGGTACCGCCGCAGCGCCTTCGAATCGGAACTCTTCGAGTCCGAAGACAGCGGCGAGCAAGTCGCAGCACCCGCTGCGCACACACCCGAAGCCATGGCCATCGACCGCCAGGAACTCGCTCTCGTGGCGCGGGCGCTGGCCGAGCTGCCCGAGCGCCTGCGCCGCGTGTTCAACCTGTATCGCCTCGAAGGCCGCACGCAGCGCGAGATCGGCGCCGAACTCGGCCTGTCGGCCGCGACCGTCAACACCCTGATTCGCGAGGCGCTCGAGCGCTGCCGCGCCGTACTGCGCACCTGAACACCGCGATCAGACTGAATCGCTGACGCGGGTCAAGCTTCAGCTTTCAGGCGGGCGATCCGCTCGGCCATCGGCCGCTTCGGGCAGGTGTTGCAGCGCTCGCCATCGCGACGGCGAAAGTGCAGGCAGCAGACCTTGTGCTCCAGTGCCATCGCCTCGGCGCCCGACACCGTGCGGTACGTGAGGAACCCACTCTCTCCAGGCAGGCCCAGGGCGGCCAGCCATTGCGCGCCAAGCTCACGCGTATGTGCCGACGACCACTGCCGCTGCCGCCGCACCGCGAGCAAGGCGGCGAGAGCGCAATCCGCACAGGTGCGCCGCGCCGCCTTGGCATGCAGCGGCGCGTGCGCCTGCCATGCCGGAAGCAACCGTTCGATGCCCGCGGCAATCTGCATCGCGGCGAAGCGCATTCGCCCGGACTCATCACTGCGCAGCGGCTCGTGCGTGCCGATCCGGTAGCCGCTGACGTCACCCTCGTCCACGACGAGCGACAAGCAATCGAGATCCGGCTGCGCGTCGCCCAGATGCGCCGCAATCACCGCCACGTAGATCGGCTGCCAGACCAGCAGCCCCCAGCCGCGCAGCGCCGCGTAGTGCGGCCCGGCTTCGGGGTAGCGGGAGGCCCAGAAGTGCTGCACGGCTGAAAGCCCGATACCGGCATGCCAGGTAGCAGCCGCTTCGCCAGTCACGACGCGGCCCTCCAGACCCGGCACCACGCGCGCGGCCTCGGCCACCAGCGCGCGCAATGCCTCGCTCACACGACCGGCGCGACGGCGCGCACCCGCGCCCCGCTTTGCGCCGGGCGGAACACCGCGATCGGGTTGGTCAGGTGGCCGGCCATCTTCAGGCTCGATGCGGGGTCCGCGATGTTCACCATCTGCTGGTTGTTGGCCAGCTGCAACCGGTTCAGGCACGAGTGCAAGAACTCCGGGGCGAACATGTCGTGCGTCTCGAACTTGGCGCGGTATTGCGGGTGCGCGTCCTGGTACTCGACCACGCACTCGGCCACCAGCCTCCAGAACGTGCCTTCATCGCAGGTGTCGCTGTCCACCAGAGTCTGGCTCAGGAAGCGGAAGAACCCGTCGAACACGTCGATGAAGATGGCCAGCAGCTTGTAGTCGTCGGGCACGTCGACCGCGAGGCGCTTGATGCCTTCAGGCAACTGCGCGTTCTTGTCGAGGATGGCCGACTCCTCGGCGATGTCTTTCATGATGGCGCGCACCGGCACGTGGTCCGCCAGCACCAGGATGAGGTTCTCGCCGTGCGGCATGAACACCAGGTCGTGCGCATAGAAGCAATGCAGCAGCGGCGCCAGGTAAGCGCGCAGGTAGCGGCGCAACCATTCCTCGGCCCCCAGGCCCGAGCGCTGCACCAGCACCGGCAGCAGCGCCCGGCCGTAGCGGTCCACGTGCAGCAGTGCGGCCATGGTCATCAGCCGCTCGCCCGGCTGCACACGGGCCAGCGGGCTTTCTCGCCACAGGCACGAGAGCATCTTCTTGTACGGGCTGTCGGTGGCGATGACCGCCTCGTAGTAGCGGTTGCGAAAGCCGATGGATGCCACCTCGCGCAGGATCGAGAAGCCCCGCTCGCGGAGATAGCCGTCGCCCTCGACGAGGGCGTTGATCCATTCGTTGATGGCCGGCGTGCCCGACATGTAGTACGGCGACAGGCCGCGCATGAAGCCCATGTTCAGGATCGCCAGCGAGGTCTTCACGTAGTGGCGCTTCTGGTGGCCGACGTTGAAGTACGTACGGATCGACTGCTGCGCCTGGTAGTGGTCTTCGCTGTAGCCCAGGCACACGATGTCTCGCTGCGCGACGTGGCCGGCGAATGCGATCGACAGCTTGTTGAACCATTGCCACGGATGCGCGGGCATGAAGAGGTAGTCCGCCTCGCTCAGGCCCAGGCGCTGCAGTTCGGCGGCGAAGCGCGTGCGCGCCGCGGTGCCGATCTCCTGCCCGATCAGCGTGTCGTAGCTCAGGGTCGACAAGCTCGCGAAGGTGGCGCAGCTGCGCCGCACGGCGAGCCAGACGATGCGGAAGGTGGTGCCGGCCTCGGGCGCGTAGGCGCGGTAGTCCTCGGCGTCGAAGCCGAGGCGGCCGTTGTTCGCGACGAAGCCGGGGTGGCCCTCCATCATCGCGTGCTCGAAGGTCTGGAAGTCCGCATCGGCCAGCGCCTCGCTGCTCGGGTTCTCCTTGTGGTGCTTGAAGGCCGCGCCGTAGAGCGTGCTGCTGATCTCATCCAGGTACACCGGCAACAGATCGGGGCGGATGCCCAGCGCCTCTTTGAAGTCGATCACGAACCTGAGCGCATCCAGCTCGTGCGCGGTGTCGTCCACGAAGCGGCCGATCGATGCCGCGTCGATGCGCCAGTGACGCAGTGACATGGTCTGCGCGTCGAATCGATACTCCACGCCCTGCCCCGCGGCGAGCGCGTAGCGCTGCCAGCCGGGGCGCAGCGCGGCACCCACGGCTTGCGGCACGAGCAGCAGCTCGTGCGAGAACTCGGCAATCGCCTTGCGCACGAGCAGGCGGTTCACCTTGGCCCACACCTGCGGGTCCAGGTGCGAGGCGGCGATGGCGGGGTCTGTGAGCTTCATTCGGCGATTTCCTCTCGTTGGGTCTGATTTAGGGCCTGTTAACGCTACGGGAGGGCACGCGCCGCATCCTGTGAGGCCGCAGGGCAAGGCGCACGCGAGGCCGTGTGCCCACGGCACACAACGAGCGCGCAACGCCGCCCTGCGGCCTCACAGGCTGCGGCCCTTCGGGTGATCTCATGAGAAAGCCACCCTCAGCGTTGCAAATGCTCGCTGTAGCCAGTGCTACAGCTGTGCTTTGCGCCTCGATGGCGGCCTTCTTATGAGTCACGCGTGCCCTCCCGTAGCGTTAACAGGCCCTAGTTGGGTCTGATAGAAGCTCTCGCGCGTGCAGAACGCGAGGGCGGCGAGTTTTGCAATCAGTTGAACGTGGCCCGTGTAGGCGAAGCCCATCTCGCGGTTGAGCACGTGCACCTTGTCGTTGCGTGCGTCGGGCTCCACCACCACGCGGCGCGCGTCCAGCCGCTCGAAGATGAAGCGCATCAGCGCGCGGAACACGTCGCGGGTGAAACCGCGCGCCGGCACCGTCGGCGGGCCGACGAAGAAATGCATGCCCACGTCACCGGGGCGCACCGGGTAGTGCTGCCCGAGCTCGTCGTGTGCGGGGTCGTAGCACTCCAGCAAGAAGGCCGGCTGCCCGTGCCACAGGCCGGTGTAGGCCATCGCATGGCCGCTGTTCGCGAGGGCGGCATAGACCTCGCGCACCTCGCGCTCGGCCTTGTGCTGCATGCCCCAGAAACTCGCGTAGTCCATTGCGAACCAGCGGTGCATCAGCGGGATGTCGGCATCGAGATCGAGCGCGCGGATGCTCAGCCCTTCGCTTTCGAAGGGCCGGCGTTCGAGATCGCAGGCGGTGAAGTCAACCGGCATGGGTAGCCTCCAAAGGGATTGCGTGGGCAGGTGCCGTCGGCGTCAGCCGGTCCAGGCCGAGCAGCAGGCGGTCGAGCAAGGCGACGATGGCCAGGCCGACTGCGGCGATGGCGAAGGTGAGCGCGATGCCGTGGCGCTCCACCAGCGCACCGGCCGCGAACGACGACAGCAGCACGCCCAGGTTCTGGAAGAAGTTGAAGACGCTGAAGTCACGCGCATACGAGGGCGGTGTGCTGAAGCGGAACAGCAGCACCTCGAACTTCACGATCAGCTGGAACAGCGCCCAGCCGTACAGCACGCGGCCGGCCAGGATCGCCCATTCGACCGGCAGGGCCTGCAGCATCAACCCGGCCGTGCCCAACAGCAGGTTGGCGAGCACGTGGTCATGCAACCGACCGGTGCGTCCGTGGGCGCGCTGGTTGACGAACAGCGCCACCAGCGCAACCGCGCCGGGAATCGCGAACACCGCCCCGCTCACCAGCTGCTCGCTCGATCCTGACACCTGCTCCCAGTAGCGCGAGAAGAACGGGCGCACCAGGTAAGCGCTGAAGTCGATCAGCATCACCAGGCCGCACAGCTGCAGGATGCGCCGCCAGCCGCCCGCGGCGCGCGCTGGCGCCGGTGCGGCGGCATCGGCCGCCACCACGCACACCACCCGCCCGCTGCGGATCAGCCATGCGCATACGAGCATCTGCGCGAAGTCGCCGGCCGCCATCAGCCCGATGCACGCCGCGGGGCCGAAGCGCTGCAGCGCGAAGCCACCCGCCACCGCGCCGAAGATGCCGCCGAAGTGCACCACCACCGACAGAAGGCCGATCGTGTGGGCGTGCGTGTCGGGTGGCTGCATGCGCATGAGGTAGGGGTACATGAGCAGGTAGCTGCTCTTGCACATGAACATCAGCATCGTCAGCACCCAGTAGCCAAGCACGCTGTCGGCGAACCAGCTCAGCGCGCACAGCGTGCCCGCCGCGCCCTGCGTGAAGAGCAGCAGGTGCATGGTCTCCACGCGCCGCGCCACGCGCGCCCACAGCGGCAGCGTGCACATCACCGCGATCGAGATCGCCGCGATGTATGCGCCGACGTGGAATGCGCTCGTCACGCCGTAGCGGCGCTCGAAGAAATGCGGATAGAAGGCGATCAGGATGGCGTCGCTCACCACCGCGAACGCCGACATCGCGACGATGGCCGGGCGCAGGCCTGGGCCTGTCGCCGTCACGCCGTCACCTCCACGAAAGCGCCGTCTGCACGCGGCGCGAAGTCTTGCAGCGTGGTCTGCGTCTCGATCGGGTAGTACTCCACCCCGGTCAGCGCGCGGATGATGCAGGCGTTGCGATGGCAGGCGAGGCCGAGATCGGGGTTGGTCACGCCGTGGCTGTGGCAGCCGGCGTTCTGCACGAAGATCTCGCGGCCTTCCATGTCGACCGCGTAGTTGCGATGCTGGCGGTAGCGGCCCGCGCCGTCCCATGCGATGCGGTGGCGGATTCCTTCCACGAAGCCCGGCACCCGCGGCGCGTAGCCGGTGGCGAACACCAGCCCGTCGGTCTGGTGGCGGTAGCGGCGCGCGAGTTCGGTGTGCACGAATTCGAGCTCGTGGCCCGCGGCGCTGCGGCGGCACGCGCGCAACTCCATGTTGGGCAGCAGCCGCGTGCGGCCGCGAAGCTCGTCGCGGCGCTCGTCGAGCAGGTCGTAGAGCGTGTCGATGAGATGGGCGTTGATGCCGTTGTAGACGCTCTTCTGCTCGCGCACGACGCGCTCCTTGGCCGCCTCGGGCAGGCCGTGGAAGTGATCGGCGTAGTCGGGCGAGATCAGCTCCAGCACGAGCTTGGCGTTCTCCATCTGGAAGAAGCGCGACGAGCGCGTCACCCAGTTCAGGCTGTAGCCATGGCGGTCGATGTCTTGCAGCAGGTCGCGGTAGATCTCGGCGGCGCTTTGGCCGCTGCCGACGATGGTGATGGAGCGCCTGCGCTGCAGCGCCTCCTTGTGATGCAGGTAGTCGGCGCTGTGCAGATAGGGGCCTTCGCCCTCGGCGCAGCACGCGGGCAAGCTCGGCGCGGCGCCCACGCCGAGCACGAGGCGGCGCGCCGCGTGCTCGAAGGGCCGGCCGGTGCGCGAGTCGCGACCCGACACGAAGTACAAGCCGTGCTGCGCGTCATGTGCGATGGCCGCCACATCATGGTGAAAGCGCACGCTGTCCAGCTGCGCCGCGGCCCATTGGCAATAGCGGTTGTATTCGTGGCGCGTGAGGTAGTAGTTCTCGCCCACGTAGCACGAGTAGATGCGGCCTTGCTGCTTGCAGTAATTGAGGTAGCTGAAGCGGCTGGTCGGGTCGGCCAGCGTCACGAGGTCGGCCAGGAAGGGGTTCTGCAGCGTGCAGCGGTCCATCAGCATGCCGGGGTGCCACGCGAACTGGCCGCCGCGTTCGAGGAACAGGCCGCTGTGTTCCTTCAGCGGCGCCATCAGACAAGCCAGGCTCAGGTTGAACGGCCCCAAGCCGACCGCGACGAAGTCGTAGACGTGCATCGATCCTTGCCTCCCGTTGTGGCGCGCGCGTTGCGCGTGCTCACAAGAGAAGACGGATCAGACAAACCGTTGTTCAGCGATGGCCCACCCGTGAAGAGGGTGAAAGCAACAAAGGATATGCAGGCCGGCCGCATCCCGCACCGCTGCTGCAAGGTCAACAGCGCGCGGACACGGGCGCGAGGACCACCAACCCTTTCGCGCCTCATTCCTGAGGTTTGACGAGCACCGCGCCTTGCGACAGCGGCCCCACGTTGCGGCGATAGATCTGCAGCCAACCACGATCGAACATCGGCGGCGGCGCTTGCCAGCGGCCACGGCGGCGCTCGAATTCGGCGTCGTCGATCTGCAGATCGACGCGACGCGTGTCGAGATCGATGATGATCGTGTCGCCGTCTTCGACGAGCGCCAGCGGACCGCCGAGCGCGGCTTCGGGCGCGACCTCGGCAACGACGATTCCCTTGCAGACAAGACCGGACAAATGCCCATCGGTCAGCATCGCGACCTGGTCACCAAGACCGGCACCGTCGATCGCGAACACGACACGCGAAGCCCCGCCGCCCATCGCCGGGCCACCGCAGGCGCCCGCGCCGCGCATCACGATCACGTGGCCCGGCACGATCTCGCCGCCGTTCAACGCAGAGATCGCGGCATCGGTGGTCGAGAAGCACACGGCCGGGCCTGTGAAGCGGCGCGTCTTGCGTTCGGCGATGCCTGTCTTGATCAGCGCCGCCTCGGGCGCGAGGTTGCCGCGCAGAAGCACGATGGCCGGATGCGGCGCTATGGGCGCGTCGATAGGGCGGATCACGTCGGCGTCGCCGACCGTCACGCCGTGCAGGTTGCCGGCCACCGTGAGGCCCGTCGCCGTCAACGCATCGACGTCCAACAACGGCGCGAGCTGCTTCATCAGCGCACGTGCCCCGCCGGCCGCTTCGAACTCCTCGATGAAGCGCTCGCCGATCGGGCGGATGCCGGCGAGCACCGGTGTCTTCGGGCCTAAACGCTCGAAGAGGGCATAGACATCGACGCCGTTGCCGGCTTCCGTCGCGACAGCCTGCAAATGCTTGACGGCGTTCAGCGAGCCGCCGATGGCGAGCACGGCAGTGACGGCGTTCGCGAACGCGCCGGCTGTGAGGATGTCGCGCGGCTTCAGGTCGTCCCACACCATCTGCACGACGCGCGCACCGGCGGCGCGCGCGTCGGCGAACATCTTGTCCGACAGCGCCGCGACCGGCGCGCTGCCGGGCAGTGCCATGCCGAGTGCCTCGCACACGATGTGCATCGAGTTCGCGGTCCCCAGGCCCGAACACACGCCCGGCGAGCGGATTGCCTCGCGGCTCATGCCGATCACCTCCTCGACCGGCAGGTGGCCGGTGACCGCATGCATCGAGTGGATGAACACCTCCTCGATGTCGATGTGCCGGCCCTTGTATTCGCCGCTCGCTTGGTAGCCGCAGGGCACGAGGATCGTCGGCACGTTCAGCCGGGCCGCCGCCATCAGCTGCCCCGGTACGGTCTTGTCGCACGAGGTGAGGCACACCATGCCGTCGAGCTGCGCGCCTTCGACGGCCACCTCGATGTCGTTGGTGACGAGATCGCGCGCTGCCAGCATGTATGCGCCGCGCGCCCCGGCGCCGGTCACGAAGTCGCTCGGTGCCGCGGTGCGTATCTCGAAGGGCACGCCGCCGGCGGCACGAATCGCCTTCTTCACTTCGACCGCCACCTGGTCGAGGTGGCTGTAGCAGGCGGCGAGTTCGGAGCTGCTGTTGACGACCGCGATCTTCGGCTTCTCGCAGTCTTCTTCCGGGATGCCCATCGCGTGCCACTGCGCGTTGCGCACCGCCCAGAGATAAGAGCCGCGCGGGAAGTTGCTGCGCAGTTTGCGGGGTGTGTTCATGAAGGTGCCAGGTGAGGTTTGGCGGCCGGGCTCAGCCCGGTCGGGGCTCGCGCTTGATGACTTCGACGATGCCGCGGTCGGCGTTGACCTTGACCCAATCGCCGGTCTCGATGACGCCGAGCGGGTCAAGGTCGAAGCCGGTCATGGCCGGTGCACGCACGACGACTGCGCCGAGCGCGATCTTGGTCGTCATCTCGTTGAACAGCATGGCTGCCGGTGCGGAGCCGGTGAGGCGCGCCAGGTGGAACTGGTTCGACCAGCCGCTGCTTCCCTTGGCTCCGGGGAAGACGAGCACCTTGCCGGCAAAGCTCACCCCGCGCAGCGGGTGGTGCGTTTCGATGATGGTGCCGGTGCGCGGGTCGATGCCGCCCCAGCCCGAGATGCGCTCGGAACTGACGAGCGCCTCGCCTTCGGCGGCGCCGCCGACGACCTTGCGGCCGTGCAAGGTGATGAAGCCGCCGTGGATCGTTGCGTCGCCGGTCATGTGCGCAGTGCTCCGTTCCATCGACCAGTGCACGCCGCATCGATGCAGTCTGCTGTCGTTCCGAACCAGGACTGCACACCCATGATGGCGGGGAGATAGTGCGCGTGCTTGGCCGAGTCGAGCGCCGCGACCTTCGTGCCCTTGGGCATCGTGCGGCTCATCGCCGAGCACGAGTCGCTCATCAACACGGCACCTGCGTCTTCGATGATCCGGGTGTAGCCGTTCTGATCCGCCAGCGCCTTGATCGCGCGCGGCGTGAAGATCCACAGCGCCGAGTTCTCGTGCACCTTGCGGCCTTCGAGCAGCTTGCAGGCTTCCCAGATCTGCTCGATGTTGTAGTGCGGGCAGCCGAGCATCACGTAGTCGACGTCGCGGTCCCTCGCGGTGCTGTTGAGCCGCGCCCAGGTCTGCTGCCGCTCGGCCTCGCCATAGTGGAGGGTCTGCACCGGCCGGCCGGTGCCGAAGGCCTGGTCGACAGTCAGCGCTTCCGGCGTCACGCCGACCAGGTGGTACATCTCGACGCCGCCCGACGACGACGCGGCCGCACCGAAATGCTTCAGGCGCTGCAGGTTCGGCACCTTCTCGAAGCGCCCGCCGCGCGCAACCACCACCGGCACCCGTTCCTGCACGATCTCGCCGATGTAGTAGCCGAGCATGCCCCACTCGAAGGTCGATTCGATGTCGACGTCGAGCTCCACGAGGTGCGTGCCGCGGCGGTTCTCGTCGAGGTGGTAGCCCCAGTACGGAATCTTGCCGGTCAACATCGCGCTGCCGGTGCTTTCGCGCCCTTCGGTGTTGGTTCGTGCGCCGAGCACCGAGTTGCAATAGATGACCGCCGACGACTCCATCCAGGCGCAGTGCTCGCCGCGGGTCGGCACGTTGCCCACCTGGTACGGCGTGCAGGTGTTGGCGAGCTGGATGCCATGGCCGGCCGTGTAGCCCTCGCCCTTGCGGTAGAAGCGCAGCACCTCTTCGGCGATGCCCATTCGCTCGCTCTGGTTCGGGTCGAAGCCGAGCTGCAGGTGGGTGCTGTAGACCTTCACCGGCGGGATCTCGACGGCTCGGTCGCTGTCGAGGTTGAATTCGGAGAACACCGCATCCATGCCGCCGCGCTGCAGGGCGAAGTCGCGCATGAACGGCGTGCTCGCGCTCACAGTGCCGCAGACATTGTTTGTGTCGACCAGCCGCTCCGCACCGAGCGCGTCGCCATAGCGCACCAGCAGGTCCATCGCGAGCGCGACCGCTTCGCCGTCGCGGCCGTCGCGCATCGCCTGTTCGTCAGCGGTCAATCGCATCGATGTCCCCTTCGGGGTGCTGCGTCGCGGGCGGTACATGCCCACCGATTTCGCGCGCCAGGGTCCGGGCCATGACCATCAACCGCGGCGCAATCTTGCGCCGCAGGTGCTCTTCGGAAAAGACGAACGCAGCGCTGCCGCAGTTCAGCGCCATCACGTCGCCGTTGGGCCCCACCAGCGGCACCGACACCGAATTGATCTCGCGGTGGAACTCGCCGGCAGAAAGGCAATAGCCGAGCCGCTTCCCTTCATCGAGCGCACGGCTGAGGCCCGGTTCGAGGCTGCCCCACTCGCTGCCGCGTGCGAGCCGGAGCGATTCGATCAGCGCGCCGCGCTCGGCCGGATCTACAGCAGAGAGATAGGCACGGCCCAGCGCCGAGTTGGCCATCGGTGCGCGCGAGCCGACATCAAGGCGTGCCGCGAGCATTGACGAGCGCGGTCGGCACGCCTCGATCAACACCATTTCGAGCCCGTCGCGCACGGCCAGATACACCGACCCGCCCGCCGACTCGGCCAAGGCCTGCATATGCGGCCGCGCGATCGCGCGCACGTCGAGCCCGGCCAGGAACACGCGGGCAAGCGAGACGACGCCGGGGCCGAGCATCACGCGATCGCTGCCTTGCTCCTGTTTCATCAGACCCAGGGTGACCAGCGTGCCCGCCAGACGTGCGACGGTGGGACGGGGAATGCCGGTCAGGCGAGCCAACTCGGTCGGGCTCAGCACACGCCGATCCTCGTCGAAGCAGCGCAGCACGGCGATGCCGCGCTCGAGCGCGCTGACAGTGTCGGGGCGGGCATGCGGGCCCGAAAGATCGTCGTTGTTGCTGGCCATCGAAACGTCCCTTGGCAGCGCCACCGCTGCCTCACTTCGCACTGTAGGCCCGAGCATCGTGCCCACTCAGGCTGCGGCCACGGCCGCACCTTCGACGCCTGCGCGGAGGAAAACACCCTGCGCAACCAGCGCCGACTGCAGCGCCTGCACGTCAACTGCACGCGGCTCGACGCCTTGCGACACAGCGAGCGCTGCCGCCACGCCGGCGGCCTGGCCGGTGATCCAGCATTGCGGAATCTCGCGCATGAAGCCGTGCGAGTTCTTGTCGCAGGAAATGTGGCGGCCGCAGGCGAGCAGGCCATCGAGCTTCTCCGGCACGAGTGCGCCGTAGGGAATGGAGATGTTGGGGAACTTCGGCGACACCGCCGGAGAGACGCCGACCTCATCAGGCAGTGCGATGCCGTGCGGCCACTGGGTGCGCAGCACGCTGCCCACGCCTTTGAGCCGGCGCGCATGGCGCACGCCGATCTGCGGTGCACTCAACATCATGTAGGCATTCTCGAAGCCCGGCGCGTGGGCACGGAAGTAGCCCAGATGTGCCTCCATCGAGCGATGCGACCGCACCTCGACCGCCGTCAGATCGTCGACGTCGAGCGCCGAGTAGCCCGACTGGCGCGGCCCCATGAAGAGGGCAATGTCGTTGCGCCACGACACGAACGGGCGCTCGAAGAGGCCGAGCTGGTCGCGCCCTCCCTGCATGAACGCGGAGTGCTTTTCGGGCTCGCCGGTCTTGAAGTCGATCCAGCGCTTCATATCGACGCCGCCGAACAGCCATGAGGTGTTCATGCAGTGGTGCACGTCGGCCTCCTCGATGTCGTTGTCGTAGGCGGCACCGGCGCGCGCGAACAAGTCGCCGTCGCCGGTGGCATCAACCACGACCTTGGCGAGGATCGCCATGCGGCCTTCCTTGCTCTCGAAGGCGACGCCCTTGACGGCACCGTTCTCGACGATCGGCCACGAACCCCAGCCGTGATAAATGAGCTTGATCTTGCGCTCGAGCACGATGTCCTGCGACAGCAGCTTGAGCCGCTCCGGATCGATGGTGGGCGACCAGGTCACTACCCCGTGGTACGCGGCAGTGCGGTGCGACCAGTAGCCCGCCTTGGCCGGATCGCGCGAACCCCATTCGGCACGCGACGGACCCGCCACCGCGTCGGCTGGCAGGCGGTCGAACAGCTCTTCGGCAAAGCCGCGAATCACGAGGTCACCCTGCCAGTCGGTCATGCGGTCGATCCAGATCACCAAGCCTCCCGTCGACAGGCCACCCAGGTGGTTGTAGCGCTCGAGCAATGCCACATCGGCGCCTTGCTTTGCTGCGGCCGCCGCAGCGGCCGTGCCGGATGGCCCGCCACCCACCACCAGCACGTCGCAACGGTGGTAGACGGGGATGTCTCGACCCGGCTCGAACCACACGCCCTGGTCGAGCCGCTTCTGGCCGCGCTCGCGCTCGAAGATGTCCGAGCTGAGGATTCGCTCTTCGGTTCGAGCAATGGATTTCATGCGTGGGCTCCGATCGTTCGGGTCGCGTCGTCTGCAATCGATTATGGATGATCAGCCCGAATGAATCAACATATTTTGGATTTCAAATCCATTTTGAAAGAAACAAACCGCATAAACCTGGGAAAAACCTCTCTTGATTTCAATTATTTCGGATGACAAGATCACTATATAGAGAATTCCGCACGGAGACATCGCATGCAACGCCGCACCCTTCTGCTCGCCGCAATACTGTCCAGCCTGGCTGCGCCGCTGGCAGCCCAGATCCCTGCGTTCCCGACCAAGCCGGTCACACTCGTCGTGCCCAACGCACCGGGTGGCGCGATCGACATCCTGGCCCGGCTGCTCGAGCAGCAACTGCACGACATCTGGAAACAGCCGGTGCTGGTCGTCTACAAAGCCGGCGCCGGCACCGTGATCGGCACCGACTTTGTCGCCAAGGCGCCGGCCGACGGCCTCACCATCGGCTTGGTGGTCACCTCGCACGTGATCAATCCGAGCTTGCGCAAGAACATGCCGTTCGACACGCTGAAAGACCTGTCCGGCGTGATGCTGCTGGCCACCTCGCCGATCGTGATCTCCGCCTCGCCCGCGCTGCCGGCCAACAACCTGCGGGAGCTGATCGCACTCGCGAAAGCGCAGCCCGGCAAGCTGACCTATGCGTCGCCAGGGAGCGGAAGCTCGATGCACATGAGCGGCGAACTGCTGAAGTCGATGACCGGCATCGACATGCTGCACGCGCCATACAAGGGCAGCGGCGGCGCTTATCCGGACGTCTTCACCGGGCGGGTCGATCTGCTGATCGATCCGCTGTTCTCGTCGCTGCCGCACATCAAGGCCGGCAAGATGAAGCCGATCGCGGTGCTGAGCCCGAAGCGCTCACCGATCGCGCCTGACATTGCGGCGGCGGCGGAGACGGTTCCCGGCTTCGCCGTCGAAAGCATGTTCGGCGCGATCGTCGCCAGCGGCACGCCGCGCGACATCGTCAAGAAGCTCAATGCCGATCTGGCGCGCGCGATCAAGTCGCCCGAGGTCCAGGCCCGCATGGCCGCCATCGGGCTGACGCCGGCGACCGACTCGCCCGAAGCGTTCGATGCGTTCATACGCACCGAGATCGACAGGTGGGCCAAGGTCGTCAAGGCCTCGGGTGCCACCGCCGACTGATTCCACTCGACCCGTCTCTTCCAGGCTCGCCGCACACGAAGCGTTGCCAAAGGCGTGCCGCTGCCTGGCCCATCCACGCGTTTCAAAGCCCTCCGCACATGAACCACACCCTCCTTCCCGCCTTTCTTGCCTGCGCTGTTTCCTGCACCCTTTGCAACACCGCTGCCGCGCAATCGACGGTGACGATCTTCGGCCTCGTCGACATGGGCGTCGGCAGGCTCAACGACGGCACGTCAGGCACCGTCGCACCGACCGGGCAACTCAACCGCGGGCCCGGCCTCGGCGCGCCCAGCCTCGGCGGCTCGGACCAGTGGAGCGCGCGCCAGTCGACCGCCTCACGGATCGGCTTTCGCGGCGTCGAGGACCTCGGCGGCGGGTTGAAGGCGCTGTTCAACATCGAGCACCGCTTCACGCCGGATGACGGCATCGCCGGCGCGCCGTTCTGGGGCGGCCGCAGCACGGTCGCGCTACAGAGCAGCTTCGGCGAGGTCTACCTCGGCCGCGACTACATCCCGGCGTTCTACATCGGTATCAACCTGGACCCCTGGGCATATGACCTGAACGTTGGCGCGCTGCAGACGCCTTACACCCTCGCCGGGTACTCGGTGACGGTGGAGCGCGGCGTGCGCACCAGCAACACCGTGGGCTACAAGACGCCGTCGATCGGCGGCTTCAGCGCCCAGCTGGCCACCGGTCTCGGCGAAGGGGCGCGCAAGCGTGTCGACGGCGCCAATCTGCTGTATCGACAAGGGCCCGTCTATGCCGGCATTGCGACCGATCGCAGCGATGGCGACAACAACGTCGTCGTGGCCGGCGTGTCGTACGACTTCGGAGTCGTGCGTCCGATGTTCATCACCGCCCGCACCAAAGCACTCGGGCGCACCACGCGGTCGCTGGGCATCGGCGCGACCATGCCGATCCGCAGCGGCGTGCTGAAGGTCGCCTACGGCCAGCAGGACCAGCCTGGAGCCAATGACACGACCAAGAAGCTCGGCCTCGGCTACGAATACTTCCTGAGCAAGCGCACCAGCGTCCATGCGGACGCCGGCACCGCCAAGCATCCGGCCTTCACTCGCGTCGCCGGTTTCGAGGCGGGCATGAAACACACTTTCTGAACCCTGAATCCAAAGCAACATCGGGATGGCCGCTCCCACACTCGCCCCATCGTGTGCGGTTCGTGTCCTGCAACGATTCAACCTTCGCGCGGGCATGCCTCGGTTCGTGCAACGCGGGCGCATTGCGCGCACCAGAGGCCAGATCGTCGCAAGGTGGCAAGGGACGCGTGCCAGACGTGGCCTTGTGCGCACTCCCAGGTGAGAGGGCGCGTGCGGCTTACGAAGTCGGTGGACAGGCAACGCCCGCCCTGAATTTTGGCTTCCAGATGAGCCTCTTCCGGCGTGATGCGCAGGGCTTCTCTGCGGCAGCGGCTGCACCATGTGCCGCCCCGCAGGCTGTTCGCCACGGCCGTCCATTCGTGCCCGCTACCGCAGCGAAAGCGATGACGCGCCTCAAACCCAAGGAACTGGCTGCTCAGGCATTCGCCGCCTCGCGACTGGGCGACATCGCGCAGCCACTGCAGCCTTGTTGAAGCGGTCATCATCACTTCGCTCTCGCCAACGCGCTGTCCGTTGTGATTGCAGGTCGGGCAGCTCGGGTTCTTTCTTTGTTCGTTGCGCGTTCGCGCCCAGGTGTGGCCATGCACGCACTTGAAGCGGTAATGGTGGTTGGCCCCTTTCCATTTCGTATCCAGGCAGGTCATGCCGGCGGCCCTTGCGTGCTCGTGCATGGCGGCCAAACTGCGGTGAGGCAGATCGAGCGCTGAGCGGAGGCTTTGGCGCCGCGCGTTGGGTTCCGTCTTGGCAGGGTGGCACTTCATCCGGGCAATGGCCTCGTCGCGCCAAGCCTTGGCTGCTTGCAAGGCGAGATCAACGCCACCGTACTTCATTGCATGGAAATTGCGTCTGGCGCAGATCTTGTTGCGCACGACATCGACACGCCAAATGACGTTTCCGCTCGCGCTGATGAGGGGCAAGATGCCAACGCGATCTTCTTCCACAGAAAGGGGATTGATCGTCATGCGCCGGATTGTGCCAAGGCTGCACCGTGGGCATTTGCCGGCGGGCCGTTGGCGAACAAGTCGGAGCCAATCACGTGGAGCCCCTCTTCCTCAGCGAACACCTCGCTCATGCAAGCTCGGCCAAGGCCGAGACTGCCGCATCTACTTCACTTGGAAAACTCAGCTGCATGCGTCAACTACGAAATCTGCGCGTTGAAGATCACCTGAATGATTTGCGCGAGCTCCATTGAAAGGGCGTAGAGCTTGACTTTCCCATTTGCGTCGCGACAAAACACCAGGGCGGGCCAACTGTTGCGCCGGATCACTTTGTAGGGCGGTAGCTCGGCAGGTGAAAACCCCTTAAGAACCAGGCTTTCTTTGAAATCTTGCTTGGTCCATTCGGACATGTCGTCGAACGTCATATACCAAAGCTCTACTTCTTTCCCGTCGTCGGAAAACACGCCACCGAATCCGACAGGCCTTGCCTTCTCCGAGAGAAGCAGCTTGGCGATGACTGCGCCAGAAGGCAATACGCGGCGATCACCCGAGTAGGTGGCTTCGATTAGCAGTCGGCGCAGTGAGAGGCCCTTTACTCCATCGTGGATCGAACGGCTGAAGCTATCTTTCAGTGCATCGCTCTGTTCGACCTCCAGCAACCTGCGCCCGTGGTCGGGGTCTTTGCGCGTTGCCGCTTTGAACGCGTTCAGATCGCTCTGGAAGTCTGTGCGCCAAGCCTCGAATGCCGCGACGAAAGGTGCAGGATCAAAGCCGTCCTGTGTGTAGATCGAAGCGTTCAAAGGTTGGGCTTGATCCTTCTCCTTCTCCCGCTGTTGCTTCTCGAATTTCGACTCCTGCGCGACAAAGGTGATCTGGTATCGACCGCTCACCTGTTGCGCAACCATTTGCAGCGGTTGCGAGTTGTGGATGAGCCAAAGCTGCTGCGGTGTGCGTTGCCATGCAGAGAACAGAGCTGCGCGCTGCTTGGCCGACAACCGGGCCTCACCTCTGGAATCAGTGATCCCTTCCATGAGAGATTTACGACTGCCGAGCGCGCCCATCTCGTCGCTGGCTTGCACGATCCGCCAGGGCATATCGCTGTCGACGATGTGGCCTGGCCCGTCTGCCGCGAAAACGATTCTCAGTTTCAAAAATGTCGCCTTGAGCGCGGCTTCATCGGCATCACTTGCCCGGGCCGCATTGGCAAGCGAAACACACGAAAGGAATGCAATAAGCAACCAGCGAAGCGGGTGACGGTTTTTCATTGAGCGGGTGCGACGCTTGCGGCGCGAGTAGATGAACCTTGGGCAGCCTTGCGCATCAGGGCACGATGCTGCGACGTTTGACGCTGGCCGCAATGGTCTGCGCCATCTCCCAAAAAGCATCCTTGCCGATGGGCTCGATGCCCTTGGCCCTGGCGTTCTTGGAGTCCTGGATGACGTAGAGCATCAGGTCGGGTGTGTCTTCCTTCGCGTCCGGGTCGCCCCGTGCCGCGACCAAATAACCGTAGTCCACGGTGTCGTCTTCGCGAACGATCGAAACGAAGGATTCCACGCCCTTGGAGCCGGACAGGGTGATGTTCCTGTAGGAGTCGTGCCAAGCACTGCGCAACGATTTGCGTTCGGATGACTTGTAGCGCTGGCCGTCACCTCTTGGAAGTCACTGCATGTGCTGCCCGCCGTTGATCGCGATGTTGGCGCCGGTCACGAACGCCGCTTCTTCGGAAGCGAGATAGATGATCAAGCCGGCCACCTCTTCGGGCTTGCCGAGCCTACCAACCGGGATGTGCGGCAGGATCTTCGAGTCGAGCACTTCCTTCGGGATCGCAGTGACCATCTTCGTGCCGATGTAGCCCGGAGAGATGGTGTTGACGGTGACGTTCTTCTTCGCGACTTCGAGCGCCAGCGCCTTCGTGAAGCCGTGCACGCCGGCCTTGGCGGCCGAGTAGTTGGTCTGGCCGAACGCGCCCTTGCTGCCGTTCACCGAAGAGACGTTGATGATGCGGCCCCAGCCGCGCTCGACCATGCCGTCGGCGACCTGCTTGGTCATGTTGAAGAGGCTGTCGAGGTTGGTGCGCATCACCGCGTCCCAGTTGACCTTGTCCATCTTCTTGAAGGTGGTGTCGCGCGTGATGCCGGCGTTGTTGACGAGGATGTCGACCGCACCCACCTTGCCCTGCACCTCGGCCACGGCCCGCGTGCACGAATCGAAGTCGGATACGTCGCAGGCCACCGCGAGCACGTCGTATCCGTTCTTCTTCATGTCGGCGACCCACTCGGCCGACTTGGTGTTGCTGGGCGAGTAGGTCACGACGACCTTGTAGCCCGCATCGACCATCTTGGTCGAGATCGTTTCGCCCAGGCCGCCCATGCCGCCCGTGACCAGAACCACTTTTTGCTTGCTCATGTCAGTCTCCTTTGTTGTGAAAAATCGATTTGGATTTCAGCGACTCAGTCGAGCGGCCGGGCCGCCCCAAGCCGACTGAGCTCCCCTCGGGGGACGGTGCCGAAGGCGCCCAGGGGCTGTCATCTCAGCGTTCGACGCACAGCGCCACGCCCATGCCACCACCGATGCACAGCGAGGCGATACCTTTCTTGGCCTCGCGGCGCTGCATCTCATGCAGCAAGGTCACCAGAATGCGGCAACCGGACGCACCGATCGGGTGGCCGATCGCAATCGCGCCGCCGTTGACGTTGACCTTGCTCGTGTCCCAGCCCATCTCGTTGTTGACGGCACAGGCTTGCGCGGCAAAGGCTTCGTTGATCTCGAGCAGGTCAAGGTCTTGGGCCTTCCAGCCTGCCCGTTGCAAGGCCTTCTGCGAAGCCGGCACCGGGCCCATGCCCATGATGCTCGGGTCGAGCGCAACGGTGGCGTAGCTGGCGATGCGCGCGAGCGGCTTCAGCCCGAGTTGCGCGGCCTTGGCAGCCGTCATCAGCACAACACCGGCAGCACCATCGTTCAAGCCTGAAGCATTGCCGGCCGTCACGGTGCCGGCCTTGTCGAACGCGGGGCGCAGGCCGGCGAGCGCGTCGGCGCTGGTCTTCTTGTTGATGAACTCGTCGTTCGCGAAGACGATGGGGTCGCCCTTCTTCTGCGCGATGCTGAAGGGCACGATCTCGTCCTTGAACCTGCCGGCCTCTTGCGCCGCGGCCGCCTTCTGCTGCGACGCCAGCGCGAGTGCATCTTGCTTCTCGCGCGTGATGTCGTACTTCTTCGCGACGTTCTCGGCGGTGATGCCCATGTGGTACTTGTTGTAGACGTCGAACAGGCCGTCGACGATCATCGAATCGACCAGCTTCCAGTCACCCATGCGCTGGCCGTCGCGCGAACCGGGCAGCACGTGGGGCGCGAGGCTCATGCTCTCTTGGCCGCCGGCGATGACGATCTCGGAATCGCCGTCGCGAATGGCCTGCGCGCCGAGCATCACGGCCTTCAGGCCCGAGCCGCACACGGCGTTGATGGTGAGCGCCGGCACGCTCTGCGGCAGGCCGCTCTTGATGACGGTCTGGCGCGCCGGGTTCTGGCCCGAGCCGGCGGTGAGCACCTGGCCGAAGATGAGTTCGTTGACCTGATCGCCCGCGAGTTTGCTGCGGCGCAGCAGGTCGACGACGACGGCCGCGCCGAGTTCGGGTGCGGCGGTCTTGGCCAGGGTGCCGCCGAATTTGCCCACGGCGGTGCGGGCGGCAGCAACGATCACGATGTCGGTGGTCATGGGAATCTCCTTTTGAATCGAACGGGCTGTCGGAAAGAATCTCGATGGCTACGGGGTCTTGGGCATGGTGATGATCCTCCGATGAGATGAGGCCCCCGTCAATGCGGCTTGACGTGAGGTTCGGTGCGCCGCGCGATCAGGCGCGACAGGGTGTCGAGCGTGAGTTCGAGGCCACCGGCGCCACCGCCACCGCCACCGACGACGATCCGGTGCTTGGGCGCGGTGCTGTTCATGGCTGTCGGCTTGGGCGGCGTGTCTGTAGAACGTCAGCGGGCGGGGCTCGCCGGCATGTGCTCGGTGCGCTGATCGAGTTCTGCTTCGGGCTCCTCGGACTCGGCACCGGTGGCATTGTCGAGTTCGCGGGCAAGGCGGTCTTGATCCAGGTCACCGGTCCACTTCGCGACCACGATGGTGGCCACGCCGTTGCCGATCAGGTTGGTCAGTGCGCGCGCTTCGGACATGAAGCGGTCGATGCCGAGGATCAGCGCCAGGCCCGCCACCGGCACGTGGCCCACCGCCGAGAGCGTTGCCGCCAGCACGATGAAGCCGCTGCCGGTCACGCCGGCCGCGCCCTTGGAGGTGAGCAGCAGCACCAGCAGCAGCGTGATCTGCTGGGTGATCGTCATCGGCGTGTTGGTGGCCTGCGCGATGAACACCGCGGCCATCGTCAGGTAGATCGAGGTGCCGTCGAGGTTGAACGAGTAGCCGGTCGGGATCACGAGGCCGACGACGGATTTCTTGGCGCCGAGGTTCTCCATCTTGACCATCATGCGCGGCAGCGCGGCCTCGCTCGACGAGGTGCCGAGCACGATCAGCAGCTCTTCCTTGATGTACTTGATGAACTTCCAGATCGAGAAGCCGTTGACGCGGGCGATCGAGCCGAGCACGACGAAGATGAAGAACAGGCAGGTCGCGTAGAAGGTGGCCATCAGCGCGCCCAGCGACACCAGCGAGCCCACGCCGTACTTGCCGATCGTGAACGCCATCGCGCCGAATGCGCCGATCGGCGCGACCTTCATGATGTAGCCGACGATGGAGAACAGCACGTGCGAAAACTTCTCGATGAAGTCGAACACCAGCGTGCCGCGCCCGCCGAACTTGTGCAGCGCGAAGCCGAACATCACCGCGAACAGCAGCACCTGCAGGATCTCGCCCTTGGCGAACGCGTCGACCACGGTGCTCGGGATCACGTTGAGCAGGAAGTCGGTGGTCGTGACCATCTTGCCCGGGCCGGTAAAGGCCGCGACGCTCTTGGTGTCAAGCGTCGCCGGGTCGATGTTCATGCCGGCACCGGGTTGCACGAGGTTGATGATCACGAGCCCGACGACGAGCGCCACGCTGCTGACGATCTCGAAGTACAGCAGCGCGAGGCCGCCGGTCTTGCCGACCTTCTTCATGTCTTCCATGCCGGCGATGCCCACCACCACGGTGCAGAAGATGATCGGCGCGATGATCATCTTGATCAGTTTGATGAAGCCGTCGCCGAGCGGCTTCATCGCTTCGCCGGTGCTGGGGTAGAAGTGGCCCAGGATCACGCCGATGATGATCGCCGTGACGACCTGGAGATACAGCGACTTGTAGAACGGCTTCTTGGTGGGACCGTGGTCCATGGGAGTCTCCTTGTGTTCGTTGTTCAGGTTCAGGGGCCGGCATGCGTTGCGGCGCGATGCAATGCCGCATCGACCACAGCCAGTGCCGTCATGTTGACGATACGCCGTACCGTGGCCGATGGGGTGAGGATGTGCACCGGGCGGGCCGCGCCCAGCAGGATGCCGCCCATCGTGATGCCGTTGCCGGCAGCGATCCGCAGCATGTTGTAGGAGATGTTGGCTGCGTCGACATTCGGCATCACGAGCACGTTGGCTTCGGTCGTGAGGTTCGAGTAGGGGAACTCGCGGTCCAGGATCGTTTTCGACAAGGCCGCGTCGCCGCGCATCTCGCCTTCCACCGCGAGCTTCGGGTCACGCGCCTTGACCAGCGCCAGCGCTTCGCGCATCTTCACGGCCGAGGCCGCGTCCGACCCGCCGAAGCTCGAATGCGAGAGCAGCGCCACGCTCGGCGTCACGCCGAAGCGGCGCACTGCTTCAGCGGCCAGCAGCGCGATCTCGGCCACCTGTTCGGCGCTCGGGTCGCGATTGACGTGCGTGTCGCAGATGAACAGTTGCCGCCCCGGCAGCATCAGCATCTGCATGGCGGCCAGCGTCTGCGTGCCCTCGCGCAGGCCGACCACGTCGCGCACATGACGCAGGTGGTCGCCGTAGCTGCCGAAGGTGCCGCACAGCATGGCGTCCGCGCGCCCCTGGCGCACCAGCATCGCGGCCAGCAGCGTGCAGCGGCTGCGCATCTCGACCCGCGCCACGGAACGCGAGACGCCTTGGCGCCGCTTGAGCTGGAAGTAGTCGTCCGCGGCTTCGCCGTAGACCGACGGGTCGAGCAGGTTGATGAACTCGCAGTCCTTGCCCGGCGCAAGCCGCAGGCCGTATTCCGAAATGCGCGGCGCAATGACTTCGGGCCGGCCGAGCAGCAGGGGCCGCGCCAGGCCTTCGTCGACCACCACCTGGGCCGCGCGCAGCACACCCACAACCGGCGCCTGGACTTCCATCCGCATGTGCACATGGTCATGCCGGCCGGCGCAGCGCTCTCACCGCGGCGCTTGGCCCGGGCTCGTCCAACAAACGGATCAGATCGCGGCTTCGCGCGATCTATCCTTAATCGTTAGGCCGCACTTGACGCTGGTTGTACAGCCTGAGGATAAATGGACACTTCAAGGCGTTCCGGCGCCAGCAGTCGGCAAGAACTTAAGCCCAAGAATTCCGCCCACGATTGCCGCGATGCAAACGACTCTTGCGGCCGTGGCTGGCTCCTTGAACAAGACGATACCCAGTACTGAGGCGCCTACGGCGCCGATGCCGGTCCATACAGCATAGGCGGTGCCAACTGGAAGCGACTTCATTGCCAGCCCCAGTAGCCAAAAGCTAAGCCAAGCTGCAGCGAGCGTGATGGCCGTGAACAGGTGCCTCGTGAAGCCATCGGAAGCCTTCATGCTGACGGACCAGACGATCTCCAGCAGCCCGGCGACCAGGAGAAGCGACCAAGCCATGGATGGGGATAAGAGCGAAGGCATGGTGGAGTCGGAGCCTTTCAAAGTAGTGTAGGTGTCGCAGCTCGTGCGGCCTAACGTTTTACATGAGGGGTGCACAAAAGGCGCAGCCTTTTGGGCATCCCCTCGATGGAAGGGTGTGCGCCCAGCATGGGCGCGAACTTATGGGGTGGAAGTCCCCTGTGGGGGTACCGACTTGGACTCATCATGAGAGCAAGGATAACCACGAGCCGAAGGCAAGGGCGATCCCGCGAGGAATGGTCCGGAGGAAGCCGGAGTGCAAGAGGTGCGAGGCGACGGACAGAAACCGCATAGACAAGGCCGAGGGCGGCGAGGCGAGCTGGCACATGACAGCGAAGCCCAGCGGTACGCAGCCTACGGTAAATGCGGCGCTTGTGCACCGACAGTTCGCGCATCTACCTGGGGGAGAGCTGCATCGCGTGCGGTGCGTGCTGAAGGTGACAGGCCCGGACCGGACCACGCCGGGATACCAAGGTCCAGGCGCTGCGGCGAGCTGCCCGCTGCATGCGAAGAACTGGCAGCAATCATCCCCAACAGCACAGCGCGACGCGCGGTAACGCGCGCCGTGACGGCGCAGAAGTCAGCAGAGGTCGTAGTAGGTCCGCAAGGACTGAAGGACCGAACATCGCAATCACATGGAGGAGCCGAGCGGACCTTGGCATGCCGTTGAACCCGACCGGGTGAGGTATTGCCAGCGGCGAGCGCGTAACCAGCCATGAGTATTGCCGCGATGAACCGCCCACTGCGGACCCGCATGGTGGGTGGTGTGGGGGCCGGGGGCTAGAAACCCCTGGCTACCCGATTGGGCGTCTCTGCCAGCGATGGACAGGCCCTCTCTTGAGTTGTACAATAACACGTACTTAACTGGAGCTTTTCCATGGACGCCATTACCTACTCCTCAGCCCGTGCAAATCTTGCCCGCACGATGGACCGTGTTTGCGAAGACCACGAGGCTTTGATCATTACGCGCAATGGTGAACAGGCAGTTGTGATGCTTTCTTTGGAAGACTATCAAGCTCTTGAAGAGACTGCCTACTTGCTGCGAAACCCCGCCAATGCCAAGCGCTTGCTTTCTGCTACTGCGCAGCTAAGCGCTGGCAAGGGTGTAGAGCGAAAACTGGCCAAATGAAGCTAATCTTTGCTGACGAGGCATGGGAAGACTACCTTTACTGGCAGAAGCAAGACAAGAAGATGGTCGAGCGAATCAACAAGCTGATTGCTGAAGTAAAGCGTGAACCATTTTCTGGGGTCGGGAAGCCTGAGCCACTCAAGCACGCGCTCTCTGGCTATTGGTCTCGGCGCATCAATGACGAGCACCGAATGGTTTACAAGATTGAAGGTGGCTCTCTTCTGCTTGCGCAGCTTCGATACCACTACTGAGACGCTCAACGTTTGACTTAAGCGGCGTGCCGAAGGCACGTCCGCAAAGGGTTAGGCCTCGCGCGGCGGCCAGAGATTCTGCTCATGGACACGAGAAAGCCTCGTACTCTCAATCGCCTGCAAGCAGCAGCCGCAACAAGCTCGACTTTCAATACCAAATTCACGACCTCACCACACGGTCAAACCCCGGTGAGTCCCCCGGCATAGCCGGGGGCTTACCTCGATTAGTCATTTTTGCGCGAGGCCTAAACGAACAGCATCGGGGCCTGACCGCCACTCGGCGCTACGCCACGCCTGCGGTCGATTCGACGACGAGTTCGCCGTCGATCACCACGCGGTTGCGCCCATGCGATTTGGCGTGGTACAGCGCCGCGTCGGCGCGCTGCAGGCATTCGGCGAACTCGCCCACGGTGTGCGTGACCGCAACGCCAAAGCTCGCGGTGACGTGGACGCGCGGCCGGGCGCCGAAAGCGCTGGCCTCGATGCGCTGGCGAATCTTCTGTGCCACCACAGCGGCATGCTCGGCCGAGCAATTCACGCAGGCAACCATGAACTCCTCGCCGCCCCACCGGCCGAGGATGTCGTTGGCGCGCACGTTCTGCGCCATCACGGCCGCCACGCGGCGCAAGACCTGGTCGCCCACGTCGTGGCCATGCGCGTCGTTGACCCGCTTGAAGTGGTCGATGTCGACCATCACGATGGCCAGCCCGGCGCCCAGCCCTTGCTCGCCCGCATCGGCGATGGATTGCTCGATGCCACGCCGGTTCAACACGCCGGTCAGCGGGTCGATGGTGGCCTGGCGGCGCAGGTGGTCCTGCTCGACGCGCAGCTGCGCGGTACGCTCGACGAGCGCCTCGATCTCGCCCTTCTGGCGGCGGTGCTGCCTGCGCAGCTCGACGAGCCACCACGTCACCGTTCCCAGGGCGCACAGCATCCAGACGCACAGGATGCCGAGGTACAGCGCTTCGCGGCTGAGCCATTCGCCATGGATCTGCAACCCACGCAGCTCCACTTCGTGGGGCGGCCCGGACAACTTGCCGGGCAGGTCGATCGTCAGGGCCGTGGCGTTGTCGAAATTCGGCAGGTTGTACTCGCGCGGCAGATTGAATTGCGCGATCCACCATTCCGGCACGGTCAGTTCGCCCAGGTCGATCGTGATCGGGCCATTGATATCGCGCGCGCGCAGGTTGATGGACTGCATGCGCGAGCTGTTGCCGTCATTGCTGCGTGAGAACCGGGGGTCGAAGGTCCGGATGGCGAGCCGGATGGTGTCGGCGTTGCCCCGATAAGAGAGATCGAGCGTAATCGACCGGTAACTGCGCAGGTCGACGCCGTGCGAGACCCCCGGAGGCGTCAGCATGAAGGTGAGGGCGCAGGGCTGGTACGAGTCGGCATCGGGGTAGTGGCAGCGGAAGTGGAACTGCTTTTCATCGATCCACCGGACCTTGCCGCCCCCCGCGCTGTCGTTGGCCAGGTACAGGAAGTGTTTCCCTTCGAAGCCGGGATCGATCAGGTTCACCGTGCGCTGCGGGAGGTACTCGCGGCCGACAATAGCCACCAGCGTGAGCAGGATGCCCGCTGCGACGAGTCGAATACTGTGCGCGTTGTTGAACACCGACGATGCCTTGTCTCCGATGCGGGTTGGGCCCCACATCGCATTGATGTTCATTCATCGTCAAATATCGCGCCGGCTTTAGTTTTTCCGGTGTGACCGAATGCCGGCTATGCCGCCAAGCTCAGGTCGAAACGATCGCGGCCCGCCTCTTTGGCGCGATTCAGGGATTCGTCGGCACGGCGAATCCCTGCTCCACCTCGTCCTCGGCCCGCAACAGGGCGCAGCCCATGCTGAATGACAGGCGGGCATCCGGCGGCATGCCCGGTACGGCCGTGTTTCGCAGGCTGGATTGCAGGCGCTCGAACACGGCCGGCAGGTCTTCGGCACGCGCCCCCCGGGAGCACGAGCAGAAACTCCTCGCCGCCGAAGCGCCCGATCCTGTCCTGGCTGCGCAGGTTGCTGCTGCACACGCGCGCAAACGTGACCAGCGCGGCATCGCCGACAGCGTGGCCGTAGATGTCGTTCACCCGCTTGAAGTGGTCGATGTCGAGCATGGCAATGCAGGCCGGCTGCTGCTGCGAACCGCGCCGGTCCGAGTTGACCTGGCGCGCGGTCGCCATGATGCTGCGCCGGTTCGGCATGCCGGTCAGGTCGTCTCGCGCGGCCAGCTCCGCAAGGCGCTTCTTCAGGCGATTCTGCTGGAACAGGTAGGCCCTCATCGCACCCATCAGCGCCAGGCTGAGCGAGAGGGTCGCGAACAACAGCCAGCGCTGGGTCTCGGCAGCGCTGCTGCTCGCGCAGCAGGCTGTTCTCGGCGTCCCGGCGCTGCGTCTCGAAGCGCTCTTGCAGTTCGTTCGCGGCCTTGCGGTTGTCTTCAAGGACGCTGCGCTCCTGCGCCGCGCCCACGGCCTTGCTCTCCCGCAAGGCTCTTGCGAGGTCGCCGGTGCTTTCGTACAGGCGCAGCGCCGCGCGGTGGTAGACAAGGTCCAAGCGCGCGCTGTCGACCTGCCGCCGCACCGGCTCGGTCGCGTCGAGCAGTTGCTGGGCCTGTACCCGGCGGCCGAGCGCGGTGAGCACCTCGACCCGGCTGATGCTGGCCCTGAGAAACATGTCCTGGACGCCGTATTGGCGGAACACCGACCCGGCCTGCTCGAACAGCACCAGTGCCTCTTCGAGCCGGCCGGCCTCGAACTCGATGTCGCCATGCAGCCTGGCGATGTAGCCCGTGCCGACCGTGTCGTTGATCGCAAGGGCGAACTCGAGCGCGCGCTCGATGTGCTCGCGCGCCTGCGGCAGCATGTGCGACGCCAGGTAGGCCCCGGCGAGGTTGTGATGCACGCAGTTGGCCAGGTAGCGATAGCGCGCCGGGTCGATCATGGCGAGCGCCGCCTCGCCGGAGTCGATGGCACGGCGCAGGCTCTGCGGGTTGTCCACTTCCCGGTGGTAGACCCAGCTCAGGTCCGACAACTCGATGGCCATACCGCCGATGTCGTTCTGCAACTCGAACAGGCGATGGGACTCGATCATCGCCGCCAGTGCTTCTGCGCCGCGGCCGAGCACCGAATACGTCGTCCCCTGGCCCCGCTGCAGGCGTGCGGCGCACCAGTCCATGCCGGCGTTGTTCGCGAACGCGAGGGCGGCGGCGTAGAGCCGCAGCGCCTTCTCCCCCTGCCCCGAGTTCTGCGTGGCGAAGGCCTCGGTGCTGTAGAACGCGCAGAGCGCAGCGTCGTCGAGGAGTTCGCGGGCCAGCGGCATGCCGCGTTCGAACCCGCGCTGGGCGACATCGGTCCGCTCGAGCACCTCGCCGGCAACGGCCAGGCTCAGCGCCGCGTCGAGCAAAGCCCTCGCATCGGCGGGCGGCTTGTCGGCCCGCAAGACAGCCTCGGCGTCGAGCACGACGCGCTGCGGGTCATCCCAGATGGAAGCGTCGATTCGTTCGAGCGCAGGCGGCTTGTCGCGCCCCAGCACCGGCCCGGCAGCAGCAAGGCCCAGAAACAACACGGCCAGGAGGCAGCGGGTGAGCATGTGCGGGGGTAGAGCGGTTGAAGTGGATGGCCCACGACCTGGCACCGGACACGGGCCCGATGCCACACGCAGCATGGGCCCGCGCTCGGGCACAACGCAATGGTGGGTGCAGGCGCCCCAGTTGCAACACTCGATAAACAGGTGCTTTGCATCACAGTTCGGCGACAAGCCGGGCGGCGAGCCCCGGAGACAGGCGCACAATCTTGCGACCCCTTGTTGCAGCCCCACTGTCACGCATGCACACCCGACGCATCGCCATCGCTGCCATGGCAGCGAGCTGCCTCCCGGCCAGGGCCGCGCAGCGCACGCCCCAGGTCGTCTTCCTCGATCCCGGTTCGCCGAGTTCAGGGGTCTCGGGGCCGATGTCACGCGCGGCCGTCGACTTCATGAACATTGCCGCCGCGCAACTCGGCATGCAGCTCGAGGTGATTCACTCGAACCATGACCACCTGCTGATGATCCGCCAGGCGCAGACCATCGCCGCGCGAGAGCAGCCTCCGGACTACGTGATCATGGTCAACGACAAGCTGGCCGCGCCCGTCATGTTCGCAGCACTCGCCAATTCGCCTGCGCAGCTGTTCGTGATCCACAGCGACGTAACCGACGAACAGCGCCGCAGCATCGGCAACGAGCGCGAGCGCTACCCCCGCTGGATCGGCAGCGCCTCGCCCGACAACACGCGCGGCGTCTTCCGCCTCGCGCGGACCCTGCACGCTGCACTCGGCGAGAAACCGATCCACGCGCTCGGCATCACCGGCCCGCCTTCGGCCCCGGTGTCGAACGAGCGGTCCGAAGGGCTGGCCAATTACATCGCCAGCGTGCCGGGCGCACGCCTCGAACAACTCGTCTACGGCGATTGGAGCGAGGTCGACGGCGAACGCAAGGCGCAGGTGCTGCTGGCCCGCTATCCGCAGGCGAACCTCATCTGGGCCGCCAACGACGAGATGGCGATGGGCGCGCTGCAGGCCACGCGCGAGCGCGGCGCCCCGCTGGTCGTGGGCGGCATGGGCGGCTGGGGTCGCGCATTGCGCAGCATCGCCGACGGCGGGCTCGCTGCAACGCTGGTCGGCCACCACCTGATCGGCGCCTGGGCGCTGGTGATGCTCTGCGACCATGCCCACGGGATCGACTTCGCCTCAGACGGCGGCATGCGCCGCAAGCTGGACTACCTGCACGTGGTGACGCCAGCCAACCTGCGCGACTACGAGCGCGCCTTCTCCGAGCAAGAGCGGCCGATCGATTTCCGCCGCTACTCCAAGGCGCACCGGCCTCAGCTGGCGCACTACGACTTCGGTTTCGCGCAATTGCTGGCGCGCTCGGGCTGACCCGTCGGCGCCCGGCCGTCACACCCCCAGCACTACAGCCCGAACAAGGCAACGCGCAGCAGGTTGAGCGCCCAGTGCAGCGCGGCAGCCGCCCAGATGCTGCCGCCGCTGGCGACATAGACACCGGCATACGCGAGGCCTGCCAGCATCGCCAGGCCGGCGAAAGCCGCACCGCCACCCAGGTGCACGAGGCCGAACAGCACGGCGCTTGCCAGCACCGAGACCGCGATGCCCCAGCGCGCCAGCGGGCGCTGCACCCAGTGGCGGAAGAACCATTCCTCGCCCACCACCGTGAAGGCGTTGGTCAGCGCAAAGACGAGCAGCATGCTTGCGGAAGGCGGCGCCCAATGCACGAAACCCACAGCCAGCGCCACCAAGGGCAGCACCAGCAGGCAGGCCAGCGAGATGAGGGCACAGCGCCGGTTCCAGGCCCAGAACGAAGGGAACATCGCCAAAGCCGCCAGGCCGGCCAGGGCCTTCGGCGTGTTGATCGACAAGCCACCCACCGGCAGCCGCGCAAAGCCGGGCACCACGCCCGCGGCCAGCGCCAGGAGCACCACGCCTGCGAGCGCAAAACAGGCCACGGCCCAATGCCTGGGCGCACGCACGGCACCGAAGAGCAGCGCCGCGAGCACAAGCGAGGCGGCCATCGGAACCGGGCCGCCGACAGCGCCCACGGCGTAGAGAACCGCACACAGCGCGGGGCCGACGGCAGCCGCAAGCGCTGCGGCTGCGTCACTGCGAGGTTTGCCAACGGAGAGCAATCTTGTGTTCGAACGGCTGGTCATGTTGCTTGCTGATGTTGTTGCCGAAGGGGTGCAAGCATAGCGGCGCATCCGCTTACCGGAGACGGTAGACGTTGTGGTCGTATTCGTGGCGAGCCGGGCCGCGATTGACGGCGATTCCGTCTTATCGTATAAATCATTTATATTCATTGAATGGAGATCACCTTGCCCACCCGTGCACCCGCCGCCAAAAAGACCGCCCGCCCTGTGACCAAGGCGCCCGCGACCAAAACCCCGGCCACCAAGGCGCCTGCTGCCAAGAAGCCTGCGGCCAAAGCAGCGGTCACCAAACCCGCAGCCAAGCCCGTCGCCAAAGAGGCCGCCGCCAAGGTGCCGAAAGCCAAGGCCAAGCTCGTGCGCGACAGCTTCACCATGCCGGAAGCCGACTTCGGCTTGATCGCCCTCATGAAGCAGCGCGCCCTGGGCTTCAAGCGGCCGGCCAAGAAGAGCGAGCTGCTGCGTGCCGGGCTGCATGCGCTGCAGGCGCTCGACGACACCCGGCTGCAAAAAGCGCTCGACGCACTCGTGCCGCTGAAGCCCGGGCGGCCGAAAACGACGGCCTGACCCGTCAGCTCGCGGCGGTCAGCAGCAGCCGCTCCCAAACCTGGGACACCGCCCGGCGGGCGTTGTTCCGGGCGCGGTACGCGACGATGGACACCTCGATGTCCCATTCCCCGTCGCCTACCGCAACGAGGCCCTCCAGCCGGCCTCGCTGAAACGAGCTGTCCGGCAGCCACGCGATGCCGAAGCCTTGCAGAGCGAGGTCGCCAAGCACGTCGGACATCTCGACCTCGAACGCCTTGAAGCCGAACAGCTTGCGAGGTGCGTTCTCCATCACCGCCTCGACGACCCGCGCGAAATACACGCCGGGTGAATACATCAGCAGCGGCACGGGCTGGAGCGCCGTGCCCGGCAAGCTGGCCCGGCCCGATTCCAGCAGCGGCCTCGATGCATAGGGCCGGATGGTTTCGGTGCCGATCCCGTGCCGCTCGAATCGCGCCTCGTCGAGCTGAACCGGGTGAGTGGCCTGGTGGAAGCAGATCAGCAAGTCGACCGAGCCGGCGCTGAAGGCCGACACGGTGTCGTGCACGTTGCCCACCTCGACGCTGCAGCTCATGCCGGCGTCGGGCGACCACTGGCCCCACCACTCCGGCAGCCTGGTGGTTGCCAGCGCATACGGCATGGCAATGCGCAGATGGTTGCGCGAGGGCACGTCGCCGATCTCGGCCTTGGCGTCGGCGATCTGGCTGAGCAGGCCGACGGCAACCGTCCTGAAGCGCTCGCCCGCAGCCGTGAGCCGCGTCGGGAACGCCGTGCGATCGATGAGCTTCGCGCCGACCCAGTGCTCCAGCGCCTGCACGCGACGGCTGAATGCCGCCTGAGACACGTTGCGAATCTCGGCGGCCCGCGTGAAGTTGCGCACCTCGGCCAGGGTGACGAAGTCTTGGAACCAGCGCGTGTCCATCTCCTGCCTTCTCCTTGCTCGCCATCTTCCGCGTTCCGGCGCTCGCCCCGATGCGGATTTCGCAGCGGCCATGCGCGCGACGCATTGCCCCTCGATGCGATCTTGACATTGGACCGGCGGCCCGGCCCGAATCAACATCTGTCCATCACGGGTGAACACACGAAGGCACATGATGGACACGACACTGAGAGCCGCGGCGCAAGAGTTCATGGTCCGCTACGGCGGCGACACGTTCCCGAACCTCTTCCGCAGCGCCAAGGGCTGCATCGTCATCGACGACACCGGCCGCGAGATCCTCGATTTCACCTCGGGCCAGATGTGCGCGACCATCGGCCACAACCACCCGGCCATCGTGCGGGCGGTGCATGAGGCGGGCGAGAAGGCCTTCCACCTCTTCAGCGGCATGATCCCCGAGGTCGTTGCCGAGCTGGCCGCCACGGTGGCGCGCGACTGGATGCCTGCGGGCCTGAGCAAGTCGATCTTCGTGAACACCGGTTCCGAGAGCAACGAGGTCGCGTTGCGCATGGCCAAGATGTACACCGGCGGCTACGAGATCCTCGCGGTGGGCGGCTCGTGGCACGGCGTGACCGGCGGCACCAGCGCGGTCTCGTTCGCGAGCGACCGCAAGGGCTACGGCGTGCACGTGCCCGGCGTCTACGTGATGCCCGAGCCGAACGACTACCGGCCCTACATCAAGGGCCTGTCGGGCGAGGCGTCGGCGCTGGCCTGCCTGGAGCTGGGCCTGAAGATGTACGACATGGCGAGCACCGGCCGCCGCGCCGCGATCATCATCGAGCCGATCATCAGCGCCGGTGGCGTGCTGGTGCCGCCGAAGCCGTACATGCAGGCATTGCGCAAGGCGGCCGATGAGCGCGGCATGCTGCTGATCTTCGACGAGGCGCAGACCGCCTTCGGCCGCATCGGCCACCGCCATGCCGCCGACTTCTTCGGCGTGGTGCCCGACATCATGAGCGTCTCCAAGACCATGGGCGGCGGCCTGCCGCTGGCGGCCGCGATCACCACCGCGAAGATCGAGCAAGACGTTCACGACAAGGGCTTCACCTTCTACACCAGCCACGTCTCCGACCCGCTGCCGGCGACGGTCGGGCTCGCGGTGCTCGAGACCATCCGCAAAGAGCACCTCATCGAACGCGCACGCACCACCGGCGCTTACTTGCGCGGCCGCCTGAAGGAGCTGCAGTCGCGCTACGAGGCGATCGGCGACGTGCGCGGCGAAGGCATGCTGCTCGGCGTCGAGCTGGTGAAGAGCCGCGAGTCGCGCGAGCCCTTCCACGAACTCGGCGCGATGACGACGAAGAAGTGCTTCGAACTCGGCCTGAGCATGAACATCCGGCGCCGCCCCGAGCGCGGGTCGGTGTGGCGGATCGCGCCGCCGTTGACGGCCAGCCATGCAGAGATCGACCGCGGCGTCGACATCCTGGACCGCGCACTGCGCGAAAGCCTCGACCACCTGGCCACCCCACGGAGCTGAAGCATGAACATCAAGCTCGTATCGGTTGCCCTGCTGGCTTTCGCCAGCGCCTGCGCCGTCGCACAAGATGCAGGCACGCTCGGGGATCACATCGGCAGAGCAGCTCTTCGGCAAGACGGTGGCGACGACGACGGGAACCACGCTGGTTCAACGCCTGCGCAAGCTGGAACGCGACAGCGGCGCGTCGTTCAACCTGCTCTACGGAAAGGACCACGCCGACAGCTTCCTGCTGCTGGAAAGCGGCCGTGCCGATGCGTTCGCGATGGACGACAACACACTGGCCTTCTATAGGGAGCCGCGTGGGGGCGTGCGGTCTCGCACAGGGCCGGACCGCCTCCGTCGGGCGCCTTCTCTTTCTGGGTGAAACAAAAGACCGGATGAGTCAGTCCGAATGGGCTCAAGGGTTCGGCTGAGGTATGCCGCTGACCGGGTTCGACTATGCTCCCCCCACGCCAAGGCCCACCATCAGGTTCGGCGCGCCGAGCAAGTTCATCGGATGACCCTCAAAGCACGTGAGTTGGACTCGCAGTCGCTCCGACGCGGCTGGCTCGCATCGATTCCGCGGGTGCCGGGCGGCGGCATCGCGATTGCGCTGCTGATCCGCGTGCTGCTGTTCAGCACGGTTGTCACGCTGGTGCTGACCGTGCTGCAACTGAGCTTGAGCTACCGCAGCGAGAGGGCGCGCCTCGAGAGCCGGTTCGGCGAGATCGACCAGGCCACCTCGCGCAGCCTCGCCGAAAGCCTGTGGGCGCTGGACTCGAAGCAGCTCCAGGAGCAGCTCGAAGGCATCTTGCGCCTGCCCTCGATCCGCGCGGCAGAAGTGCGGGAGACGGCCTCGTCTGCCCACTCCCTGACGGTCTTCCGCGGCGAGCGGCAAACCACCCGGGTCGTCGTGAAAGAGTTCCCGCTGACTTGCTGCGGTGATCGGCCGCAGGTCATCGGTGTGCTCCACATCGAGGCAACCCTGGCGGACATCTATCGCGACCTGGCGGCGCAGGCCATCGTCATCCTTCTCAGCAACGCGGCCAAGACTTTTCTGGTCGCGCTTTTCATCTTGTTCGTCGTGCACCGGCTGGCGACGCGCCACCTGCTGGACATCGCCTCTTCGATCGGCAGCGTCACGCCGGATGCAGAGGCTCCGCCGCTGCGATTGCGGCGCGCACGGGTTGAAGGCGATGAACTCGATCAGCTGGTGGAGGCCCTCAACGCGATGCGCGGGAGGCTGCAGCAGCACGCGATGGAACTCGGCAATGCGAACGCACGCATGGCGGCCATCCTGGACAACATTCCGGACCTGGCGTGGGTCAAGGACGCAGAGGGCCGCTATGTCGCCGTCAACCGTGCCCTGGCCACCGCGAAAGGGTTTTCTGAGCCGGGCCAGATGATCGGCATGACCGATCTGGAGCTTCACCCTCCGGAACTCGCCGCGGCCTATCGCCTCGACGACGCCGAGGTGATGGCGTCGAAGGGCTGCAAATGGATCGAGGAGCACTACGTCAACGCCGAGGGGGGCGTGGTTCAGGTCGAGACCATCAAGACCGCGCTGCACGACCGCGACGGCCACGTGGCCGGCACGGTCGGTATCGCACGCGACATCACCTCGCGCAGGCAGGCCGAAACAGACCGGGTTGCGCGGCGGGCCGCCGAAGCGGCGAACCAGGCCAAGAGCGACTTCCTCGCCAACATGAGCCATGAGATCCGAACGCCGATGAATGCGATTCTCGGCATGTCGTACCTGGCGCTGCAAAGCGGGCTCAACCCGCAACAGCTCAACCATGTGCAGAAGATCCACGGCGCCGCCGACTCGCTGCTCGGGATCATCAACGACATCCTCGACTTCTCCAAGATCGAAGCCGGCAAGCTCGACATCGAGGCCATTCCGTTCAGCCTCGGCGACGTGATGGACGGGTTGAGCCACCTGGTCGGCATGAGCGCCGAACAGAAGGGCCTGGAGCTGCTGTTTGACCTGCCGCCGCAGTTGCCGGCGCCTCTGGTGGGCGACCCCTCGCGCTTGCGCCAGGTGCTGCTCAACCTGGGCAACAACGCCGTCAAGTTCACCGAGCGCGGCGAGGTCGTCGTCACCGTCGGGATCGTCGAGCGCCAGGCCCAATCCATCCAGCTGCGCTTCGAGGTGCGCGACACCGGCATCGGCATGTCGCCCGACGAACAGCAGAGCCTGTTCCTTCCCTTCATGCAGGGCGACTCGTCGACCAGCAGGCGCTATGGCGGCACCGGGCTGGGGTTGTCGATCAGCCGCCACCTGGTGCACCTGATGGGCGGCGAGATCAGCGTCGATAGCACCTTGGGCCAAGGCAGCCGCTTCCACTTCACGCTGCGCTTCGACCTGCCGCCCGAGCCGGTAAAGCCGGCTTTGCCGCACCGCGACAGCCTGCGCGGTAGCCGCGTGCTGGTCGTGGACGACAACGCCTGCGCGCGCGATGTGCTGGCCGGCATGGGCACCGCACTCGGGTTCGACACCGACACATCGGCCGACGGCCACGATGCCCTGCGCATGGTGGAGCTTGCCGACGCGAGCGGCAAACCCTACGACCTGGTTCTGCTCGACTGGAAGATGCCCGGCCTCGACGGCGTGGAATGCGTGCGCCTGCTGGGCCGGCGCGAACGCGCGCGCCACCTCGCGCCGACCGTGCTGATGGTGACCACCCTCAGCCGCGACGAAGTGCAGAAGCGCCTCGCGGAACGGCAGCTCACGGTGGGCGCGTTGCTGATCAAGCCGGTCACGCCCTCGACGCTGCTCGACGCCTGCAGCCAGGCGCTCGGGCTCACGGTGCCACACCCGCCACGCGCCACGAAGCGCGAAGAGGCCATGCTCGGCCACCAAGCCCAGCTGCGCGGCGCGCGCGTGCTCCTTGTGGAAGACAACGCCATCAACCGCGAGATCGCCCTGGCCGTGCTGCGCCACGCCAACATCGCCGTCAGCGTTGCCGGTAACGGCCAGGAGGCGCTGGACATGCTGGAGCGCCAGCCTTTCGACGGCGTCTTGATGGATTGCCAGATGCCCGTCATGGACGGCTACGCAGCGACGCGGGCCATCCGCGAGCAGCCGCAGTGGCGCGAGCTGCCGGTGATCGCGATGACCGCCAACGCGATGGCCGGCGACCGCGAGAAGGTGCTGGCTGCCGGCATGAACGACCACGTCGCCAAGCCGATCAGGGTCGAGGAATTGTTTGCCACGCTCGCCCGCTGGGTCCACCCCGCCGGGTGAGCGCGGCGGCCCCTCAGCGGCCCCGTTTGACGTCGTACCAGAGTTCCGGCCGATCGGATGGCGTTCCGGGAGTCAGCAGCGGGTTTCGCAGTTCGATCACCGTGCGCGTTTCCAGGTGCGCCTTGCGCAGCCGCTCGCCGAAGTATTGCTGGAAGACCTTGTCGAACGAGCCGTCGGCAATGGCTTTTTCCAGCCCATCGCGGATGTCTTGCGCGAGCTTGGTGTTCTTGCGATTCACCATGAAGTAGGCGTCGTAGAAATAGTGCAGCGCAAGGTGGGGCTCCACTTCCAGGGTGTCTGCATTGATCGCCTGCTCGTCCCAGATTTCCATGACGCTGCGCGGAAAGTAGTCGAAACGCTTGCTCGTGAGCATCTTGAACAGTCCTTCGTACTTTGGCGCGGTGATCACGTTGATGCCGTTGGCCTGGAGGATCTGCGTGTCCGGCCATTCCTGCCCCTGCGCGAGGCGCAGGGCCTTCAGGTCGTCCAAGGTATTCACACCCGCGACCAGGCCTTGGTCGCCTTTGCGGATCAGGCCCAGGCGCCATCCGAGCAGGCCTTTGTTCAAAGGGATGCGAATCGGCAGCAGGCGCGCCTCGCGTTCGGCGGAGCTGGGGATCGGGCCAACGTCGATCGTCCGCCCGGCCTCGATTTCCAGCACCTGGCGCTCCTGGTTCATCGGGAACTCGGCCGTCTGGATCCGGTACTCGGTGCCGGTTTTCGACAGCGCGAGCTGCAGCACTTGCCCTGCGTAGTCGTAGCGGCGGTCGCCCTCGAACTCGGGCTTCGGAAAGCGCACCACTTCCACACCGCTGGCAGCCAGGTGCCACGCAAACAGCAGACATGCCAACAGACGAGACACCATGGAAACTCCTGGTTAGCGGCCTACCTCGGCCAAGCGCCGTTCGCGCTCACCCTTCACGAGTCGAAGGGTAAGCCTGAGCCGGGATTGTGCGGCGATGAACCCCAAACGCAATGACAAATGCGATGACAGATGCGACGACGACCAGAACCGCCGCGACTGCGAACGTGACACGCATGCCGGTGGCAACGGCCTCGGCGTGCGCCGTGGTGATGTCGATCGCCCCAGAGGCGAACGCGAACACGGCGCCCATCACCGACGCACCGGTGACGAGGCCGAGATTGCGCGACAGGTTGAGCATGCCGGAGACGACACCCCGCTGGTCCGCAGCGACGTCGGCCATGACGGCGGTGTTGTTGGCCGCCTGGAACAAGGCATAACCGACGGTCATGGCGGCGATGGGGGCAACGTAGCCGGGGATGCCGAACGCCGCCGGCAGCATGGACAGAACGAAGGCACCGCCCGCCATGGCGGCCAAGCCGACGAGGGCCATGCGTTGCGCGCCAAAACGGTCCGCAAAGCGGCCCGCCGGCACACCGGCCAGCGCGGCGACGAGCGGCCCCGCCGACAAGACGAGGCCGACCAGCCTTGCGTCGAGGCCGAGCGCACGCGAGAGATAGAACGGCCCGACCACCAGCGTCGCCATCATCACCGTGGAGACGAGCGCGCTCGTGGCGAGGCTCGCACTCAGCACCGGGTCGCGGAACATCGCCAACCGGATCAACGGGGATGCGGCTCTCTTCTCGACGAACAAGAAGAGGCCGGCGCCGAAGGCAGCCATCGCGAGCAGCGCGATGTTGAGCGGGCCGAAACTGCCGCGCCCCATCGTCACGGCGAGTGCGTAGGCCGCGAGCGTCAGGGCCAGCAGCAGCGTGCCCGGATGATCGAAGCCGGCACGGCCCCGCTTCGGCACCAGGCGATCCACGGGCAGGTGGCGGCGCGCGAGAAGAAGGGCAATGATCCCCAACGGCAGGTTGACGAAGAAGATCGCCCGCCAGCCGAGCCCGCCGATCAGAACGCCGCCGAGTGATGGGCCGAGCGCGGTGCCAATTGCAGACATCGTTCCGAGCAGCCCCATGGCACTGCCGGTCCTGGCCTTCGGAACCGTCTCGCCGACAAAGGCCATGGTGAGCGCCATCATGATGGCCGCTCCCAAACCTTGCACTGCCCGGGCGGCAATCAGCAGCCAAAGCGTAGGCGCAGCGCCGCACAGGGCCGAGGCCGCGGTGAACAAAGCGATTCCGGCCAGAAGCAACCGCCGGCGGCCGATGAGGTCGCCGAGCCGCCCGGCGCTGACGATCAAGGTGGTGATGGCGAGGAGATAGGCCAGGACGATCCACTGGACTTGCTGGAAGGAGGCGTTGAACACCTGCGCCAAGGTCGGCAAGCCGACATTGGCGATGCTGGTGCCGAGCGACGACAACAGCATGGACAGCGACAGGCTGGCGAGCACCCACCGAACCGAAGGTGTGCGTTCCGCAATGATCGGCTTCAACATGAACTCCGCTTTCTGACTTCTGGCCGCTCCACAAACGGAGCTGTGGCAAACATAGTTCTTTGCCTCACGCAGCGGAAGGCGCGCCGCGTGCACTCTGCTCATGCGTTTGACGCCATGCGAGAAGCAGACTGCTATGGTCGATGCATGTCGACACCCGATCTCAACCTGCTCGTCACCCTGGACGTGCTGCTCGCCGAAGGCAGCGTTGCGCGCGCCGCCCAACGCCTGCGGCTCAGCCCGTCGGCGATGAGCCGGGCGCTGGCGCGCTTGCGCGAGACGACGGGCGATCCACTGCTGGTTCGCGCCGGGCGCGATCTCGTGCCCACACCCCGCGCGATCGAGCTGCGCGAGCGGGTCAGCCAACTCGTGCAAGACGGAGAAGCGGTTCTGCGCCCTGCCGAGAACCTCGATCTCCAGCAACTGGTCCGAACGTTCACGCTGCGGACCAGCGATGGCTTCGTCGAGAACTTCGGGCCGGAGCTCATCGCCCGCGTGGGCCAAGAAGCTCCCGGCGTGCGGCTGCGCTTCGTGCAGAAGCCCGACAAAGACAGCACACCGCTTCGCGACGGAACCGTCGACCTGGAGACCGGCGTGGTGGGCAAGACCGCAGGCCCGGAGCTGCGCACGCAAGCCTTGTTCAGAGACCGCTTCATCGGTGTCGTGCGCATGGAGCACCCGCTGAGCCAGGGCGAGATCACGCCTTCTCGTTACGCGAGCGGCAGGCACATCTGCATCTCGCGAAGAGGCCTCGACAAAGGGCCGATCGACGACGCGTTGAAACTGCTCGGGCTGGAACGGGAGATCGCGACGATCGTCGGCGGCTTTTCAACCGCGCTGGCGCTGGCTCGCGCCTCCGATTTGATCGCCAGCGTCCCCGAACGGCACACCGGAAACCTGCGCGCCGGGATGCACAGCTTTCCCCTTCCGGTGCCCCTGCCGGAGTTCACGGTGGCATTGCTCTGGCACCCGCGGCTCGACGCCGATCAGGCGCACCGCTGGCTGCGCGGGCACGTTCGAGATGCCTGCATGGCGACGCGGTAGGCGCCGGGCTACTTCAAGAACCCGGCTCGACCCGCAACGCGTCGATGCGGTAGCCCGTGGTGCCCATCGACGACTCTCCGCGCGACACGGTCAAGCGGCCGCTGACGGAAACGATGTCCATCGCTTCGACGCCCTTCGCCGGCCGGGCCGCCCGAACTTCGACGATCTGGTTGGCCGGCGGCGGGGGCGAGTGGATGCAGGCGCCGAAGTACGGCACCAGCAGGAACTCCTTCAACCCGCCCTCGGCCTCTTCGAGCGGCACGACGTAACCCGAGAGGCGAACGTCGTGCCCGTCCATCGCGTCCACCGTGGGCGCGTGGTCCCAGATGGCACGCATCAGGCGCTGGCCGTTCGCGTCGGAGTCGTCCATCACGCCCTGGTTGCTGGCGAGAAAGCGCTTCATCGGGTCCCAGTCGGCGGGGATCAGGGCCTCCCAGCGGATCTCGGCAAAGACTGGAGGTGAAGTGTCTTGCTGGCGCAGGCTGAACGCTCCGTTCGCCACTGCGATCACCAACGTGGCGGCTGCGATGCCGAAGACCAGGACGAAGCGCCGCTTCATTGCGCTAAGGCGCCCGCGCCTGCAAGGCCGCCAGCAGCGTGGATGCGTTGTGATCGAACATCCGCAAGTAGGTGTCGCCGGCCGTGCCGGGCGGTGACAAGGCATCCGAATACAGCGTTCCGCCGACGCGCGCGCCGGCTTCGCGGGCGATGCGCTGCACCAGCCGCGCGTCGCTGATGTTCTCGACGAACACGGCGCGAACGTTCTGTCCCTTCAGCTGCCGCACGATGCGCGACACGTCGGCGGCAGAAGCCTCCGAGCCCGTCGACCAGCCGACCGCCGAGATGAAGCTCACGCCGTACGCTTCGGCGAAGTAGCCGAAGGCATCGTGCGAGGTGACCACGTGCCGGTCGGCGGGCGCGATCTGGCCCAGGCGCTTGCGCACCGAGGCATCGAGCGCGTCCACGCGCCGCAGGTAGTCGGCGCTGCGCTGTTCGATGTGATGGGCAGGTGATGGCCGGGCCGCCACCAGCGCCGCGCGAATGTTGTCGACGTAGCGCCGCGCATTCGCGAGGCTTTGCCAGGCATGCGGGTCGGGCGCCGCGCCGAGCAGGCGCGTCGTGATGCCCTGGCTCGCCACGACCACCGGGCCGCGGTAGCCCGACACCTGGACCAGGCGCTCGATCCAGCCCTCGAAGCGCAGCCCGTTGACGATCACGAGGTCGGCATTCGACAGGCGCTTCACGTCGGCCGGTGTGGGCTCGAAGACGTGGGCATCGCCGTCCGGGCCGACCAGCGCCGCCACGTCGACCGCGTCGCCACCGACCTCGCGAGCCATGTCGGCGAGGATCGAAAAGCTGGCGACCACGCGCAGCTTGCGGGCGGGCGCTTGAGCGTATGTCGACGGCAGCAGCCACGGGAGCATGGCAACGGCTGCGGCGCCTTGGAGCCAACTTCGGCGAAGCCCCATCACGCCACCTTGTGCCTGCGCGTGCCCGACCAGCGGTTGCGCAGGCTGTCGCGCGAACCGAAGGCCAGCGAGACGAGGTAGATGACGCCCGCCACCAGCACGATCGCCGGCCCCGACGGCAGGTGCGCGTGGTACGACAGCAGCAGGCCGGCGTAGCTGCTGGCCATGGCGAACGCAGTGGCGATCGCGCAGAGCCTGCCGATGTCGTGCGCCCAGAAGCGCGCGGCAATGGCGGGCAACATCAACAGGCCAACCGCCATCAGCGTGCCCAGCGCCTGGAAGCCGCCGACCAGGTTGGCGACCAGCAGCACCAGAAAGATCTGGTGGTGCCAGCCACCGCGGCCACCCACGGCGCGCAGAAAACCCGGGTCGAAGCACTCGATGATCAAGGGCCGGGCCACCAGCGCCAAGGCCAGCAGCGAGACGCTCGCAACCCCGGCGATCAGGAACAACGAAGCGTCGTCGACCGCGAGGATGCTGCCGAACAGCACATGCATCAGGTCGACGCTGGTGCCGCGCAGCGAGATCAGCATCACGCCGGCGGCCAGGGCGATGAGATAGAAGGCGGCGAAGCTGGCATCTTCCTTCTGCGAAGTCCAGCGCGTCACGCCGGCTGCCAGCGCCGCCACCAGCATCGCGGCGATGAAGCCGCCGAGGCTCATGGCCGTCAACGACAGGCCGGCGAAGATGAAGCCGATCGCCGCGCCCGGCAGCAACGCGTGCGCCATCGCATCGCCCACCAAACTCATGCGCCGCACGACAAGCAAGGTGCCGAGTGGCCCGCCGCTGAGCGCGAGCGCGATGCAGGCCACGAGCGCGCGGCGCATGAAGCCGAACTCCGCGAACGGCTGGATGAACGCCGATTGAAGCTCCGCAACGAGCGTCATGCCGCGGCCTTGTCTGGCGTGTCGCGGCACCACGCGGCGGCGTCGTTCCAGGCCTCAGCCATCTGCCGCGCGCGGAACAGGTTCTGCGCGGACAACGCTTCGGCCGTCGGCCCCCAGGCCACCGGCTCGCGCGCCAGCAGCAAGGTGCGCGGGAAATGCGCGCGCACCTGCTCGATATCGTGCAGCACCGCGACCACGGTGCGCGCTTCGCCGTGCCAGCGCTTCATCACGCCAAGCAAATCCGCAGTAGTACGTGCGTCGATGGCGTTGAAGGGTTCGTCGAGCAGGATCACCGAGGCGTCTTGCAGCAGCACGCGCGCGAACAGCACACGCTGGAACTGGCCGACCGACAACTCGCCGATGGCACGCCGCTCGAAGCCCGCGAGCCCCACCGCGCCGAGCGCGGCCTGCGCTTCGGCCTGGTGCCGTTGAGTCGCCTCTCGCCAGCTGCCGAGCCGGCCCCAGTGCCCGAGCATCACGACATCGAGCACGCGGATCGGAAAGCCGCGGTCGATCTCGGCCTGCTGCGGCAGATAAGCGACGCGCCCGGTGGCCGCCTCGGGCAGCGAGATGCGCCCGCCTGCCGGCTTGACGCGCCCGATCAGCGCCGCCAGCAGGCTGCTCTTGCCGGCACCGTTCGGCCCGACCACGGCGGTCAGCGAGCCGGCCTCGAAGGCGCCCGACAAGTGATGCACGGCAGGGTGCCCGCCGTAGGCCAGCGTGAGGTCGTGAATGTGGATGGCGGCGCGCATCTCTGCCTTCAGCCAGGCTCGCCCAACGCCCAGACCACCGCCAGCCAGAGCAAGCTCACCAGCACCGCTGCCCCGAGCAGGCGGCGAATGGCGCCCGACATCAACAGGCTGCGAAAGGTGGCGGTGGTCATCGGGTTCGGCGAAAAAATGCAAAGGCCATTAATGAAAATGGCTTCTCATTATCGTAACATGGGATGATCGCCGCTCCAGCGACACAAGGCCCTTCTCGCATCCACTCTCCGACATGGAACGCTCCACCCGCCAACGCGCAGCCATCCGCGCCGTGATCGACGCGGCGAAGCGCCCCTTGTCGCCGCAAGAGGTGCTGGCCGGCGCGCAGGCCGATGTGTCCGCGCTCGGGCAGGCCACGGTCTACCGCAACCTGAAGCTGCTGCTCGAAGCCGGTGAGATCCAGGTCGTGAATCTGCCGGGCGACAGCCCGCGCTACGAATCGGCGCAGCACGAGCACCACCATCACTTCCAGTGCAGCGCCTGCGACCGCGTGTTCGACGTGCACCAATGCCCCGGCAACCTGGCCAAGCTCGCACCCGCAGGCTTCACTGTCGAAAGCCATGAGCTCACGCTTTACGGGCGCTGCGCCGACTGCCAACAGCCCGTGAAGCGCGCTCGCGCTCCACGTGCCCAACAGGGCCGTGCCCGATGAATGCCGCGCTGAACCTGCGCAGGCTGCTCGCCCATGTGGCGCTCGGCTTGTTGCTGTTGTTCTCTCAGCAGCACGCCACGCAGCACTGGCTGTCGCATGCCGTCGAGGCCACGCAGGCCAAGAAGGGGGTGCCCGCCACCGAGCACTGCGGCGCCTGCGATGGCCTGGTGGCATTCGGCGCCGCACTGCCAGCGCTGCCGCCCGCGCTGGCGGTTCCTGATCCTTTCGAGCACGTCCAGCCTCTCTTTCGGCTGACGACCCCTTCCCTGGCCACCGCCCTGGTGGCCTATCTGTCGCGCGCACCACCCGCCCTGGGTTGAGCTTGCGCTGGCCGGCCTGAGCGCCGGCCGGCTCCCTTTCCGCACATCACCTTTTCGGGCCTGAGGCCCGCCTGCCGTTCGCATCGACGGCATTGATGTGTTGCCCGACCCCTGGCCCGGCGCCCTTGTCGCCCGCCTTTCAGTGACGCACAGAACATGAATTTCCCATCACGCCCCCACGCTCTGCAGCCCATCGCCGCAGCCATTGCACTCGCGCTCGGTGCGGCCAGCGCCCATGCCGACGATGCAACGCCGGCTGCCACCGCCACTGCAGCCCCTGCTTCGGCCCAGCAGCTCGATCGCGTCGAAGTGGTCAGCACCCGGCAGAAGCTGGATGCGGCGCGCAGCTCGCTCTCACCCGAGACCGGCAGCACCGTCTACCGCTTCAGCGATGCCGACATCGCCAACATGCCGCTCGGCAACGCCACGCCGCTGAACCAGGTGATCCTGCGGGCACCGGGTGTTGTCGGCGACTCGTACGGCCAGCTGCACGTGCGCGGCGACCACGCGAACCTGCAGTACCGGTTGAACGGCGTCGTGATCCCGGAGTCGATCAGCGGCTTCGGCCAGGTGCTCGACACGCGCTTCGCCAACCAGATCAGCGTGCTGACCGGCGCCCTGCCCGCGCAGTACGGCTACCGCACGGCCGGCATCGTCGACATCCACAGCAAGGGCGCCGACATGGCCAATGGCGGCAGTGTCGACCTGACAGTCGGCACCCACGGCCACCGCGAAACCAGCGTCAACGTGGGCGGCACCACCGGCAATCTCTCGTACTTCGTGACCGGCTCCTACCTGCAGAACGACGTCGGCATCGAGAACCCGCTGCCGTCGAAAGACGCGCTGCACGACGAGACCAAGCAGGGCAAGGGCTTCGCCTACCTGAGCTACCTGCTCGACAACGACAGCCGCGTCAGCGTGATGCTCGGCAAGTCGCAGAGCAAGTTCCAGATTCCCAACGTGACCGGAGAGACGCCCACCTTCACGATGGCCGGGGCCGCACCAGTCGCCTCCGAAGACCTGAACGCGAACCAGCGCGAGCGCAACGACTTCCAGGTGGTCTCGTTCCAGTCCAGCTTCGCCAAGAACGTCGACTACCAGGTCTCGCTGTTCCGCCGCTACAGCGACGTGCACTACCAGCCCGACCCGGTCGGCGACCTCACCTACAACGGCGTGGCCGCCGACGTGCTGCGCAAGAACACCGCCACCGGCATGCAGTTCGACCTGAGCGACCGGCTCAACGCGCAACACACGCTGCGCGCGGGCCTCTTCCTGCAGCACGAGCGCGGCACGGTCGCCAACGATTCGACGGTGTTCGCGGCCGATGCCGACGGCAACCAGACCAGCACCACGCCGGTCACCATCAGCGACAACGGCTCGCTGAGCGGCAACCTCTACGGCGTCTACCTGCAAGACGAATGGCAGCCGAGCAAGGCGCTCACGGTGAACTACGGCGTGCGCTACGACAAGGTGTCGACGGTGGTCGACGAGTCGCAGCTCAGCCCGCGCCTGGGCCTCACCTACCAGCTGGGTGACGACACCCGCGTGCACGCCGGCTACGCCCGCTACTTCACGCCGCCGCCCACCGAGAAGATCGACATCACCTCGATCGACAAATTCCAGGGCACGACCAACGCCCTGCCCTCGGACGCCAACACCGCCGTTCGCTCGGAACGGTCCGACTACCTGGACGCAGGCATCTCGCACCAGCTCACACCACGCGTGACGCTGGGTCTCGATGGCTATTACCGCAAGGTGCGCCACCTGCAGGACGAAGGCCAGTTCGGCAATGCGCTGATCTACTCGGCCTTCAACTTCGAGAAGGCCAAGATCTACGGCGTCGAGTTGTCGGCCTCCTACAAGGACGAGCGCCTCTCCGGCTACGCCAACCTCACCGTCTCGCGCGCGATGGGCAAGGGCGTCGAGACGGGCCAGTTCAACTTCGAGCAAGACGAGCTCGACTACATCGCCAACAACTGGGTCCACCTCGACCACGACCAGACCGTGGCCGTCTCGACCGGCGTGTCGTACCGCTTCGGTGACAGCACCGTGGTCGGCGGTGACGTGCTCTACGGCAGCGGCCTGCGCAACGGCTTCGCCAACTCGGAGCACCTGCCCAGCTACACGCAGGTGAACGCCTCGGTGGCCCGGCCGTTCGATCTCGGCTCGTTCGGCAAGGTCGACACGCGGGTGTCGGTGCTCAACCTGTTCGACCGCAGCTACCAGCTGCGCGACGGCAGTGGCATCGGTGTCGGCGCGCCGCAGTACGGCCCGCGCCGCACGCTGTACGTCACGCTGAGCAAGCCGTTCTCGTTCTGACCCGCGACCGACTGGAGTCCATTGCCATGAATCGTTCATTGCATATCTCATGGGCCGCCGCGACGCTTCTCGCGTGCTTCGCGGCACATGCCGCCGAGCCCGGTGCCCATGTCCATGGTGCCGCCGAGCTGCGCGTCACCGTCGACGGCAACCAGCTCGACATCGCTCTGGAAAGCCCGCTCGACAACGTGCTCGGCTTCGAGCACGCGCCGCGAACCGACCCAGAGCGCGGCGCGGTTCGCGCGATGGCGGCGAAGCTGCGCCAGGCGCAGAACCTCTTCGTACCCACGCCCGCGGCGCTGTGCACCCTGTCGTCGGTTCAACTGGAATCGGGTGCGCTGGCGCCCGAGCTGCTCGGCGAACCCAAGCCAACCCAGCCCGAGGCCAAGAAAGACGAAGACGGCCACGCCGACCTCGACGCCAGCTTCGGCTGGCGTTGTGCGGCACCCGAGAAGCTGACTGGCATGGACGTTCGACTGCTGCAGGCCTTCACTGGCTTTCGCAAGCTGAACGTACAGGTCGTCGGCCCGAGAGGCCAGTCGTCCACCGTGCTGTCGCCGAGTGAGCGCACGGTCAGGTGGTAGGCCCCGCGATGCAGCAGCCGCTGGTGAGCGTCGACGAATTGCGGTTCCGCTGGAACCGCAACCAGCCGCCGTGCGTGGACATCGAGCACTTCGAAGTCCACGCCGGCGAGCGCATCTTCGTGCACGGGCCCAGCGGCAGCGGCAAGAGCACGCTGCTGGGCCTGCTCGGCGGCGTGCTGGTCGCCGAGCACGGCCAGGTCAGCATCGCCATCGACGGCCAGGCGACCGAGCTCGAAGCGCTGGGCAGCGCGGCACGAGACCGCTTCCGCGTCGACCACATCGGCTTCGTCTTCCAGCAGTTCAACCTGATTCCGTACCTCAGCGTGCTCGACAACGTGTTGCTGCCCTGCCGGTTCTCGGCACGGCGCAACCAGAAAGCCGGCCCGACGCCGCAAGCCGAAGCGCGCCGCCTGCTGCGGGCGCTCGACCTGGCACCCGAGCTGACAGAGCGCCCGGTGACGCAGCTGTCGGTCGGCCAGCAGCAGCGCGTGGCCGTGGCGCGCGCACTGATCGGGCGGCCCGAGATCGTGATTGCCGACGAACCCACCTCCGCGCTCGACGCGCAGCGGCAAGACCGGTTTCTCGACCTGCTGCTGCAGGAGTGCGCCGCATCCAACGCCAGCCTGCTCTTCGTCAGCCATGACCGGCGGCTTGCATCGCACTTCACGCGCGAGGTGGCGCTGCATGAACTCAACCGCGCCGCCAGCGTGGTCGAGGAGGCGGCGTCATGAAGTACCTCTTCCGCCTGGCGCTGGCCAGTGCCTGGAACCGCCGCACCACGCTCGGCCTCACGGTGATGGCGATCGCGCTGTCGGTGACGATGCTGCTCGGCGTGGAACGCGCGCGCGTCGCAGCGCGAGAAGGCTTCGAACAATCCGTCTCGGGTACCGACCTCGTGATCGGCGCGCGCACGAGCCCCGTGCAGCTGATGCTCTACGCCGTGTTCCGCCTCGGCGAAGCAACGAACAACGTGCGCTGGAGCAGCTTCGAGGCCATTGCCGCCAACCCCGCCGTGGCCTGGGCGGTACCGGTGTCGCTGGGCGATTCACACAAGGGTTTTGCGGTGCTGGGCACCAGCACGGGCTACTTCGAGCACTTTCGCTACGGCTACCGCAAACCGCTGACGCTGAGTGCCGGGCGCGCATTCAGCGGCACGCTCGACGGCGTGTTCGAAGCCGTGATCGGTGCGGACGTGGCCGATTCGCTTCACTACGGCTTGGGCCAGCACATCACGCTGAGCCACGGCGCCGGAGGGCCTGGCCTGGCCGAGCATGCGGACAAGCCGTTCACGGTGGTCGGCGTCCTCGCGCGCACCGGCACGCCGGTGGACCGCACGGTGCACATCAGCCTCGAAGCGATCGAGGCGATCCACCTCGACTGGCAGGCCGGCGCGCCGATCCCCGGCCTGGTGATTCCGCCCGAGTACGTGCGCAAGTTCGACCTCAAGCCCAAGACCATCACCGCGATGCTGGTCGGGCTGAAGAGCCGCGGCGCCGTGTTCAAGGTGCAACGCGACGTCAACGAATTCGCCGCCGAGCCGCTGCTGGCCGTGTTGCCCGGCGTCGCGCTCGACCAGCTGTGGCGCGTGGTCGGCGTGGCCGAGCGGACGCTGCTGGCGGTGTCCGCGATGATCGTCGTCATCGGGCTGGCCGGCATGGTGGCCGTGGTGCTCGCGAGCCTGAACGAGCGCCGCCGCGAGCTGGCCATTCTTCGCTCGGTGGGCGCCGGGCCGCGACACATCGCCACGCTGGTGGTGGCCGAGAGCGTGGCCGCCACCGTGGCCGGCTCGGCGCTCGGGCTGGCACTGCTCGCCGTGGTCGCGCTGTTCGCCGGCCCGTGGCTGGAGTCGAATTTCGGCATGACGATCCACGCGTGGGTCGCATCGTCCGGCGAGTGGCCGCTGCTCGGCGGCGTGTTGCTGGCCGGCTTGCTGGCCGGCGCCATCCCTGCGTGGCGTGCGTGCCGGTTGGCACTCGCCGATGGTCTGTCCCCCCGCCTGTAGGAGTTGCACGATGAAGCACTGGACCCTTCTGCTCGCTGCCGCGATCGCGGTTCATACCGTCTTGCCGACGCCAGCCTACGCGGCCGACAAGGCGGCCTCGTCACCCGGCTACCGCGTGGGCGACAAGCTCGCGCCGGCCGGCAAGGCCAACGCCAAGGCAGGCGACTTCAAGCTCACCGACTGGGACGCGCTGATGCCCAAGGACTGGGAGCCGATGAAAGGCGTCAGCGTGCTCAGCCTCGGCCGCATGCAAGATGGCGACCCGCAAGCCACTGCCGCACTCGAACGCCTGAAGCGCTCGTGGGACACAGCGCCCACCGAGCCGGCGATGGACAACACGCGCATCCGCATCGCCGGCTTCGTGGTCCCGCTCGACGCCGAAGGCGAGACCCTCCACGAGTTCCTGCTCGTGCCGTATTTCGGCGCCTGCATCCACACCCCGCCACCGCCAGCCAACCAGGTCATCCACGTGACCTTGGCCACACCGGCCAAGGGCATTCGCATGATGGATGCGATCTGGGTCAGCGGCCAGCTGCACACCGCCATCAGCGACACGGCGATGGGCACCTCGGGTTACCGCATGGACGGGCACGCCGTGTCGCCCTACCAGGGCAAGCGTTGAGGCCGTGGTTGGCATGACGACACCTGATTTGTGACATACCTCAGCTGCACCCCCATCTCCGTTCGGGCTGAGCCTGTCGAAGCCAGCGCAGTGCACGACGCACCCTCCCTTCGACAAGCTCAGGGCGATCGGAATACAGGCTCAGGGCGAACGGAGGGTGGCTGAAGAATGTCACAAATAAGGTGACGACATGGCACCCATGAAAGCGGCCCGGCGTTCGTGGCTGAAGCGCGCAGTGCCGGCAGCCGCCGCGCTCGCCGTGCTGTGCGTCATCGCCGGGGATCTGCGCCATCGGCGCACCCACGCCGACGCAGTGCGCAGCTACCGCCTCATCCGCTGGTGGGAGCTGACGCCCAAGGAGTGGGACCCGACCCGGCGCTTGCGTGAACTCGATCTCAATGCGATGAAAGACAGCGACCCGAGGTCGCAGCGCTTTCTGCAAGAGATGCGCGCCACCTGGGACAACGCGCCGACCGTCAGCGCGCTGAATGGCGAAGCCGTCCGGCTCGTCGGCTACATCGTGCCGCTCGACGGGCCTGCCGCCGAGCTGCGCGAATTCCTGCTGGTGCCGTACTTCGGCGCCTGCATCCATTCGCCGCCACCGGCCGCCAACCAGATCGTCCACGTGACCCTGCCCGAACCCGTGAAGGGCTTCGAGGCCATGGACATGGCCCAAGTCAGCGGCATCATGAAGACGATGCGCCAGGATTCGCGCATGGGCGTCAGCGGGTACCACATCGCGGCGCTGGAGATGGAGCGCTACGTGCCGCGCCAGTGAGGCGGCGACTTGATCAGTGATCTGCCTCAGCCAAGCGCCGTTCGGGTTGAGCCCCACCGCCCCCACCCGTTCGGGCTGAGGTATCGAAGCCCTGCGCTCGCCTTCGATACCTCATGGCGAGCGAAGGTGCATCGCCATGCCCGGGTAGAAGACCCGATCGCCCGGCCGTTGCTGTAAGACTTTGTACACGTGGCCGCCTAACTTGAGGCGCCTGACAAAATTGCGGCTCAGCCGCGAATCGACGGCTGACCGAGGGATGGCATGAAAACGAGAAGCGACGAGGGCGTTCCTTTTTCGACGGCGGTTGCACGTGCTTGCAATTCGACCGACTCGACTCCCCCGAGGGAGGGATTGTGGGTTTCGCCCTCAGACATTG
>Ga0307515_10001040_pt1 | contig 63404 bp, 45 predicted proteins | sample 17_EM_MG_FD_194513 | JGI IMG/M metagenome (GOLD analysis project Ga0307515, IMG submission 194513) | Populus trichocarpa ectomycorrhiza microbial communities from riparian zone in the Pacific Northwest, United States - 17_EM | ecosystem: Host-associated > Plants > Roots > Unclassified | place... | reverse complement strand
CCTGCAGGGGAAAGCGATCGAATAGGTTCTTCTTGATATATAACTACATCTGGTACATGGCTATCTACCGTGCCCTCAGATTTCAATGAACACCGCTAAGCTGCCCGGCAGGTGGTATACCACTGTACATGAAGAAGAAAATATTACAGCTAGGAGATGTGGCCCGTTCGCCATACGGGAGATATTCCACATCGCCATATGGTAATGATCACAATAGACAACAATGAACAGGTACCCTCTGTGTACGACGCTTCTCAAAACAGTGGATGAGTTGTTCCTTAAATTCATACGATATCCACCCACTGATAATGCTTTGTACAATTCCTAACGACGGAAAATGAGACTACGGTTCGAACAACACCGCAAGAAACTGCTGCCTCTTTTGCACGAGGATCGGAGGCTCATTTCCACATAGGCTGAATCCCCGAATGTTCGAGGCTACAGTAAAGGTCGTGGAAATTGCGGGGTAATCACCACGGGGTGTACTCCGTGCTGCGAGAACAGTAGCAATATAACGGGTTTTGACTAGGCATTGACTTTGCAGCTTATTGCGGCGATACAGTGCTTACTGAATGGGTGTTCAAGGCATTATATTCATTAGCCTGGGTGAATATAATAGTAGTACATTGAAAACATCATCCGTTATCGACTATCTCGGGTGTCGTGGAGCGCACAAACGTATTAGGGTCCACTCAAATACGAATGAAGGATGGCATGCGCATCAAGATGTGGTGATGGAGCGTGTGCCTGACAGGTTGTCACGGTGAGTAAGAAGACAGCGAGCACAGTGAGGGGCCTGTGTCTAGAAAACGAGTTTAGTAGGTTCGCGTGAGATGGATATATGCGACAGCAACCGCGGTTATAGTACATGAGGATTTTAGTCCTGAGTATAGCCTCCGGGGACATACCTGTCAGACTTTGGGGTGGAGTGTGCGATCCTCAGTGCTCCGATTGTGTGGAGCCCCGGATATCATATGGCCACTTCTCGGGTATATGAGGTCTTGATACCTGTGCCCTATATCCTGGCGTGTTTGTAGCGGGTCCCTACAGCCACGATTCGTTCCGTCGTATTCCTGGCTGCTCAGAAATTCAAAACCATCAACCATCCATTAGTCTCATACTTGTCATCACGATTGCTACCTCGTTGATAGTTGCGCATGTTTGACCCACGGTCTTCAAGCGACAGAAAGCCCAAGCGAACCACGAATCTGGTATGAAAATGGAGAGCAGTGGTCAATAGAGTGGACCGATCGAGGAATTGTGCTTGACCTCGCAGGTAGCAGTTAGATGGGAGTTAACGGGGAGTTAACGGATGTGTACGAGCGAAATTAAGTGCCTTTGACGACAGAAATTGGTCTTCCTACATATCGGTGGCTTCAAGGGCGCCCTATCACGATCAATGCGCGTGTTGACAACCCGATGAGCGGCCTAGCTATCGATTCTGGAACCTGTATCCGCCAAATGTCGATTCGGGCGCTGTGACCAGACTTGGACCCCGTCGTATGGGGAGTACCGAGGACGCGAATACCACTCTTGACCGTTGTGTGGGCGTTTTCCAGTTGCGTCGCGTAGGACGGTATACTATGCTACCAGCCAGGCGGCGGCTGAGTGGAGGTGGTAGCAGACCAGTCCCGACCGTTGAGAGAGACCACGTATGTTTGGCCACGTAAGCGCCCACAGGCTCTACAAAATCCCAGCTGCCTAATTTATCGTACACTCGCCCAATTTCGCACCATCGCGGCCAGGAACGCCACCAAAGGCCCAAAGATCACCATCTTATGAACCCCGCAGAGCAGCCTCGCAGGAATATGTAGTTTCCTCGTCGAGTGGGTGATCGAGCTCCTCCCGCTCGCGCTTCGAGCAGCCAAACAACGCGCTGGTCATAACCCCTCTTCGAGCTCCTTTCTTCGAACCCGTAATCCTCGATGCACTCCGACAGCACTGTTCCTTGTTCTCCACCACTTACGTGCACACCTCCAGCCCGCCCTCAACCTCGCCCACGCTCCGTCCAGGGTCTCGAAATGGCCCTAAGCAACTAGGAGGTTCTGTATACTCCTGGGTATCACTCAAATCTCTCAAGCGTGCTATTGTAGTCTTCTACAACCCCGGTGACGCGGAACGGGCACGCCAGGCGAGCGATGGATTCTACTTCCCACCAACAGCATCCACACCCGAAATCACCCTGCGTGCTTTCCGTGGTGCGCATACAGTATTGGTCCCCGTCCAGCTAAGCGGGCCTCCGCCAGATCGATTCTACGACGTCGACTCAGACGACGAGAGCGCGATCTTCGAGTCACCTTTCCACCTCCGCCCTCCCGTGCCCGAACGCAACATCCTGATCTCACCCCCAGGGAGTCCACCTGTGGGCTGGGAACAGACGCACGAGGAGCCCCCCAACGAGGTGCCCCTCGCGGAGGACCTCCAGCGCGCGCTCGAACAGCTGCGTGTCAAGCGCGAACAGGAGGACTGGGAAAGGGAAGGCGCAGGCGCTTCTGGCGATATGTCCGAGAATGAGGATGGGAACCTGTTGATCCCCGAGGGCGAGGCTGGAGTGTGTGTGCGGGTGCAGAACTGGTGTCATCGCCGTCGCGTTGTCGCGGGTCGTGGCTCCGAGCACTGGGACGCGCTTGATGAGGATCTGGGCAATGGCGACTGGGAGTTGCCCAGTCATGTACCTCCTATTCGGTTTGCGGCGAGTATGGGATTCAAGCCTGCTCCCGCAAGTATGCCGCCTATGGTACACCCACCTACTGTTAGTTCGAATGGACATGGCGGAGGGTTAATGTCTCCCTCTGGAACTACCAGGATTCAGCCAACCGCAAGACCTCCACCTCCGCCAGGGGCTTGAGGTGGGTCGATTTTCTTTCGTGCACGCTATTGGACTTAATTGGTTGTTTTTTAGGTGCTGCTCTCAACGCGCAATCCGCAGCTGCGGTTGGTCTAAATTGGATTGGGGGTGAGTCTACTCCTTGTTGTTCGGTTGTGCAGCCCGATACCTGCGCCCGGACTCTTAACTTATAATTCTTGTTGATTGGACTCGTGTACTAATATTTGCCTTCTTTTCAGATTTATCTTTCGTCACATACTACCACGACCCCGCATACTACCACGACTCCCGGCCTTTGTAGCTCATCAAGCTGACTCCATTGTATACTTCAAGTGCTGCCGAGTCAGCCTTCTTGCGTCATCCACATTTGGTATCCCGCTCATGCATGGCTTCACCGACATAAATTATACGTAGATACACACGGAGATAGGCGATCATGTACAATATAATGCATTATCTCACTTTTCGTTGTGTTTCGTGTCGTCTTCAAAAGCAAATGAAATCGGGGGGCGAGGATATATGAGAGCTGAGCTGGCCCACAGGAACGGGGAACGAAGAGGGAAAAGTTATGTTGAGACTTAGACTAGAGATTCATATATCAACGTGTGCAGGACAAAGCGCTCAGGTTCGACAGAGAGTGAATCTGTGGCGGAGAACATTCGATCGATGAGGCGGGAGGTCCTTATAGTGTGATAAGAGCACGATAAACCTCAATATCAACGACTCGGTATATTCGTTGAGAAGGTGAGGGTTGGCCGGGCATGGGTGCCCTTGATACCAACTCCTACACAATTGCAGCTATGAACCGAACCCCGTACGAATGACCAGATCATATGTCCGAAACTTGATTGAGCTCAGATGAATCTCAAAGTGAGCAATGCATGAAGTTGTGAAGCTACCAATCAGTTTGCTTGCCGTTGTGCTGTGTAATTGCAATTCCGACAAAGTTCGAACGGATTTGTATTTGCATTTGGAAATGTCTCTCCATTGCGGAGTCAAGAGACAGGCACACCTGCCTGCTGCCCTGACTCAGGAGAATAACCGGTAACCGGAATCCAGCCGATCATTTCCGGCCTAGTGTCACCTTCACACTACGAAATGCATACAATACCTTCGCATATAAGTGGCTACCCACTCCCATACCATATTATGTAAACCCAACGCTCTTCACATTACTGGATCTGTTGTGTTTAAAGATCCACAAAATAGATGGATAACCCTGCGACCAATACCACCACCCCTAGCGACCCCCCACATCCGTGGGTGGCAGAACCAAAGCAGCGGGGTACTTTCGGGATCATCTCATTGTGCCTGAGCACCCTGATCATATGCCTATGGAGCACTCTGCACTTTAACATACCCACCAGGCGTTTCACTGCCACCCGTCGCTTTTTCATCCAGGTGTCTTGGATGTTTCTCGCTCTCCTCGCACCGGAGTTCCTGCTCTACACCGCAATAAATGAAAGGATCAATGCTGGCATTTTGCTAAGGAAAGCGCTGAAGTTCCACCCACATCTGGCCAAGCCCGGAATGCTTGTTGGCGTGTGCAACTGGATCTGTGGAGGAATGAAGTCGAAAGTAGACGTGAGTGTCAAATTCCAATTTCGCGTGATCTATTAACTCATCGTGACTGGGTAGAAGCGTTATGATCTCATAGTGCAGACGTCTCAACCGCATTTCGGCCTTGTCCATGCATTCTACGCGGTCATGGGGGGTTTCGCGTTTTATGGACCCTTCGACGACAACATCTTCACTGCTGAGGAGTCCTTCTTCCAGATATCAGCAAATCCCCGTCACACTGTTGAGGTTCCAAATTTTGATGCACTCGAGTATATCGTGGAGCACTTCCCCCATATCCTCACAGACATCCCAGAGGAGTACATCCTCGACCAGGCGGCGTCCAGCAGTCTGAGTAAAGCTCTCCTGATTGTTCAGGTAGCGTGGTTCTGTACAAATTGCGCTTCAAGGCTTTTCCAACATCTTCCACTCAGTCTCCTCGAAGTCTCCACGGCCGCTCATGCCTTCTGCACACTGATTACCTACTTTGTGTGGTGGTCGAAACCTCTCAATGTTGCCGCGCCTACGATAATGAGGGAGAGAGAAGCTCGGGAAGTGTATGCACTACTCAAGTGCTCAGCTGATGAATATGACAAAGCATTGGAGATGGCGCAGAAGAGGGCAGCAGGAGACTCTTCGACGCTGGCAGGAACTTATGAGTCGGGGAAAATAGTCTTGGCTGCAGATGCACTGCAACATCTTCTTCCAAACCCAGAGCAGCCGCCACGCGCTTCGAAGTTCAGAAAGAGAGGTCAAATACTGGTTCCCGGCACCATTCGTATTGGATTATCCGGTAATGGTGGGGTTGTCTCCGCGGCCATAACTACGGCCATCTCCCCGATACTTTACGGCCTAGTACATTTCCTGGCCTGGGGTGACCGATTTCCCACGACCCTCGAACGGCTACTTTGGCAGGTGTCCTCGTTGGTGGTCACATGCTCGGGGCTCGCGGAGGTCTTTGTGGTGGCCGCCACAGCGTGGTCGGGTGACAGCAGCACAATCTCTGGAAAGACAATCAGTGTGTTCATGGCACTCATGGTCACAATCATACCCCTTGCCCACATTCTGGCGTCGGGATTTCTTATTGTTGAAAGTTTCCGGCAGCTGTCCTTTCTCGATTCTGCTGCATATCAGCTCCCGTCCTGGTCGAATTATTGGCCTCACTTCTCATAAATGTTGGACTAGTTACCGTGAGGAGAAACTGCAAGGAAACTCTCCGGGCTGGCGTGCAGTCGTCATATGTACATATCTTAGTTCAGACAAACTAACGAATGGCAAATGGAACAATGGGACAGTCCGATTACACGTAGAAGGAAATATTACAGCTAGGATGTGCGACCTGTTGGCCATACGTGAAATGAACAGGTGCCCTCTGTGTACGACACTTCTCGAAACACTGGATGGGTTGTTCCTTGAATTCATACGATATCCACCTGCTGATAATGCGTGGGTTTTTACAGTTCATTATGACGGAAAATAAGACTACAGCTCGAAGAACACCGCAAGAAACTGCTGCCGAGGATTGGAGGCTCATTTCCATATTGGCTGAACCACCAAATGTTCGAGGGCTGCAAAGAAAGCCGTGAAAATCGCGAAGTAACAGCCACGGGGTGTACTCCATGCGGCGATAACAGCAGTAATACAACGCGTTTTCACGATGCATTGACTTTACGGCTTATGCGGCGATAGAGTACTTACTGAATAGGTATTCAAGGCATAATATTCATTAGCCTGGGTGGATATAGTGGTGGTACATTGAAGACATCATCCGCCATCCGCTATCTTAGGTATCATGGGGCTCACAGACACATTAGGTTTACTCAACTACGAATGAAAGATGGCATGCACATCATGAAGTGATGGTGGGGTGTGTGCCTGGTAGTGAGTAAGAAGAAAGCGAGCTCAGTGACGGGCCTGTGTCTGGTCAATGAGTTTAGTGGGCTCGTGTGAGTTGGATGGTTGCGACAGAAAACGCGGTTATAGTAGGTGAATATTTTAGCCCTGAGTATAGTCTCCAGCGAGATACGTGGCGGACTTTGGGATGGAGTGCGGTCCTCAGTGCGTGGCCCTGGATATCATATAGCCACTTCTCGGGTATGTAAGGTCTTGATACCTGTGCCCTCTATTCTGACGGGTTTGTAGCGGGTCCCAATAACCCCGATTCGTTTCGTCGTATTCCCAGCTGCTCAGAAATTCAAAACCATAAACCATCCATTAGTCTCGTACTTGTCATCACGACTACTGCGTCGTTGATAGATACGCATGTTTGACCCGCGGCCCTCAAGCGACAGAAGTCTAAGCGAACCACGAATTTGGTACGGAAGTGGAGAGTAGTGGTGAATGGAGTGGATCGGTCGGGGAATTGTGCTTGACCTCGCAGGTAGTAGCGAAATTACGTGCCTTTGAGGACAGAAATTGGTCTCGCACAAGGGGCCGGAACAATTCACGCTTGTGTTGACGGCCTGATGAGCAGCGAATCAATTCTGTAACGACTATCCGCCAAATAACATTTCTGACCGTACGCTGTTTGTCGACTGGTCTCCGTGGTCGCTGGCTTCGTTTCCTTCTTCCTCAGCTCGGTCGAGTCTCATGGATCATCCTCACGCGTGGTTCGCCTTCGCTGGGGAGTGCCGAGGACCACGAAGACAACTCTTGAACACTGCGTGGGGCGCCACGTAGGCTACCAGCCAGGAGGCGGCCGAGCGGAGGTGATAGCAGAACGTGGGCATCCACAGATTTACCCCTGGTGCTTTTTTACACCCGCCCAATCCCGCACCATCCCGGCCCCAAAACTTATAGTCATGTGAACCTCACAGAGCAAGCTCGCAGGATTCAGTAGTTCCTTCGTCGAGCGGGTCGCCCCTCAATCGAGCCGCCAACCAACGCGCTGATCATCACCCCTCCTCCAGCACCTTTCTTCGAGCCTTTATCCTCGATTCACTCCGACAGCACGTTGCTTCATTCTCCACAACTTACGTGCACACCTCCCGCCCGCCCTGTTGAGCGTTGTTATGTCTGTTCTGTTGTTCTGTTTGTATGACGTGTTCTTGTATGACGTCCTCTCTTTCTGTTTCTCTCCTATTCCCTGTGACGTCTATTTGTGTCTCGTGTTTGGCTCTCTCTTTTGTATATATAGAGCGACGTTGGTCCAGGGGATCCCTCACGGTTCTTCCCCTCACCTTCCTCGCTCTAGACGTCGATACGCCCTCTACCTCGCCCATGCTCCGTCCAGGGTCTCCAAATGGATCTAAGCAAGTCGAAGGTTCCTTATACTCATACTCCTGGGTACCCCTCAAATCTCTCAAGCGTGCCATTGTAGTCTTCTACAACTCCGATGGCGCGGAACGTGCACGCCAGGCGAACGATCGATACTACTTTCCACCAACAGCATCCACACCCGAAATCACCGTGCGTGCTTTCCGTGGTGCACATACAGTATTGGTCCCCGTCCAGTGATGCGGGCCTCCGCCAGATCGGTTCTACGATGTCGACTCAGACGACGAGACCGCGATCTTCGAGTCGCCCTTCCACCTCCGCCCTCCCATACCCGAACGCAACTTCCTGATCTCACCCCCCGGAAGCCCACCTGTGGGCTGGAACAGACGCACGAGGAGCCTCCCAACGAGGTACCGCTCGCGGAGGTCCTCCAGCGCGCGCTCGAACAGCTGCGCGTCAAGCGCGAACAGGAGGACTGGGAAAGGGAAGCCGCGGGGGCCGCTTCTGGCGATATGTCCGAGGATGAGGATGGAATCCTGTTGATACCCGAGGGCGAGGCTGGTGTTTGTGTGCGGGTGCAGAACTGGTGTCATCGCCGTCGCGTTGTCGCGGCTCGTGGTTCCGAGCACTGGGATGCGCCTGATGAGGATCTGGGCGATGGCGACTGGGAGTTGCCCAGTCATGTACCTCCTATTCGGTTTGGGGGCAGTATGGGATTCAAGCCTGCTCCCGCAAGTATGCCGCCTATCATACACCCGCCTACTGTTAGTTCAAATGGACATGGCGGAGGGTTGATGTCTCCCTCTGGAACTATCAGGATTCGGCCCACCGCAAGACCTCCACCTCCTCCAGGGGCTTGAGGTGGGTTTATTTTCATTCGTGCATGCTACTGGGCTTAATTGGTTGTTCTCTAGGTGTAGCTCTCAACGCGTAATCCGCAGCTGCGGTTGTTCTAATTGGATTGGGGGTGAGTCTACTCTTTGTTGTTCGGTTGTGCAGCCCGATACCTGCGCACGGACTCTTAACCTATCATTCTTGTTGATTGGGCTCGTGTACTAATATTTGCCTTCTTTTCAGATTTATCTTTCGTCACATACTACCACGACCCCGCATACTACCACGACTACCGGCCTTTGTAGCTCATCTAGCTCATTCCACTGTATACTTCAAGTGCTGCCGAGGCAACCTTCTTGCATCATCCACATTTGGTATCCCGCTCATGCATGGCTTCACCGACATAAATTATACATAGATACACACGGGGATAGGTGATCATGTACAATATAATACATTATCTCACTTTTTGCTGTGTTTCGTGTCGTCTTCAAAAGCGAATGGAATCGGGGTGGGGGATATCTGAGCGCTGAGCCGGCCCACAGGAACGGGGAGAAGTTTCCGTTGAGACTTAGGCTGGATATTAATCTATCAGCCTGTGCAGGACAAAGCGCTCAGGTTCGACAGGATGAATCTGTGACGGGGAACATTTCGATGGGCCGCGGGTGTAGAGAGACTGGAAGGGTGCTCTAACCACTGAGCTACCCTGCAATTAGGAATCACCACCTCTAACAGTGGGAGACCCTTACAGTGTGATGAAAGCACGATAAGCCTCGAGATCAACGTAACGAGTAGGTATATTCGTTGAGAAGGTGAGGGCTAGGCGTGGGGTCCATGCACTTGATACGAACTCAACGAACAATTGCGGCTATGAATCGAATGATTAGGTCGTGTGTCCAAAACTTGGTTGAGCTGAGATGGGAAGCTTAAATTGTGTGCTGTGCAGTTGCAATTCCGACAAACAATTCCAACAAACCTCGAACCGATGTGTATTTGATTCTGGAAATGACCCTCTATTACACTCATTATTGTGGCCATCAAGCCCGAGTCAAGGGACAGACACACCAGATGCCACGCGCACTAGGCTGGGCTCAGGCGAATAAGCCAACCGGAATCCAGGCGCATAGTGGCACCTTCACATATAGAGTACGAAATGCATACAATACCACTCGCATATAAGTGGCTGCCCGCTCGCATACCTATGTAAAACCCCACGCTCTTCACTTTGCTGGATCTGTTGTCTTTACTGATCTACAAAGTAGATGGAGAATCCTGCGACCAATACCACTACTCCTAGCAACCCCATATCTTGGTGGGTGCCAGAACCAAAGCAGCGGGGCACCTTCGGGATCATCTCGTTTTGCTTCAGCACCTTAATCATATGCATATGGAGCACTTTGCACTTTGACATACCCACCACCCGTTGCACCACCACCCGTCGGATTATCGTCCAGGTGTCTTGGATATTCATCGCTCTCCTTGCACCAGAGCTCCCGCTCTTCCTTGCAATAAACGACAGGATCAATGCTGGTATTTTATTGGAGAAATTTCGGAGGTTCCACCCACATCCGGCCGAGCCCGGGATGCTTGCTCGCATATACAACTGGGTCCGTGGACGAGGAAAGTCGAAAACCGTGAGCGCTCAATGCCAATCTTCCATGATCTGTTAACTCATTGTGACCGAACGGAAGCGTTATGACTCCATCAGAGAGCAGACGTCTCAACCACGTTTCGGCCTTGTCCATGCATTCTATGCGAACATGGGCGGTTTTGCGTTTTATGGACCGTACGGTGACAACAACCCCATTGTTGAGGAGTCCCTCTTCCAGATATCAACCAATCCCCTTTACACTGTTGAGGTTCCCAGATTTAGGACACTCATTTATATCATAGAGCACTTCCCCCACGTCCTCACCGACATCACAGAAGAGTACATTCTCGACAAGGCAGAGTACAGCAGTCTGAGTAAGGCTCTCCTGATTGTGCAGGTGGCGTGGTTCTGTACGAACTGCGCTTCAAGGCTTTCCCACAGTCTTCCGCTCAGTCTCCTCGAAGTCTCCACTGCTGCTCACGCCTCCCGCACTCTATTTACCTACTTCGTGTGGTATTCGAAACCTCTCAATGTTGCGGCGCCTACGATAATGAGGGAGAAAGAAGCTCGGGAGGTGTATGCACTGCTCAAGTGCTCACAGTTTGAGTATAATGAGGCATTGGAGATGGCGAAGGAAAGGGCAGCAGCAGACTCTTCGGCGCCGACAGGACCTCAAGAGTCGGCTATAATCGTCCTGGCGGCAAATGTGCTGCAACATCATCTCTCAGATCCAATACGACCACCACACGAATCTTGTTTTAGAAGGCCTAAGAAGTTACTGTTTCCCGGGAGCTTTGGGAATAAGGCCAATAAAGCAAAAGCCATGGCAATGAGTATGGTTCTCCCCACGATACTCTATGGCATTGTACATTTCCTGGCTTGGAGTGTCCAATTCCCCACGGCCCTGGAAAGGTCGCTTTGGCGTGCCTCCTCGTTTGTCGTAACATGCTCCGGGCTCGTGGCCCTCCTTTTGCTATGGTCTTTACTTTGGTTGGACGAAGTCTTGAAATCCAACTATGGACTGACGACAAGACTTGACGTTATCGCAACCACCATGTTCATTGGCGTGATACCCCTTGTCCACACGGTTGCGTCAGGCTTTCTTGTCGTAGAAAGTTTCCGGCAGCTGTACTTTCTCGATCCTGCTGTATATCAGCTCCCATTATGACCAAATTAGTGGTAGCCTCTGTGTACTACTCGTTCTCGAGACCGTAGACAGCATTGCTTCCTGAATTGCTGTGACTGGTACCTGCGGGTGTTGCGCGGAGTGTTCCAGTTTGCCTATGACTATGCACCAACCTTGGAGCCTATGTAGCGATAGAGGGCTTACAATTTTTAGGAGCTTGAAGTGTTATTTAAAGCACAATAATCATTTGCGTGGGCGTATATAAGGGTAGTACATCGCAAAATACCATTTATCTTCACTATCTAGCTAGGAGCAGGGTGTACCGGGCAGCCGATTAGGTACAAGGATTGGTGATCAAAACGGCACGTAGACAGGGTTCGTTTGTACGTAGCTACGCGCTCCTATCTTGGTCTCGGAATGTACTACACAGGGAATGATGTCATGGGGTGGTCGAGGCAGTTATGAAAGCGAGAAGGATATGGCTACAGCGACGAAAGAGTGAAGGCGGGGCGGGGACAATGGCCCCAAGGAGTTGTAGCTGTGAATGTGAGCATAGCTCACGCGGTCAGGGAGATCGATTGGGCCTGCGTCAGAGCAGATCGCCACGGAGAAGCACTGCTACGGCAAGCACGTCGCGTATTCAATAGTCCTGGGGACAGTGTCAGAGGTCTGTGGCAATCACTGATCATCCACTAGCAGCGTAGTGGTGCTCATTGTTGTCCTTGACCTGTCATCATCGGCAATCAAAGTCAGACAGTCGTCCAGAGCACTCGTTGGTATTTCCAGCACATTTGAACCACGGCTTGCAAGTCACCTCCATTTCACGTTTTCTTTGCCCGCAGAAATGGAGGGATTCGTCGGCGGCTGTGGCTACGAGAATGACCAATGAGAATAAACGCACAGATGGAACATGAGGATAGACGCCGTTCTAGTGGCTGGGCTGAGCAAAGTTGGTGGTGGATCAAGTGTCTTGGAGGCTGGGAATATTTTGGTTACAAACCGTACACGCTAAAACGACCTGATTCTGCTGATGAGCACGAGCGGTCATACGATACGATTATATAGGCCCAACCTCTTTATTAAACGTGTCATCGTGCTCCTCCCAACATTCCTCGCGTCTCACACGCTCACACGCTGATTGTTATCCCACCTCCAGCACTCTTGTTCGATCCACCAGTTCTCGACATACTCAGATAGCACTCTGCTTCGTTCTCCCGACCAACCCACCCAACGTGCATACCTCCAGCATGACCTTCCGGCCTCCTCCCAGGATCTCCAGACGGGTCTAATACCTCGAAGGGTCCTTATACTCCTAGGTGCCCATAAAATCTCACAAACACGTCGTCGTGGTCTTTTACAGGCACCCTCTCGACCAGCGAGCTGACCTATTCCCGCCAACAGCATCCACACCAAAATCAACCTGCACCACCCCTGCTGTGTACAGACGATTTTGGACCTTGCACAGCTGCGGGGCAAGCGATGGGCGCTCTCATAACGTCTCTTCCAGCACCTTTCTTCGAACTTGTAATCCTCGATGCACTCCGACAGCACTTTGCCTCATCCTCCACAACTTACGTGCACACCTCCAGCCCGCCCTCCACCTCACCGACGCTCGGTCCAAGTCCTCCAATTGGCGCCGAGCAGCTCGAACCTTATACTCCTGAGTAACCCTCGAATCTCTCAAATGTGCCATTGTGGTCTTCCACAACCACGATGACGCGGAAGGTGCGCTCCAGGCAAGCGATCGATACTACTTCCCACCAACAGCATCCACAACCGAAAGCACCCTGCGTGCTTTCCGTGGTACGCATATGGTACTGGTCCCCGTCCAGCTAAGCGGGCCTCCGCCAGATAGGTTGTACGACGTCGACTCGGATGACGAGAACGCGATCTTCGAGTCGCCCTTCCATCTCGTGCCCGAACGCACCTTGCTGATCTCACCCCCGGGAGGTCCACCTATGTGCTGCGACGGACGCACGAGGAGCCGCCCAACGAGGTACCCCTTGCGGAGGACCTCCAGCGCGCGCTCGAACAGCTGCGCGTCAAGCGCGAACAGGAGGACTGGGAACGGGAAGGCGTGCGGGGCGCTTCTGGCGATATATCCGAGAATGGGGATGGGGTCCTGTTGATTCCCGAGGGCGAGGGTGGTGTTTGTGTGCGGGTGCAGAACTGGTGTCATCGCCGTCCCGTTGTCATTGGCTCGTGGCTCCGGGGGCTGGGATGCGCTTGATGAGGGGCTGGGTGATGGCAAGTGGGGGTTGCCCAGTCATGTACCTCCAATTTGGTTTGGGGCAAGTATGGGATTCAAGCCTGCTCCTGCGAGTATGCCGCCTATCATTCACCCACCTACGGTTAGTGCAAATGGACATGGTGGAGGTTGGTATCTCTCTCTGGAACTATCAGGATTCAGCCGACCACGAGGCCTCCACCTCCGCCAGGGGCTTGAGGTGGGTCGTTTCTCATTCATACATACGATCGGGCTTAATTGGTTGCTTTTAGGGTGTTGCTCTCAGCGCGTAATCCGCAGCTGCGGTTGGTCTGAATTGGATTGGAGGTGAGTCGACTCCTTGTTGTTCGGTAATCAGCCCGATACCCGCTCCCGAGCTGTTAGCTTATAATTCTTGTTGATTGGACTCGTGTACTAATCTCTGCCTCCTTTTCAGATTTATCTTTCGTCACACTACGACCTCCCGTACTACCACGACTCCTGACCGTTGTTGTTCATCTAGCCGATTCCATGGTATACTGAGTCAGCCTACTTGCGTCACCCACATTTGGTATCCCACTCATGCATGGCTTCACCGACATAAATTATACGGAGATACATACGGAGATAGGCGATCATGCACAATGTTCTCAATATAATACATTATCCCACTTTTCGTTGTCTTCCGTGTCGTCCTCATTGGATAGACAAAAGCAAATGGTATCGGGGCGAGGGTATCTGAGTGCTGAGCTTGCCACGGGAACGGGGATTGACGTGAGGCGGAAGCCTCAAAATCAAGGAGTAGCTATATTACCTGAGAAGGTGAGGACTAGGCATGGAGTACATGTTGATATGAATTTAAATGCACAATAGCAGCTATGAGACAAACCCCGTACTATTGTTTGTGTCAGAAATTCTGCGCAGCCGTATACGACAAGACCGTTTTTGTTGAAGCCCGCCACAAACACGGAAGGATACAATATCCTGAAGGCCCTTAATAACCCTAAGGCCCTTAATAACCGTCCATCTGGTATCCAGGCACCGGACCTCGAAAAACATCCAGAATCCAATTTCCGACATGCCAGAATTGGACTGTTGCCATGAAAAATAACCGCAATCCAGCCGATCATTTCCGGTATAGTGGCACCTCCAAATAGAGAGTACGAAATACAGTTCCCTCGCATATAAGTAGCTACCCGCTCCCGTACCCGTGTCAAACCCCACGCCCCTCACTTTGCCAGACCTATTGTCTTCCTTGATTCACAAAATAGATGGAGACCCCTGCAACCAATACCACCACCCCTAACGACCCCCCACATCCGTGGGTGCCAGAACCAAAACAGCGGGGTACTTTCGGGATCATCTCATTTTGCCTCAGCACGTTGATCATATGCGTATGGAGCACTCTGCACTTCAATGTACCCTCCAAACGTCACAGCAACACACGTCGCTTTTTCCTCCAGGTGCTTTGGATGTTTATCGCTCTCCTCGCACCGGAGCTCCTGCTCTACCTTGCAATGAATGAAAGGATAATCACTGGTGTTTTGTTAAAGGAGGTGCTGGAGTTGCACCCACATCTGGCCAAGCCCGGAATGCTTGCTGGCATGTACAACTGGATTCGTGGAGGAGCAAAATTGAGAGACGTGAGTGCCCAATGTTATTCCGCCGTGATATATTAACTCATTGTGACTGAGCAGAAGCGTTACAATCCCATAAAGGAGACGTCTCAACCGCATTTCGGCCTTGTCCATGCATTCTACGCGGTCATGGGGGGTTTCGCGTTTTATGGACCCTACGATGACAACGACGACTACAGTCCTACTGCTGAGGAGTCCATCTTCCAGATATCAACAAATACCCGTTACACTGTTGAGGTTCCCAGATTTGATACACTCATTTATATCATGAAGCACTTTCCCTACATCCTCACCGGCATCACAGAAGAGTACATTCTCGACCAGGCCGCGTCCAGCAGTCTGAGTAAGGCTCTCCTCATTGTTCAGGTGGCATGGTTCTGTGCAAATTGCGCTTCAAGGCTTTTACAAGGCCTTCCGCTCAGTCTCCTCGAAGTCTCCACAGCTGCTCATGCCCTCTGCACTCTTCTTACCTACTTTGTGTGCTGGTCAAAACCTATCAATGTTGCCGCACCTACGTTAATGAGGGAGAAAGAAGCTCGGGAAGTGTATGCACTGCTCAAGTGCTCAGATGATGAATATGACAAGGCATTGGGAATGGCGCAAAAGAGGGCAGCAGGAGACTCTTCGACGCTGCCAGGAACTCATGGGTCGGGGAAAATAGTCTTGGCGGCAGGTGCACTGCAACATCTTCTTCCAAATCCAGAGCGGCCGCCACGCTCTTTGCGTTTCCACGATGGTGGTCGTATGGTGGTCCCCGGTGCCTTTTCAAAAGAAGTAGGTCGTGGTGGTCAGGCAGCCATCCTGTCAATGGGCATGACTCTGATCATCTCCCCGATACTTTACGGCCTAGTACACTTCCTGGCTTGGGGTGACCGATTCCCCACACCACTAGAACAGCTACTTTGGCGGGTCTCCTCGTTGGTGGTGACATGCTCGGGGCTCGCGGAGGCCTTTGCGTTAGCCATCGGAGGGTGGTTGGGTGACATGAACAAAATCTCTGGAATAATAACCATTGTGTTCATGGGACTCGTGCTCACGATGGTACCCTTTGCCCACATCCTTGCGTCGGGATTTCTTATTGTAGAAAGTTTCCGGCAGCTGTCCTTTCTCGATTCTGCTGCATATCAGCTCCCGTCCTGGTCGAATTATTGGCCTCACTTCTCATGAATGTTGGACTAGTGAACGTGAGGAGAAACCACACGGAATCTCCCCAGGCTCGAGTCGCTCGCGCGCATTCGTTATATGTACATGTCTTCAAACAGTATATGACTGGATCACTGGGTAATAGACAAACTAGCGAATGGCAAATGGAACAATGGAACAGTCCGATTATATAATACGTAGAAGGAAATATTACAGCTAGGAGGTGTGACCTATTGGCCACGCGGGAGATGAACTGGTGCCTCTGTGTACGACGGCTCTCGAACGGTGGATGGGTTGCTCCTCGAATTCATACGACATCCACCCGCTTGCTGATATTGCGTGGATTTTACAGTTCGTCATGACGGAAAATTTGACTGCGGTTCTAAGGACACCGCAAGCTAGGACTTGCTGCTTCTTTGGCACGAGGATCGGAGGCTCATTTCATATAGACTGAACCCCCGAATGTTCGAGAGCCGCAGAAAAAGCATTAACAATCGCGCGGTAACAACCACGGGGTGTGCCCCATGTGGCAGTAACAGTAGTATTACAACGCTTTATGGCTATATATTGACTATGCAGCTTATGCGGCAATAGAGTGTTTTAGTAAATGGGTATTTAAGGTATAATCGTAAAATAGCCTAGATGGGGATAATAGTAGTACATTGAAAACAGCATCTGCTCAATTATCTCAGGTGTTGTGGAGTGCACAGACATAATGGGGTCGACTCAACTACGGATGCAAGATGGCGTGCACATCATGAAATGATGGAGTGTGCCACTGACAGGTTGTCATAGCGAGGAAGATGGTAGCTCGCACAGTGAGGGGACCCCTCGGGCCTGCGTCTGGAAAACGAGTCTAGTAGGCTTGTGTGAGATGGATAGATTCGACAGCAAACGCAGTTGTAGTAAATGAAGACTTTAGTGCTGAGTATAGTCTCCAGCGAGATACCTGTCCGACCTTGGGATGGAGTGTGCGGTCCTCAGTACGTACCCCGATTGTGCGACCCCGGATATCACATCGCCACTTCTCGGGTATATAACATCTTGATACCTGTGCCCTATATCCTGACGTGTTTGCAGCGGGTCCCAACCGCCACAATTCGTGCAGAAAATCAAAAACACCAACCATCCATTAGCCTCATACATATACTTGTCACCACGATTTCTGCCTCGTTGATAGTTGCGCACGTTTGACCCACGGCCTTCAAGCGACAGAAGCCCGAGCGAACCACGAATCTGGTACAGTAAGGAACTGGAGACGAGCAGTGGTGGATAGAGTGCACCGATCGGGGAAATATGCTTGACCTCGCAGATAGCAGTTAGATGGGAGTCAACGAATATTTACGAGCAGAATTAAGTGCCTTTGACGACAGAAATTGGTCTTCCTATGTATCGGTGGCTTCAAGGGTGCCCTATCACGATCCATACACGTGTTGACAACCTGTTGAGCGGCCTATCGACTCTGTAACGTGTATCCGCCAAATGTCAATTCGGGTGCTGTGGCCGATCACAAAGGTTCGTTGACTGAACCCCGTCGTCTCATCCTCGCACAGAGTTCGCCTTGACTGGGGAGTCCCGAGGACGCGAATACCGCTCTTGATGGTTGTGTGGGCATTTTCCAGTCGCGTCGTGTAGGACGGTATACTAGCTATGCTACCATCATATCAGCCAGGTGGCGGCCGAGTGGAGGTGGTAGCAGACCACTATAATCCCGACCACTGTGGAGAGACCACTTATTTTTGGCCACGTGAGTATCCACAGTCTCTACAGAATTCCAGCTGCCTAATGCTATCGTACACTCGCCCAATTTCGCACTACCGAGGCCAGGAACGTCATCAAGGGCGCAAAGATCACCATGTTATGAACTCTACAGAGCAGTCTCGCAGTAATCAGTAGTCTCCTCGTCGAGCGGGTTGTCGAGCTCCTCCCGCCGCTCGCACCTTGAGTAGCCAAACAACACGCTGGTTGTAGCCCCTCTTCCAGCACCTTTCTTCGAACCCGTAATCCTCGATGAACTCCGGTAGTAGGTTGCCTCGTTCTCCACCACTTACGTGCACACCTCCAGCCCGCACACCACCTTGCCCACCGTCGGTCCAGGGTCTCTAAGCGAGCCTAAGCAACGCGAAGGTTCCTTATACTCCTGGGTACCCCTCAAATCTCTCAAACCTGCCGTTGTAGTCTTCTACAACCCCGATGACGCGGGACATGCACGCCAGGCGAGCGATCGATACTACTTCCCACTAACAGCACCCAGTCCCGAAACCACCTGCATACTTTCCGTGGTACGCATACAGTATTGGCCCTCGTCCAGCTAAGCGGGCTACTTCCAGACGTCGACTCGGATGACGAGAGAGCGATCTTCGAGTCGCCCACCCATGCCCGAACGCAACTTCCTGATCTCACCCCCCGTAAGCCCACCTGGGGCTGGGAACAGACGTACGGCGAGACGCCCAACCAGGTACCCTCGCTGAGGACCTCCAACGCACGCTGGACCAGATGCACGTCAAGCGGAAACAGGAGGACCGCGAACGGGAAGGCGTGGTACGCGCACCTGGCGATATGTCCGAGAATGAAGAGTCCGGTTTGATTCCCGAAGGGTTTGTGGGCGGGTGCAGAACTAATGTCATCGCAGTCGCGTTGCCGTGGCTCGTGGCTCCGAGGGCTGGGGTGCATTTGATGAGGAGTTGAACGATGGCTCGTGGCAGTCGCCCAGTCATGTGCCTCCAATTCGGTTTAGGGGCAGTAAGGGGTTCAAGCGAGTGTGCCGCCCATCATGCACCCACATACTGTTAAAAGCAACTAATGAAACCCGATAGCATGCATGGATGAGAATCAACCCACCTCGAGCTCCTGACGGAGGTGGAGGTCTTGCGGTCGGTTGAATCCGGATGGTTCCACAGGTAGACATCGACCCTCCGCCAAGTCCATTTACACTAGGTGTTCGTAACCCGCAGCTGTCAGTTGGTCTGAGTTGGATAGGTAAGTCAACCCTCCTTGCTGTTCGGTTGTGCACCCCGGTATCTGTGTCCAAGTATGACGGACCACACCGACTTGTAGCGAGGCCAACTTGTGAACGAACCTGACTTAACTTATCACTCTTATTCATTGGGCCCGTGTACTAGTCCCCTCCTTTTCAGACTTATTCTTTCATCCTTGATGGTCCATCTAGCTGATTCATTTGTACACAACAAGTCCTACTGAGTCAGCCTACATTTGTTCTCACTCATGCACCATCATCGACATAAAATGATAGGTAGATACATACGGGGATAGGCGACCATGTACAATATTCTCAATATAATACACTACCTCATTTTTCGCTGTATTTCGTGTCGCCTTCCTGTTTGTTCCTTGGATAGACAAAGAAATGGAATCGAGGAAAAATGACACATTAGGATATCTGAGTGTTGGGCTGGCCCGCAGGAATGAGGAATGAAGAGGGGAAAATCGTATTAAGACTTAGACTCGAGATTTATCAGAGGATAAAGAATTCAGGTTGAATTTGCGGCGCTGGAGGCTTCGATTCAGCGGGAGATCCCTATAATGCGACTAGAGAACAATAAGCATCAAAACGAAAGCACAAGTTTACAAGGAATGGTCGCCGAGAAAGTGAGGGCTAGGAATGGGGCACACGTTGCTACATATCTAGCTGCACAGAAGAGGCTATGAATCAAACACCCGTGCTGATAACCAGACCGTGCGTCCGAAACCTGGCTGAACCGAGGTGAATTGCAAAGTGAGCACAGCACGAAGTCGCGAAGGTGGTAGTCGTTTGTCGTTGTGCTGTGTAACCGCAATTCCGATATGATAAACTCTACATCGATGTGGAAATATCCCTTCATTCCACTCACTATCGTGACCATCAACCTTAAGTCAAGGGACAGACTAGACACGCGACGCCAGACATATATGATGTCATGGACCACTGCCATGCACATTGGGCTGGGCTTAGACGAATAACCCAGGCATTTCCAGCAGAGTGGTACCCTCACATATTGCGTGCACAATGATATTCATACGATACACTCGCATATAAATGGCCGCCTCCCTCTCGTAGCCGTGTAAAACCCCTCGCTCATCACCTTGCTGGATCTGTTGTCTTTATTGGTCCACAAGATAATGGAGAATTCTTCGACCAATGCCACCACTCCTAGCAGCCCCCCATTTTTGTGGGTGCCAGAACCAACGCAGCGGGGCACCTTCGGGATCATCTCGCTTTGCCTCAGCACCTTACTCATATGCATATGGAACGCTCTGCACTTTAACATACCCATCAGACGTCACACCTTCACCGATCGCTTCTTCCTCCAAGTGTCTTGGATGTTCATTACTCTCCTCACACCGGAGGTCCTGCTCTTCCTCGCAATAAATGAAAGGGTTAACGCTAGTGTTTTGTTGAAGAAAGTGTTGATATTCCACCCGCACTTAGCCGAGACTGGAATGCTTGCTGGTGTGTACAATTGGACCAATGGACTAGTAAAGTCGAAAGAGGTGAGTGCCTAATTACAGGCTCTCATGATCTATTAACTCATTTCGACTAAGAAACAGCGTTATAAACCCATAGAGCAGCCGGCTCATCCGCACTTTGGCCTTGTCCATGCATTCTACGCGATTATGGGCGGTTTCGCATTTTCTGGACCCCATGGTGACAACAACCCCACCATTGAGGAGTCCCCCTTCCAGATATCGACAAATCCCCCTCACACTATCGAGGTCCCGGAATTTGATACGCTCGTTTATATCATGAAGCATTTCCCCCACATCATCACCGACATCTCAAGGGAGTCCATTCTCGACCGTGCAGAGTCCAGTATCCTGAGTAAGGCTCTCCTGATTGTTCAGGTAGCGTGGTTCTGTACGAACTGCGCCTCAAGGCGTTTCCAAGTTCTTCCGCTCAGTCTCCTCGAAGTCACCACGGCCGCTCATGCCTTCTGTACTCTTATTACTTACATTGTGTGGTGGCCGAAACCTCTCAATATTGCCGCGCCTACGTTCATGAAGGAGAAGGAAGCTCTGGAGGTGTATGCGCTGCTCAAGTGCTCGCATGTAGAGTATGATGAGGCGCTCAAGATGGCGAGGGAGATGGCGGAGATGGCGAAGGAGACGACGAAGGAGAAGAAAAGGGCAGCAGGAGACTCCCTACCGCTGACAGCACCCCGTGCCTCGGCAAAAATCGTCCTAGCGGCAAATTCACTGCAACATCTTCTCCCAACCCCAGAGCCACCACCACTCAAATCCGGCTTTAAAGAACTTGGTTCTGTACCGGGTGCCGGTCACTATTGGCATCAGTCACCCGATGGACGATTGTCTATGGTAATAACTATGGCCGTCTTCTCAATATTTTACGGTCTCGTGCATTTCCTGGCCTGGAGTGACGCTTTCCCCACACCCGTGGAACGACTACTTTGGCGTATCGCCTCGCTTGTTGAAACATGCTCTGTGTTCGTGGGTGTCCTTGTGGTCAGGCTCATGATGGGTAGCCGCAGACTCGAAAAACTCGGGTTACTCATGTCAATCGTGGTAACCGTTGTCCATATGCTGGCGTCAGGCTTTATAATCGTAGAGAGCTGTCGGCAGGTGTTCTTTCTCGATGCTACTGCATATCAGCTCCCGCTCTGGGCAAATTATTGGCCTCACTTCTCATGAATATAATGAGTGTACGCGCTTTTTGAAACGACATTGTTCCTCGAATTTGTATGGGTTGCGCCTATTAATATTATTACCACATTTTGTGATGACCGGACATCCACCTTGCAGCGTATGAGGCAATAGAGTCATTACTGAAATGGTAGTAGTATTCACTCGCCTCGTTAAATCTAATAGTACAATTCTGTTGTCAACTCTCGAGTATCGTGGAATGCACAGACATTATAGTGTGTACTCAGACGGAAGCAAAATGGCGTGCAGATCATGCGGGGATGGTGGAGAGTGTTCCTGACGGGCTGTAGCAGTGAGTAAGAGGATGTTAAGGAGATCCTTCCGGCCTGCTTCTGGATCGAGTCTTAGTACGCTCGTAATGGGATCGATGGATGCGACGGCAAGTGCGGTTATAGTAGATAGCGTTTTTAGCCCTGAATATAACCTCCAGCAAGACACCAACTATCCATTAGCTTCGTACGTGTCATCACGATTATAGCCCCATTGATATTATTATGACCCACGACCTTGCGAATATTCGATGGATGGGAGTCAAATTAAGTATCTGTGAGGACATTCCTACTCGTTGGTAGCTTCAGGAGTGTCCTACCATGATCCATACGCGTGTCAAAGACCTGGCGCGCAGCCTTATCATATCTATAATGTGTATCCGCCAATGACAATTTCGGAGACTATCGACTCGGCTGCGTCGTCATTGGCTTCGTTTCCTTCTCATCGCGTTTTCGCTTTGTGAATCAGCTTCATGCGGAGTCTCTCGTCTTGGCTGGCGCGTGCCGAGGACCCCGAACACCACTCTTGGACCGGGACGTTTTCCAGTCACATCGCGCAGGACTGATAGTGTGCTGCTACTGAGTGCGGCGGCCGAGGGCTCAATCTCGAAGTCAAAAACTGCCTTTGTCCCCCTCAACACCCAACCTTATCAGCCAGCGCGATGAGACGCGGCTACTGACGGCTATTGGACCACTTATTGTTGGCCACGTAATCATCCACAGATTCCACAGAATTCCCGCTGCCTAATGCTGCTCTAAACTCACCCAATTTTGGATCATCGCGGCCAGCAACTCCATCAACGTCCCAAAGATGACAACTTATGGTTCCCACAGACCAGATTCGCAGAATAAGTTGTTTCCTCGTCCAGCCCGTCGTCGTCTTCCCTCCGTGCGTCCAGTAGCCAACCAGAACATGCTAATCAATAGCCCTCTTCCAGCACCTTTCTTCGAGCCTTTAATCCTTCACGCACTCCAACTTTTCCTCGTTCTCCACTACTCACGTGCATACTCCCAGCCCGCCCTCCACCCCGCCCACGCTCGGTCTCTCCATATGGGCCTAAACAACTCGAAGTTTTTCATCCTCCTGGGTACCCCTGAAATCTCTCAAACATGCCATGGTAGTCTTCTACCACTCCGACGTGTCGACGCGGAACGTGCATCCCAGACCAGCAATCGATACTATTTCCTGCCGAAGGCATCCACCCCTGAACTCACCCTGCGTATTCTTCCGTGGTGCGCATACGGTATTGGTCCCCATCCAGCTAAGCGGGCCTCCGCCAGATCGGTTGACTTGGATGCGAGAACGTAGCCTTCGAGTCGCTCAAACAGCTGCGCGTCAAGCGTGAACAGAAGGACCGGGAACGGAAAAGGCCCAGGAGGCGCCTCTGACGATATGTCCGAGAATGAAGATGGGACCCTGTTGTTGTTTGTGTGCGCGTGCAGAAATAGTGCCATCACCATCATGTTGTCACGGCTCGTGGCTCTGGATGGGGTACGCTTGATGAGGAGCTGAGAGATGGCGAGTGGGAGTTGCCCAGTCACGTCCCTCCTATTCCATTCGGGGCCGTACGAGATTCGAACCTGCACCGAGAACCTGCTTCTGTGAGTATGCTGTTTATTATACACCCACCTACTGCTAATCTACATGGTCTCGCCCCATCGGAATCAGCTAACCGCGAGATCTCCACTTCCGCCGGGTGCTTGAAGTGGGTCGATTCTCATTCACGCATGCTCTCAGGTTTCATTGGTGGTTTTTAGGTGTGGGCCTCCCTGTGTCATCCGGGGCTGTCGATTGGTCTGAACTGGACTGGGGTGAGTCAACTCTCCTTGTTATTTGGTTGTGCACCCTGGTACCTGCGTCCAAGTATGAAGTGCCATTCGGACTCGGTACGGAGACCAACATGCGGACAGACCTGGCTTATTTAATAATTCTCGTTGATTCGAATCACGTACTGATCTCTCTGCTCCCCCCTTTTCAGATTTACATACTGCCACGAATCCCAGCCTTCTGAATGATTCTTTTGTACACATCAAGTCCTATCGGGTCAGCTCACTTTAGTTCGTTCTCACTCACATCCGCACCCGGCACCTCATGCACGGACTCCGTACCTTCACCTACAGAATTAATACTTAGATACAAATGTAGATAGGCGAATATGTACGGTTGTTCTCAATATAATGCTTTATCTCACTTTTGCTGTGTAGTTTCTGAATAGCCAGAGCAAATGGAAGGCAGAAATAATGAGGCGAAGGGGTATCCGAGTACTGAGCCGGCCCACAGGGACGGGGAACGAAGAGGCGAAAACCTTGTTGTGCCTTAGACTGGATGCCCATCCAACGCGTACAGGACAACGCTTTCAGGTTGGACAAAAAGCACGGGGGTAGGTGGGGGACCCCTACAATGCGATGAGGGAATGATAAGTCTCAAGATCAACGAGCACAGTCACACGGCTACCCACTGAAAAGGTAAGGACTACACATGGGTGCACGTTGATACGAATTAGCGCGGTGGATCGAACCCGGTGATAATGATCATATGTGCGTTCGGAATTCAGTTAGGCTGGATCGCCAAGGACGCTGGGCATAATATAAGTCACGAACCTGTCAATCGATTTGCCGCCAAGGAGTGCCAGCACGATTCTGATGCATTGATTTGTATTGAAATGTTCCTCTATTGCATTGGCTATCGTGGCCATCACACCCGGGCCAAGGGCCAGGCACGCATAACTGGCCGCTGGGGGGATCATGGCTGCTCGCCCTCGTAACCGTATAAAACCCAACGCTCCTCACTTTGTGGATCTACCGTCTTTACCGATCCATAAAACATATGGAGGACCCTGCGACCAGTACCACCACTCCTAGCAACCCCCCATACTTGTGGATGGGAGAGCCAAAGCAGCGGGGCACTTTCGGGATCATCTTGTTTTGCCTCAGCACGTTGATTATATGCATATGGAGCACTTTGCACTTTAACATACCCATCAGACGTCACACCGCCACCCGTCGCTTTTTCCTCCAGGTGTCTTGGATGATCTTCGCTCTCCTCGCACCGGAGCTCCTGCTTTTCCTCGCAATAAATGAAAGAATTTCTGTTGGTGTTTTGTTGAAGAGAGTGCTGAGGTTCCACCCACATCTGGCAGAGCCCGGAATGCTTGCTCGCATGTACAACTGGGTCCATGGAAGAGGAAAGTCGAAAGATGTAAGTGCCCAATGTCAATCTTCTGCGATCTGTTAACTCATTGTGACTGAGCAGAAGCGTTATAACCTCATCAGAGAGCAGACGTCTCACCCGCAGTTTGGCCTTATCCATGCTTTCTACGCAATCATGGGAGGTTTCGCATTTTATGGACCCTACGATGACAACAACCCTACTGTTGAGGAATCCCTCTTTCAGATATCAACAAATCCCCGTTATTATGTGGAGGTCCCCACATTTCATACCCTCATTTATATCATGAAGCACTTCCCCAACATTCTCACTGACATCACAGAAGAGTACATTCTCGACCGCGCAGCGTCCAGCAGTCTGAGCAAGGCTCTCCTGATTGTTCAGGTAGCGTGGTTCTGTACGAATTGCGCTTCAAGACTCTCCCAAGGCCTTCCGCTCAGTCTCCTCGAGGTTTCCACGGCCGCTCATGCATCATGTACTCTCCTCACCTACTTTGTGTGGTGGTCGAAACCTGTCAATGTCGCTGCCCCTACATTAATGAGGGAGAAAGAAGCTCGGGAAGTGTATGCACTACTCAAGTGCTCAGATGGAGAGTATGACGAGGCGTTGGAGATGGCGAGGAAAAGGGCCGCAGGCGGCTCTTCGGCACTGACAGGACATCACGAATCGGCGAAAGTCGCCCTGGCAGCAAATGCGCTGCATCATCTCCTCCCGACCGCAGAGAAACCACCAACCCAACATCGTTTTAGAACATCTGACAAGGTACTACTTCCCGGGAGACTTACAAATAAATCATCCAATGAGATATTCACCATGTCAATAACTACAGCTATCTCCCCAATGCTCTATGGCCTCGTACATTTCCTGGCCTGGAATGACAATTTCCCCACACCCCTGGAACGAGTGTTTTGGCGCGCCTCTTCGTTTGTTGTAACGTGCTCGGGGTTCGCGGGTGTCTTCGTGTTCTGGCCTTCAGTAATGTTGGACGATTTCTTGCGGTCCCTCAGACTCGACCGTCTCATGTTCTACATGTCATTCTTTGTGATACCCGCTATTCACATGCTTGCGTCAGGCTTTCTTATCGTGGAAAGTTTCCGGCAGCTGTGCTTTCTCGATTCTACTGCATATCAGCTCCCGTCCTGGTCAAATTACTGGCCTCACCTTTCGTGAATGAGTGTACGCTCTTTTTCGAAACTATGGGTGGCACTGTTCCTTGAATTTGTATGATTTGCACCTGTTGATATTATTACCACATTTCGAGATGGCCGGACATCCACTTTAAAGTGATGATATATAAAAGTCCGCTCAGGGGGGCCCCTTTCTATAGGGGCGTGGCTCTGCGGCGTTGTCCATGTCTCCATAGCTACTAATGAGTAGTTACCGGCGCACGGGAGCTCCAAAATATTCCGTTTTTATATCGGTTTTCGCGCCTATCGATTACTTTGTGGACCACCGCGGTGTACCAAGCAAGTAAGGGAGGCGATACAAGTAGTTACTGACCGAGAATAATAGTTTATTATCATATCAATGGTAACGAACATTAAATATTAGCACTATAATTCGTCACTCCGCCGACGCGCATGTGCGTCAAGTCATATTCCTCCGCTAATTCCAACAATCACATACGTATGGACCACTTTGCACTCTGATATAACCACCAGACGCTACACCACCACGAATCACTTTTTCCTCCAGGTGCCTTGGATGGTCATCGCTCTCTTCGCATCGGAGCTCCTGCCCTGCTTCGCAATAAACGAATGGATCAGTGCTGGTATTAAGCTAACGAAAGTGATGACGTTCTGTACCTATCTGGCGAAACCTAGAATGCCATGGATAACGATATCCATGGACAAGCAAAGTCGAAGGGCTGGAGCGCCGAATGTCTTACTCACATAGCTTAGTGATTTCAATGCGACTGAGCAGAAGTGATGTCATCTCATACAGTGGACATCTCTACCACAAACATCATAATGTCGACAAAAAGGCGTACCAGATGGCACACATATTATCAAGTGATGGTAGAGTATCCACGATGGGCTGGAGCGGTGAGTGAGAGCATGGCTCGCACTGTTAGGGAGATTCTTCTGTCCTGCCTCTGGAACAAGTCTATACGCTTAGCCAGCTTGTACTATATATATGTTTGATATATGGATGCGACGCCAAGCACGGTTTTAGTAGATAGGGTTCTTAGCCTTGAGTATAATCTTCAGCAGGATACCAACCGTCCGTTAGCCTCGTACGTGCCATCACGATTAGTCCCATTCATATTTCAGAATGTATAACTCGGCCTACAAGCGACAGGAGTGCAAAGTAAGCAGATCATGGATTGGGGGAGCAATAATGGATTGAGTGGGTCGATCGAGCAATCGTGCTTGGCCTCGCGGAATGGAGATGGACGGGAGTTAACGGATATGCTTACGAGAGGGATTAAGTGTGTGTGGACAGAATCTTAATCTCCTACCTGTTTGTAGCTACAGGAGTGTCCTGAAACTCGCTCTCTTCCCCCTCGACAATCAACTTGATCAGCCCGCGTGCTGAGAGAGGACTACTGACAACCACTCGACCACTTCTTTGATCATGTGGGTTATCCATAGGTCCCACTGAATTACCACTGCCTAATGCTACCATACAGCATTTTACTTCGTTCTCCACGCCACACGTGCATACCTCCAGCCTGCCCTCCACCTCGGTCCAGAATCTCCAAACAAGTTTAATTACCTAAAGGTTCCGTGTACTCCTGAGTCACCCTCAAATCTGAAACGGGCAATCAAGGTCTTCTACAACCCCGACGGCGCGGCGCAGAACGCATACTCCAGACGAGCGATCGACACTACTTCCTGCCAACAGCACCCACACCCAAATTCGCCCTGAGTGTTCTGTGTGGCACGAATATGGTATTGGTGCCCGTCCAGCTAAGCGTGCCTCCTCCAGATCAGTTTTTGACGTCGACTCGGAATCATTGTCGGGATATTAGTGTTCTCATCTCACCTTAATTACTACGGTTCGTCTTTCTTATGGGTTACCGAGCCTCGGTCATATGTAGGGTTGCAGACCCAATCCCGGTACATTCGGCAATTTGCCCTGTTGGTTTCATATGTGGCTCGCAAAAAACTAGATAAGTAATTCCGTTGTAGAGTATATGCAAGAGAGCTCTATTTTTCTCACTTTTCGCTATGTTCGTGTCGCCTTCTTGTTTGCTCCTGGGAGAGATAAAGTAAATAGAATAAAATGAAACGCGAGGATACCTAAGTGCTGAGCTGGCCCACAGGAACGGAGAATGAAGAGGGGTTATTTATTTTGAGACTTAGACTAGAGAGCCATCTACCATTGTGCAAAGGACAACGCCATTCAGATTGGACAGAGAGTGAATCTGAGGCGAGGAAGGGGTTCCGAGAGGCGGATCCCTATAATGCAATGAGAAAACAATAAGCCTCAAGATTAATGTGCAAGTTTGCAAGAAATACTCGCTGGGAAGGCGCGGCGTGGGGTGCCCGTTGATACAAATCTGGCTGAACAGCAGCAACTACGAATCGATCCCCTTACCGACCTGATAGTGCGTCCGAAACTCGATTGAGCAGAGCTGAATTTCAAAGTGAGCTGAGCACGAAGGTGAGAACCGTTTTGCCGTTGTGCTGTGTAACCGCAATTCCAATACACTCAACACCAATTTTGATTTGGTTTTGAAATATCCCTCTACTGCGCCCATTATTGTGGCCTTCAAACCCAAGTCAAGGGACAGACACGCCAGAAATGTACCACTGCCATGCGGGCTCAGGCAAGGAACGGGATACGCCCCATCACTTCCAGCGTAGTGGCAACTTCACGTACCGAATACGTGATGCATATAATATAATATAAATGGCTGCCCACTCGATCCTGTAGCCACTAAAGCCCCACACTCTTCATTTTGCTGGCCTGTATTTGTTGTCTTCACTGATCCTCAAAATAGATGGAGAATCTTGCGACCAATACTATCACTCCTAGCAATCCCCAAAAATCGTGGGTGGATGAACCAAAGCATCGGGGCACTTTCGGGATCATCTCGATTTGCCTCAGCACTTTGGTCATATGCATATGGAGCACTATACACTTTAACATACCCACCAAACGTCAGAGCACCAGGCGTCGCCTTTTCTTCCAGTTGCTTTGGATGTTCATCGCGCTCCTCAACCCAGAGTTCCTGCTCTACCTCGCAATAAATGAATTGGTAGATGCTATAAAGTTGGTAAAGGAAGTGAAGAAGCTCCACCCAGGTCTGGTCAAGCCCGGAATGCTTGATCGCTTGTACAACCGAGTTAAACGAGTAATGTCGAAAGACGTGAGTGCCCAATACCAAGCTCCCGTGATCCATTAACCCATTGTGATCCAGCAGAAGCTTTATAAACCCATTGTGACCGAGCAGGGGTATTATCAACCCATCGAGCGGCCGTCTAAACGGCACTTCGGCCTTGTCCACGCATTCTACGCGAACATGGGCGGTTTCGCATTTTATGGATCCTACGATGACAACAACCTCGCTGTTGAGGAGTCCCTCCTCGAGATATCAACAAATCCCCGTCACAATTTTGAGGTTCCCAAATTTCAAACGCTCATTTATATCATGAAGCACTTCCCCAACATCCTCACCGACATCCCAGAAGAGTACATTCTCGACCAGGCAGCATCCAGCAGCCTGAGTAAGGCTCTCCTGATTGTTCAAGTAGCGTGGTTCTGCACGAACTGCGCTTCAAGGCGTTCCCAAGGTCTTCCGCTCAGTCTCCTCGAAGTCTCCACCGCCGCCCATGCCTTCTGCACTCTGTTTACCTACTTTGTCTGGTGGTCGAAACCTGCCAATGTTGCAGCGCCTACGATAATGAGGGAGAAAGGAGCTCGGGAGGTGTATGCACTGCTCAACTGCTCAGGTGATGAATATGACAAGGCATTGGGGATAGCACGGAAAAGGGCAGCAGGAGACTCTTCGACGCTACCAGGAACTCATGGAAAATTGCATTGGCGGCGGGTGCACTCCAACAGCTTCTCCCAACCCCAGAGCGACCACTACGCTCTTTGCGTTTTGTCAATAGTGGTAGTGTGCTGGTTCCCGGCGCTATTTGGAATAATTCATCCAACGATGGTAGGACCGCCTCCATGGTCATAGGAATGGCCATCTCTCCGATATTCTACGGCCTAGCGCACTTCCTGGCCTGGGATGACCAATTCCCCACACCCCTGGAACGCCTACTTTGGCGTCTCTCCTCGTTTGCAGTTACATTCTCGGGGCTAGGCGGGGCCCTTGTGTGCTTGTCTATAGCATGGTTGGATGACGAGAAGAGAATCTCTCAATCTAAACGCGCCACTCTCATGGCATACCTGTACCTCACCATGATACCAGTAGTCCACGTCTTCGCGTCGGGATTTCTCCACTTAGAAAGTTTCCGGCAGTTGTCCTTTCTCGATTCTGCTGTATATCGGGTCCCATCCTGGTCAAATTTTTGGCCTCACCTCTCACTAGTGTAATATACTGGGATTCGATTGGACTCAGAAGAGGGTAGCGAGCTACCCTTCGGGCCTGCGTCGAGTTTAGTAGGCCCATGTGAGGTGGAGAGATGGGACGGCAAACGTGGTTATGGTACATGAGGATCTCAGTCCTGTATATAGTCTCCAGCAAGGTCCCTGTCTGAGTTTGCCATGCGGGGTGCTGGTCTCAGTGACGGGATCATAGGTCCGGGATATCATATGGTCACTTCTCGTGTATAGAAGGTCTTGACTCCTGTGCTTTGTGTCCTTCCGTGTTTGTAGCGAGTCCCGTCAACCACGGTTGGTTTCATCGTATTCCCAGCCGTGCTGAAATTCAACAAAAAATCAACCATCCATCAGTCACCACGATTACAGCCTCGCTGATAGTTGAGCATGCTTGACCTACAGCCTTCAATTCAAGCGACAGAAGCCCGTAGCGAACCGCAAGTCTGGTGGTTAGAATAGGTCGATCGAGCGATTGTGCTTGACCTCGCAGGGAGCAGTTAGGTCATCGGGTGTTTACGAGCGGAATCTCTTTACATTTAAATATGAGAGGAAAGGGATATTCGTCTGTAAATCACGTGACGCTTCCAGACCACCTTCGCCCCACCCACGCTGGGTCCAGGATCTCCAGACGAGCCTATCTTATACTCCTAAATACCCTTCAAGTTTCTCAAACGTGTCATCGTAGTCTTCTACAACCCGACGACGCCGAAATTACTACTTCCTATCCTACCAACATCATCCATGCCCGAGATCATCCTGCGTGATTTCCGTGGTGTACATACGGTATTGATCTCCGTCCAGATAAGCGGGTAGCAGCCAGATCGGTTCTATGGCGCCGACACTCGGACGACGAGAGCGCCATCTTCGAGTCGCCTTTCCACCTCCGCCGTCCCGTACCCGAACGCAACTTCCTGATCTCACCCCCGGAATTCTACCTGTGGGTTGGGAATAGACGCACAAGGTGCCGCCAAACGAGCTGCGCCTCTCAGAACCTCCAGCACGCGCTCGAACAACTACGCGGTATGCGGGAACAGGAGGACCGGGAATGGGAAGGCGCAAGAGGTGCATATGTCGACCTATTCGAGAATGAAGACGGGGATCCTGTTGGTTCCTGAAGGCCTGGTGTTCGTGGTCGTTTGCAGAACCGGTGCCATCGACGTCGCGTCGTTGTTGCTCGCAGCTCTGAGGGGTGATGTGCGCTTGATCAGGAGCTGCGTGATGACGAGTGAGGGTTGCCAAGCAATGTCCCTCCAATTCCTGGGGGGCAGAAAGGGTTCCTCCTGCTGTGAGTATACCGCCTATCATATACTCACCTACCGTTATTTTACATGGAACTATCAGGATTGAACCGATCGCGAGACTCGTCCGTATTCTGATCTTTATATTGAACGGTAGAGTTCCTTGGGTCGATCTCCCTTGTACCTTTCAATACCATGCAGGTCATTACAGTTCAAGTGAGCATTGATTCGTGGCCTAGGAGGTTTAATACCGCACGATCGCCAAGCAGTCATCCAGTTGAGTATAATAGTAACATAATATCATTATATTCACCTAGGGTGTCGTATATGCTGTGAAGGGAAAACGTGATGAGGTCGAGGCGGTTCGGAAAAAGGTCTGGCCACCCATTGGAAATTGCGTGGAGATCGAGGGTGGTTCTGACTACGGGGCGTGTACGACGAGAACAATGGTGGTTGTTGGGGCCCGCTACAAAAACACCTAGGCCCTGAGGCCCTTAATAACCGTGCATTTGGTATCCAGGCACCGGAGCTCAAAACCTGAAAACATCCGGAATTTCCAATTTCCGACAAAAACGTGGCGTAAAATGGCTTGGTTGCGGCGCTTGACTGGCCAGCACACTGTGTATACCAGTTGCTCACAATCTCCCAATCCTCCGCCTGCCTCCGCCTGCCTCTTTACTCCATCCCCCACTGTCGCGCCTGCCTCTTCACAGCGGTTTGGTTAAATCTGGTGGCTGGATCTGTTATTTCTACTGAATCGTAATATAGATGGAAAACTCTACTACCAATTCCACGTCTCCCGGCAATCCTCCGTATCTATAGATTGGAGAACCCAAACAGCGGACTACGTTTGGAATCCTCTCCTTCTGCTCCACCACTATGATTATATGCGTATGGAGTGCCCTGCACCTCAGTGTACCCGCCAGGCGTCACACTCCCACCCGTCGCCTTTTTCTCCTGGTTTTTTGGATGGTCCTCGCTCTCCTCGCACCAGAGGTCCTCCTCTTCCTAGCAATGTGTGAAAGGATGGATGCTGCTAGTTTGATGAAGACGGTCTAGGAATTCCACCCCAGTTTGGTCAAACCCGGGATGCTCTCCCGCGTGTATAAGTATATCCGAGCGAAGCTGAAAGATGTGAGCGCCCCATATAAGCTTAAACAAACTAGTAGCGACTCATTGGGCTGAGCAGAGGCATTCTGATCTCGCACAGCGGCCACCCCAGCCGTACTTCAGCCTTGTCCATGCATTCTATGCGACCACGGGCGGTTTCGCATTTTGCAGAGCCGAATCTGACGACATGCCTACTGCTGAGGAGTCCCTCTTTGAGTTGTCGGCAAATCCACGTTTCGTTATTGAAGTTCCCAACTTTGGGACATTCACTTATATCATGAAGTACTTCCCCCACATTATTACTGACACTCATGAAGAGCACATTCTTGACCGTGCAGAGTCCAGTGGCCTGAGTAAGGCCCTCCTGATTGTCCAGGTGGCGTGGTTCTGTACGAATTGCGTTTCAAGGCTTAACCAGCGCCTCCCGCTCAGTCTCCTCGAAGTCTCCACTGCCGCTCATGCCTTCTGCACTCTGCTCACCTACTTTGTCTGGTGGTCGAAACCTGCCAATGTTGCAGCGCCTACGATAATGAGGGGAAAAGCTGCCCGGGAGGTGTATGCTCTGCTCAAGTGCTCTTCTGAAGAGTATAAAACGGCGTTGGATATGGCGCAGAAACCAGCAGCAGGAGAGTTCTCGACGCAGACAGGAGCTTATATGTCGGAGAAAATCATTCTGGCGGAAAATGCAATGCGACACCTTCTCCCAAACCCAGAGTGCCCACCAAAGAATAAAAATAGTCACTTTCGCACGCATAGTCAGATGTTGCTTTCCGAGACATTGGGCAGAAGCTCATCGGACAATCGATTTTATGAGGGGGTAGCCATAACTACCTCCCCGGCGTTCTATGGTCTTGTACATTTCCTGGCCTGGAGTGACCAATTCCCGACTCCCCTGGAACGACTGCTTTGGCGTGTCTCCTCTTTTGTTGTAACATGCTCGGGGCTCGCGGTGATCTCTGTGCTAGCGTCTTCACGACCGTTGGGCTATCTCGTGGACAACCACCCCGGGCTCCTCTATTTCACACTCACCTTGGTCGTGGTCGTGATACCAACTGTCCACATGCTTGCGTCAGGCTTCCTTATTGTGGAAAGTCTCCGGCAGCTGTTCTTTCTCGATCCTGCTGCATATCAGCTCCCATCCTGGTCAAATTATTGGCCCCACCTCTCGTGAGTGAGCGTCCTCCTTGTACTCGTTCTCGAAACCGTGGATGGCATTGCTCCTCGAATTGCTCTGCCTTGTACCGGCGGATGTTGTGTGAAGTATTGCCTATGACTTCGAGCCAACCTTGGAGTTTATGCAGGGATATTTGTTTTGTACAATTTCAGTTGTATTCGGCCTTCGGGCCCCGGTGCCTGGATACCGGATGGACGGTTATATAAGGGCCTCAGGATTCGTCTTTTTTCCCAACAAGCACGATTGTTCTCGTTGTACATGGCTGCGCGGGAAATCTAACCTTTAGGAGCGTGAAATGGTATTCAAGGCACAATAATCGTTTGTGGAGGTGGATATATGGATAGTTGTTACGTTTCGTGGTCCTCTTGGAATAGAATTGCAACGTCTAATAGCCTAGATATAAAGTTGGTGACTATTACTTCAGTCCCACGTATATACAAAATATGGGATTAACCAGTTAAGTATGCACGCGTTTGGTAACGTAAAGTATGAGCCTGACACTGGCCGGCAGTGACAGTGGTGTGGAAGGCAAGAGTATAAAACTATTCAACTGCACAAGTATTCTTTAGATTTTGAAACCTCAGATATATATAATCAGAATACTGTATACGAGAACTGCCAATTGTCCGACAAATCAGATGTTGCGGAGCCCTCTCATGACACATGACGCCAGTCGGCTGTGACAGGTAGATTCCATGGCGATTAATTTCGCGACAGGGACCAGTCGGGTCATTAGCACAAAGTCATGGAGTCTTGGTCGCATCAGATAATTTCTAGATGTCCATTGCTTTGTCCATTGGAGGGTATAATCTTGTTCCCTGGATAGACAAAGTAAATGGAGTTCGAAAATAATGAAACGCGAGGAATTCTGGGCCTGAACTGGCCCGTAAGATGGGGAGTGAAGATAGAAAGCCCTTGTTCACTAGGACCGTCTAACAACGAGTGAATAAATACATCATCTGGGACTTTGTAGGCGGATCAGGGCTTTATTTATAACATTGTGGGGAAATGGGGGAAATCGCCAGAAAACTGTTCGTAGCTAAAGACCTGCTTTTGATAGAGTAAGCACGGATAAGCGAGAACAGATCTATCAGTAGGGCGTAATTAAACGATATCTCATGTATGAACGAGAACATCGATAGCGATGCAGTGTCCACATTTAATTGTGGTAGAACCATGTGCACGAGGTTGGCCATTCATCCTACGAGCTATTAGCTCGATTGGGCGCGGAAGGTAATCGGATTCTGACAGGCTTCGGTGTGTCGGGAGATCCCTACAATATGATCGGAGAACGATCGGAGAACGATAAGCCCTAGGCTGCCTGCTGAGAATGGAAGGGCTAACTACCTGATCATGTGTCCAGAACTCGGTTGAGCTGAGATGAATCGCAAATGGAGCAGTCCGTGACATGGTGAAGCTGCGCTGACAATCGGTTGGCCGCGCGTTGTGCTGTGTAACCGCAGTCCCGACAGACTCCACATTGATTCGGATTCGAATTTAAATTGTTCCTGGGTTGCACCTACGATCGTGGCCATCAAACCCGGGCCAAGGGGTCGACATGCAAGAAACGGACCGCTACCATGCGCACTAGGCTGGGCTCAGGCAAATGATCGGAATCGGGCTAATCATTTCCAGAATAATGACACCATCGTGTACCGAATACGTAATGCATAAAATACACTCGCATAAATAGCTGCTCGCTCTCGTACCCGTGCAAAGCCCCAGGCTCTTCGCCTTGCTGGGCCTATTATCCTTACTGATCCAGAAAACTAGATGGAAAATCCTGCGACCAATACTACCACTCCTGGCGATCCCCCATATCTGTGGGTAGCAGAACCAAGGCAGCGGGGCACAGTTGGGATCCTCTGGTTCTGCTTCACCACCCTGATCATATGCATATGGAGTACTATGCACTTTGACATACCCACCAGACGTTACTCCGCCATCCGTCGCTTTGTCCTCCAGTTGCCTTGGATGATCCTCGCTTTCCTCGCACCAGAGGTTCTCCTCTTCCTCGCAATAAATGAAAGGATTACTGCTGGTATTTTGTTGGAGAAAGTGTTAGTGTTCGACCGGTCTCTGGCCAAGCCCGGAAGGCTTGCTCAGATGTACAACTGGATCAATGAACGAGTAATGTCGAAAGGCGTGAGTGCCCAATGCCAAGCCCCCCTGATTTATAAACTTACTGTGACTGAGCAGACGCGTGGTGATCGCATAGGCAAGACATCTCCACCTCAGTTCGGCATTGTCCATGCATTCTACGCAATCATGGGCGGTTTCGCATTTCATGGATCATTCAATGACCACAGCCCCACCGCTGATGAGTCCCTCCTCGAGACAGCAACAAATGCTCGTCATACCGTTGAGGTTCCCAGATTTGACACGCTCATTTATATCATGAAGCACTTCCCCCGCATCATCACTAGTATCCCAGAAGAGGCCATTCTCGACCGTGCAGAATCCAGCAGCATGAGCAAGGCCGTCCTGATTGTTCAGGTAGGATGGTTCTGCATAAGCGGCGCTTCAAGGCTTTTCCAAGGTCTTCCGCTCAGTCTCCTCGAAGTCTCCACCACCTCTCGTGTCTTCTGCACCCTGATAACCTACTTTGTATGGTTGTCGAAACCGTTCAATGTCGCCGCGCCTACGATACTGGAGGGGAAAGAAGCTCAGGAAGTGTATGCACTGCTCAAGTGCTCAGAGTTTGAGTATAACGAGGCGTTGCAGGTGGCGAAGGAAAGGGCAACAACAGACTCTTCGGCGCCGACAGGACCTCAACAGTCGGCTAAAATCGTCATGGCGGCAAAGGCGCTGCGACCTCTTCTCTCAGAACCAGAAGGACCACCACCTCAACCTGGTTTTAAAACGCCTAAGAAGATCCTGTTTCCCGGGAACTTTGGAAATAAGTCATCCAGTGCCGAGAAGGCAAAATCGATGGCAATATATGCGGCACTCTCCCCGATAGTCTATGGCCTTATACATTCCCTGGCCTGGAGTGGCCAATTCCCCACGGCCCTGGAACGGTCACTTTGGCGTGCCTCCTCGTTTATCGTAACATGCTCCGGGCTCGTGGGTGTCTTTCTGCTATGGTCGTCAGTTTGGTTAGACGGAGTCTTGAAATCCAAATATGGACTTGACGATATCGCAGTCATATTTGTTTGCGTGATACCCGTTGTCCACATGCTTGCATCAGGCTTTCTTATCGTAGAAAGTTTCCGGCAGCTGTACTTTCTCGATCCTGCTGCATATCAGCTCCCGTCCTGGCCCAACTAGTGGCCTCCCTTCACACGGATGTGTGGTCACTGTGTACTACTCGTTCTCGAAACCATGTATAGCATTACTTCTTGAATTGTCGTGACTTGTACCTGCGGGTGTTGTGCGGAGTATTCCAGTTTACCTATGACTATGCACCAACCTTGGAGTCTATGCAGCGATAGCGTTCTTCCATTTGTTTAGGAGCGTGAAATGGTATTTAATCATTTGCCTGGGTGTATATAGGGTGGTACATAGCAAAATACCATTTATCTTCACTATCCAGCTATTGTGGACCGAATGGACATTCACTCTACATACCGAGGAGCGGGTGGGCAGTACGTCGCGTATTCAATGGGTCCTGGAGACAGTGTTAGAGGTCTGGCAAGACACCGATCATCCACTGGCAGCGTAGTGGTGCTCACTGTCACCCTTGACCTGTGATCATCGGCAATCAAAGCTAGACAATCTTCCAGAGCACTCGTTGGCATTTCCAGGACATTTGTACCACGGCTTGCAAGTCGCCTCCGTTTCACGTCTTCTTTGCTCGCAGAATGGAGGGATTTGTCGGTAGCCGTGGCTGCGAAAATGATCAGTGAGAATAAACGCACAGATAGAACATGAGGACAGACGGCGTTCTAGTGGCTGGGCTGAGGACAAAGTTGGTGGTGGATCAACTGCCCTGGAGGCTGGAAATATTTTTGGTGTTGACCTGCTACGAACCACACACAGAAAAAGCGACCTGAATCTGCTGATGAGCACGAGCGGCCATGCGATACGATTATATAGGCCCAACCTCTTTATTAAACGCGTCATCGTGCTCCTCCCAACATTCCTCGCGTCTCACGCTCACACGCTGACTATTATCCCACCTACAACACTCTTGTTCGATCCACAAGTCCTTGACATACTCAGATAGCACTTCGCTTCGTTCTTCACAACCAACCCACCCAACGTGCATACCTCCAGCATGAAAGCATGACCTTCCTCCTCCCAGGATCTCCAGACCGGTCTAATGCCTCGAAGGGTCCCATACTGCTAGGGCCCCTAAGATCACTCAAACTTGTCGCCGTGGTCTTTTACAAGCACCCTGAGGACGCGGAACGCACACTCCCGACCAGTGATCTGACCAATACCCGCCAACAGCATCCACATCCAAGACCAACCTGTACCTCCCCTGCTGTGTACAGACGATTTATGACCTTGCACAGCTGTAGGCCAAGCGACGGACGCCCTTCCTCCGCCTGCTCATCCCCTGAACGCAACTTTTCATTTCAACCCCGAACGACGACCCATCATCTGGGAATAAACGCGCGAGGAGCTGTCCAACGAAGTGCCCGTCGCTTGAGGACCTTCAGCGCGCAAGTGCTCCAGCAACAGTCCTCGTAGAAACGCTAGGAGGACCGCGAGCGAGAATGTGAACTTGACGGTGCAGGTAGCGGGGCTTGGGAACACGTCTGGTAATGGTGGCAGGACCCGGCTGTTGCCCCCGAAAGCGAAGAAAGCGAGGCGGGTTTCTGTGTGAGTGCGTTGAACTGGGCCCACCAGCTGTGCGTTATCGTCATTTTTCGCTCTGGGACCTTGATGGAGATCTCATTGATGGCTAATGGGAAACGTTCAGGCATGTCCCAGCGCTTCTCCGTCTCATCTCTCTCCATCCTATTCAATTTCGCAGCAGCGATAGGTTTAAGCCTGCGCCTGCTGATAGGCCCCGTATCATACATTCACCTACTATTCGCTTAGGCAGCTCTTGGGAAGGGTTGGCCACCCACTTCGGATCCAACCCACCGCGAGATGGTGGTCTTCGTCTGGCACACGAGATGTTCCACTCTCATTCACACCGTCGAGTTCAACTATCATTCCTTAGATGTCGATATCAACGCATAGCACGCCACAGCAGGCAGTTCGTCTCGCTTTCCATGGGGTAAGCCGATTCTCCTTTATCTTCAATTTCGAATTCAAGCACCTACGCTGGATGATGAACAAATCATACAGACCTGTACTGAGACGTACATGCGGATAACACGATTTATTGCCTTTTAGTTTCTGATCCTTTCGCATTTCCTCACTCTCGTTGATTGGAATCCCATACTAACATCTGCTCCTAGCGTGGAACCCTACTCTTCGTCGCATACCAACGCGACTTGCCCGGTCTATCTGACACATTTCTGTATTTCCCATTCAGCCAGCTTTCGTCATGGCCTGCACCTCGCACCTTGCACCTCGTGCACAATCTCGTGACCCACACCTATATAAATTACATACGGTGACGGGCTATTATATACGTCGCTCTCAAGCCTTTGACTGGCATTTTTTTCTTCTCTTTCGGCGTTGTTTCGTTTCGCCACTCCGTGTAGCCATTGGTAAACAAAGCCAAGGAACATTTGGAAATAATCCAATGCGAGAATTTCTGAGTAATGAGTCAACCCGCGCTGATGGACAGTGAAGTGGCTGAATCGCGTGGAGACTCAGATAGGGGCCTAACTACCGCGAGACCTCCGCCTTCGCCCAGAGAATGACGTGCGTTCATTTTGTCAGGCCTTACTGGTCGTTTCTCAATAGATTGCATTTTTATCATATGTATTCTCTTCTCGCCTTGCTTGGTTTCCTAATTTTGGTCTCATTCAGTACGCGGAACTGCTTCTTGGTTGTATTTTTGCAGGCTGTGATTGTGGTTTATGTTAACCCTTGGCCAGTTTTTGCGATGTACTTGGAGGTTGAGTGATGGATGTCCATCAGGCTGGTCAAATCGAACTGCAAAAGATCAGATCGTTGTTCTGTACTGCACGGGTTCACGGGTTAGCCGTCGGTGCCATTGAAGACTTGAAAAGACGAGGTGGAACATTGAGTTACCTAGTATTACTCATTGCGCTAACGCAAAAGAGCTACTTCCCAGATATACCTGAATCGGTATCTCCAGTTTCTTGGGCTTCACTCCACTATTGCGGTCAGAAATTAGCACATTTTGCCACCCTTGTTGTGCGGAGTGGAGGAGAGGCGAGAGCTTGATTAACCATAGCACAGTGACTTATGTCAGAAACAGTGTGCATATGCGCGACGTCCGGATATAGGTATCCCATCGTGGTCAGTTTCCCAGAGCTCCCAATAAATCTTCGTGGCCATCTGAACGCAGAACCAAATGATAGGATGGTGCTTCCTTCAGAATATATGACATGTTTCTCGTCGATGGGCTTTGATCTACCGCCCCATCCATAAACATACTTCGGTGTCGCGAGTCGAGCCACTTTTCCAATCAGGGAAGCTATAAGGTACAAATCACAATACCATTTAGGAAGCTCGTTACGGACTCGATTTTGCGATGGGGAGCAAGTAGTCGACAATCAAGTTGAAGCTCTATTTGTTCGCACCTTGGTCCCTCCCTCGTCCCTGCCTCTCTCCATCATTATAAAACCAATTTCAGTCTGCAGAGAAGTTCCAAGGGAAGAGAAGTCGGATCAGCAGAATGAGCCTCGACGCAGTGAGGAACAAGTGGCTCGACGGCGCCGCGTGTACGGCACATTCCCCAAATTCATCACAACAATGACTCTGATCATACTTTGGTCCCTATCGTTCTACCCGATCCTCACCATCATAACGTCTTTCACCTACATGCGCTCGTGGTGTACATCAACTTTGAATATTGCTTGTCCACTTCCCCACAAATCCCAAAATTGGAAACCTACAGATGGACCTGTTCTGAACCAGACCGACATTTACCTTCTCGGCGCAACCCTCGTTGTAAACCCGCTCCTACTCCAACTCTCGAAATGCTCGCACCATATACGTGAGTGAAAGGGCCCAATTAACAACACTCTCTACACTACCTAAGCCATTTGCCCGCCAATGCAGAATTCAACATTCAAAGTGGAGCATCGTCGTTGATCGAAGCCGCTAATCCTGGGGACCTGCAAGACGTCACCGCAGAGCATTATGATCAGCCTGCTGTCCTACCACGTTGTACCACCATTCACGTCATAACACGTCACTCGCCCTGGTGCCTCACTGTCGACAACGAGCAAGGCGTCACTGTTAGGGATCTCTTGAGTCACCTATACACTTTCTATGGAGAATTGATCACGGAGCCTGTGAGATCCTTTTTCATTACAAGTAACAAGTGTTGACCATCGACTCATCTATTTTTCTCCGAGGTAGGAATGGGCTTCCCTTAGTGCGCATCATCAGCACCTTATCAAACGTGCTCAGGGTGTTGGAATGGCCGGTCTTCAATCTCCTGGAGGATTCCAATATATGGCACAGAACCCTACGGTGATTCGTGCCCACCGTCGTGGTGCGTTGCCGTTTATCTTGTTCATTCCGTTCGCTCGTGCTATGCCCTGATATAATGATTTGCTGGTATTGGCTACCCTACCCTCTAGACTGGCTCCTAGAGAAAGCCTTCCTCGAAGAGCTTCGTGTCGACGACGAATATGCGAACAGCCGGCTCGGGTTCAAGGCGCCAAACGTGTTTGTCATGGAGCTCACTCGCTGAACAACCTCGTACCCCTACTCGGAAAGCGACCCCTGCTGCTATGACCTTGCCAGTCTATTTGCTTATTCCCTGAGTTTCTTGTTTGCACTTGAACATAGAATATTACAGATGCCTTCCTATGCACTTTTGAGCTCCCTTGATTTATATCCCAATTAGCCATGATAGAAGGCAAGGCGACGAGCCTCTGGCGAGACTAACTGGTCTGGGGGCGAGGCCAACTTCCGCCAATTCACACACATCCTCGTCCAGTCACTAAACAACTATCTCATCCGACACTTCGTGATTCCACGGAGATGGGGCGCTCATGTATTTTGCAAAGAGGATCTCGCACATTGCACCAACGGGCCTTCGCCACGCGCGTTATCCAGTAATAAGTAGTGTGATCAACTCCCCGATGCAAGGGTGGGCTAAGATTTTCCTCGAATAGCACAATAAGTAGGGTGCCCATAAATTCTGGCATCGAATGGGCCCTTCACCAAACCCCTCCTCGTCACAGGCGACTTAACCTATGCTAATTTCATGTGACCGCCATGCAGACATTGGATCGTTTACCCTGGAATAGCAGAGGAGCTACTTAAAGTGCGTGGGAGGACCAGTGCTAGTCGTCCGCCAAACGTCCTTGCCCTGGAATTGTACGTGACAGTCCTAACTCCCAGACCCATCATTAAAAACTCATATTTCGAATTGGCTGATACTCTCAGAGGGGCGGTATCTTCGTGGGAGGTACGTCACAGCTCACGATATCATTGTCCGTATCAACAGTTGATTGAGTCATCAGCCGCTTGTTCCGAGAGAACGCACTATGGGTATGTCTCTTAGGGTCTGTGCTTCGAGATGAGCTTTTCTGGGATGGCCTAGCAGAGTTCAAACAAGAAAGATTCCTACAAGTACTCAAAACGGGACATTTTGATTCTAGGTCTTGAATGCGGCTTTGGAAGAAGGTTGGCCACCAAGTTACTGCGAATCATGTCGTTGGGGATCAAATATGAAGGACTAGGACATTCTCTGGAAAAGAAATGGAAACCCATCTGATTCTCTCCATGATAATGGGTCATCTTTGGTCTTTCGAAAACGTTGGCATTGAGGGTGAGGCTCGGTCATGTCCGAAGAAGCCCCAGTTTGTCGACTGACGGTAGCGCACGTCCATCTTTTCTCTCGCTATAGATCCTTGGTATTTCACGAAGCTTTGGTTTCATATTGCGGGGTCTTGTATTCCTCCTGTTGCCAATCCTGGCCGTTGTCTGCCTTAGTCGCAAGGGAATGAGAGCGTCATTATTCAAGCTATTAATACCATGTGGTTAGTTTTCCATAATTATCTTGATTAGGGTATGCAAGGCGTTCTGGGCAATGCCCGACCCAGCAATTGTCATCCAGGACGTGACTGGACGTACACATTAGCAATAAACAGGTCTGACCGATTCAATAACCATTGGTGTCATATATACATGTATCGATGGGAACAAGTGCAGACTAACTTATTGTAGAACCCCAAGGCTCAAGGTGGGGTTGCATTATATTGTGCGATGCTCGGACATTCAAGCCAATTATAGTTCAGTAAGGAAGTCAGCAGTCAATACCAAAACCAGTAATATGTACAAGTACGTACTGAGCGTATTGGGCCTCGTCACCGAAGGATGCAGGACACGATCAGGCTCAGTTGGGCAGAACTGTGCTGTGAAACCCCTCGATTACCATTGTGGATCAATCGTTGTGTCATGGACTCCAAGTTGTATTAAGTTCATCGTCGATCAGTGGTCGTCAAAGCCTGTCAGTCGCTTGCGTACGTAAGGATCTCGATGCAGCCCAGGTAAAATGTTTTTATCATGGCCCCTTTGTCCACCCAATGGACTCTGTGTGAACCTATTAACTATCTATGAAGCGCATTCAGACGATGTCCAGGTCTTTCTCGCCTCGTCCACTACAAATATACCGTATCGGCGTCGTATCTTCACCTCACACCGCGTCAGGATGTCACTTTTGATGAACGAGAAAAGGGGGGATCAAACCGTAAATATATAGGGGACAAACGTAACATCGCGTAGAATAAATACAGAAAGAGACCAAACAAACTATGTAATAGGGTGATGGGTCATAACACCCCAACAACTTTTCGGCATGGAACTACAGTGAGTGAGTTACACAAAGGCAGCTCATGCCAAACTACACTTCAGGAGGGGTACCTCTCAAGCCATTCTGGTAATAAAGTATTATGACTTTAGCAAAATTATCACAACCAGTAAAAAACGGGTCTTCTAAATCACAGCGTCATCGAACCACATTTACGGCGAGTATTTGTACACTTGGATCCTCCAGGCCCCACCACAACCGTTCGGGTCTGTAGAGTTTCCGCGGCAAGGCATTGTGCAATCATATGTAGGCGCACTTGGGGCGACCACTCCTCCCTTCCATCCCGTACCACAATGGCATTCGTTGGAATATTCGACACCAGCCATTGTATACTTTGAGCCCAGAGACTGGCAATGCGATGCACAGGAATAGGGGGTGTTATTTCCTAACTGAGTGACGACGACATTTTGCAGGACCCGCGACGCGTTATCGACGGCGCATGGGCTTTCAATGGCCCACCGAGCGGGAAGGGGAGGTGGGCTCCATGGAGTGCGCGTGTAGACCTGAATTCGGTCCCAACGTCCACAAGACTTGGTGGGATCGCCTGCACATGGCAAATTACATTCTGAATCGTAGGCGCGCCTGGCGAGAACGGGGTTGTAGTCCGCGTCGAATCCACAATAACAACCAGTCGCATCCCCGCCGACTGCAGCGTATGTGTAATGGGGCGGCGGGTCCGTGGGCGCCGTTTGACAATACGATGTACAACGCTCTGGTGTGTTGGCGCCGATTGACCATCTGACACCATTAAGATCTGACGCATTATTGAGTATCATGCAGGGTCCGGCTACCGTCCATCCGGTGGCTAGCGGAGCCTCGAGGGTTGGGGACGGGGTCGCTGAACTCGACGTTGTGGTAGTGGTCGTGGACGGAAAGGGGGAACCACCGCAGTAAGTTCCTAGTCCACATTCTATGTTCGAACATTGCTGTCAGTATCTGCCACAATCGAGAGGAAAGAATAGTAATAACGGTACATACGTGAAGGCCAAACGCTATTGCAGCAAGTCCCGATCAAACCAGAAGGACTGAAAAAGGTATTCTAATGGATTAGACAGTAAAGAGAGTAAATATACTGCACTTACCACCCACTGGAAGGAGAGTAGTCGATGCAACGGGCCCCTACAAGTGGATTATCAGGCGGATAAAAGCCACAAATGCCACCCCACACGCCAGAGTTGCTCGAATACGGGGCAACACCCATGCAACATAGCGAGTATTGACCAGAAGAACACGCAGCGTTGGCACTGATGGCGCCTAGAATGGACACAGCAGTGAAGAGCAGGACTTGATCCATAGAGCTCGTATAGATGAGAGGAATGTCCGTCTGGTGCGGGTTGCAGGGCTTTGCGCCACACCCCAACATGTTTTATCGCATATTGAGCGCTTAAGCAGGGGTAGGGTGGAAAGGGACTGAACAAAGAAGGCCCCATTTTCCTGACGCTTTGTCAGATTGAAGGTTTCTCGACAACGGCTGAAACGGAAGAGTCCAGGACTCCGAGTTTCATCGAAAAGGGTCTGACATAATTGTGGCGTTGGCAGCGTGAGATTGGTACCCACCAATTCATGGGGTCTGCTGCTCGGGGTCGATAAAATTTGAGGTGTAAATGGGACGAGAAGTTGGGCGTGTTGTTTGGGGCATTATGCTGAGCTGAGCACAATAGACAGTACGTGTCAGCTGCCACGGAGAGCCGAGAGTACTAATAAACGTCACTTCAACATCTTGTATCAGGCACTCCCTGAAATAAAACCGAAAAAGGGTTTCAGGCTGGTTGACGCACGTGCTTAGTCAACCAAGATGAGGACGTCCGAAGTGTGACTTGGGTACAGCGGTTGCACTGGCGGACGCGGCTCTGGGTAACTTGTGTTCTTGATCAGCTCGACAGGGGTAGGTCCTTTTAATTCTGATCTCATCGGTGTTGCCAGGCTTAACTCGCAGCCACTCTCCACATTCGTAGAACGCTCGTTTTAGAGTTGAGCAGCTCTTTGGAGGATAAGAAAGGTCATACGGGGTTGGTGGTGCCTGTAACTTAGTGTTTTATTTCTTGAGTTTTGACATGAAGGGCACTATAAGGGATCAGGTACTAGTACCAATGGAGCAGACCATTGGAGCATTGGGGAAGTAAAGTTTTCGCGCTATTCCACCGCCCACCGCCCACCGCCCACGTCTCAAGTCTAAAATCTGTGAGCTGCAACCGAGCTTCGGTCATGAGCAAGTAAGTCTCCGTACTTTTGCAATTCCCTTCCCGATTTCATATCTAGCTCGTTTATCCTCACTGTGGAACAAACTTAAGAGCGTTCAAACTTCCGTCGTGGAGTAAACGCCGCGTCTCCGTCCACGAGTATCAATGTTGTTTTGCCCTTGTCACGGAACCACCACTCCCTATGTTCAATTAGTGAATGGTTTAGATATGGCCGGGTTGTTGACCGTTGATTGTGATTCGGGATATAAATATATTCATGTCAGACTAGAAGGAAGACACAAAGTAAGTTTATAGTACCGAATTTACGAAAAGTGCCAATGGCGTGCCTAAATATACCACATACAATGGAACTTGTGGAAACAATGGAACTCCCGAAGCTCCTCATGCGTACGAACGGCTTCCCTGATCCGTGTCGAGATCACACCACGGTATTCAGGAAGCTCAGTATCATCAAACCACTGGAAAAACTCCCAAAGCTTAGGGATAATCGGAGTGAGTTGGTAGGGTGGAGCTGCATCGAGGAGCTTGCAGAGTGCTCGGAGCACAAATTCCTCATTAACTGTCGGTCTACTCAAATCTGCTGTTTCCTGTCCTGAAACCTCTACCTTTCTCCCAGACTGCTGTGATAGATGGAGTGACCATGCCATCATCATCCAATCCAACCCACTAAAATCCGAATCCGTCCGCTCTCGTTCTTGTTCCTCTTCGTGGAAATATCCCCATGTGAGAATCTGCTCAAGCTCACTCTCTCGTGTCATCGGCTCTATGTCTCCCCGTGGGTTTAGCAGCGGTCGGCGCGACAAGGTGAAGAAGCCCTCAGCGAATGATCGCCGCCATTCGACTGAAAGTGTTTCGAATCCATCCACAAATATACATAGTATTGTCCACCCCATCCATAATAGGTGGTCCGGCAATATGAAGTTGAAGGCTGCAGAGACAACTGCAGAGAGGGAAGTAGGTGGTACTGGGGGGTCAGGATGGGATAGCGTGGTCTCCATGTAGTACCCCAACGCTACAGAGGAGATAGAGTGCTCTCGCGATTCGAGGAATGACTCCAGGAGGAGGAATTCTGTATACTGCGTGACCGTTCCTTGTGTATATCGCAGAAGGGATAGAACTGCAATCATATTGTGGACTCGGTGGTCATACAACGACCCTATTGGCAGACCTGATCCATCAGGAATGTCCAGTCGGGCAATCACTCTTGCGGCCAGCCTCAACCAAGGATTTTTCAATACCAGATTCGCATTCCTCGGTTCCTCTGTTGTGGCTGGTGGTACGTGTTTGGAAAGCATGAATACGATGGCAAGAAAGTTTGGATCGGGGTTCTCACTGGCTCCAAGCTGAAGGTCATAATTTATGAGCAATTCTTCCTGAAAAACGCGTTCTCTATGGAGCATGGAAGAACGGATTATTGGTGTTAAATCTTGTGTCTGAGGCTCCACGAGCATCCTGCTAATGGCGGAGAGTATATGATCTCCAATGGCCGGGGCAATGGCAGTGAGGGCAGAGGTATAGAGGGGTAAATTGCCCTTTGCTGTGATAACAGTGAGATACTGAACTGCTAAGGTATATGAATTTTGACATATGAGGGCATAGATGACCAGGAAGAGCAGGGAGATAAGTTGCTGATGATATTCGGAAGGAGTTTCGTCGAACCAATTGGCAAATAGAGCAGGGTTTCGAATATTCCAAAACCATGGATGTTCACGACTATTGGTCAGAATGCGTAGCCGATTGGCAGGTTCTGGAGAACATGACACGGCGGCGAGTGTGACCACAGCTTCAAGAAATTCAATACCAGGGTAGGGGGAATTCCCCCATTTCGAGGCATGATTTGAAAGGATTGCCAGACATATCCCAATCAGGAATGGTTCCTTTTTTTGTCGCCACCACCCGCTACGGTGCTCCGACAGCGTGCGTAAAAGCCATAATGATTCCTCTGTGGGCAGTTTGTTTCTTCGTGTCACGTTTGTGAGGTTGAACTCCATTTGTCTCCGATGTTCCATTTCATCGGGGGTCCAAAACTCGGAGTTGTGGTGGTCAAAAACCGCAGCTACGACTTGAGCCCAAGGGACATTGGGAGTTCCCATGCGCTGAAGGAGAGCTCTTACTGTGGTCATATACTTTGTATGCCATTTACGAGGTCCACGCAACGAAACTGCTACCAATGCGACCAGCATGGCTGGATCAAGGTGTGACAAGTACTCTTCATCGTTCTGTTTCTCAAGAATCCAGTCGGGCAGGCCGAATAATGGTGGGGTGTTCAGTGTCGCGCTACCTGCAACCTGCCACACAGACCAGTGCAGTGCTTCGCTGTGTTGGGAAGCTGGGACACTATCATGAACTCTCCACAAAGCCGATGCTACCGTAGAAAGCTGTACTTCGTCAACTGGTGCGTTTGCAATCGGAGTTTCAAAGTTTTTCTCTAGATAGAGGTGTGATGCATGAAGGATAAACAAGATAGCCCGACGGACACGACCCAGCGCGGTTCCTGGCGTAATCTCCATATCTGGAAATACGATGAAATAAATCACTAGACTGAAAAAATCATGCGCACGTCGGTACACTGCGGCTAAGGTGCGCGAAAGAGGAGAGTGGAAAGGCGAGGAGGTAACAAACACAGATATGGACGTCGTCATGGCGAAATAGACGATCCCAATACCAAGAATCGCTGTGGTCACACCAAACGATGGCATACTGACGTGAAAAAGAAACAAGACGAGACCGATAGCAAATAGGAGAATGGATAGCTGGATGAGCAATGGGAGTATCCCAACCATCTCTCGGAGCTTCCACCGCTCCATCCCGAGGTACCGGAATTCACGCGTCTTCGCTCGTTGCTCTGGGACAGACATCGCGCGTAACCCGCGGTCGAATTCGCGTACCCAGCTTTTGATCAGCATGGCAATGAAAGCAGCCAGGAGCATCACTCCGAGACTGGCATAGAAGAGAGCATTGACGATAACAATGTGTTCTGGAGGGGAGAAGTCGGCTGGGACATATGGCCCCAGGCTCGAATTACGCATCATTTGCGTTTGGTAAATGAGGACATCCTGTATGATATCCATGGGGTCCGGTTCGAGGCGCCCGAGGAGTTCGATCAGGAAAGCGCTCATGAAACCTGCAAACAATGCGGCCTAACAGCCCATCAACTCAGGCTGACGCCAAAGTGGAGTAAGGCATACGAAGATGAGTATGGTATCCATTTGTTCAAGCCATTCTTTCTCGCGCTCGCGGTCGACGATCTCCATTCCTGTTCTCCTATTAGATAATGTGCCGTGATGTGGCTACATAACTCGTAACGCGCCTTCATTGTAGTATTCCCAGGCAGACTTGAGGGTCTTTGGTTCTTCTGGATAACACGGATGTATAAGAAATATTGTTGTATGGTGACCAGGGAACACTCTTGCCTGGTGGACTCGCAGCAAGTGGGAACTCTTGTTCTATATGGGAACCTTAGTGCGTGTAACTGACTAGGATACGACTGGTGGGCTACCTGGTCTCATTTTCTTCGCGAGAAGCGACATCGTGAGCAAGCGATGTGGTGGTCGTGGATTGCGTAAGCACAGTTCCAACACACGTGGTCGTGGTTGTATTCACCCTTTCACCCTTGACTCAAACTGTGCAAACTCCATCCTCCTATAACTGTCGAAACGTGTGTACACTGAGAGAGCCGAGCTTAGGTGAGGCACACATAGGACCCTTTCCAACTAATCGTTCTACCCTTACTTCATCGAATCCTTACCACCATCTCTCGACCTCTTCGTTACGCTCTATGATGACATTAGCCATGGCGGTGATGTTCTTTGTGATACGCTCACAAAATATGAGATGTAGCAAAAATTAAGAGCACCAAACGGGGCAAGGCCGACACCACTTCTGACCGTTGGATTGCTCTGTTTGGACAGCAATCGTCAGAGAAGAAGACGAGGAAAAAGGAGGGAGCCGAAGATTTCTATCGAACGTCACCTGCTTCGGCTGTGGCAAGAAGGCTCACGTTATCACGCCTTGCCTAGACAAGGACGAGAATGAGGACAAACCTCAGGAGAAGCGAGATAATAATCCCAAGTTCGGGAAAGGACCGGAGAGGAGCGAGAAGAGCACCAGCAAGAGGCGTCGTCGGAGTACCTCTGTACAGTAATGTCGTGTGGCGCATTACTAGTGAATGGAGGACTCGTCGATACTTTCTACATGAATTCGGGAGCCTCCGATCACCTCGTGTCGTCACAGGGCGAGCTCTGCGCCTACAGAAGGGAAGATATAGGCGGCCGACAGTGGAAAGATCCATGTCTACGGTACCAGCATAGTACCCGTGGCAGTATTTTCAATCGTCTAAAGCAGGAGTAAGATCTACAGGACGTCCATTGCGCACCCGAGCTCCATGCGCGACTTCTGTGGTTTGGGAAGCCGTAACGCCAGGGGCGGGATATCCGTCTATGTGAGGGCGGAATGGGGTCCTATTTGCCAACATCGAGAGGGTGAACAATGTCTACCCGATAGCGGTCGAAGTGGTCCTACCAAACGCTGGGTTAACTATATGGACAGATGCCGGTACAGGTGCAGATCCGACTCACGGGGAGTTCGTGAAGCGTCTTGAACAGGTAAAATTGTCTGCTACAGCGAAGGCGGGCGACGGAATGGAAGCGATACTACTGGCCTGGCATTGTCGCTTGTGTGACCTATCATTCAAAGACGGTGGTTGCAACAGCAGAGAGCGGTGCTGCACGTGCTGCAGCAAAGTCCGTTCACCCCACACAAGCAGGGACGCGAGCGAGCGGACGAATACCTGGAGTGTGTTCACGTCGAGGTGGCGGGCTCGGTGCCGGTAAAATCAGCTAGTTGAAAAGAGACCAGAATCGTGGAGCGTGGCACGCTACATTGGTAAGCACCCTGCGCTCAGCTCCATTGGACGCTGGATGATAGGGAACGGTGGTGCTAAGCCTAATACCCTTCTCGTCGAAGATATTACGCACCTCTCCCATGTCGCCTGTCATGACTTCGCGCAGAGTGTTTTTCGATTCGTTCTCCGCCGCCACAATAAACGTCTTGGAAGCAACCACTGCTCCTGACTTAAGACGGATCGGTTTGGTGTACACAGCGCGGGTGTAGTCATCCAATAACCACACGCTCATTTGGCCGAAGCATTTAGCACAACAACGTATGTTCACAAGAGGACACCCACGAGAGCGCTGGGAGGTTGTACACCATACGAGAAGCTCTTCGGCATCAAGCCAGATGTAGTTCACCTGTGCTATTGTCGAGCTTGATGGCCACGCAACAGTGTGGAGGCGGCTCTTGAGTTTGGGGCTCGAAAAGGCCTGTTGTTGTTGGGTCGAGGACTGCTGCTGCCGCCCACCTCCGCGAGTTGACCCCGTCGTTGCACCCCCGCCGCTGCCTGTACACTCTGACTCTTGCAGACCTCCGGCGGGTGCAGGTAACAATCTGCAGCTGAGAGGCGCGCGACATGCGGAAGGGATCGTGAAGAACGAATAGGTCGTATCAAAGATCGTACTCTAACAGTAATGTTGTAATTTAAACGTGCGAGAAGGCGGCATTGTAGAGTGGCTCTCGAGATACGGTTGCGGTGAGATTCTCCTCTCTCACGCGTTTTCCAATCCAAGCCGCTTTCTGAAATTCCAGCGAAGGGAACTTACCCGCCGGGTGCGGGGAATACATACTGGCACACTGTGATGAGAGAGTGTGTCGACTCTAACGGCTAACCTGGCCGTGGAGTGTAACCGAAGTGCTCGAATGCGCCTACAATAGTGGCGGCGACCAATCGGGCCTGCCTCAACCGGCTCAGTACGTACGTACCTAAGGTAGGGGGCAGCCAAACCCGACACCCGTCCCGATTTGGAACAAAGCAAAAACAGCCGACCTTATTCTGGGTCGGCCCTTGCCCACAAGCACAAACCATTACGTAGAACTGTGGAATAGATCTAATAAAACCTTTCTACGGTCTTAAAAACCTGCGTGCCCTCTTCCCTGAGGTGAATTTGCCGAATTATTGAAATTTCACAGAACATCAAAAAAAGCTATTCCTGCACGATTGCAATCAAGTCAACTTTTTCAGGTCTCGAATTGTCCCTTTGTTGCTTTGTTTGTTGCTTTGTTGCTTTGTTGCTTTGTTGCTTTGTTCTACTCAAATTAAACGGAACCTAAAACTCCGACTTGCTCGTTCTAAATGCAAGGAAAAATTATTTGAAATATAAAAAATGGGTCGAAAATCAAAAGGATCAATGCATTGGACAAGGTCCCACTGCTGCTCATCCGCAGGTCAGTTCACCCTCTGGAACCATCTCAACGGCTCACCACACCCCCTCTTTAGATATTCCAATCGCTCTGCAAGGTTCATGGATGCTTATCGAAAGGGACTTACAGGTGCACAGGCCGTTTGGGCAAACCGAAAGTACCATGGTCATCGAACGCTTCCTCCTGAGGCAATCAACTCAATTGATAGTGACCAGTTATTCTTTACAATATATTATGATTTTCTAGGGTCTCAACTCGCGATTCTGAGACATTGAAATTTTTTTCGAGACAGGAATTGTCCCCCAGCCTCAGAGCCCTTGCTTTGTCTTTCCTAATCGGGAAGGGTGTCGGGTTTGGCTGCCCCCTACCTTACCAAGTTAGACGTTCTCGTCCATACCCGGGTGACGTAAACAGTAAATGAACGGAACACCGCCTAATCGCAACGCCAAGCCGCCCAAGCCGCCCAAGCCCTGACCCCCGACGTTCCTCAAATCAGAAATATCCACCGTCTCCGACCTTGGACCTCGAACTCTAAGCGCTTTGTACTTGCCGAGGCCATCCTTGCCCCAGGGGTTGGAAGTCCTGGCGAACATCCCTCTGCGCACACAAGACCAAGCAAACTGTTGGGCACCTCGAGGGGGCGGATGCTCAACGGGATCCTAAGGTTCGCTCTATTCCACATGAACGTAATGGCCATATCGGCCAGCGTCATTCATGATGCACAACAAATGAACACCTCTCCACGCACCTCCAGACGTTGGAGTGTCAGAAATCGGGACGTGCTGTGAGCTTCCGTTCGTCTCCAATGCCCAAATCGCCGGATGGATATATTCCCTCATCCATAGCCATAACGGTAGTGTCCCCATCTACATTGTTACGACTTTACCTTTACTATGGCTTCGATCTATCCTTCTCTAATGTTATGTGGGCCCTCGTCTGTGCGCTGGCAACCAAGCTTCGGTCATGTAGACCTGACAGGCCTACATACTTTTGGCAATTTCCTCTCCCGATTTCATGTGTAGCTCGCCTATCGTTTACTATATAGGTAGTCTCACCGTAGAACGTAATGACAAGCGTTTAAACTTCCGTTGTGGAATAAGCGCGCCGTCCACGAGTACCAATATCGCTTTGCCCTCACGGAACCACCATTCCGAATGTTCAACTAGTGAATGATTTGAATATGGCCGGGTTGTTGACTGTTGATTGTGAATCGGGATATAAATTCATGTCAGAATGAAGGCCACAAAGTATATGCATAGTACTAATTTACGAAAAGAGTCACGAGGATGTGCTTAGATATACCACATACAATGGAACTTGTGAAAACAGTGGAGCTTCTGGAACTCCTCATGCATACGAACCGCTTCCCCGATCCGCGTCGAGATCATACCACGGTATTCAGGAAGCTCAGTGTCATCAAACCACTGGAAAAACTCCCAAAGCTTAGGGATAATCGGAGTGAGTTGGTAGGGTGGAGCTGCATCGAGGAGCTTGCAAAGTGCTCGGAGCACAAATCCCTCAGTAACGGGTGGTCCACTCAAATCCCGCGATTTTGCTGTTCCCTGCCCTGAGCCTTCTATCTTGCTCCCAGACTGCTGTGATAAATGGAGTGACCATGCCATCGCCATCCAATCCAACCCACTGAACTCCAAATCTGTCCACTCTCGGTCTTGTTCCTCTTCGTGGAAATATTCCCATGTGAGAATCTGCTCGAGCTCACTCTCTTGTGTCATTAAGTCCATGTTCCCCCGTGGTTTTAGCAGCGGTCGGCGCGACAAGGTAAAGAAGCCCTCAACGAATGATCGTCGCCATTCGAATGAGAGCGTTTCGAACCCATCCACATATATATCTAGTATTTTCCACCCCATCCATAGTAAATGGTCCGGCAATATGAAGTTGAACGCTGCAGATACAGCTGCAGAGAGGCAACTGGACGGTGCCGGGAGACTAGGAGAGGATATCGTGGTCTCCATATAATACTTCAGCGCTACAGGGGAGATGGAGAGCTCTCGCGATTCGAGGAATGACTCCAGGAGGAGGCATTCTGTATACTGGGTGACCGTTCCTTGTGTGTATCGCAGAAGGGAGAGAGCCGCAACCATATTATGAACGCGATGGTCATAAAACAACCCTATCGGTAAATCTGATCCATCAGGAATGTCCAGTCGGGCAATCACTCTTGCGGCAAGCCTCAACCAAGGATTTTTCAATTCTAGATTCACATCCTTCAGTTCCTCTATCGTGACTGACGGTACGCGTTTGGAAAGCATGAACACGATGGCAAGAAAGTTTGGATCCGGGTTCTCACTGGGTCCAAGCTGAAGGTCATAGTTTTTGAGCAATTCTTCCTGAGAAACGCATTCTCTATGGAGCATCGAAGAACGAATTATTGGTGTTAATTCTTGTGTCTGAGGCGCCACGAGCATCCTGCTAATGGCGGAGAGTATATTATCTCTCATGGCCGGGGCAACGGCAGTGAGGGCAGAGGTATAGAGGGGTAAATCACCCTTCGCTGTGATAACAGCGAGATATTGAACTGCTAAGGGATATGAATCTTGATATATGACGGCATGGATGACGAGGAAGAGCAGGGAGATGAGCTGTTTGTGATAGTCGGAAGGGGTGTCCTCAAACCAATGGGCAAATAGAGCAGGATTTCGAATATTACAAAACCATGGATGTTCACGACTGCTGGTGAGAATGCGTAGCCGATTGGCAGGTTCTGGAGAACATGACATGGCGGCGAGTGTGACCACAGATTCAAGTAATGTAGTGTACGGGTAGGGACTACAATCCGAAAGGATCGATAGGCATATCCCAATCAAGAATGGTTCCCTTTCTGGTCGCCACCGTTCGCTACGGTGCTCTGACAGGGTGCTTAAAAGCCACAGTGATTCCACCGTGGACAGCTCTTCTCTCCTTATCACGTTTATGAGGATGGACTCCGTTTGTCTCAGGTGTTCAATTTTATTGCGTTGCCAAAAGCTGCAGTCGAGGTTGTCAAAAACCGCACCTACAACTCGAGCCCAAGGAGCACTGGAAGTTTCCAGGCGATGAAGGAGAGCTCGCACTTTGGTCGTATACTTCAACTGCCATTTGGAAGGTCCACGCAATGAAATCGCCACCAATGCGACCAGCATGTCTGCAGGATGGTGTGAGAAGTACTCTTCATCGACCCCTCTCTCCATAATCCAGCCGGGCAGGTAGAATAATGGTGGAGTGTTAAGTGCCGCGCTACCTGCAACCTGCCACACAGACCAGTGCAGTGCTTCGCTGTGCTGAGAATTTGGGGCACTGTCATGAATTCTCTGCAAGGCCGATGCTACTGTGGAAAGCTGAACTTCGTCAAATCTTGATCTTTCAATCGGGACTTCAAAGTTTTTCTCCAGATAGGGGTACGATTTATCAAGGATGATCCGGACAGACCGGCGGAGACGGCCCAGCGCTGTTGCTCGCGTATTACCCATGTCTGGAGATACGATACGACAAATTAATCCACTCAAATAAACATGCGCACGTCGGTACACCGTGGCCAAGGCGCGCGAAAGAGGAGAGTGGAAGGGTGAGGAGGTAACAAACACAGATATGGACGTCGTCGTGCCATAATAGACGATTCCAATGCCAAGAATAGCTGTGGTCACACCAAACGACGGTGTACTGATGTGAAAAAGAAACAAGACGAGACCGATGGAAAATAGAAGAATGGATATCTGGATGAGCAATGGGAGTACCCCGACCATCTCTCGGAGCTTCCAGCGCTCCATTCCGAGGTACCGGAATTCACGCGTCTTCGCCCGTTGCTCTGGGACAGACATCGCGCGTAACCCGCGGTCGAATTCGCGTACCCAGCTTTTGATGAGCATGGCGATGAATGCGGCCAGGAGCATCACTCCGAGACTGGCGTAGAAGAGAGCATTGACGATGACAATGTGTTCTGGAGGGGAGAAGTCAGCCGGGACATATGGTCCAAGGCTCGAATTACGCATCATGTGCGTTTGGTAAATGAGGACGTCCTGTATGATATCCATAGGGTCTGGTTCGAGACGACCGAGGAGTTCGATCAGGAAAGCGCTCATGAAACCTGCGAACAATGCGGCCTGACAACCCATCAACTCAGGCTGACACCAAAGGGGAGTAAGGCATACGAAGATGAGTATGGTATCCATTTGTTCAAGCCACTCTTTCTCGCGCTCGCGGTCGATGATCTCCATTCCTAGGGTTTGCCTATTAGATAATGTGCCATGATGTGGCCACATAACGCCTAACGCACCTTCATTGTAGTATTCCCAGGCAGTCTTGAACGTCTTCGGTTCCTCTGGGTAACACAGATGTATGAGAAATATTGTTAGATGGTGAGCACTGCAGAGAACGAGCTTGCCTGGTGGATTCGCAGGAAGTGGGGACTCTTGCTCTATAAGAGGACTTTAGCACGTGTGACTGACCAGGATAAGACAGCTGGGCTACCTAATTTCATTTTCTTAGCGAGAAGCGACATGGTGTGAGCGAACGACGTGGGTGGTGGTAGATTGCAAAAGCCGTCGTTCCAAACATTATGGTCGTATTCGCCTTTTCACCCTCGACTCAAACTGTGCAAATCTCAAGCTCCTGCCACTGTGTGACAACCGAACCTGGGTGAGGCGTACATAGCCCAACGGAGCTGCGGTACTAGGTGTGAATCCCTTTGGCCAGGCGTAAATCCCGTTTTCTTGTTCGCGTACAGTCCGAGATAAACCGTTCTGTTGTGGGACGTCTCATGCTCAGTTCGCTACCCCTTCCTGAGTCTATGAGTCCGTCGCTTCTTGTTGTAGTTCTGTTTGTGGTGTCTGACTCATTTCGATAGTGCTCCATCAGGTATTACTGAGTTTATTACCACTTACTGAGTGTTGTTCTATTAGATTAGCTTCAACAGGTTACGAGCCCCGTCACTATCAATTTGTAAGACACTCCGCATACTACCCTACTCTCCTATCCACATCAACATGAGCCCCAACAAGGAAGTCCTTCCGTACTCAGTCAGCACCGGCCCTGCTTTCGCCGCGTTTGAAAAGCTGAAGAGAACAAGAATTATGCGACTAGGAGCAATATGCGAACCGAGTCACTTCGCCAATGTGGTGTGGTAGCGGGAACTGTCGCACCCCTGAGTCCTGTGGGTGCAGACCATCTAACCCCGGATGAGACCAAGGCGAAGGAGAAGAGGGAAAAGAGGAAGCCAAAAAGAGATCTATGGAACGGGACCTGCTTTGGCTGTGACAAAATGAGTCGGTTATCACGTATTACCAGTACAAGGACAAGAAGAAGGAAACCTGGGGAGGAGCGAGATAAAATCCCAAGTCTGTCGGGAAGGATCCATGCAAGATTCGAAGAGCGAGAAACTAGCACCAGCAAGAAGCCCCTGTCGGGTCTCTTTATACAAGAATGTTGGTGGTGCTTTACTCGTGAATGGAGGACTCGTCGGTGCTTTCTGCATTAATCCGGGAGCCTCCGATCCGATCACCCTATGTCATCGCAGGGCCCTACAGGATCCGCAGGGGAAATATCGGCGACCGGCAGTGGAGAGATCCATGTCTACGTTACCGGCGCCCTACACGTGGTAGCACTTGTCAATCGTTTGGAGCAGGAGGAAGCGCTACAGGTCGTCTACTACAAACGCGGGGCTCATGCGGGACTCCTGTCGCTTAGCAATTAGTGAATGATTGAAATATTGCAGGGTTTCTGACCATTAAATGTGATTAGGGATAGAAATTCATGTCAGAGTGAAGACCACAAAGTAAGTTCATTGTACCAAGATTACGAAAAAGTGCCGAGCGTGTGTCTAGATATACCATATACAATGGAACTTGTGAAAACGGTGAAGCTTCTGGAAGTCCTCATGCATACGAACCGCCTCCCTGATCCGTGTCGGGATCATACCACGGTGTTCAGGAAGTTCAGCATCATCAAACCACTGGAAAAACTCCCAAAGCTTAGGGATAATCGGAGTGAGTTGGTAGGGTGGAGCTGCATCGAGGAGCTTACAAAGTGCTCGGAGCACAAATTCTTCATTTACTGTCGGTCCACTCAAATTCTGCGATTTTGCTGTTTCCTGTCCTGAACTCTCTATCTTCCTCCTAGACTGCTGTGATAGATGGAGTGACCATGCCATCGCCATCCAATCCAACCCGCTAAACTCCGAATCTGTCCATTCTCGTTCTTGTTCCTCTTTGTGGAAATATTCCCATGTGAGGATCTGCTCAAGCTCACTCTCTCGTGTTATTGGCTCCATGTCCCCGCGTGGTTCTAGCAGCGGTCGGCGCGACAAGGTGAAGAAGCCCTCAGCGAATGATCGTCGCCATTCGACTGAGAGTGCTTCGAACCCATCCACAAATATACCTAGTATTGTCCACCCCGACCATAGTAGATGGTCCGGCAATATGAAGTTGAACGCAGCAGACGCAGCTGCAGAGAGGCAATAAGACGGTGCTGGGGGACTAGGATAGGATATAGTGGTCTTCATATAATACTTCAGCGCTACGGAGGAGATGGAGAGCTCTCGCGATTCGAGAAATGACTCCAGGAGAAGGTATTCTGTATACTGGATGACCCTTCCTTGTGTGTATCGCAGAAGGGAGAGAGCTGCAACCATGTTATGAACGCGATAGTCATAAAACGGCCCTATTGGCAGACCTGGTCCATCAGGAATGTCCAGTCGGGCTATCACTCTTGCGGCCAGCCTCAACCAAGGATTTTTCAATTCTAGATTCACATTCCTCAGTTCCTCTATTGTGACTGAAGGTACGTGTTTGGAAAGCATGAACACGATGGCAAGAAAGTTTGGATCCGGGTTCTCATTGGTCCCAAGGCGAAGGTCATAGTTTTGGAGCAATTCTTCCTGAGAAATGAATTCTTTATGGGGCATGAAAGATTGAATTAGTGATGTTGATACTTGTGTCTGAGGCGCCACGAGCATTCTGCTAATGACGGAGAGTCTATCATCTCTCATGGCCGGGGCAATGGCAGTGAGGGCAGCGGTATAGAGGGGTAAATCACCCTTTGCTGTGATAACAGCGAGATACTGAACTACTAAGGGAGATGGAGCACGACCTATGAGGGCATGGATGACTAGTAAGAGCAAGGAGATGAGCTGCTTGTGATAGTCGGAAGGAGTGTCGTCAAACCAATTGGCAAATAGAGCAGGCTTTCCAATATTCCAAAACCACGGGTGCTCACGACTGCTGGTGAGAATGCGTAGCCGATCGGCAGGTTCTGGAGAACATGACATGGCGGTGAGTGTGACCACAGCTTCAAGTAATGCAGTGTCAGGTTTGCGACTATAATCCAAAAGAATTGCTAGGCATATCCCAATCAAAAATGGTTCCCTGTTTGGTCGCCACCGCTGGCTACGGTGCTCTGACAGCGTCCTTAAAAGCCACAATGATTCTTCCCTGGACAGTGCTTTTCTTCTTGTCATGTTTGTGAGGTTGGACTCCGTTTGTCTCAGATGTTCAATTTCATTGGGGTACCAAAGGCTGCAGTTGAGGTTGTCAAAAACCGCACCTACAACTTGAGCCCAAGGAACATTGGAACTTGCCATGCGATGAAGGAGAGGTCTCACTGTGGCCGTGAACTTCAACTGCCATTTGGAAGGTCCACGCAACGAAACCGCCACCAATGCGACCAGCATGTCTGCAGGGTGGTGTGAGAAGTACTCTTCATCGACCCCTCTCTCCATAATCCAGCCAGGCAGGTGGAATAATGGTGGAGTGTTAAGTGCCGCGCTACCTGCAACCTGCCACACAGACCAGTGCAGAGCTTCGCTGTGCTGAGAATTTGGGGCACTGTCATGAATTCTCTGCAAGGCCGATGCTACCGTGGAAAGCTGTACTCTGTCCATTCCTGATTTTGCAATCGGGACTTCAAATTTTTTCTCTAGATAGGGGCGCGATTTATCAAGGATGATCCGGATAGACCGGCGGAGACGACCCAGCACTGTTGCTCGCGTATTACCCACGTCTGGAGATACGATACGATAAATCAATCCACTCAAATAAACATGCGCATGTTGGTACGCCGTGGCCAAGGTGCGCGAAAGAGGGGAGTGGAAAGGCGAGGAGGTAACAAACACAGATATGGACGTCGTCATGCCATAATAGAGGATCCCAATGCCAAGAGTCGCTGTGGTCACACCAAACGACGGTGTACTGACGTGAAAAAGAAACAAGACGAGACCGATGGAAAATAGAAGAATGGATATCTGGATGAGCAATGGGAGTATCCCGACCATCTGTGGGAGCTTCCAGCGCTCCATCCCGAGGTACCGGAATTCACGTGTCTTCGCTCGTTGCTCTGGGACAGACATCGCCCGTAATCCGCGGTCGAATTCGCGTACCCAGCTTTTGATGAGCATGGCGATGAATGCGGCCAGGAGCATCACTCCGAGACTGGCATAGAAGAGAGCATTGACGATAACAATGTGTTCTGGAGGGGAGAAGTCGGGCGTGACATATGGCCCCAGGCTCGAATTACGCATCATTTGCGTTTGGTAAATGAGGACGTCCTGTATGATATCCATGGGGTCTGGTTCGAGACGACCGAGGAGTTCGATCAGGAAAGCGCTCATGAAACCTGCAAACAATGCGGCCTGACAACCCATCAACTCAGGCTGACACCAAAGGGGAGTAAGGCATACGAAGATGAGTATGGTATCCATTTGTTCAAGCCACTCTTTCTCGCGCTCGCGGTCGATGATCTCCATTCCTAGGGTTTGCCTATTAGATAATGTGCCATGATGTGGCCACATAACGCCTAACGCACCTTCATTGTAGTATTCCCAGGCAGTCTTCAGGGTCTTCGGTTCTTCTGGATAATACGGATGTATGAGAAATATTGTTAGATGGTGACCAGGGAACGCGCGCGCTTGCCTGGTGGATTCGCAGGAAGTGGGAACTCTTGCTCTATAAGAGGACTTCAGTACGTATGACTGACTAGGATAAGACGTATGGGCTACCTTGTCTCATTTTCTTGGCGAGAAGCGACATCGTGAACGAGATGGTGCTGGTGGGACGTGGTCCTGGAACGCGTAGTTCCAAACACCGTGGTCGTATTGACTCCTTCACCCTTGACTCAAACTGTGCAAATCTCAAACTCCTATAGCTTTTGGAAACGTACGTACGCTGACAGCCGAGCCTAGGTGAGAGCTGGAGGCGCATGGCCCAGCCGAACTGCGGTACGTGATGGCCAGGCGTGGATCCCCTTCTTGTTCACGTACAGCCAGACATAACCCCTTCTGTTATGTGACATCTCAGACTCAGTTTCCTACCGCTTTCTGAGTCTGTGAGTACGTCTATCGCTTGCTGTTAGTTTGTAGCTCGGTTTGTAGTATCTGGCTCATTCCGATAGTGTTACATTGTAATATTACGGAGTCTTCTACCGCTTACTGACTGTTGTTCCATTAGTTTCAACAGGTCACGAGCCCCGTCAGCATCAAGTTCTGAGACATCTCGCATATTGCCACTACGCTTCTGTCCACATCACCGTGAGTTCCAACGAGGAAGTCCTTCTGTACTCAATCATCACCGGCTCTGCTTTCGCTGCGTGTGAAAGGCTGTAGGGAACCAATAACTATGCAACGTGGAAGAACCATATGCGAACCGTCTTACAGTCACTTCTCCAATGGGGTGTGGTAGCGGGGACTCTTCGATTATGAGGGAATGGTTCCTAAGCATTTATCACATTGGTAGCTACGATCTGTAGTTATAGATACATCGTGTGACATCGGAATCATAATACTGCGGATCGCATAAAAAGGATTGTCCGTGATAGAGCAGTGTGCGTAGCACACGGAGGTTATATCACTTTGCCTCCAATAATCAGGCATAACTATTCGAATAGGGCATGGCAGACGCATAGGGATTTTACCGAAAAATTCCCGATATCCAACAGGGACTGTCCTACCCCCGAGTCCTGTGGATGCGGACCATCTAATCCTGGATGAGACCAAGGCGAAGGATGCCCTGGAGGTCCGGGAAGTCCCCCTTCATGGAGATCTCCTTCTGTATAGCGGACTCCGTCAAACACGTTCTGGGCGACACCCAAAGTCCCAACGTTGCCTTGTAGTTGCTCGAGAAGCGGTTTGGTGCTAAACAAGAAGGGCCACAGTCAGGCTTGATCTCGAAACTTCAACTTGCATTGTTGGACGGTACTTGTACCATCCACATTTATGGTCGACCTCCGCATCCAGCCAGCTGATGCTGGCAGGGCCAAGTGTTCTACCTTCACTTCATCGAATCCCCACCACCGTCACTCGACTCCTTCGCTTCGCTCTATAATGACACTAGCCATGCCGGCGATGCTTCCTGTGACAAGTTCGCAATATATGGGATGTGGCAGAAACACCGAGCAGCAAAGACGGAAAAGGCTGACACCACTTCCGACCGTTCGATTGCTCTGTTTGGATAGCAGTCGTCAGCGAAGGAGAAAGAGAAGGAGAGGAGAAAAAGAGGAAGCCAAAGAGAGATCTTGTTGGGCTAGACACCAGTGAGAAGGGGGAAGAACCGTAAGATATATAGAGGTACCTAGACACCAGTGAGAAGGGGGAAGAACCGTGAGGAACTTCCGCACTTCTCACTGAGTGTCTTATATACAGGATGAGGTACCCCTATCTACGTCATCGACAAATAGGAGAAATGGACAAAGGAAGAAACAGGAGAACTGTAGCGCCAACAGATCTATCAAACGTTACCTACCTCTTTGGCAAGAAGGTCGCGATATCGCGCATTGCTGGACAAGGACAAGAAGGAAGACGAATTTGAGGAGAAGCGAGATGAAAGGCTCAAATCTGGGAAAGAACC
>Ga0307515_10001039_pt1 | contig 63467 bp, 9 predicted proteins | sample 17_EM_MG_FD_194513 | JGI IMG/M metagenome (GOLD analysis project Ga0307515, IMG submission 194513) | Populus trichocarpa ectomycorrhiza microbial communities from riparian zone in the Pacific Northwest, United States - 17_EM | ecosystem: Host-associated > Plants > Roots > Unclassified | place... | reverse complement strand
TATATTTAATCCCTGCTTCCTTATTATAACTATAAGAACCCTATTTAGAATTATTAGTATATAAACTAATAATATAATTATCTTAGAAGACGACTAATTCTTAGCTCTTAAAGAGGATAAGCTAGTAAAGGTAAATCTTATAGCAAAGCCAAAGGAAAAGCTTAATTTAATAATACTATTACTCTTTAATAAATGCATCCTCTTCCTAAATAAGGATTCCATTACTTTACGCCAGAAGGGTTAAGGTAAAAAGATTAACGTTATTAATATTAATTCTCTAAAGTAAGGATATATAGAGCAATATACTTGCGGAGCTTATATTACTTCTATCTATTAACCTAAGGCTTTATTTAATCTCTCTATTACGGCTTAATACTAGGAACTAACTAAGGATAATATCCTTGCCCTAAATAAGCATTTTTTTAGTAAATAAACCATCTTAATCGGGGACTACTCTATATGCCTATTAACCTTCCTACCGTTAAGCTCTTTATATTTATTAATAGATCGTTTATAAATAATAAATTTTTTAGCTCTTAGCTAGGATATAAGATTATTATTACAAACGAATCTACTAAAGAGAATAACTTCACAATCTACGGCAATTTTATTTATTAGAGCTTAACTAAAAGTAAGCGTATTACCTAAAGTATTTTAGCATTAGAGATATATAGAATAGTTAGCGGAGTTAATATAGCAATTATAATTAGAACTACCCTAAAGATAATTATAGATCGGCTTAAACTTCCCGTTATCCCTACAATTATATACACCAACCTATATTCCCTCTATAAGTGTTTAGTTAAGCTTAGTACCATAAAGGAGAAGCGCCTTATAATTAATATTATAGCACTTTAGCAGTCCTACGAGCGTTAAGAACTCTTTAAGATTTAATAAATTAATGGCTAAGATAACCTAGTAGATATAATAATAAAGGCGAACCCAAATAAGGCATTAGAGACGTTTATTAATATAAATACTCTATATATATAAGTTAAAGGTTAGGTTAAAAAGAAGTCCCTAGAAATTTCTTAGTTATATAAGGTCTTAAAATATCCAGGAACTTTAACTAGCGGTTAAAGTTATCTAATTAGTTAGATTCTCTTATTAAGACTTTTTTAGAGGGGGGAGTATAACATTCTATAGACCCTAACTCTAACTAGCTAATTAGGATTTTCCATCCCCGGGATAGAAAATCGCTATTAGCTCGCTTATAACTAGCGCCTTAGCGGCCCTAACGCGACGTTCACCTATAACCCCTTAGTAAGAGAGCACTACGTACTAAGAGGCAAATTCTAGGGCAGCGAGACTTATATTACAATAGTAATAGTAAGTAAGGAGGATTTATATTTATTACGCTAGTTAAGCAGTATTTATATATAGATGGCAACTATAAAAGAAGAGTTACTAGTGTCGGGAATGAGGCAAGCGGTCGTTACGTAACGCTGCGGTACTAGCGTAGTAAGGAGTCTTAAGCTCCTTACCCTTCCTCATTTTAATAAATAAGCTTTATTAACCAACATCACTATAACCTACTCAAGTAGTCGTTATTGGTAAGTCACCCTATGTAACCAACATAAATAACTATAGTAGTTCTTAAGTTATAAGTATTTTAGTAGGGTAATACTAGTACCGTATATAAGGTGGCCTATACTTCTATATAGTGGTTAATACTAAGATAATATATTATAAAATATTAAATAGTTGTATATTGTCTATATATATATACATTATATTAAGACATACTCTTATTATAGGGGATCGCTGCTTTAACTATACTAGCTACGCTATTTCTATTACATTATTATTAGCTTACTAATTAGGTTAGGTTTTAAACACCTTATAGAACTTATTAATTATTATTCTTTTAGTTATTTTATTATATAGGAAACCGTATTAGGAAATAGAGGCTTCCTTTACGGGCAAGGCGCCCTTACTTATTAACCCTAGCCAAGCTAAGACTACCCCTTAACCTCAACTATAAAAGGCTATTTCTCTTACTACTTTTCCTTTTATCCTCTATCTTTCCTTTCTCCTAACGCTGCGCTTCTTCCTCTTCTTGCTACTAGTCCCTAGTATAGTCGCATTAAGGTATTTTTACCGTCCCCTTAGCGCTTATGCATATGTAAGTCTAGCCTACTTATTACTTTATTCCCCTATATCTTAAACTAATAATTAATATAGTTAACTACGGCCTTATAATAGGAAAAGATAAAGAATGCAGATGCTTTAGAGAATGTAGAGCTATACAGACTCCTAAACATCTACTACTAGACTGCGACCTATATAGAGGAGAGAGAAAGGAGATGCAAAGGCAACTAGGATCTTCTCCCTCTCTAAAGAAACTATTTTATATAAAGAAAGGAAGAGAGGCGCTCTTTTTATTTCTAAATAGGACAGAAATAGCTACTAGAAAGTGGCTAATAGCAGTAGGATCCTTAGAAGGAGGTAACTCCTACTAGAATTCTAGTAGATAAATATTAGAGAGTAAAAGGATAGAATAAACTACAAATAGGATATAGATAGGCGTTAGGGTTTCTTAATTTCTTATAGTCTTTTCTATTTTTTTCTAAACTACCTATTAGTTATTAGCAACCTAGTATTTTACTAAAGACTAGTAAACCCCTAGTTTAGAGGTTTATAAACTATTAGGACATAGCTACTAGTACATATTAAGCTGCCTAAAAGGATTTATGTATATAGAACTATAGCGCTATAACCTAAAGGCTGCATGTGTAGTATTGTGCGTAGTATAATACAACAGATATAAAAAAATAAAAAATAAAAATAAAACTACAGCCTTTCTAATAAGCGAGTTTCTATTCTATAATAATATATAAATCGTCTTAACCTTCTTTTCTAATTTCTGCCTCTAGAGCTAATGGCTTTAATTTTTATTAAGCTCTTTTAGCGCCACCTCTATCCGTTAAGCGCGTCTATATCCTTATAATTTTATTCTTTTTTTTATATATACCCTCTCTTCTTTTACCTTCTAAATAGCGCTAGTCCGCAACCATCCTATAGAAAGGGAGTTAGGGGAATTCCGCAGTTACTAGCTGCGTTAGCACTATTATCTTATTTAACTCTACCGTATATCTCCTTCTAAAGTAGGGAGGAATAGGCGTGCCGTATTGCTCCCCTTAAGGGCTTAAACAAGCTTACGTCGCACTTATTTTAGCTAACCTATGCGCTATTTTCTTACCTAGGATATACTATTAGTTAAACGACCCGCTTTAGGGTTTACTAATAGCTAAAGCTACCTATATTACAGCTAGTATGCCTACTAAGCTACCTAGCGGAAAAGCAGCTAGATGTTACTAATTTAAGCAACTACCCCGTATGGGGCTATGTTAGGTATTAAATAGATATTATATAGAGTATTACCTAGGCGGCTATATATGTCTACCTAGTAGTATAGTTGCATTACTATAGATGTTTTAAAGATACCGTTTAATCTACTAGTTTAGGGCTAAGGGGCTATTAGCTCTACCTAACCGCTTAGTAGTAAAGTAGTAAAGGATTAATAGTCTAGGCTTTTAAGCTATAGGGCTATAGTAGGAACCACCTAGATTAAAATTGGAAGGTTATAGCTTTTAGGTATATAATAGGCTAGTAGCACTACGGTATAATTATAAAGGAATCTCTAATACTAGCTAGCTATATTAGGAGGGCGAGTATTATATAGCACCTATACAGCACCCTATATAGTCCTTTACCTAGCGTATTTATATATCTATATATAATTACCATGCGAGTAATAGGTATATCCATTACTAAGCTGTTAGTATTAAAGAGCCCCGCCCGCCATTAATAAGGATACTACCTCCTTCTATTATAGATAGCTTGTAACGTATACGCATAAGCGGGGCTTTACATCCTATTAATATAAGCGGCGTAGAAGATTAGCTAGATCGGCATTATTAGGAAGTAAATAAATATATTAGTACTACCCTTTATTAAGGAATAAGGGTGAAGAATTTAAGCCACTAACCTCCTAATAAGGGGCTAGATATAACGGCTGTGTTAGAGCTAAATATGCTAGCTTGGGTGGGTAGATATAGTTTAATCGCAATTTACTAAGGGTATTAATTAGGCGCTAGGAATTTAAGCCCTTATAAACCTTTATACCCTATAAATAGCAATTAACTCTAGTCTATACTAGAGGCGTATATATTAAATGCTTTAATTTAATAAAAAACCTAGGCGAGGGTTAAGGGGTAAGGGGCAATATGTAAGAGCTAGTGGCGAAGGGAGGACTAACGTGCACTTAAAAAGACCTTTAATTTCCCCTTAAGCTTTTAAAAGTTATAAATTAAAGTAACTCTAATAATAATAACGTTAGCACTGTTACGGGACACCCCCGTAATACCTTATATACGTCCACCTATTTCCACTAACTTAGCAACTAGAGTCTGACCACGAGATAGCAATCTAATAGCAATCTGCGATAATCTAACAGCAACCTACCGCATTCTGCTATATTTTACTAAGTTCCACTAAGTTCTAGTTCTACTAAGTTTTACTAAATCCTGCTAAGTTCTAACAGGACTACTACCTAAATCCTATTCTGCTCTATATACGTATTAACTAAGCAACTAAGTCTATAATATATACCCTTTTTTCCCGTTTTCCTACCTTCTTTTTTTTATATAACGTCTTAACTTTATTATATAGTTTATATACGTAGCTTAATAATATCTACTTGTTATATATTATCGTCGCTTATACTCGCTCCATAACACTATATTACGTTAAACCTATACCACCTCGCCCTGCCTAATATGCAGGACAACCTAAAAGCCCCTATATTTATAACTAACTTACGTAATATATTTACTAAATAAATAAAGGGCCTATAATAGGCCTTTATAGATACCCTTGCTTAATAAGAGGCATAATACTAAGAGATAATTAGATCCCTAAGAAAAGAAATTAAAGAGATCCGCCGTAACCTACTATCTGCTATATTATCGCCCCTACCCGTTCCTACTAGTATTAACCTATAAGTACTAAATAGAGGAGACGTGTCTAAAACTAGCTCCTTAACCCTAAATTCGCTAATTAGTGCCTCCGTAAAGAAGCTAACTAAATATCTCCTTAATCCTCCCGCCTATTTAGGTAAAAGAAGTAAACTACGCTCCTTTCTTAACTAACTTAAGAACAAGCTAAACGGTAATATTAATCGCTACCCTACCCCTAATAGTTAACTACGTTATACCATAAGCTATCTAACAGGAGACGCTGCGGAAACTATATACCCGTTTTAGCTAAGCATTATAAATAAACTAGTTACTATACTAGAAGCATTTTATAGCGACCTTAACCAAATTATAATAGTATAAAGGAAACTAAATAAGATAATATATGGCTCTAAGAGCTTCCTATTATACCTTACTAAGTTCTACTATTATACTAAAGAAACTAAATAGAACGAACCCGCCTTAATTAATTACCTAGTAGAATTCTTAAACTTTAAACTAAAGGCTTCCCTTATAGAAGTTAAGCTGCTAAATACCCTTACTACCTATGCTAATGTTATTAATGGCATGATAATAATATACTTCGCCTTACCCTAAAATATACACTTTATTACTCTGCCCCCTAACTATCTAAGACCTATAAGGACCTAGACGCTATAAATATTAACGCTAAAACCCTCTTTTACGCCCTAAAAGGATCTACTAAATATAAATAACGCATTAAATACGGCCTTTATTTTAAATGCGGAAATAATACTTATATCTTAAGTTACTACTCTATCCCCCTGCCTAAAATAAATATTTAAATAACTAGTATAGGCGGTGTACCGCTGTCCTAATTATATAAAAGGACAACTAGTATAAGCAACTAATTGCTTCTGTTAAGCCCTACCTACTAACCCTAATTATTATCTAATTCCGGTTTAGTATTTAGTAAGTACCACTTATAAGGACAAAGCTATAATTAATATACTATAAGAACTCCGCCCTAATTACTACTAAAAAGAAGGTTTTAGAGCTAAGTTACTCTCTAAGATAGCTCTGCCTTAAGATCTTATTAAATGCTTTAGATATTACAAACTCTAACTTTTAGGACTATAGTATAACCGTTAACTACTGTCTTTAGCAGAATAGTTAATAAGCTAGTACTTAAGTCCTAATTAATATAGGAGCTAGTAGCATAGGATTTATTAATAAGATCTTCGCGTAAGAAATTAGTAACTATAAAAACATTTAATAAATTAACTAAAGGTCTATTAGGATTAGTAAATTCACCTTTAAATATCTTCTTATAATAGTTTTACCCTAATCCCCCTTAACTGGCATATTAACGTATTTAGATTTAATAGCAAACGTATAGTCTTAGGCTGAATTACCTATATAGTATACCTAAGACTCTAATACCTAAACTATAAAGAACTAATTAGGCTTTTTGTTACTACCTTAGGTCACCTAGTAATCCTTAGACAACCCTAGATAAAGCTTTATAAGGTAACTATTAATTAGGATGGCCTTAAGCTTCTATTTACTGCCTCCCGCTATAAGCAAAAGTGCCTTATAACTTACTACTTAGACCTAAAACTAAAGTTTAAAAAATTTACTAAAATCTACCCTATACCTAAGAAGTCTACCTAATTTTACTAACCTAGGAATTTTACCAGATTTCACTAATATAAGACTTCCACTAATATCTATTAAGAATCTAAAAATTCTACTAAACCCTATAAACCGATCCTAACTACTACACCGCCCTAAGCTAAGTAGAAGCTTAAGCTTAATATACAAAAATACCAAAAGGACTAGTATTCTACTATAAAAAGGATTCTTAAAGAACCCAAACCTAAATCTAACACTAACTCTATACCTAATACTAAACCTAAAGCTAAATAAGAAGCTATATAAGGAACTATAAACAATCCAAATAAGCTTAACACCTTAGATATCCATATAATTAGAGCTACCCTACTAGCATAACTTACTAAGAAACCCGAGTATATAATCTTTACTGTTATAATAGCCAATATTAAGAAGGCCTTAGTATTAAAGAAGTACACTAACCCTGCTACGAAAGTACTAGTAGAGTATTATTATCACCTAGATGTATTTTTATAAAAGGAAACCGATAAGCTACTAGAATACCGACTATATAACTATAAGATTATACTTAAAGAAGGAAAGCAGCCCGGATTTAGACCCTTATACGGGATATCTTAAATTAAACTCTAAGTACTATAAAAGTATTTAGACGAGAACCTAAGTAAAGGATCTATTAAAGCAAGCTTATTGCCTATAGCCGTATTAGTAATCTTTGTTAAGAAACCTAGCAGTAGTTTACGCTTCTATATAGACTACCAAGCTCTTAATACCATTACCGTTAAGAACTAATATCCGATCCCATTAATATAAGAGACGCTAAACTAACTAAGTAAGGCTTACTACTATATAAAGCTTAATATTATCTCTGCATTTAACCGTCTCTATATAGTAAAAGGAGATAAATATCTTACTACATTTCGTACTCGGTATAGATTATTTAAATACTTAGTAATATTATTTGGCCTTATAAACGCTCTAAGCTCGTTTTAATATTATATAAATAACACCCTAGGTCCCTACCTAGATATCTTCTGTACTGCTTATATTAATAATATCCTAATATATAGTAATAACCTAACTAAATATTGGAAATACGTTAACCTTATCCTATAAGCCCTGTACAGAGCCAGTCTATAATTAGATATAAATAAATGCAAGTTTTATAAAACAGAAGTCCTATACCTTAAACTTCTTATTTCTATAAATAATATATAAATAGACCTAAAGAAGATTAAAGTAATTATAAACTGGTAAGAACCTAAGAATGTTAAGGACGTAAGAGCCTTTATAGGATTTACCAACTTCTCCACCCTAGTTTTACCCCTTTTAGCCCTAACCCAAAAGAATAAAGCTTTTATCTTTAATAAGGAATATTAGAAAGCCTTTACTTATCTAAAGGTTGTATTTACTACCGCGCCTATACTCTAACACTTTAACCTAAACTAAATAAGTGTTATAGAAATTAATTTATCCAACTATATTACTAGAGGTATTCTGTCTTAATATAACAAGGATAGAGTATTACACCCTATAGCATACTTCTTAAAACGACTAATCCTAGCCAAATATAACTATAAAATCTATAATAAAGAATTGCTAGCTATTATTAGATGTTTTAAATAATGGCAACTTAAACTAAAAGGCGCTAGATTTCTAATTAAGGTCCTTAGCAACTATAAAAATCTATAGTACTTTATAACTACAAAACAGCTAAGCTATTACTAGGCCCGCTAGTTAGAATACCTATCTTGCTTTTAATTCTTAATTATATATTACTTAAGCATCTAAGGTTAGAAGCCTAATGCTCTAACCCAACACTTGCAAAATACGCTAGTATTAAAAGAAGCGCGCTCTTACTAAAATTAGACCCTACTTTATCCTAAACTACTTAACCCTCCTACTAAAGACCTTATAGTGCACGTTCTTAAAATAACCTATTAATTAATTAAATAGATTATAATTAACAAATACCTAAATAACAAATTTATTTAAGAAACGCTTAAGCTAATATAAGACGGTATTAGACGCTCTAAAAAGATTTCTTTAAGTAAATATAGAGCTTATAAAAACCGCTTATACTACTAGAACTGCTTAGTTATACCTAACTATAATAAACTTAAGCTTAAGCTCTTTAAACATATATATAATTTACTAGTAGCCGGCTACCTAAGCTAAGGGAAGACCTTAAATCTACTTTAATGGGAGTACTACTAGCCGAATATATATAATATAATATAAAGGTACGTCTCTAGCTACTATATCTGCTAACAAGCTAAAGCTTTATATAAGACATATAACGGCCTTTTTAAGCCACTGCCTATTCCGGACCAAATATAGAAGAATATCTTAATTAACTTTGTCGTTAACCTCCCTATAAGTAAAGGCTATATAAATATTATAGTAGTTATAAACCAACTATCTAAGATAAAATACTTAATTGCTTACCCTAATATATTAATACCTACCGTCGCCTAATTATTTCTAGACTATATATAGAACCTTTACAGACTTCCTAAAAAGATTATCTCTAATAAAGGCAGCTAGTTTATCTTTATATTTTAGAAAAAACTAACTACCTAATTCTATATTAAAGCACTGCTATTTACTATTTACTATCTAGAAACGGATAGCTAAATAGAATATATAAATACTATAATAGAACAGTATATTTAAATATATACGTCGTTTTTATAGAATAACTGGATTAACTAGCTTATATTTACTAAGTTTACTATAAATAATTCCGTCTTAGAAACTATAAAGGTCTCTCTATTCTTAGCTAACTACAGTTAGCATCTATAAATAGGTTTTAAACCCTTTAGTAATGTTCCTTACCCTACTTATTACGCCTTATAAGTTATAAAAGTAAATAAATTTATAGAGAAGATAGAGGAATTATAATGGTTTTTTACTAATAAAATAATATGGGCTTAATCTGTCTATAAAGCTGTAGCGAATAAGAAACAAACCCTAGCACTAGCCTACTAAATTAGTAACTTTATTTAGCTAAATATAAGAAATCTAAATATAAAACGACCTACTAAGAAGCTTAATTAGAAGAACGCTGGCCCTTATAAGGTTAAGAAGGTTATCTCCTCTTATGCCTACTAATTAAAGCTCCCTAATACGGTTAAAATCCACCCCATATTTTATATATTAGTCCTCTACCCTATTACTCCCGTATTAGACGCCCACCTAGATAGATATAAGACCCTCCCCTATTAGTTAAAGTAGATAGTAAGAACAAGTACTTTATTAAAAGAATTAATGATATTAAGTATAATAAATGGAAACACTAATATATATATCTTATAAAATGGAAAGGCTTTACTAAGCCCTTATAGTAACCCGTTAACTTTATAGGACTTATATAAGCCGTAGAAGACTTTTATAAACTCTACCTAAAACTACTATAGCCCCACCTCGCAGAAGCTTAAGTTTAAAGGGGGGGGTACTATTACGGGACGCCCCCGTAATACCTTATATACGTTTACCTATTTCCACTAACTTAGTAACTAGAGACCGACTACGAGACGGCAATTTAATAGTAATCTATAATAATTTAACGGTAACCTACCGCATTTTATTATATTCTACTAAGTTCTACTAAGTTCTACTAAGTTCTACTAAGTTTTACTAAATCCTACTAAGTTCTAATAGGACCACTACCTAAATCCTATTCTGCTCTGTATACGTATTAATTAAGCAACTAAGTCTATAATATATACCCTTTTTTCCTGTTTTTTTACCTTCTTTCCTTATATAACGTCTTGACTTTATTATATAGTTTATATACGTAGCTTAATAATATCTACTCGTTATATGTTATCGTCACTTATACTTACTCCGTAATAAGCACTACCTTAGTCTTTATTTTATATCCCTCTTAAAATTTTACTTAATAATAATAATTTCTACACTAGTCCCCCTGGAAGATTAACAGCTTTATCTTAATACTATATAATTACAGCCCCTAAGAGGGGCGTAAGCAGTAAACCTAAAAGGAGAAATAGGGGAGTACTTCTTTTTTCCTAAAATGGTTAAGAAGTATTAGAAGGTTAGGTACTTAATAGTATATTATTCTACTTAAGACCTTAATTTAGAGATTCTGTCTAATAAAGCGCTTATAGACCCTATATATAATTATAAGAAAGCTTATAATAAGTATTATAAGAATAATAAGAATAATAAGAATAATAAGGATAATGAGGAAGATTTCTATAGAGATGGAAATAATAGTTAAGTCTCTAGGGGAAGTAGTTAAGGTAATTATCCTAATAATTATCTTACCACTCTCCCTCTTTCCCTAGCAGTTTTAAATATGTAGTTTTAATAATTAGTAATAAATTTAATAGTTATTAAAAATAATATAGCCGATCTGGACTTAAAAGCTAAAGCTAGTAATACTAATAATAAAGCTAACGAAGCTAGCGAAGCTAATAATTAACTAATACCTCGTAGATTAGGTATGCGCTTTCCCTTTTAATTTATAATAGTCTTATTTAATAATTAGTAGTAGTAATTCTTAATTAACGTCTAATACGGATCCTATCTAGGCCCACGCAGACTACTCCGTTATAGGGGGAAAACTTATAATTTACAGGAAGAAAACCCTGTAGATTGGGGGAGGAAAAACCCTATAAGCCACCTTAGTAGGATAAAAAACCCTAGTTTGCCATGTCTGTCCGTAGCGGCGGCCCTACGGGCCTACGGCTACGTCCTGTCCTCCTTAGATGTTCGAACTCCTTGGGAACCACTGCTTCCTTCTCTAGCTTATCCTAGCTAGGGTTCACTACGTCCTAGCTAGGCCTTGCCGTTCGATTGCTGTACACTTATGGTTATATTCCGTATTTTAACCACCCTCTATATGCTATCTCTTATTAACTATTGCTATATACGCTATGCCTTCCCCCCCCCTAAGGCCTATCGAAGGCGTAAGGGGGATTTATCTATAAACTACCACTATACTAAAAGGCGAGCGGGACGTGTGTGCCTAAGTATCTTTTGTGCCTAGGCCCTAGTTACTAGGCCCTCGCCAAGGGTTACCACTCCTTAAGAGGAGACAGGAAAACCGTATGGTATTGTCCAGGCTGCCAGGTAGTATTTAATAGTTAATAGCGAGTAACCGCATGCTCCGCGGGCGATCGCCCTAGGGGTTAGAAGGGGCCGTATATTTACTCATTACTCGTTCGTTCGCAATCGCTCGTTTATTAATATAAGAGGTTATCAATGCTCTCTACTGGGGGTTAGGGGATATTATCAAATGCCGCGTATCTATGTTGGATCGTACAGGTGCCTTAATAGGAGAATAGTGTTGCTGTTATTCGTAAGGGGCACTTAGTAGTGGTTTTCGAGATCTCACCATCCCATGTGAAAACTTTTCACCACCGCCCATAATACCCACCACCACCACTAGGTTGTATCGCACGCTGTGCAACGTCTCTGCGTTGGCTCTAAGTCTAAACTTCGAAGACTTAGGTTCGTAGCCGTCACCACGTATAGGTGCAGAGTCCGTTTTCGACGGCCTTATTTAATAATTAGTAGATAACTAGAATAATAGTAGTAATATAGATAATAAAGATGATAAGGAGCTGCCTTTATTAGAAGCGCTAAAAAAAAGGAGGTATACGCACCTACGCGTAATTATACTACACCCCTAACGCTAGACGGTAATTAAATGAATAATTTAGCTAAGGGGCGTTATATTAGAACTGCTTTGCAGTTTAGGTAAAAGCTTAGAATATTAGTAGCTGCTAGTTAAAAGTCTTTAGGAGCTAAGAAGTTAAAGAAGTGAAGGTTTAATTAGCCTAATTAGCTAGATAGCATTAATTATATCTCTAATACTTCTATTAGTAAGAGTAGCGAGAGTGTATAACCTAAGAAGTAACGAAGTTTACCTACTTCCTAGAGGACTATGCCTTTTAGCTCTCCTACCCTTAGCCTTAACAATAGTGACGGTATTAAGGAGCGAGTAGCCTCTACTACGCGGTCCACTAGCTTTTCCCCTTAGCACTATATATCTCCTTGCTATACTAAACTACTAGAAAATAAGGCTAATAAAAGTTATAATTATATTCTAGACAATCTTATTAACGGCTTAGCTAAAGAAAGTAATAATAAAGATAGTAAGAACGTTATAGATAAAGGTAAGGCCGAGAACTATAGCGATGGAAGTAATAATAGTAATAATACGGATAATGATGACTCTAGGGACGATAATAGTAGTAATAGTAATAAGGGTAACGAGACCTGCCGGTATATAGGGTAATAAGGATTACTAACCCCTATTACTAGTTAATTAAAGGTAAAGTGTACTATAAAGTATTATCTCTAGCGGTCTTACTATTTCCCTTTAATTTTATCTACGTATACGTCTAACTAAAGTACTACGCTTACTAGCAATTATTATAAGCGGGTTATATCCCCTATATATAATCGCCTCTATACTTAAACACTACTACTAAGCCCTACCTCTAGCTCTAACTCTAATAAAGCAATACTAGGAGCCGCCTTAAATGCTAATTTAGAAGAAATTTTACTCTAAGTAGCTTTTAGGCGCTAGAAAGACGGGTTATATACACTAGATATTCTTCCTTAATAATTCCCTTTACCTTTTAACCTGGTTAAGCAGCCCTAGGAGCTAAAGCCCTATAGGCTAAAGTCTAAAATAAAATTTACTAAAGAGGAAGACGTGCTACTTATTAAATTAAAGAAAGGATATAATCTTCTATAGGAATAGATTAAATACCGCTTTCTAAAAAGAAATCTTAGATTACTATAGGCGTATTACTATTTAAAATTAAAGGCCTAGCCTACCGTATAGAAGAAAGGGGGCCGGCCTGCTAGGTGGAAGATATAGCAGTAATTATAGTGCCCTTCTTTTTAGTTTAGAGATCTCTTTCTAGCTTTAGGTTCTACTTCTAGCTTATTCTATTTATAGCGCATTTCCTATAACGTTTTATAATTTCTAATTTAAGAAAGTTAAGTCCTTATAAACTATATAGAGCGCTAATAGGTAATAAGATTTAGGTATATATGCTAATAAAGTGTTATAAGTATTTATAAGTAATTTAACTAGATATCTGCTGGCTATACTATATATAATCGCCTAACCGTAATATCGCTTAAAGCTATAAGCTTAAGGGCCGTATAAAAAGGTCCGTACGAGCATTACTTTTTTAAGAGAGGTAAGTAAGAGCTACTTATTACTACTTATAACGTTATAGATAATAGAGAATATAAGGCCAAAACTATGTTTATAACTTAGCTAGCTAATTAAAATTATATAATACAGTTAAAACTAAATAGTAGTCCAAATAATATAAAGTCGGGTATTAATAATTAATTAACTTATATATATAACGTAAAGGCGCATAAACTGGCTATAGTTAATTTACCTTATAAATAAGAATAAGCCACAAAAATCTAATCCTTAGAAATATTTTAGTTTATAAAGGGGCTATATATATCTAGTAACTCTAATCCCCTAGACTTTAGTTAATATATAGTTAAAATGCGTATTATAGTAGACGCCTTACCTATTATTTAGCTAGTGGCCTAATTATATATATAATATTCTACGCTAAAAAGCTTTAATAGTGGGGTAAGGTAAATCCGGCCGTAGCTTAGTCTAAGAGGTAGCCGTTTAGCAATTCTTTTATATAAGCCTTCTTATTAGGCACCGACAACTAAGTAGCTATAAACCTATTAACTGCAGTAATACCTCTATTTTCCCTTATAAATTTCCTTTAACCCTACTTCGCTAATTATTTATAGCGTAGTTCCGCAAAGCTGCTCTCTGTTTAAGCCTATAATCTACCTCTTTTTATATTTCTTACGTTTTGCCTTTTATAGTTATCTAGTAATTCCATTCTTGCTATTAAGGTAAATATTAGCTTAGCTATTCCGCGCAGTATATGCCTAATTACTTATATCTTTTATAATAGTTATACTTTAATGCGCATATGCTTTATAGCCTTTTATTCTAAAATAAATTCCTAAATTAGCTGCTATTTCTTCTTAAACGGCTATTTATAATTAAGAACGCTTTATAAAAGACAATATTTACTTAATATTACACGTCTATAGAATACCTCTCTTTTATAGCTACTAGTCCTACTAACTTATATAGTTATATTTTTAGCTATATAGATTATATCCGCTAAGGCTAGGGATAAGGCGCTTAGTAGGGAAAAGGAGGAGATTAGAAATTATATATTTAAGATAATAGAGGATATAATTATAATATTTAAAGGTAGATTATATAATATTAAAGACGGCAAAGGGAAGCTAGTTAAATATTTAGGTATAAAAGATAGATAAACAATAAGAGAGGTTCTTATTAGGTATAAATATTATATAATAAGGGCAGGGGTTAAGTTAGAGAAGAGGTAGTAATAAGTAGTAACCTAAAGTAATATATACCATTTATTTGTGGATAAAAGTTAATCTCTAGCTTCTTTTATAATATTTTTCTAAAACTTTAAAGTATTTAGGTCCCCCAAACTAAATAATTTAAAGATATTTTATTTATTCTTATAGCCGATCCTAACTAATAAAAGAGCGTCCTTATTATCTATTTCTAGCATATATATAGATAGGCAATTTATAACCGTTAGTCCTCCGCTTTCTTTTTCCTTTCTTAATAAATTGCTTATCTCTATTTTAGTATAAAATGGCTTAAGGAGATTTTTAATTATATAGCGCCTTATAAATAAGAAAGATAAGTACTAACCCTTTCCTAACAATGTTAGATTTCCTATTTAATATTAACTATAGATATAATATCTTATTAAAGGTTATTTTACAGACCTAGGGTTTGCTATAATTCTAACTAGGGACGCTTTAATAATAGTTTATTTATGTTATAGGACACCCCTATAATACCTTGTATACGTTTACCTATTTCCACTAACTTAGTAATTAGAGACTAACCGCGAAATGGCAATCTAACGGCAACCTAATAGCAATCTATGGTATTCTGCTATATTCTACTAAGTTTTACCAAATTCTACTAAGTTCTGCTAGGACTACGACCTAAACCCTATTCTGCCCTATATATATATTAACTAAGCAACTAAGTTAACAATATATATCCTTCCTTCCCGTTTTCCTACCTTCTTTCCTTATATAACGTCTTAACCTTATTATATAGTTTATATATATAGCTTAATAATATCTACTTTGCTATATATTATTGTCGCTTATACTTACTCCGTGTAAGGGCGCGGAGAGACTTTAGGAAGATTTAAAGGAACGATATAAATTCTATCTAAATCTAAGGGTATATAGCTCTCGCTAAGAATAAGACGTTGCGTAAAGAAGAGAAAGGAATAATAAGAGAATTATATAATTAAATAGTCAGGGGCTTGGTGGTCGATACGTGCGTATATACGCACGCGGTCTTTAACGGACTTTAGTAATTCGATTAATCTAGTAGATTTTGGTTACAGCGTTAGAATTTATCTATTAAGTGTTTTACTAAGACATTCCTACTATAACTGGGCTAGTCCCGTTATAGTACCCCCCCTTTTGGCCAAAGGTTCAAATAATTTAATTTTAGTTAAGACTTATAACTTATCGCGCATTGTGTTTTCGCGTTGGGTGGCGGTATAGGGTTTTACTAATTCTATTATTAAATGGACCAATTAGGATTTTCTATCCCCAGGATAGAAAATCGCTATTAGCTTAGTTAAGACGGTAAGCAGAACTAATATCTTTGTAGTAAGTCTTAGCAAGGCGGATCTAACTAATTAGATAACTTTAACCGGTGGTTAAAGTTCCTTAACATCTTATATATTACGTAATCGTATTAAACGTTATAATATATTTTTAGGTCTTTTTTAATTTTAAGTCTTTTTTAATTTTAAGCTTCCTGTCACGGCACTGTCCTGACGCATACTATTCCATACTATCTCGTACTGTCTCGTACTATTCCTACTATTAGCTGGCCTACCACTAGCGCCTTGGCGGCTGCCCCTACTATTTATATATGATACCCCCTTTTACCTCCTTCTCCTCTTTATACCACAATGTAGTTATTTAGCCTACTTGCATTACAGCACTGTAACAGTTTATGGTATCTCTAATTGCGCCCTATTGCGACCTTTGTTTTCTTTCTCTTCCTAGTATATTATCTCCATTTTCCCAGTATAATCGCGACCTAACGCGACCAATAACACCGTACTATAGTCCTAGATAATCCCAGACAACCCTAGCACAGTCCTAGACAATCTTAGCATCACAGCTAGTCTTATAGATTTTAATTGCCTTACCCAGACCCCCCAAAATGGGCGACCATAATATGGATAACACCCCATTAACGAACCCACGCGAAGCGCTCGCCTGCCTCTTTAAGACCTCCCACACCTATATTACCTAGGCAATTAGGAGTAATCCAAAGTACCTTAAGGACCTTAATATAGCAGGAACCTTCCAGCACCCCTCTATATGTATAACCTTTTTAACTAGCGTTAAAAACGGCCTCTAAGCCGTCTATAATAAAGGCCGAACTATAAAGTCCCAACTTAAAGAAGCTTAGCACAGAATTAACTCCCTTAAGACGCTCGAACTACGTATATAACAAAATAAACAGTAAGCTTTTGCATACACTAAGACTATATAAAGTCTAAGCTCTTAGATTACTATACTTACCCAAACTATTGCCGAGAAGAATACAGCTATTAGCTCCCCTCTTCTAACCAAGCCCTATAGAAAAAAGCGTAAAGCAAAAGATCTAACCCTGTTTAATGGCAAGGGATCACCAATTAAAAAATAAGAAAAATTTAAGATATGGGAAATAAAGATTTAAGGCGTTTTCCAGAGAGATATAAAGTGCTTTAAGACCCTAATAGACGAAGTCCTCTATATATCAGACATGCTAACAGATAAGGCCTATGACTATATTAAGTATAGCCTTAATATACTACGCATATACCTAAACAACTTAAATAAATGGACCTTCTCTGACCGAGAATCTATGCTTATATACATAAGGAAGCACTATAAGACTATTAACATAACCCAAGCGGCTAAAAATAAGTTAGATACCTTAAGCTAGGGTAAGTATAACTACTGGTCCTAGAAAGCAGAGCTTAATAAGTTAATAATTAAAGTAAATAAGACTAAGGAATAAAAAGTGGACTTACTTAAGAAGAATATTTCCCTAAAGATAAAAGACCTAGCCCTTACCCTCAGCCGTAAGATTAGCGATGCTAACTATAAAGGCTAAAGTAAGCAGATAGACGTATTTGCTTATAACCTATAGAACCACGCCTACTATATAAAGCTAAATACCGCTAAGCCAAGTACCGCTAGCGGCTATTAACCTATATTACCTAATAATAATACCTTAGTACTAGCACTATAGAATAACCTAATGGACCTTAACGCCGTTAAATTTAGCAGCGGTAGTAGTAGCCTCTTTAACAACATCCAAAGACACCATATAGATAACAGACTCTATATAGTATATGGTTAACCTAGCCACTAAAAAAATACTTATAACCCTAGAATAAACCCAAATCCCCTTCTAATACCACCATGCCAACCCCCTCCTAGCCGCGGCGGATTCTTTAGTAGAGGGGATAGCAACTAAAGCAGTAACCACGGATAAGGACGTAAGTTCGGATACAGAAACCCACCCCCATAATAGCCTTCCCTAATACAGCCTCAGCCGATAGTCCCGTACGCGAACTACAGATAAGTACTCTATATTGCTACCAATTATAAGACCGGCTATATTATTAGTAAAGTACCCTCTAGCACATATACACCGTTAGAGACCGATATATTAGGACATACTAGCTAAGACCATAGCCACTAGCCAAGCCCTATAAGTTAGTTATTAAAAGGCCAACCCTTAGACTAAGTCGCCTTTAAGGGTTAGAACTATACAGGGAGGAGGATAAAAGGATTAGATCTATACTACTAGACTAGTTAAACTTTATTTTAAGTTAACTACCACTTAACCTTAGAATAGCAAATAACGATAGAAATGCCATCCTTATTCAGACCTACCTCTCCTTACTACGTAACCCACTCCTATAAGTTTTTATTAAAACAGTAAGCCTCATTAATATTAGTAGTATAGCACCAGCATTTACGGACGAAGACTCGCTTATAAAAAAGCACAATATTATAATAAAAAGACTCCTAGTCCTAAAACCACTCCGCCTTACTAATAGACTCCCATCTAGCTTTATTACCCACTACTTTATAGTAAAAATAATAATCGGCCACTATACAGAATCTATGCTCTTCTACGTCACGAAATTATTACCCTCTATACTAGTAATTCTTAGAATACCCTAGTTTAAAAAATACAACCTAAGGGCAGACTTCCCCGCTCTAGAGCTTAAGTTTAACTCCAATTACTATGCCTATAACTATCTCCTATAGCATATTCCTAATTGTAACTAAGTAGCACTATACGGACACATCGCAAGGCCAACGCTTAGATACCGTCAGCTAATAGTAGAAGAGGTGCCTAATACTAGTAACCTAATATACGTAATAAATAAAGCAGAGATCCTAAAAGACTAGACCACCGCCATATCCCCAAAAAAACAAACACCACTAGAACCATAAGTCCCCCATATATACCCGCTTAACCTAAGTTAGCTAATAAGACACCCAACTTTAAGTCATTTGCTATACATACATGCGACCGCATATATAACAGCTAAGGACGTTATAGCTAAGACCAAAACTAGAGCAATTAAGACCTCCCCCCCGTAACGCCCAACCTTACACCTATCTCCTGCGCGTACCGTATAGGGCCGCCGCCTCATTTCCGCCCCCCCGGGTTAACTAAGCCGTGCTAGCCCAGCCGTAGCACCAGAGAACTAAACACGCCCCAACCTGGACAATATTAGATGCACTTATGCCATTAATTTCACCCAGTTCTGTAAATAAAAAGACGTAAAGGTGATAAGGATCTATATAGCGGAGCTAGTAGAACTAGTTAAATAAGAAGAGCACCGACAGCTGCTTAAAGAGCTGCCTATAGGCCTAATAGAAGTACTAAACCTATTAGAAAGATGTTTCCGCCGGCTAGTAGAAGGCGACTATATAATGGAGGAAGCCTATAAAACGCTACCCCCTTATTTTTATAACTTCCTTAAGACAAACCTAAAAACTAAGCCTGAGTTTTTACGCTGAAAGATAGTTAATACTAATATTAAGAAATTCCTAAAAGGTAAACCAGGATTAACCCGTAAAGATATTTTATAATATTTACTAAGAGAGTTTCGCGAATATATTAAACACTTTCTCCCTAAGAATGTAGATAAGCTGCCCCCTTACCGACTATAGGACCATAAAATTAAGATTATATCCAGAAAGCAGGCCCCATATTATAAGAACAGACCACTTTTACCCGCTAAACTTAGTTATATAAAGAAATGGATTAATAAGATGCTAGATAAGGGTTTTATCCGCGAATTAACCTCACCAGCCGCCGTACTACTCCTCCTTGCTGCGAAACCTAGTAGTGGCATATAAATCTACTATAACTACTAAGGCCTAAATATAGTTACTATTAAGAATTGGTACCTACTGCCATTAATCCGCGAGACACTTAACGCACTCTATAGTGCTAAGTACTTTACTAAGCTTAACATAATTACTGCGTTTAACTAGATCCGGATTGCGGAAGGTTATAAATAGCTTATAGCATTCATCACCCGGTTCGGACTCTATAAGATATTAGTTATACCGTTTGGTCTCTGTAATGCGCCCGCTATATTCTAGAACTATATTAACTATATCTTACATAACGCCCTTAATAACTACTACACTGCCTACCTTAATAATATCCTTGTCTTCTCTAAAACACGCACTAAGTATACTAAACATGTAAATAAAGTTATCTAAAGACTCGGCAACGCCGGACTGTAGATTAATATTAATAAGTTTAAGTTTTATGCGACTAAAACAAAATATCTCGGCTTAATTATCTCGACTAATAGCATAACTATAGACCCTAAGAAGGTGCAGGCCTTACAGAAATAGAAGAACCTAACGTTAATTAAAGAACTATAGCAATTTCTCGGCTTCGCGAACTTTTACCGATGATTTATCTAAAGCTACTCCGCAGTTATTAAACCCATAACTAGGCTACTAAAGAAGAGTACCAACTGGTTATGGGGCCCTAATTAAGCACAAGCCTTTTAGACACTAAAGACAGCGTTTACTACAGCACCGGTCCTAGCATACTACGACTATATAAAGAAAACCATAGTAGAGACAGACGCCTTAAACTGGGCTTTAGAAGGAGTGCTTTACTAAGCTAGCGAAGATAGTAAACTTAAGCTAGTCGCATTCTTCTCTGCTAAGCACTCCGCCCTAGAATATAACTATAAGATATACAATAAGGAGCTCCTAGCAATTATAAAAGCACTAGAAGAATGGCGCCCTAAACTACAAGGAACTAAGTAACCGTTTAAGATTATTACGGACTATAAGAACCTCTAGACCTTTATAATAACAAAATAACTAAACTAGCGCTAAGTCCAATAGGCTAAGTTCCTCTCTTAGTTTAACTTTATTATTACCTATAGGCCTAGCACTAAAGCCACAATCCTAGACGCTCTTAGCCGTCTCCTAGGCATAGCACCTGCTAATACTAGTAACAAACGTCTACGACACCGAGACCGCGTTGTCTTACTACCAAAAAAAGTCAACCCCGCTATCTTAAAAGAGCTGCTAAGCAAATCCTAAGACTAGAGCGTTAAAGACTTTATCGCAGTAATAGACCTAGAGCCTAAGAAAAAACCCCTTAAGGAGCTTATTAAGAATGCCTATAAGGAAAATAAACTCGCTAGGGATATATTGGCTGCGCTACGCGAACAAGAAGGCTGTAAAGCACGCCACTAGCCTAAGCAGATTAGGAAGTTACTCCGCTGTAACAAATCCAAATATTTAATTGTTGACGGCCTAATCTATTATAGGAATCGAGTATTTATCCCTAATTTACCTAAACTCCGACTAGAAGTCGTATACCGCACGTATAGTTTGGGTCCTGCGGGCCACCTAGGCCGCGTTAAGACGCTAGACCTCCTTAATCGAACCTATTAGTGGCCAGGTATTTCACAGTTTACAGCTACCTTTATAAAAGACTGCGCTCTCTACTTCCGTATAAAGACCCCACGCTTAGCACCACCCGGTTTCCTAAAACTACTAAAACTACTAGTCCGCCTATAAACCGATATCTCTATTAACCACGTCGTCGACCTGCCTAAGTGCCTTTATAATGGCAAAACATATAAATATATCTTTGTCGTTGTTAACCGCCTAATAAAGATAAGACACTTTATTCCTGTTACTAGCCTAGACACTAAAGAGCTTATTAAAGCATTTATCTACACTATCTATAAGTTACACGGCGCTTTAAATACCATCGTTTCTAATAGAGGCTCTTTATTTGTTTTTAACTTCTGGCGTCGCCTAAACTAGCGCCTAAAGGTAACCCTAAGCCCTAGCTCCGCATAGCACCCTAAAATAGATAGTTAAACCGAGATTGTTAACGCAGCAATAAATAAGTACCTACGCGCCTTCGTAAGCTTTACCTAAAACGACTAGGTAGATTAGCTCCCCCTTACCGAGTTTGCCATAAATAACTAGGTTAATAAGACCACGGGAATCTCACCGTTCTTTGCTAATTATGGCTATAACCCACGTCTAGGCGTTAAACCAGCAGGCCCCTAGCCATCAGCCCTATCTATATATATAAAGAAAGAATACCTATAAGCTAATACTATTGCCAACCGCTTTAAGCGCATCTTAACCCAGCTTAAAGCCCTAGCTTATATCTCCTAGCGACAATATAAAGATAATGCTAATATAAAACGAGATAAAAGTATAATATTTAAAAAGGATAATATGGTTATAGTTAGCCTTAAAAACATAAAGACTAACCGGCCTAAGAGGAAGTAGGATAATAACTAGGACGGACTATGGCCCGTTCTAGCTACCTATAGAGAAGCAGTTATAGTCAACCTCCTGGATTATATCTATATTAATAAGTCTTTCTATACTTTAAAAGTCCGCCTCTGGTTCCCTAAAGAGATCTCTAGTTAAGCATGTATTAATAAAGAGGAACGTCGTAATATTACAGGTAGGATAGCCAAAAGGAATAATAACGGCAATATTATGGACAAGTGGGAATTTAAAAAGATCCTTAATGTATATAATAAATAAATAGACGAGCACGGCTTAATATACTGTATTAAATGGAAATATTATAACGAGAAAACCTAGGAACCTAAGAAATCCCTAAAAGGGTGCGAGCGCGCATTACTAAAGTTCTATAAACAATACCCTAAGAAGCCAAGACCCCCAGACTAGGTATAAGATAAGGGAGAGCCACGCTAAGGCCGTGGCCGACTATAAAGATAAATTGTAGTGGTTAAGATCTTATAGAACTTTAACCGGCAGTTAAAGTTATCTAATTAGTCGGTTTTTTACCAAGAAACGCTATACAGTAGCAGTATAGAGTTCTGCCAACTTTACTTATTAAGCTAACTAATTAAGATTTTCCATACCCGGTATAGAAAATCGCTATTGGCTCGGTTAAGGGCGGTAAGCGGAAGTAACATCTTTATAGCGAAAATTACTTATTCGGTTTAGGGACCAACCCTTCTAAGAAGGGGAGTACTATCACGGCACTGTCCTAACGCATACTGTTCCATACTGTCTCGTACTATCTCATACTGTTCCTACTATTGGCTGGCCCACCACTAGCGCCTTGGCGGCTGCCCCTACTATTTATATACAATACCCCCTTTCACCTCCTTCTTCTCTTTATACCACAATGTAGTTATTTAGCCTACTTGCATTACAGCACTGTGACACTTCCTGCTATTATGTTTTATATATTTATATTAGGTGGCAATTATTTATTTCTATATTATGTCTATTTAGCTAAAGTAGGCCGCGAAGGATAGTCCTCGTGGAATTTTTTTACTAGGGAAGGCGCATTAGTCTTAATCTGGTTATAGGTTTCCTAAGTTTATATTTTATATCCTTCCTATTTAATAAGAAGTTTAAATTGTTTAGATTATGTCTTCTATTATATATTATTAATTAAGTTAATAAAGTAAGAACCGTTGCCGTTATTAACAATTACGGAAGGTAGTAGTTGTACTTTATAAGTTATAGGTTTACCCTTTAAGGGTTATAGTAAGTTTACGTAAAACGTTAGATATATTTTTATCTTAATTAGTAGTTTAAGTTTATAAGCGTACGGGCTTAGTTTCTTCTTAACTTAGTATAGGCCCGTAAACTTCTAGTCTAGTTTCTTTAAGGGTTGTTAAGTCTTTAGGTTTTATATACTTAGGTAAACTATATTACCTTCCTTAAAGTCCTACGCGGAAGCTTATCCTTTATTTATATACTATTTCTATACCGTTTAAGTATACGCTAATTTACTTTATAATAGTTCCGTTAACTACTTTATTTAATTAGCAAAGTTATACGCGTTAATTAGTTAAATCCTCTTAATTATAGGTCCTATCGTATTAATTTTAGGTTATAGTTTAAATCTAAACCGAGGGTCTTATCCGTAGGTTACGTAGAACGGCGTCACGCCTATTAATTTGTTTCTTGTATTATTCGCAGTAAACTTAGCTAATAGTAGCCATTTTTCCTAGTTATCTTACAGGTAGGAGCAGTATATTTATAGATATTATTCTATAATCGCGTTTATAATTTTAGTTTAACTATCTATCTCTAGATAAAATGTAGTTAAGAGTTATGTTTGTATACTTAATTGTTTATATAGGGCTTACTAAAAGTCTAAAACGAACTGGCTTCCGCGGTTAGATATTATTAAATTAGGAAGTCTGTGTAGCTTAAAGACGTATTTAATAAAACATTCGGCTACTAATATTGCATTAATTGAGTCTATAGGAATTATATGTTGCATTTTTATAAGATAGTTAATAACTACTATAACATTTATAAACCTATTACTATTAAGTAGGTTAACTATAAAGTTAATTAAAATATCTCGCTATCTTTGTATTGGAATTAGTAACGGTTAAAGTACTTCTTACTTCTTTATATAAGAGGTCTTCCCACGCACGTATATTCTGTATACTCGAATGTATTTTTATATATAGTTGTGCATTATAGGCTAGTAATATACTTATTAGATAATCTTATAGGTCTTTACACGGCTAGGATGCCCTACTATAGGGGAATTGTATATAAATTCGAGTATCTTAAATTGTAAAGGTTCGGAATTTAGGACTACTATCTTCTATTAATAGTATAACCAATTATTGCGGATTTCGCATTTAGCGAGTGTAATATCCTTATATTGCTATTTCCCTATTTAAATCGCTTTTATTATATCTACTATCTAGGGGTTATTTTTATATTTGTGCTCTATTAATTTATTAATTTTTATGTCCTACTTATTAATTTCTAATTTATTTCTGTTAAGCTCCGCGTTTAGAAATATAGGGCGTAGTTTCTTAAAGCGTTTAGGGGGTAGTAGAATTTATAATTAATTTGTAATCCGTTTATTAGAGGCGTTTATAGGTAAGTCCTATAATTATTATATTAATAAGTTAGGCTTTTAATTAAGTTTGCTAGGTTAGTATATAATCTTAAAGTTAAATTATAAAAGGTATTCGGCCTAACGAATTTGGCACTATATTAATTGCTTTATAGTTATAAAGTACTATAGGTTTTTATAGTCCGTTAATACGCGTATTAGGAACAACGATTCTTTAAGTTTTAGGCGCCATTATTTAAAGTATCTAATAATTATAAGCAGTTCCTTATTATATATCTTATAGTTTAATTTAGTAGGGGTAAGTTTCTGGGAGAGGAAGGCTACTAGGCGTAGCTCGCCGTTCTTATTATATTGCGATAACACTCCTCCTAGTATATGGTTAGACGAGTCTGTTTTAACAATATATTTAAGGTCTAGATTAAAGTGGATAAGAATTAGAGTAGTTGTAAAATAATATTTTAGGTCATTAAAAGCTTATTTATATTTAGTAGTTTATTTAAATCTTATATTCTTTTTTATTAAGTTTACTAATGGCTAAACAATTTTTAAGAAGTAATTAATAAATTAACGGTAGAAATTTGCAAATCCTAGAAATCCTTAAATATTTTATATACTACTAGGACTTTCCTAGTTTATAATTATAGCGATTTTTTTAGGGTCTATTTTAATTCTATTGCGGGATATAATTAAGCCTAAGTATGTAACTTTGGACGTATAGAACTTGCATTTCTTAATATCGCATTATAAGCCCGCGTCTTATAGGCGTTTAAGGACCATTTAGATATACTTCTAATACTTAGAAAGCGAAGACAAATAAATTAAGATATTATTAATATACGCAGTAATAAATACATTAAGGAATTCGCGAAGCGTATTATTAATATATTATTAAAACGTACTAGGACCATTCTTTATACTAAACGGCATTACTAGGTATTTAAAAAGTCCCTATTATATACGGAAAGCAGTATACTTTTTATCTCCTTCGCGAATATGGATTCGATTAAAGGCAGCAACTACGTTAAGCTTTGTAAAGTATTATGCTTTTACTAAGCGGTTAAGCGTCTCTTAAAGTAGAGAAATCGGATATTAGTTTTAAATTGTAATTACATTTAAGGCTTAATAATCGACATAGAATCTTAAGCCTTCTTTAGGTTTCTTAACGAATAGTATAGGCAAGGTAAATGGTAATTAACTAGGGCGAATAAATTCTTTCTCTAGGTACTCTTTGAGATACTATCGCATTATAAGCAGCTCTTCTCGCAATATACCGTATAACGGGCCGAACTTTGGCGTTGTACTAGGTTTAAGTTCTATCTTAAAATCATACTTATCTTAATGCGGGGGTAGTTAGTTTGCGAATTGTTTCTTAAACATATTAACTAAATTGTAATATTCTTTAGGTATAAGAGGTTAGGGGTTAATATATTGCTTTAGTTCTAACGCCTTCTTAATATCTTCTAGTGTTATAGTAAAGATTTTATGGTTTTATTTTCTTACTAATAAATAAAAGGGTGCGGCTTATACTATATAAATTTTAAAGGGTTTTGGTATATTATCTTCGCATTTTTTACCGCGATTAGTAGTTATAACTTTATTATATTAGTTTAAGGATTATAGTAAGGGCAATTTATATTATATTAAATTTAAATAGTTATGTATATATTTATAGAGCAAGTAGTATTTTAAGTAATAACTTTAGTAGTAGGTTGTATAAAATTTTAGTGTTTCTTTAACCTAGCTAATTAAAGGGTTGTGTTGTTTTAGCTATCTATATTTAAGTATTACCTTATAATGCTTTAAGGGTATTATAAATAGGGAAATATATTTAAGGTGTTTGCCCATCTATATCTTTATAAGAGCGTAGTGTATAAATTTGCCGTATATTAAAGGCTTACTATTAAAGCCTCATAGGCCTTAGGGCTTATTAAGTTTCTTTAAATTTAAGCGTTAAGTTTTTGTGTAGTTTATATTAATAAAGCCTATGCTAGTAGCTCCGCTATCTATAAGGATTTATACTTTCTTCTATTTTCTAAGTATTTAAATTTTGCTAAGTATATTAAGGGAGTTATATTATATATTAGCGCTAAAAGAGCCTAGACACTTATGCTTTTCCACTTCTTATTTTAAGGCGCGACTTAGCCCTAGGATGATTTGTTTTCTAAATTAACTAAAAGTGAGACGCTTTATAACGACTGAGTATAATTTATAGAATAAGTATAATTTATAGAATAAGTGCGACTTAAGGACTAAGAGGAGCTACGGCGGACCTTTTTAAAAGGGTAAGTTTGGCAATCCCTTTAAATATATCCCTTTTTTCTATATCTAAAATATTCTTTATTTATCGGTTCTTAAGGGTATATAGGATTAAGTAGTGTTAAAGTCCATAGGGTTATACGTAGGGCTTTTAGGTTTTAGAGACGGATCGCGCTTTAGGGTATATATTAGTTTCGTGAAGTTTTAAACGTAAAATATAGTTAGCTTTAGAAAATGGGTTTGCTTATTATATTGGAGGTCTTTATTAATTTGTTAATATATTGTAGCAAATTTGGGTAAATTCTTTAGCAGTTCTCTGCCTATTAACTATACTCTAATTTTATCTAAAATAGCTTAATGGAGAGTAGTAACTCTAGCGGCTTTATTCTAATTTAGTTTACTAATAAGGCCTAAAAATTCTAAAAAGAAGCTAGTAAAGTCTTGGTTCCGTTATTATAGGTTTTTAAGTTTAGTAATAGCTATGTATTCGCGGCTGGCGTTATTATATATTTATTCTAATAGAGAGATAAAGATTTTAAAATTAACGAAGGTGCCGTTATAAAAGAATGGGTCTATAGTTTATATAGCGTCTTTACTTAAACGAGATATTCTATAGCTAATCTTGCTAGCTTTAGTAGGGTATTAGTTATAGTTTATTAAAAGTTTAAGACGGAGCTTAGTTATAAAGGGATATAGGTTGTTTTAATTTCTATCGAATATTAGAGAGTTAGGGAGCTTTTTAGATTTTATAGTAAGTATTAGGTTTATTATAGGTATGGGTTAAGCTACCATTATTAGTTTGGGGTTTGTATTTAATGGGTTAGGTTTATATATAGTTATTTTAATTTTGTTTATAGGTATTGCTATTAGGGTCTCTAACGCAAGTACTTTGGCGTTATGGAGTTCTTTATATATTGCTTTAATTAATTACTAATACTAAGCTTCTAGTATAGTTTGTTACTAGGCTAAGGCATCTATAAAGGACTGTTATATTATAGTTATTTGTTCCCTAACTAGGGCCATAATAGTTAACGTAGCGGATTTGAGTTCGTTTGCTATTTTAAGGGTATTAGTATTAACGCAACGTAATATAAGGGCGCGGAGAGACTTTAGGAAGATTTAAAGGAATAATATAAATTCTATCTAAATCTAAGGGTATATAGTAGTAATTCTTGATTAACGTCTGATACGGATCCTATCTAGGCCCACGCAGACTACTTCGTCATAGGGGGAAAACTTATAATTTACAGGAAGAAAACCCTGCAGTTTAGGGGAGGAAAAACCCTATAAGCCACCTTAGTAGGATAAAAAACCCCAGTTTGCCATGTTCGTCCATAGCGGCGGCCCTGTGGGCCTACGGCTACGTCCTGTCCTCCTTAGATGTTTGAACTCCTTGGGAACTACTACTTCCTTCTCTAGCTTATCCCAGCTAGGGTTTACTACGTCCTAGCTAGGCCTTGCCGTTTAATTGCTGTACACTTATAGTTATATTCCGTATTTTAACTACCCCCCGTATACTATCTCTTGTTACCTATTACCATATACGCCATGCTTTCCCCCCCCTAAGGCCTATTGAAGGCGTAAGGGGGATTTATCTATAAACCACTATACTAAAAGGCGAGCGGGACGTGTGTGCCTAAGTATCTTTTATACCTAGGCCTTAGTCACTAGGCCCTCGCCAAGGGTTACTACTCCTTAAGAGGAGATAGGAAAACCGTATGGTGTTGTCCAGGCTACCAGGTAGTATTTAATAGTTGATGGTAAGTGACCGTATGCTCCGCGGGCGATTGCCCTAGGGGTTAGGAGGGGCCGTATATTTACTCGTTGCTCGTTCGCAATCGCTCGTTTGTCAATATAAGAGGTCGTTAATGCTCTCTACTGGGGGTTAGGGGATGTTATCGAATGCCGTGTATCTATGTTAGATCGTACAGGTGCCTTAATAGGAGAATAGTGTTATTGTTATTGCTATAAGGGGCACTCAGTGGTTATTTTTAAGATCTCACCATCTTATGTGAAAACTTTTTACCACCGCCCACAATACCTATAACCACCACCACTAGGTTGTATTGCACGCTGTGCAACGTCTCTGCGTTAGCTCTGAGTCTAAACTTCGAAGACTTAGGTTCGTAGCCGTTACCACGTATAAGTGCAGAGTCCGTTTTTAACGGCCTCTAAGGGTATATAGCTCTTGCTAAGAACAAGACATTACGTAAAGAAGAGAAAGGAATAATAAGAGAATTATATAATTAAATAGTCAGGGGCTTAGTAGTCGATGCGTGCGCATATACGCACGCGGTCTTTAACGGACTTTAGTAATTTAATTAATCTAGCAGATTTTGGTTAAAGCGTCGGAATTTATCTATCAAGTGTTTTACTGAGACATTCCTACTATAACTAGGCTAGTCCCGTTACACTCCGTAACACTATATTATATTAAACCTATACTACCTCGCCCTACCTAATATACAGAACAACCTAAAAGCCCCTATATTTATAACTAACTTACGTAATATATTTACCGAATAAATAAAGGGCCTGCAATAGGCCTTTATAGATACCCTTGCTTAATAAGAGGCTTAATACTAAGAAATAATTAGATCCCTAAGAAAAGAAATTAAAGAGATCTACCGTAACCCACTATCTGCTATACCGCCGCCCCCACCCATTTCTACTAGTGTTAACCTATAAGTACTAGATAGAGAAGACATATTTAAGACTAGCTCCTTAACCCTAAATTCGTTAATTAGTGCCCCTATAAAGAAGCTAACTAAACGTCTCCCTAATCCTCCCGCCTATTTAGGTAAAAGGAGCGAGCTATGCTCCTTCCTTAACTAATTTAAAAACAAGCTAAACGGTAATATTAATCGCTACCCCACCCCTAATAGTTAACTATATTATACTATAAGCCGTTTAATAGGAGACGCCGCGGAAACTATATACCCGTTCTAGCTAAACACTATAAAAGAACTAGTTACTATACTAGAAGTATCTTATAGCGACCCTAACCAAATTATAATAGTATAAAGGAAACTAAATAAGATAATATATGGCTCTAAGAGCTTCCTATTATACTTTACTAAGTTCCACCACTATGCTAAAGAGACTAAATAAAACGAACCCGCCTTAATTAATTGCCTAGTAGAATCCTTAAACTCTAAACTAAAGGCTTCCCTTATAGAAGTTAAGCTGCTAGATACCCTTACTGCCTACGCCAATGTTATTAACGGCCTATATAATGATATACTACGCCTTACCCTAAAATATATACCTTAATACTTTGCCCCCTAGCCGTCTAAGACCCGTAAGGACCCGGACGCTATAAATATTAACGCTAGAACCTTCTCTTATGCCCTAAAAGGATCTACTAAATATAAATAACGTATTAAATATAGCCTTTATTTTAAGTGCGGAAGCAACGCTTATATCTTAAGCTACTGCTCTATCCCCCTGCCTAAAATAAATATTTAAATAACTAGTATAGGCGGTATACCACTATCTTAACTATATAAAAGGACAACTAGTATAAGCAATTAATCGCCTTAACTAAGCTCTACCTAACGACCCCAATTATTATCCGGCTCTAATACGTTATATAATAAGTACCGCCTATAAGGACGAAGCTATAACTAATACGCTATAAGAACTCCGTCCTAATTACCTTTAAAAGGAAGGTTTTAGAGCTAAGTCGCTCTCCGGGACGGCTCTGCCTTAGGATCTCATTAAATGCTTTAAATGTTACAAACTCTAACTCTTAGGATTATAGCATAACCGTTAACTGCCGCCTATAGCAGAATAATTAATAGGTTAGTGCTTAAGTCTTAATTAATATAGGAGCCAGCGGCATAGGATTTATTAACAAGATCTTTATATAAGATAATGGTTTTACCCTAATCCCCCTTAACTGGTATATTAACGTATTTAGATTTAATAGCAAACGCACCGCCTTAGGCCGTATTACCTATATAGTATTCCTAAGACTCTAATACCTAAACTATAAAGAACTAATTAGGCTTTTTGTTACCACCCTAGGTTACTTAATAATTCTTAGATAACCCTGGATAAAGCTATATAAGGTGACTATTAATTAGGACAACCTTAAGCTTTTATTTACCGCCTCCTATTATAAGCAGAAGTGCCTTATAACTTACTGCTTAGACCTAAAACCAAAATCCGAAAAATCCACTAAGATCTACTAGCCTAAGAATTCCACCAAATTCTACTAATATAAGACTTCTACTAATATCCACTAAGGATCTAAAAATTCTACTAAACCCTATAAATAGACCCCAAGCACTATACTACCCGGCGCTAAGTAAAAGCTTAAGCTTACTATACGAAAGTACTAGAAGGACTAGTACTCTACTCTAAAGAGCATTCTTAAAGAACCCAAACCTAAATTTAACACTAACTCCGCACCTAATACTAAACCTAAAGCTAAATAGGAAGCTATATAAGAAACTATAGACAATCTAAGTAACCTTAGCACCCTAAATATCTGCATAATTAGAGCTACCCCGCTAGCGTAACTTGCTAAAAAACCTAAATATATAATCTTCGCTATTACGATGGCCGATATTAAAAAGGCCTTAGCACTAAAGAAGTATACTAACCCTGCTATAAAGGTACTAGTAGAGTATTATTATCGCCTAGATATATTCTTATAAAAGGAAGCCAATAAGCTACCGGAATACTAACTATACGACTATAAGATTATACTCGAAGAAGGAAAGCAGCCCGGATTTAGACCTTTATATAAAATATCCTAAAATAAGCTCTAAGTGCTATAAAAGTATTTAGACAAGAACCTAAATAAAGGATATATTAGAGTAAGCTCGTTACCTATAGCTATACTAGTAATCTTTATTAAGAAAACTAGCGGCGGTTTACGCTTTTATATAGACTACTAAGCTCTTAACACCGTTATCGTTAAGAACTAATATCTAATCCCATTAATATAAGAGACGCTAAACTAACTAAGTAAGGCTCGTTACTACATGAAGCTCGATATTATCTCTATATTTAACCGTCTCCGCATTATAAAAGGAGATAAATAGCTTACTGCATTTTGTACCTAATATAGACTATTTAAATACTTAGTAATACCCTTCGGCCTTATAAACACTCTAAACTCGTTTTAATATTATGTAAATAATGCCCTACGCCCCTACTTAGATATCTTCTGCACTGCTTATATTAATAATATCCTAATATATAGTAATAACCTAACTAAATATTGGAAATACGTTGATTTTGTCTTATAAGCCCTGCATGGAGCTAGTTTATAATTAGATAGAGATAAATACAAGTTTATAAAATGGAAGTTCTATACCTTAGACTCCTTATTTTTATAAATAGTATATAAATGGACCTAAAGAAAGTTAAAGTAATTATAAACTAATAAGAACCTAAGAATGTTAAGGATATAAAAGCCTTTATAGGATTTGCTAATTTCTACTAACGGTTTATTAATAACTTCTCCGCCCTAGTTTTATCCCTTATAGCTTTAACCTAAAAAAATAAAGTTTTTATCTTTAATAAGGAATGTAAGAAGGCCTTTACCTATCTAAAGGTTATATTTACTACTACGCCTATACTTTAATACTTTAACCTAAACCGAATAAGTGTTATAAAAGCTAACTTATCTAACTACGTTACTAGAGGTATCCTATCTTAATATAATAAGAATAAAGTATTATACCCCGTAGTATACTTCTTAAAATAACTAAGCCTAGCCGAATGTAACTACAAGATCTACGATAAGGAATTGCTAGCTATTATTAGATATTTTAAATAATAGCGACCCGAACTAGAAGGCGCTGGATTTCTAATTAAGGTCCTTAGTAACTATAAGAACCTATAGTACTTTATAACCATAAAATAGCTAAGTTATTATTAAGTCCGCTAGTTAGAATATCTATCTCGTTTTTAATTTTTAATTATATACTACCTAAGCGTTTAAGGTTAAAAGCCTAACGCCCTAACCTAACGCTTGTAAGACACGCTAGCCCTAAAAGAAGCGCGCTCTTACTAAAATTAGACCCTACTTTGTCCTAATCTATTTAACCCCCCTACTAAAGACCTTACGGTATACGTCCTTAAAATAACTAACTGATTGATTAAATAGATTATAGTTAATAAATATCCAAATGACGAGTTTATCTAAGAGACGCTTAAGCTAATGTATAATGGTATTAGATGCTCTAAAAAGATTTCCCTAAGTAAATACGAAGCCCGCAAAAACCGCTTATATTACTAGAACCGCCTAGTTATACCTAACTATAATGAACTTAAGCTTAAGCTCCTTAAATATATATATGACCTATTAGTAGCCGGCTACCCAGGTTAAGGAAAAACCCTAGAACTGCTCTAATAAGAGTACTATTAGCTAAATATATATAATATAACATAAAGGTACGTCTCTAGCTGCTATATCTGCCGATAAACTAAAGCTTTGTATAAGACGTATAACGGCCTCCTAAAGCCACTACCTGTTCCGGACCGAAGGTAGAAGGATATCTTAATTAACTTTATTATTAACCTCCCTATAAGTAAAGGCTGTATAAATATTATAGTAGTTATAGACCAACTATCTAAGATAAGGCACTTAATTGCCTACCTTGATATATTAACGCCTACTGTCACCTAACTATTCTTAGATTATATATAGAAACTCTACGGACTCCCCAAAACGATTATCTCTAATAAAGGTAGCCAGTTTATCTCTATATTTTAGAAAAAACTAACTACCCGACTCTATATTAAAGCACTACTATCTACTATATATTACCTAAAAATAGACGGTTAAACGGAACGTGTAAACGCTATAATAGAATAGTATATCCGGATATGTACGTTATATTTATAAGATAACTGGATTAACTAGCTTATATTCGCCGAGTTTACTATAAATAATTCCGTCTTAGAAACTATAAATGTCTCCCTATTCCTAGCTAATTATAGCTAGCACCTATAAATAGGTTTTAAACCTTTTAGTAATATTCCTTACCCTACTTATTACGCCTTATAAGTTATAAAAGTAAATAAATTTATAGAGAAGATAGAGGAACTATAACGGTTCCTTATTAATAAAATAATATAGGCCTAATCTATCTATAAAGCCGCAGTAAATAAGAAATAAACCCTAGTACTAACTTACTAAATTAGTAACTTTATCTGGCTAAATATAAGAAACCTAAATATAAAACAACTTACTAAGAAACTTAAGTAGAAAAACGCTGGCCCTTATAAGATTAAGAAGGTTGTTTCCTCTTACGCCTACTAATTAAAGCTCCCTAATATGGTTAAAATCCACCCCGTATTCTATACGTTAGTCCTCTACCCTACTACTCCCGTATTAGACGCCCTACCTAAATAGATATAAAACCCTCCCCTACTAGTTAAAGTGGATAGTAAGAACGAGTACTTTATTAAAAGAATTAATAATATTAAGTATAATAAACGAAAATGCTAATATATGTATCTTATAAAATAGAGAGGCTTTACTAAGCCCTTATAGGAACCCATTAACTCTATAGGACTTATATAAGCCATAAAAGACTTTTATAAACTTTACTTAGAACTACTACAGCCTTATCTTATAAAAGCTCGAGTTTAAAGGGGGGGTACTATTACGGGATACCCCCGTAACACCTTGTACACGTTTACCTATTTTTACTAACTTAATAATTAAAGACTAACTGCGAAATAGTAATTTAATGGCAACCTAATGGCAATCTATAGCATTCTGCTATATTCTGCTAAGTTCTACTAAATTCTGCTAAGTTCTGCTAAGACCACAACCTAAACCCTATTCTGCCCTATATATATATTAACTAAGCAACCAAGTTAACAATATATATCCTTCTTTCCCATTTTCCTACCTTCTTTCCTTACGTAACGTCTTAACCTTATTACACAGTTTATGTATATAGCTTAATAATATCTACTTTGCTATATATTATCGTCGCTTATACTCACTCCGTAACAATTTATAACTTAATAATATATTAGTATAATCGCGCTTAAAGGACTTTTAAAAAAGGCGTCTATTTTAAATAAGTATTAATGCATTAAATTTAGGGAATAAGGTGTTTAACTATTGGTTTTAAGATTGCTAGATAAAATTATACTTTCCTTTTATAATAAATCTGGCTCTAAAATATATAAGTAACTAATTAATAAGCATCTAAGACTTATATACTAAGCGTTTAATAAGTGTCCTAAGGGATTAAAGCTTTAGAATGCCTCTCTAATAACTAAGAGTCTTAGGCTAATATTAGGTATTCTTCTAATAATATTTATTAATAATTTATTTAAAATATAAGGCTCTTTTATACTAATAAAGGGATCTACCTCTAAAGATAGATATTTTAGAGGCAAAGGAATTAATATACTAATTAAATTAGCCTTATAAAGTGTACTCGCAGTAACTATAAAACCGTAGGGGTAGGAGTAACTCTCCTAGTATCCTGAAAGCTCTTAGAGAAGGTTTTTTACTAATACCGTTATTAGCTTTAAGATAGGCGCTGCTAAAGTATATAGGAAGAATACTTTAGGACCTAAGCTAATAAAAACGTCTATTAATAGAGTGCGCGTATATAGCCTTATACTTTATTACAAGCTTAATCGTTTCTTTAAGGATATCGCGTTTTCTTATAGTACCTTAAGGTATAATTTAAAGGCGTTATTCTGGTAGGAGGGTAATAGATATATATTAGCGTCGGACGTTTTTCTTTTTTCCTTAAGTAGCTCGCAAAACTAGTTATTTAGTACTATTAGAAGTTTAACTAAAGAATAAAGTAAAGGATAAAGAGAGCTAGGATAAGAAAGAGTGGGACAAGAAGAGACGGGAAAGGAAGGGAAGGAGAAGGAAGAAAGGGAAGGAGGAAGGGAAGGAAAGAGATAAGATAAAACGAAACAAGACATGATGGGACGGTTAGTCTAATTATATGCCACTTCCCCTAGCTAAATAATATATAGCTAGATTGCTTATTATAATCTAGCTAGCATTACTAGTACTAATTCTACACTTATATCTTTAATTCGACCTAAGATATTACCTATCTCCTATATATTAATTAGAGCACTTCTATACTTTAGGTAATATCCTTTTTTAAGCTTGCTCTAATGCTAGAGTTAAAATCCTATATATAAGCTAGGGGACTATTTTAATAGGTATAGTAAGCACATATACTATAGCTTTATTTACTATAACGGAGATAATATTAATATATCTTAACTAAAGGTTGCTAGGATTAATTAGGGAGGGTAGCCTATTACTAAAAGAGGAGTATAGATATACCTATAGTGTAGCTTATATCGTATAAGAAAAGGGCAGATCTAGCCTAAAAATAATACTATCTAGCTCTTCTTTCTACTTAGCTTCTTCTTTAGATTAGTATTACGTCATTAAAGCTTTATAGAGTAATAATGCTAGTCGTATCTAAGCCTGTTACGCTAGCGCCTTTACTACCTTATAATACCCCCTTTAGTAGCCTAAGCTAAACGTATCTAAATTATAGGCAGTTAGCGCAGTATCTTGTAGTTAAAATGCTTATAGCTATATTAAAGATAGTTTAAGCGGCTTAACCTCTTTTACCTCCTCTATTTCTTCTACCTCCCTCTATAAGTTTAGGGGTTAAAGAAATACGCAAAGTAAGAGGTTCTAAAGTTAAAGTTAAGGTGTTAAATAAGATATATACTCGCGAAATCCCTAAGATATACTTAGAAATATGTTAATATAGCGTCTACTATAGCTAGGATAAATAAAGCTGCTAGTATAAGACTATAGAGACTTTACTGGATACGTTAAGTAAGTATAATATATATAATTGTTATATTTATATCCTTTAGAAGAAATTTAGTTTATTTCTTAGGCGTCTTTAAATATATTAACTTAGATACTAACTTTAAGTTAAAAAAAAGTATAAGAAAGACTATGACATATACCTAAGTATAAATTTAGGAGAAGTAAGAGACGCCTTATAGGTAGTGCTAAACAGTGTCTAAGCTATCTCCCCCCAGGAAGATAAGCCTATAGTAAGTAAACCTTTTTATAGATATACCTTCTTTTAATTTAACTTCTAAATTTCTATAAATATTATATTTAATTTCCTACCCCAATTAAAAATACACTAAAAGAGTTTTTCTCTTAACTTAATCGGCGCTAGGTACCTTTAGGGGTTATTAAGATTTCTTAAAGACTATTTTGCGTTTATAACTAATAGTATTCTACTACTTTTAAGCCATAGCGAAATTAATTTTAATCTCCTTTAGGCCTTATTTAAACTAAATACGTATATCCTTATAATTTATAAAGGCTTAGATTAACTAAGATGCCTTATATATAATTTAGGCAACTTTAAACCCTTACTTTTTAGCAAAAAGAGCTTTAAACTTGACTATTACTATTTCGGCTATAATAGGAAGGCGTTTAACAAGATAAAAACCACCCTCTTTCTTTCGGAATTCCGTTTAACTATAAAAATTACGTCTTTTAAGGTATTTCTGCTAAAGCGTTATAAGAGATAAGCTAAGATAAAGCAGGATCTTATTAGTAATAGCTAGAAGTTCGTACCTTTAAGAGGTATTAACTACCGTAAATATAAAGGGATCGCGTTTTTCTAAACCGGGGATGGCCCGTTAAGATTTTCTATAAGCGGCCGTATTATAGTAGACGTAATAGCATTTTATTATTAGAATCTTAACTATAGTAAGTAGTTAATTGCTATAAATACGTATAGAATAAACGTAATTAATTAAGGGACTAATTAGTAGGATAATATAAAGAATTAAGGTTTTGTTCTTAAGGAGATAGGAGATAATAAGTACCTAATTTATCTACTAACAGCCCTAGCCTTTAGTTTAGTAGACAAAAAATAGGGTTAGGCTTTCTATATATACTTTTTCTAAAGCTAGCAAATTATATATACTAATATAAGCACTAATAGGTAAATTTGCCGTCGCTAATATTAAGGAAATTAAATGGAATGCCTTAGTATTTAAGTTACTCGCAATTAAGGAGGATAAAAAGATAGTACTTTAAGGACTTATAAAGAGCTACTAGTTTAGGTCTAGAAAATTAAAGTTTAATAATATAATTAAAGGGAAGGGAAAAGGCCTAGTTTTCTTACTATAGTAAGTTTTTTAATAAGGTATTGGCTGTTTTAAAGGCTAACCGTTTTAGTGGCCTATCCAGGGTAGGAAAAATATTAACAGCTAAAGCACTTGCCGAATCTTAGAGAAGACCCCTCTATATAGTTTGTTCCCCTTTATAAGTATATTTATATACTAGTTTAATTATAAAATAGCTTATATAGGAGACCTTAATATAGATCTAGCCAATTTAAAATAAAACCTAGCTTTAATAGTTAAAAACGTTTACTAATAGAGCGCTGTCCTTCTTTTAGACGAGGCTAATGTCTTTCTTATAGAAAGAACTTTAAATAATGTCCAACGTAATAGCCTAGTATCCATCTTCCTATAATCGTTAGAGTATTTTTAAGGCATTATATTTCTTACAATAAATGGGATTACCGTATTTAATGTAGCTATATAGAGCAGAATATATCTTATACTTAAATATAATAAGCTAAAGGGACTAGTAAAAGAGTAGGTATATAAGACCTTCCTAAAGTAAGTTAATGCTATTACTAATATCTTTAGAAAAGATATAGAGCGGCTTTTAGACTATTAATTAAATGGAAAATAGGCAAGGTAATATTTAAGAGAGAGTTTTGAGGCTAGTGCTAATACACTATATTAGATTAAGAATACTATATAGATTAATTATAGCTTAGCTAAAAGTAAGGGGGATAAACTTATATATAAGTATTTAGGCAAGGCTTTTATATTAAATTATGATTTTAAAAGTAACTTTAAAGGTATTAGATTAGTTAAAAATATAAACTTTTCTGTATAGATTTGCTTATATATATATAGCATTAAATGTCTTATAAATCTTATAGCTATAGTATTATTACCCACCACCCCCCCAAAATTACCCGCTTACTCCTATAACAATAAGGCCTATATAGTAGGCTATAGCGTAGGTAAATTACTTATAGATCTAGAAATAGGAAAACGGAAGCTATAGGGCATTAGTTCCCGTAAGGGAGTTAAAGATATAAGCGTTAGTTCCTATAAGGTAATAAAGAAGGTAGGTATTAATCCCTATAGAGAACTGCAAGCTATAAGAGATTAGTTTCCGTAAGGGAGTAGAAGAAATTGCTATTAGTTCCTATAGGGGAGTAAAAGCCGTATAGGAGTAGGAGCTGTAAGGTATAGTTTTTATAGGGTAGTAAAAGATATAGTTATTGTATATAGGAACGAAATTTATAAGGGATTTGTTCTATAGTGGAAGATATAGCTAATAGTTTTTATAAGGAAGTAAAAGCTATAGGGGAATATAAGCCGTAGGGGATTGGTTCCTATAGGGCGGTAAAATATATAGGTATTGGCGCCTATAGGAGATTCGCTAAAGTAAGGGATTTGTTAGAGTAGGAGATTTATTAAAGTAGGGGACTAGTTTCTATAGGGCGGTAAAATATATAGGCATTGGCTCCTATAGGGGATTTATTTAAATAAAGGACTTATTTAAGTAGGAGATTAGTTAGAGGAAGGGATTAACTCTCCTATAGCCTCTATTTAGACGGTATAAGGTAGCTTTTAATAGGCTAGGGAGTAGATTACGTATTTTATAGAATTTTATAGAAATATAAAGCTTATATAAAATTATAGGGTATAGGGACCTAATAGAAGATTGGGTTATCCACTTTCCCAAGTTTATTTAGCCTAGGTAACTTACCCTACGCTATTTTATATGCGTTTTAACTAAGGCTACTACCTAGCCTTAGCCGCTAGAATCTCTATAAAACTTTACTTATATAGTAAAAGAGTAATAAAATATTATTTTATCTACTCTGCTAATACCTTTAAATCCTTTTTTACTTTCTAAAGCACTTCCTTTATTTAAGAAGGAAGTTTTTTATCCTTTCCCTTTTACCTCCTACTGCTTAGAAATACTACCTTTCGCAATTTATTAACCTAAGAGATTAGTGGCTAATAGTATAGTAAAAAGTTATTACCTACAGTCTTAAGAAAATCCTCTTTAACCTTTACCGCATATGCAACCTTACCAAAAGGTAGCGCCACACTTCAAAACTTACGCATACCCATCTTACCATCAAAAACAATCGATTTTCCAACTTTTAAGACTTAATTCCTACTGCCTAGCGAGCTAGAGGTAGATTTATTTATCATTTTACCCCCTTTCCCCTAATAGAAAATTCTTCTTAGGGGTGGTCCTAGCTTATAAGTAAGGCACGGATAGGAACACCAAAACTAAATACTAAAACCACGAAATATAGAGGCTAGATTTTTACTACCTTTTAGCCTAATCTCCCCAGAAATCTTCTAGTAGGATTAGTAAGGAGAAAGGGTATAAGGATAGTAAAAACTAGGAACCCCCCTATAATATACAAAATGCCAAGGCCTAATAGGTCTAAAAAAAACCTCCTATAGAAATAAGTGATGAAGATTCTATATCTACTTTCTCTCCCCCTTCTCCTTCTCCTGGCCCGGTTAGGATAGGAGAAAAAAGAGGACATCCTTAGTCTTCTCCTGAAAAAGAAAACCAAAAACCTATAAAAAAGACAATAAAACTAATAACTACTACGGATAGTATAGATAATATACCCTCCTTTTCCTTCTCTCTAGAATAACATCTAAGCTTTACTCTAGGAAGCCTAACCAAGGCCTATATAGGGCTAGAAAAAGAAGAAGAAGAAAGAGAAGAAATAAAAGAACAAGTTAAATAGCTAGTGTACTATACACGAAGTATTTTACTAGGAGGAAGTCCCTTTACACAAGAAGAAGAAGAAGAAAAAGAAAAAGAGAAGGCAAATAATGTCCTAAAAGGACTAGTAGAAGAAGTAAAAGCTCTCCGTAAGGAGGTGGCTTTTACTAAGAAAACTTACGCAGAGAGACTAAAGAGGGACCTCCCTTCTTCGCCCTCTCTATCCTCCTTATTATTACCACCACTACCTTCTAGTAGGAGTTCTACTTCTACTAGAAGCAAGAAAAAGCAGCTATAAGAAAGGAAGCTAGTCTTAATTATAGACAAAAAGGACCAACTTTTAGATACCTTCTCTATACAAAACAAAGTTAACTAACTATTTGCATTAAAACTGCAAGTAAAAAAGCTAGTACTAGCGTCTATAGCTAGAACTAAAGGAAAACAAAATATTTTCCTTATAATTATAGAAGAGTATAATATAGATTTCCTAGTTAAATATAAGGAGATCTAGTATAACTGCTTTACCTTTTAAAGAGAACAAAAATTAGAACTATGGGTTTAAATTATAGCGTATGGGGTTCCTACCCTACCTTTCTTAGGAGAAAGAGGCTCTAAGCTTCTAAAAGAAGAAATTGAGACCTTTAATCCTATAAGGATATAAGAACTACCTAGATAGATTTTATTTAGTAAAAAATAAGATAGAGACCACGCATTAGGAAATAGAGGTTCCTTTACGGGCAAGGCGCGCTTGCTTCCCCACCCTAGTTTAGCCAAGACCTAACCTCAACCTCGACCATAAAAGGCCTTCTCCCTTACTGCTTTTGCCCTCATGCTCTATCTTCTCTTTTCTTTCCTGCTACCGTGCTACCTCGGACTCTAGCTGTCAGCCGTAAGGCATTTTTTATCCCCTTAGCGTCTATGCAGGTGCTCTACCTCTTCCCCAATCTCCGTATATTTTATACTAACAATCACCTAGCGCTATAACTCTTCGGCCCTTTCTATAGGATACATTTATACTCTCTTCTAGTATTAACGTATACTTTAGTCCTACTATATTCCTCCTTTCTTCCTCTCCTCTCTCCTCTCCTCCTGCCCACGTCTCCTACCGATTAGTATACCAGAATAATATTTCCGTTTATTCTCTTCTTTACCTCCGCCTCTAGCAGTGTTTTAGATATAACTATAATATATAACTTAATCCCTATTAGAACAGATATAAATAGCTATACTAAGAACCGCCTAGCAATAGATTATACGGGTTATAGCTGCTGCGAGCTACGGGACGCGTTAGGTAGTATTATATTATAGCGCTATAATAAAGGCAAAGCCAGACGCCGAAGTAGGTCCTTAGCGAAACTATAGGCTAATGCTAGTTACTTAGCTTAGTTAAAGCTGCGCTGCCAGAAGCTAGAAGCCCTTACCCTCTTTAGCGCATTCTTAACCTAGACCTAGACCTTACTCTTCCCTAATAATTAGAGGATTGTATTACGATTAGAGAAGCTACTAGGCTTTAGTCTAATCTAGCCCCCTATTTAGCTAAGAAGGCACGGGTTATATAGAAATATCCTTTATATAGACCTAAGACTTATAAGGCGGAATCTAGGGGTAAACGGCCTATCTAGTAGCATAGCCTAGCTTTTAGTAGAGCTAGTGTTATAATCTTACTCTTAGCTGATAAATACTAGAGAAAAATTTGCGTATTTAATCTCCTAACGGAGACGGACTTTATATAGTGGCTGCATTAGCTAAAAGAATACAGTGAGATGGATATAGGAGTAATCGCCTAATCTACTCGCGCTATCTGGGCCCTTATGTTATTTATAATATCCGGCTATAGGTAAGGATAAAAGTAAGGCTTTTACATATATTTAGAAGGTTAAGTAGCGGCTATAGGCTCCGTAGAGTGTGACTAAGGAAGTTCCTTAGATCCAGGGGAGAGATTTAAGGATACCCTTATTACTTAGAGTGTCTTTTAATACTTACAGCAGAATTATGGCACGCCCCCTACCTGTCTAACCCTAGGAACTATAGTTTCGCAAAAGATCTAGTATAGAAGATCTAGTTTGCTAGTATAATTGGGTTAAAAAACGGACATATTAGCGCTAGCTCTAACTCTAAAAAATAAGGGTAGAGGTACTTCGCCACCAACCTCCTTAATAAGGAGGCTTAGTGCGATGCCCCTGTTAGAGGCTAAATATGCCAGCTTAGTTAGTTAGGTCTTAATCGCAGTTTCCTAATAGGCGTTAATCTTATAATAGAGTTTAAGCCTATATAAACCTTTATATGTTATAAACAGTAATTACTAACGGAGCGTAGATTACACGTTTTAATTCGCTATTAAGTTAGTGGGGTTATTTTAGTATAGATACTGCGGATATAAGCTAGTGGCGAAGAGGGGACTAGCGTGGACTTAAAAGCCTAGTATAACCCGTCCTTTAGGGCTATTGGAAAGGCACAAGGCAATAACAATTCTAATAATAATAGTGGCAACAACAGTGGCATCTTCTTAACCCCTTCGTTTTGATTCACAAATTTCACTTAATAATATTAATTTCTATACTACACCCCCTAAAAAACTAAAGGCTTCTTAGTATTATATAATTACAGCTTCTAAGGCAAATATAAGCAATACACTTAAAAAGAGGATAAAAAAGGGGAGAGTACCTTACTTCCCTTTAAAAGATAATCCTGTAAAATATTTAGCCTAGTTGCGCTTAGGCAAGTTATTCTATATTATCTTTTTTAAACATTCCACCTAATAAGGCACCCGCAGATCCTAAGGCTTTTAACGAGTATAAAGATATTTATAAGAATATAAGTAACAGCTAAGACGCTAGAGGAAGCAATTAAGGTAATTTAGTAATTATCCCCTCCTTTTCCTAATAACTATAAATATATTTAACGGGCAGTAGCAAATCCAATATTTATTAAAGATAATATAGCTAACCTAGACTTAAAACCTAAAGCTAAAGGGGATAAAGCTAGTAGCACTAATAATAAAGCTAATAAAGTTGGCAATTAACTAGCACCTTATGGGTTAGGTATACACTTCCCCCCTATACAACGGCCTCGCTTAATAATTATTAGGTAGCGGAAATAACCGCAGCGATAAGGATGATAAGGATAAGGAGTTACCTTCTTTAGAGGAGCTAGAAGATCTCTTTAGCGCATCTACGTATAACTATCTTAAACCTATAGCAGAAAACGTTAATAAAATAGATAGCCTAGCTAAGGGAATTAATGTTATAACTGTCCCCTAGGCTATATAGAAGTTAGAGACCCACGTAGTAACTAACCAAGACTCCTTAATAGCCAATAATATAGATAATATTAGTAAGTTATAGATATTAAAAATATTATTACTATAACCTAATAACTATAACATATAGATAATCCGCTTATTAGGGAGGGTAATTATAAGAAAGGAAATGCGGGAGGCGAATTATCCTTTATGCTAAGGAAGCGGAAGCTTAAGTAGGACGATGTTACTAATTATAATTCTAATAACCCTGCCAAAGAGAGTAGCGGGGGTAGCGAGGGTGGTAATAATCCGCGTCCCTAGAAGTAATAAAGGCCACCTACCTATCGCGAAGACTTATCTTCTAGCCCCCCTATACCTAACCTTAACTCTTAATACCTATAAGTTGACTAGTAAGCGGTATCTACTCTATAGCCCACTAGCCCTTTACTTTAGGAGCCTACCCTTCTCTATAGCTTTAAACCGCCGTATAATAAAGCTAGTAATTGTACTTATAACGAGGACAAGGACGGTAATAGTGGTGGCGCCGCTAATAACTGGAGCGATATTTTAAACCTAGAGCCTGCTATAAAGCGTTATACCTAGACTAAAAAAGACAAAATTAATAAAGTAAGCTTAGATAATAAATAGGAGATTAACAATATTTTAGGGGAAAGAATAACTAAGTTAGGGCGTAAATATAAGGTGGCTTAGAAGCCTACCTAGGTTTATAAAAGCGGGCTTTTAATTTCTAAAGATGCCCTTAAGTCTTACTAAAGACGCGTTTAATAAGCTAAAGCTAGATCGTCACAGGTGTACTTTTTTTCTAAAGTTATAAAAATAAAGGGCAGAGTTGCTATATAGAAGGGACAGGGCTAGTAGCTTGGGCGTATCCTTATATTTTAGTTAGTCCTATAGAAATAGGAAGCTAGGGTTTATATTTAGTGGTCTAATTATCTAAGTACATTTTCTTAACGCGGTGTTACTGTATACAGCTATTTTTATCTAAATTTTGCTGCTAACTTATCTATATTATGCATATCTAATTAAAACAAAGCCTTATAAGTTGTAAGACCTATTATAATACTGGGCATTATAGTACCTATTCGTTTATATTACGAATCCTCTCTTTTACCATTAATATACTTAAAAGAATTCGTTAAATTATAAACTTCTTTATACTTAAGATGTGCCAATTTACTAAGATTACCGTTAAATATAAAAAGTGCTAGAAGAGACTAAGACATTTCTTAAAGATAAATCGCATTGTACCCTACTTTAGCGCTATTATATAAGGTAGGCAAGCGTATCCTAATCTAATACCTATAACACAAAGTATAGCGCAGTTTAGGAGCTTACTAGTAATTAGAGATTATCCAGCATATTTTAAATAAAGGATAGTTAGTATATTACACTATATAAAAGGATAGTAAGACTAATAGACTTATAAAGCATAAAACTTACCTTTATTAACGCCAATAACGCCTAAGAAATAGGTAAGATATAAATCTAGATAGAGAAGCCTTTAGATTTTTAAGCTAAAGATAAGATTTCGTAAACGTTAAAAGGAAAGCCTTAAGAGTGTAAAGGAAATGCCGCAGCGCCGTTACTAGGGATGGATTCCGTAAACCTATAAATAAGTTTAGATAGTTAAAATTCCTAGTTTTATAAACATACCTTACTTATCTATTTCTTTAATAACGTTATTTATATGGTTATATTTACCGTTTTAACAGCCTCTAATAATGACTCTAAAGGCCCCTAGGGACTTTAATTTGGGAAATATTCCTTATTTATAATAATCTTCTATATTATCGTTAGAAAGCTTATAAAAGGCGATATAACGTATTAAGATATAATAATAAGCCGATCTAAAGGCAAAAATTTCGTCCTTTTAAGGCGTGCTTAGATATGGAGCTTAGGCTTAAACGGAGTATAAAGTAAGAAGAGGAGACTTATTAATCGATAAACCAGCGAAGTTAATTAGCTTTACGTTTAAATATTTATCTAAGAGAATATTATGGCACGAAATATTACCGTATATAACATATCTAGAGTAAATATATTTAAGAATATCCGCAAGCTATAAAATCTAACGCATTTATAAAATTTAATTAACGTTATTGCTTCTGTTCTAAAGAAACCCATAAAGCTGGCCGTTTAGAGCGCGTTCTAGACGTATTACTGTACGGTTATCCTTCTAGAAAAGTTCGCTGCTATAGTATTGTAAGAGTCCATTATATTAACCAAGTCTCTTATAGATCTCCTTTTTAACTTTAATAAAGCGTTAAGAATTCGCGTTATTTAGAGCTTTAATAACCTTGTTTTGAAGTTTATCGCGATACACAGTACCTAAAATTCCTTAGCCGATAAGATTCTCACAGCTATAGCTAGGGGGTGGCACTATAATAAGGTCTATAAGTGTTAAAGTAGTAAAGGGCTTTAAAGAGGTAGAAAAATCCTAGTGTCTAGCTGACTAATCTATTATTTACCCTAGATTTTAGACGCTATTCTTAAATAAGATTAGTCTTTATAGCAGATATACTAACCCTAGGTCCTCCGTCTAAGCTATACTAAGTCTTATTTATTCTAAACCTTGTCTTAAAAATATAACAACGAAAATGTTTTACAGGACTCTATATTCCTTAATAGTCTATATAAAATTTTCTAATTATTCCTATATACCTATAAAACATTCCTTTATATAATTAGATGGTAGTATTTCCGTAGCCTCTAATATATAGCACCCTTAATTTAGTAGCGAGTAAGCTGGCTTACTTACCCTTATAGCTTAAGCTTTCTAGCCATCTATATAATCTATCCTTTATTCCGTTGCTCTGCTATATATTCCTTAAGTGCTTATTTAAAGGCTTCTCTTCTAGTTTTCGCCCCTCACTCTATATTGCAATTAGTCCAGAAAATTATATTATTAAAGGATATATACTTAGACAGTAGCGTAGAACCGTAAATCTATTAGGAAGCTTCTTATAGGCTTTACTAGAAATATTATACGCACTAACTGCGTACTTAATACCTTCTTTATAAATCGTATTATAAAGGATCTCTAAACTCGATATAATGTAGTCACTAAGAGGTATTACGACATAAACAAGTATAGAGTAATTGCCATTAGTCGTGCGAACGCTTTCGTTAAAGTTAGCGGCAAGGACTTAAAATCTCACCGCTATAGGGGCGGCTTTAAGAGTTACAAGAGCGGCTGTAAGAGTATCCTTAGGATTAGGAACCTCCCCGGGAAGATATAATATAGTAAGTAATAAAAATGTCGGCTCTAGAGGTCTGGACTTAGTGGTTTATTAATACATCGGCCGATAAAATAATAGTATACGCTATACTGTATGCATGTCAAAGACCGGTTAAAGGTTAAGCATGCTATACGTAGCCAATGTCTTACTAGAACGACGAGGGTATATATAGGTTTAAACCTAGTACGCTAAATACATTAGAAGGCGGTGTTAGCAACTTAATGCGGATATATAGTTATATATGGCAAAGGTTAGTAGAGGGCTAACTATAATATAGTTTAACCCTAATTATTTAGAGGTAGTAAAAATATATATAGGCCCAAAATCAGAGGCGCCGATTAACCTAGAAAGCAAAAACGGAACACTAATTGCCTGCAAAAAAATCTATTAGTGGGCTACTATAGATATAGAGGCGTTCTAGTAGCTAAGCTGGCAAGCCCTAAAGTGCTAAATTATACTAATATCCTCCTAACTCTAAGCTAAGTAATAGGCTTAAGGTATAGGGCTATATATAGGGGCTTAGTTCCGGTGCTAGTTAATATACAAGAGCCAGCACGTTTTAGATTAATAAGTAAGAGAGCGGGTAGTGTTTAGGGCTTTCTTAAATTAGTAGTTTACCCTATAGATCGCGGCTTAGACTTTAAAATATAAAAGTCTAACTATTTAAGAGGGGTAAAGCAAACGCGCTATACTCTAGCTCGTGCTTGGGTGCATATTCCCCTAATTACCCTAATTACCTATCTATAATAAAACCTGCAGATATTTAGACCGTCACTTATTAAGGCTTTATTACATAACTGGGAGTAATTAGCTAAGTTGTAGAGCGCTAGCGTGTCCCCGCTCCTAGCCCTTAAAAATTTAGTATACTTCCAGTATAAAAGTTTTATATAATAATAAGAGACTCCACGTAAGGCCTTCCCTCCTAAAAATAAACAAAAACTATAATCTGGTTTTATATAATAAGGCATAGAGCTAGAGACGCGTTTAGTGGCTTTAATAGAGTATATCTTAACCTTAGCCATATAAGGCAATTTTAGATAATACTACGTGCCTTTAAAGGAGGAGCTATACCTCAGCCGGGTTTTCTAAGGAAGTTTAAAGGCAGTAAGAGGCTTTAAGCTTTGATAAAGTCTATATATAGCTACTACCTAGGAAGAAAATTCCTCCTAAATAACTTAACAGTTCCTTATATATACCTCTTACAGCCTTAGCTTTTCCACAGCTTCCCCCCTTAAGTCGCTAAGCTCTAGCATCCGGGATATAAAGTTTCTCTACTCTTGCTTAAGACATATACGTTTAAGGCATAACTAAAGTATATAGCGATTATCTCTAAGGAAAACCTTATCCGGTAAGAAGTTATCTATAGCTTTAACCTTCTTAGGTAGAAAGACGTGATCCTACTATAGGCTATATGCCTTAGATTAAAGGCCCTTATCCAGCGGGGGATTATCTACAGCTTTGAAATTCTTAGATAGAAAGGTCTTACCTTCTCTCCGCGCTTTATAGGTTATGTTAACGGAACGGCTAACGTAAATTTTAAAACTACTAAGCTGGTATTAGCCTAAAAAGTAACTAAGATAACTAAGAACTAACCTATTCCTCCTACAATTAGTTTTAGTATAGGAGGATTTAGGGTTTAATATCGTGGCTTCCTCTAAGTCATTGGGGCTAATAGGTTGGTTGGGGTATTTAGGGTTTAAATATCTCCGTATAGCTTTCTCTAAGTCACTAGGGCTAATAGGTGTGTTATAAGATATTGTGTTATACTATTAGTGTTTAATATAAAGCGACCAAGCTTATAGTAAAATAACGGCAACGTTCATGATATATTCTATAAGAGAGTATCCCTATTTATATTAGTGGAGGTCACTAAAGCGTTACTATAGTAGCTTACTAAAAGGAATAGATGTGTATTAATAAATGCAAAGTAAATGCTAAAATATAGTATAAGAATAACCGTAGCGCATAAGAGCTATAATACCTTTAACCTTTTATGTTTTCTCACTATCTAGGTAGAAGCAGTAAGAGTTACACCTAATAATATATTTACTAAGAGACCACCTAAGAAAGCTAATAAACGCCCTATTATTTAGTGTTATGGGAAGAATACTAGTACGAAGCCGGAAATCAGGAGTAGAAAGGCAAGTATAGTAATACTAGTAACGACTGGGAAATCCTTATTAAAAATAGTTTTTAGAATATTTATATAGAATCTCTACAAGAATAGAGCCTAATTTTTAGTTAGTAATTTACTTTAAGAGGCTGTATATATAAACCTTAATGGCTAGTCTAGTATACTAGGACAGCTCTAATAATATATATAACAACTTAGCTAAAATAAGAGAGATATTTTTAAGCTAGTAATAAAGGGAGACTCTAAAAATAGTTTAGAGAGGAAGGAAGTAAAAAATTATTTAAAAGTAAAGAAAATGCCGTAAGGTGGTTAGTAAATAAAGCTATAAAAGCACTATTTAACCAAGAATAAGTAAATAAATAAACTTAGCGCCAATAAATGCTATAATAGGAAGTTTATACATTATTTTAAAAAGCAGGGGTGTTTGCTAATAAAGAGATTAACTAAAGCAAAAAAGGGTAAGAAGGCAACAAGGTAATAAGGCAATAGCGTAATAGGGCAGTAGGGTAATAGGGCGGCTATAAGGCTAGGTTACAGCCTAATTCCCTCTAACCACCTTTATAGAATATTGTGCCCCTTAATGGCAATCTCTTAGCGATCCTTTAGGAATCTTTTAGGACTCCTCTATAACTCCTCTGGGACTCCTATAGGATTCCTCTAGAACTCCTATAGCACCTTAGAAAACCAGCCTCCTTAAGCTAAAAAAAGGTAGCGAGAGTAGCTAGGGTCTTGAGATTAGTTTTAACAGCCGTATCTATAGTGCCGCCTTCTTTTATATACGTTTTCTTAGGCCTTAATATCTCCAAGTACCTCTTTTACTAAGGCATAGGCTTGCTTAGCACGCTTTTTATTTTTAGTACTCTCGCCCTAGCGGCTTATAATTCTCCATTTGATAAGCTCAGCCCCTATAGCCTATACGTGACATACTAACGTAACGCGCATTATCCGGATTCTCACTCTTATTCCTCCTAATCTTTCCCTATTCTATAGTCTCGCCGACAACAAGCCCTAGTTTTGCCTTCCTTAGTATCCGTATAACAACTCCTTTAGTATTATAATTCCTCCTAATTATGGGCAGCCTCTTTACTTAGTAACGAAGCTTAATAAAGTCCGCGACCTTAGAGATCTACACTAATTCCCCCTTAGTACCCAGCAGCCTCCTACGCAAATGACGAGTATCCGTTATTAACTGCAGTAGGGACAGTTTAAAGCCTTTGGTCCCCTACATAGTAGGAACTATAGATATCTCTCCTATACTATGCAGAATATATATTTAGAGGTGTAGGAATTGTAAGTAATAGAACCTGTCCAATCTTTATCTACTAAAACTTAGGAATCTAGTACAACCCTATATATCGCAATACCTCTAATACAAAAACGCGGTTACTCTGCAATCTCTAAACCTTACTAAAGTAAGCGGAATGTTAGGTATTATTAGACTAAGAATAATATACAAGCTATAGATTATATATTATCTCTTAAGAAGGGAAGGGAGCCTTTAAAGAAATTTCCGTGTCTATTCTGCACCCGCTATTTTAGCAAGTCGTGTAATGTCTGGAAATATATAAGGAAGTTTTATAAAGAAAAGAGTTAACTAGATAAATACTGCTATATATACAAACAAGAGTTCCAAAAACTATTAAGTTTTACCTAGCATATAAATATTTATAAATTTAAGGCAACGCCCTCTAGTTCTTAAGTAGAGTTTAAGTAATTAGCATTGCAGCTATACAGAGAGCTATTTAGGCGTATATTAAATGTAGCACCCTTAAGTTCTCTAGTAGAACTAATATAGCTACCTAATTAGAACACGTTTAATGCTACGCCCTTTAATCGCAATTGGGACATATTTAATACTACGCCCTTTAATAATTTACTAGAGCTAATACAGCCGCTATCCTCCCAGGGCAATTTGAGCTCGTTAAGTACGGTAACTACTAATTCTTTAGCGGAGTAAATATGGTTATTTTATTAGAACACGTTTAATGCTACTCCCTTTAACAATCTATAAGAGTTAATACAGCAGCCGCCCCTATAGGATAACTGGAACACTTTAAATGCGATAGGGTAAGTGTAGTTATTTCACTAAAATATGTTTAATGCTACGCCCTTTAACGATTTACTAGAACTAATGCAGCCGCTATCCTCCTAGGACGATTTAAACCCGTTAAATGCGGCACCCTCTAATTCTCCGGCAGAAGTACGGTTATTTTATTAAAACACATTTAATGCGACACCCTTTAACCTTTCATTAAAGTTAATATAGTAGTTGTTCTCCCTAGAGGGTCCTAATATAACGAATGCATTATTCTCTAATTTAGACTTAAATATTATAGGCCTAGTGTAAGCCTTTTAAAATCCCCGCTATAGCCTAGCACTAACTAAAGCGTATTAACGTAACTTATAGAACTACCTCCTAAGCTCGCTAGATCGCCCCCCTTCTAAACTAAATCTACTTTTAATTATACGCTACTAGTTCTCGTCTAGGCTTAAAGCAATATTTAATACTTCGGTAGAGGGACATATAGGAGAATCTGTAGCTAGCTACAAGCAATAATCTTTATTCCTTTTACATGCTACTTAATATAGTTACCGCTTCCAAACTATATATTTACTACTTCTAGAGTAATTATTTCCAAACTACTTTAGAATCTTGTTACCAGTTTAATTATCTAGCACTTTATACCTAGGATACCTGGTCTATATATATAAAACCACAATCGCGTACACTAGGGAAGGTGGTTTATTCTTAAGGAAAAGTCTTAACTATAATAGCTAGTAATAGCAAATAAAGCTAGAGGAAGTTCAGTAAATGCGAAAATGTTTATAGGGTTTAAGAGTATATATATATTACCTCTATTAGCTTTAACATCTACTATTTTCCTAGTAGCTACTTTATAAGAATATACATCAACCTAGAATATCTATATAACATTTTAATCTCCTCCTAAATAATAGCATATAGCCCCTACAAGATCTTTAGCAGAAGCTATTTTTTCCCATTTATAATCGCGCCCCAACTCTTTATAGGTTGGAGTAGGTTTAAATAAAAGGCAGGCGGCAATATAAAAGCCATTATCTTAAGCCGAGAAAAGTATTATTTTAATAGCCTAGAGGGATATCAGTCTCGCTTATAAACTTTAGAAATAGCTTACCTTATTTAAGACAATCTCCCTTTTAATAAAGCTTAATAACTCTAATAACTCCGCTGAAGGGGGCTTAATACTTATAGCTCTTTTAAGAATAAGAAACCCGTCTTCTATAAAAGCTTACAAAGCCTCGCTAAGATCTTCTTTCGTAAAGAGCCCTTACCCACTACGTTTAACGACTTCAATATCTATATACTTATTACTTAGTCGTTCTGCCGTTAGTTTAAGGTTATTATTATTTTACTACTTAAAATTTTAAGCCGCGCGGGGCAGGTTTAATAGGGTATAGCTATAATCCAAAGCCTCTAGTACACGTAATACTTTGCCTAGTAAGATTAATAAATATTATCGCATATTGACTTTAATAACTAACTATTAACATTTAATATCTCTGGCTTAAATGCATATAAGCTTGTTTTATTAACCCTCTAAATAACGCTTACTAGATCTAACTGCTTTAGGCCAAGATTAAAGAAGACTTAAGCTTAAGCTTAAGCTAAAATAATATCCTTAGGGAAGTGTTTAAATTCTTATATACCGCGAAATACTAGTAGTGAAATCTAGAGGAGCGTACTAGTTATAAAGTAGGGGCTACGAAATCAGTACCTTAATTAGACTGGGGGCAATTAGAGGTCTAGTAGGTATTAAACTCTTAGTTTAAAAATGAGGAAGGTTAGGTTTAGAGGGAAAATAACCTTATTTAGGTGCTAACGTCTATCCTCTAAAACGATAAGTGGATTTTAAAGATAGAGGTCCTAGGAATTACCGTAAAATCGCTAAGGAATTCCTATAGGAGTCCTATAGGAGTCCCAGAGGAGTCCCGCAGAAGTCCTATAAGAGTTTTATAAGGTTATCACAGGGCTATAACAGGATTGCTAAGAGATTGCTAAGGGATTACGAGGAGTTAACACAAAAGGTAAATTTCTAAAGGTTTAGACTTATAAAATATACCCCAACATAAGAATGTCTGGCTAGTTTAAACAGTTTCCTTATAATACCTTTTAGCTAAATTATATCCTCTACTCTATCTATAATTTTAATTAATAGTTTACTGTGCGTTTTAATAAGCCAACCACCTAATCTTTTTAGCTACTTTAAAGCTTACGGCAGTTTCTATCCGGGTAGTTATCTCTAAATCACGCCATAAGCAATAACCCTAGATTAGATTAGAAGGTCTCTATACTTACATCCCTATAATATTAGGAAGATATAGTTTATAGGTCTCTTAGTATTTTAGGCACCACGTTTTTACTCTATTAATAAAATGGCCGTATTTAAGCGTTATTTAAATATAGTCGCATATTTTATAAGGTAATAATAACGATTTTCCGTCTAGGTAAAGTATGGGTAATGTGTGGATTCTAATATTAGAGCTATTCCAGAATTTATAGTATATATATACTACTTAATACGCGGCCAAGATAGGAGATAATAAAGGAGATGCGTTATAGGAATATATACTATTAGAGTCCTTACTTCTAGGGCTAGGTATATAGCCCCTCATCTACCCTAGCCACCTAAGTTTATTAATTTTCGCCCTATATACACGTTAAGACCTATTTATTCTATGCCCTTATAATAGCAACTAGCAAACCTATCTTATAAACAATACTCCCTTTCTCCTATATAATCGGAAATTATATAACTATAGACTAATATAAAAGGATACTTAGCTCTAATCTTTACGCTATAATTCCTAGTATAATTTAGTAATTAGTCTATAGGAGTTAAACCTTATTAGCCCACACTAAGTATATTTACCCTCTCTTTACTTTATAGCAATCTCTAAAATCCTTCCAATCTTTACATACTTCCTAAACTATTTCTCCCACCGCTCTTTTCTAAGTTATATTCTCCCTATGCAGAAAGAAAGCCAGTTAGTAATATTTAAAGCGCCTATTTTAGGGCGTCTTTATAAGGTAGAGGTCTCTAAGGCAAAATAAATAGCACTTATTGCCACTACTATATACTTTTCCTCCCCTATATGGCAATATTAGAGACTATACTATACTAAATTTCTAGGAGATATACTAACGAGCTTTAAAAACCTTTTTAAATAAGAAATTGAAAATCTGGATAGAATCGTACTTATTATAGATAATGCTTTTAAAAATAATAAATATAAGATGGTCTACAACGCACTTAAAAGTATATATCCGCCCATAGAGAATGCCGAGTCTATAATTGTCGGTATTACAATCTTATCCCTACTAAAAGGTTCTAATCAAAGCGGGCAGTTTCAGCCAGAAAGTAAATATTACTAAGTATTACGGCGATTATAAGGCTTTATTAATACTAGCGTAGACATTAATAAGCTATAGGAGGAAGTCTTAAACCCGAAGCGAGACGAGAGTAAAGAAGCTATATTACTTTATGCGAAATATACTAATTTAACTAAGTTAAAGTATAATACCTTACCCCCTTAAATCTTAGGATTAATTCTAAACTTTTTACCCAAATAATAGGTGGCTTTATAAATCCGGGCCTTACTACGTACTTTAAACGCTAGTACTGCACTTAAAATACCAGGGGCATAGGTACGCTAAAGCCTTCACGTACTAGTTCGAAGCGATTTCAGTTTTTAATAGCATTCCACTTAGCGTTTCTTCCGCGGCGAGTAGCGAGACTTTCTATACTAAATGCGGGTTCGAGATAAAGGAGGAAGTCCCTATACTAGAATATTAAGATTATCTAAAAATCTTTCTTATATATATATTTTCCAACTATCCGCATAACGTATCCCAGCAAATAAAAGGGAGTTCGCTAATAATATAGGATATACAGTAGATAGCATAGAATAGCAGAAGAAATTTAAAGACTTTAAGGTAGGTTTCTCTCCTATCTAGACTATTTCTTAAATTAACTATAAATAGGACCAAGTCCGGATTAAGCTTAGATCTCTACTACTAAACCGCCTCTAAAATTTCCCTAAAGGATGGAATAATATTATAGAGGAAGAAATAAGGGCCGTAAAATATAGGATTATCTAAAATGGAAACCAAAATAGGCGGTATATAAAAGGATAGTATATAGAGGATAAACGTAAGTCGCGTAATAGGATTGTTTAATTTTATATAAAAGCTATCTATAAGGGAACTTTAAAGGAAATCCTAGCCGGGGAATAGGCGAATATAATATAATACTACTAAAGTAGCACACAAGCGTTAGGATTGTTATCTCTATCCCTTTTTATAATACTAAGAGAGTAGTTAAATATATACTCTAGTATAGTAGGATACCCTAACCGTGTTAGAGCTAAATTCTATTACACTATAATAGAATAGTTACGGCGGAGTTTAGCGAAGAATCTAGATAAGATAACAATTTATAAATACATTTAGCTCGAGTTTAGGGCTAAGTTATCGTAAAAGAGCTCTCGCTAAGTAGGCTAGCGTACGCCGTTTACTAAGCCTAGGCCTTCTATAGTACTAAGCGTTAGTTAGTTAATCTATTTAGGGGCTCGGCTATTAAATTTTGCTATACTAAGAATATACTATATATAATTGGGAAATCACGTAAAAAGAACTATACTTCCTCTACTAATCTTAGTATTAAAACAGGAAATTATAAAGGCGCTTAAAAATATCTGCAGGAAGCAGAATATAGTGCTTAAGAGGGTAATCCTATTTAACTTAGCCTTTTACCACTAGTCGCGTAAAAGGCGGTTATAGAACTAATTCTAATATAGTAGGCAAAAGTAGGCATATAGGATTGAGCCTAGTTTTATACGCGTATATATATAGCATTTAGTATATATTACGCTAGGTTAATAGACGCCATACTAACTGCGGTAAAAGACTATACATTAAAAAACTTCTCTAATTTTACCACTACTATAATTATAGACGCCTTAATTTTTCTTCTTTACTAGACACAAAGCCGACTTTTTTTGTAAAAGCTAATGCTCGCTAGTTATATAGAGTGGGGCGTAAGCTAGGCTAAGCCAACGCCGCCCAAATTATTTTTACGTTAATCTCTTATTAGGCACTAATGCCTTAAGCACTTATACGCCTATTAGACTGTAACTCATTTATATTCTTAAATCCTTTCTACTTTACTTTGTTTAAGTATACAATCCACCTCTTTTATATCTCTTTAATCTCTTTATCGCGCAAAAGCTATATACTTACTATTACCTATACTAGTTCTTCCTTAGCTAATAAAATAGGCTACTAAATCTATTACATAAGATATAGCCTTTATTTACTTCCTAACTAGTATATTTCCTACCAGAACCTCCTAGGGCCCATTTCTATAACAACTTCGACGCCCTTACCTACAATCCTTAGGTCGCTGTTTCCCCCTACTTTAGGTCCTTTTTAATAGCGCGAACCTATATAGAGAATGTATACTACTCCTAAATAGAGCTTAGCTTTGTTTAAATTTACACTATTTATCTACTAGCAATATATTCCCTCTCAAAGTTATACTTTTATAAAATTTATTATATCTAAAAAGGTCTATTAAAGCCAAACCTAGTTAAATAAACTTTAAGCTAACTTGGGATTTATATACAGGTTAGGGAGGAAGAAAAGCTAGACTATATATTATTCCATATATTCAATATAGTAGATTATAATTAAACAATAATATTTAGAGGCGTATTTATTAGGATCTCTAATCCTAAAACACCCGAAGGTACTAGACTACTTAAAGACATTATATAGGATAAATCGCATCCTATTCCTACTAGGTATAGGGTTAAGGTAATAGATAGCTAGGTGAAGATAATACCTAAGTTCGCTAGAGCTTAAATAAGTTGTGTATTAGAACCGCCTCTTAATAACCAACCTAAAGGGTAATGGAGATATCCATATTTTCTCCCTTAGGAATTAGCGTAGTCAAATATTCTATTATTAGAAGTCCTAGTCTTCTTTCCTTTTCCTATTAATTGCTAGTCTAAACTGCCTTAGAAAGAAAGTCGCCTAAAAGGGGGATATAATTAGTAGGCGCGTTTATAAATACGTATTAAATTTCTATAGTATATATTATTAGCACAGCCTTTAATATAACAAAGGTGAATCCTACTCACGTCTATATACAGGCTTATTAATACACCTCCGTTTCCTTAACCGATTTAATACTATAGGTTTTTCCCTATCTTCTATAGCGGCTAGTAGCCGTCAACTTTATACTTAAAAGTTCTCGCTAAAGTAGACCTTACCTTTTAGGAACTTATAATATTTTTAAGATTCTTATAATAGCTCTTTGGTTCCTAAACTATTTAGTATATAATACATATCGGATAGCCACACCTAAATATCCTCTAGGTCAATCCGCTTAACCATAAAGTTAAATATATCCTTTAATATTAAATTTGCCGTCCACATAGTAGGGTTAAAGGCCGCTACCTAAGAAATTATCCCGTTAGGACTTAGGCTATAAATCCGCTTATACCTTTCTTAGGTCGCCTACTTCCTTATTTAGGTTACGTCCAAATTAATAACTAAATCCTTTAAACCGCTAAAGAAAAGTACTATATTTTTTGCGAATATCCCTTAATTCTTTAAGTTTAAACTAGTAATAGTATCTTTTCTATTCTCTTATGCCTGGTTTAACCGCTATTTGCCCTCCTTATAAGCCAACTCTATACGTCTTTTTTTAAGTGCTTTAATCTCCACTAGGAGCTTTTCTACAGCCTTAAAAAGCCTTACACCTAAATCCTTAATCGTCTAATAGTTGCTTTTTATAGGATGCATACAAGAGCGTAGGACACTTTTAATAACCCGTTTAAGCTTCTTAGCAAGGTCTATAAGTTGTAAGATAAATTTAGTAGTCGCCATATTAGGGTTTAATCTAAACGTTGTAAACTAGGCTAGGAAAAGAAGCAGTTCTAAATATCTCTCTAAGGACAATTAGGGGCGGGGGCTGTTAAGAATATTATCATCTTATACATATCTGCAAGCTTTTATTGCAGTTAGGTAACTAGGGTAGCTAAGGGGCAATATACCCAAGTTTTATAAGCCGGGGTACAATATATCTGTTTACCCCTTCCTTACCATTTAGCGATCCCGAGTTAGGTTAAGACCTTTACTAATCTTTACCACCTATAGCATATAGCGGGAACTTCTTTATACGCAAGAATAAAAATATAGAGCGAGTGGCGTCTTCCCGTGTTTATACGGTCTAGTAATTTGGATTTAGGCTGCCTTTACCCGCAACTTCGCATTTTATATCGTTTGCAGCCCAGCTTAAGTCTATATACGCTCTCGTTACTCCAATAAGAATTGTTATATAGCTTAGGAGAACGGAAGCCGCAGGGCATTAGTTCCCGTAGGGAAGAGGAAAATATAGCTATAGGCTCCTATAGGGGAGCAAAAGCTATACGGGAGTGCAAGCCGCAAGGGATTAGTTCCCATAGGGCGGTAAAACATATAGGCATTGGCACCTATAGGGGATTTGTTAAAGTAAGGGATTTGTTAGCGTAGGGGATTTATTAGAGTAGGGGATTTATTAGCATAGGGGATTTATTAGAGTAGGGGACTAAATCCCGTAGGGGATTTATTAGAGTAGGGGACTAATTTCTATAGGGCGGCGAAACACGTGGGCAATTGCTCCCGTAGGGGATTTATTTAAGTAGAGGACTTATTTAAGTAGGGGATTGGTTAAAAGATGGGATTAATTCCCCTATAGCCTCTATTTAGGCGGCATAAAGCGGCTTCTAATAGGCTAGAGAGTGGATTACGCGCTTTATAGAAAAATAAAGCCTATATAGGATAATAGGGTATAGGGACCTGATGATCTGGCGGAAAATTAGGTTATCCGCTCTCCTAGGTTTTATTTAGCCTAGGCGACTTGCCCAACGCTATTTTATATACGTTTTAATCAAGGCTGCTACCTAGCCTTAGCCGCCTAAATCTTTATAAAACTTTAACTCGTGCGGTAGAAGAATATAGGATAATAAAATGTTATTTTATCTACTCTGCTAACACCTTTAGATCTTTCTATACTTGTTAGAGAATCTCTTTTATCTAGAAATAAAGCGCCCTATCTTCCTTCTCCTACTTCCCATCTATAGGGAAAACCACCTTCCGTACCTTATTAACCTATAGGACTAGCGGCTGGTAGTAAGGTATAAATGCCTTAGCTATATAGTTAAGAAAATGCCCTTCCCTATTTACTAGCCCCGATTTTAACTTAGCTAACTTAGTAGTATTCTTATAGTTCCAATACTTAAACTTAGTTAGACTAATATCTTTACCTAGCCTATTATAGTGTACGTATATTTAGAAAAGCACCTAAAAGAATAACTCTAGATTATGCCTAAAGGAGTATTTCTCGCCTAAAAGCACTCCTATAGCTATAAACACTTTTATACTAGTCTTACCCTATACTCCTAAAGGTCCTTCTTACTTCTCTTTAATCGCGAGATTGAAGTTAATTAAGAATGCCGGCTAAGAAGGATTATTATCTTCCTTGTTTATTATAAGGTTGCCTATTAAAATGTTATATTAAATAACGCCAGCCTGCGTATATAAAAACTTATATCCTTTAATACTACCCTTTAATATAGTAAGTATTGCAGCCTAAGAGCCTGCCTTATAAAGAGGCTTCCTATAGTTACTAGTAATAACGCATTAATATACGCAATTCTGCTTAATAGGGCGCTTAATTAGAGAGGTTAAATATAGGCGCTTGCCGGGCGGTAATAGGGCGCTATAACTGGAAGACCTCTTTCTGCTAGAACTTTAACCTTTTTTATACTGCCTTACACTCTAGCCAGTCTTAAAGGCATCATTAAGCCCTCTAGCTTGTAGTTTGTTGCTTTAGTAATATTTAACCCCTTACAGATATTAAAGATATTATTATCTTATCCACCTATATAAATAGTCTTATAGTAATAGTACCTGGCCACGTTGACTACTCCTTTCTCTAACATCTTATACAGCAGTTTATCTTCTTCCTTGCGCTCTAGGTACTACTACAAGTCTTTAATAATAAGGGGTTTCTTAGAGGTATCCCCTTTATAGTGTCCTTTCTAGCAAGTTATTACCTAACCCGCGACGCAGCGTGCCCGCTTAATAACATTGTTAAGGATAAGACGCTTAGTCTGGCCGTTGCGTATAATTTCAATATACCGTTTACTATCTAATATTAGAATAGTAGGATTAAACCTAAGCTGCTCCTTATTTATCTAGAGAAATCCTAATATTGCTAAGGTAAATTATAGTCCATCTTTATTAATATCAAATAGTGAAGATATAATGCCTCCTACCTAGTTATACTCCTATAGCCGCATAATAGATTTATAGAGGGTAAAGCCTAGGATAAAGCGATAAGTATCCTAAGCAGCGAAGACTTCTCTTATATATTTCCCTAAATCAAACTATACCTACGAGGGTATATCGGTGTTTAGATTACTCTTTAGCTCTTTTAGCATAAGTATATATAACTAACGGCATTAAGAGCTTTTGCTAGCTATTAAATTATCTATAAAACTAATATCTAGCTTTCGCTTTGCTATAAACCCTTATAAGGGCTGCTTAGTATATACGATAAGCTTTCGTTATATCTTTAGGGCGGACCTATACTCCTTAGCGAGGCCTAAAAATGATCTAATTAGGTTATTAAACCACTCTAGGATATTATCTTACTCTACGCTTTTAGGCTAGTTACGCTAGCCGCCCTCGGCATATAGTGGATTATTTCCTTCCTTACATTTCTTAAAAACAACGGCGCTTGCCTTTTTAAGACCTTTTACTCCCCTAAAGAATGCTTTATATAAGCTAGGAATCCCTATATAAAGAGGGCCTAGCTCCTCCTTTAGAACATCATCTACGTATTTCCTATATTTAGACAAGTTAGCAAAGCTGCTTATATTACATATATTTAGGGTTTAAACATAAAATAGTAGCGGTTAGGGGGGGAGTGTGGACTCTGTAATAGTAGCGTATACCTTTTTCTAGATAACCTCATTAGGTTTAATCCAAAGGATCGCATTTAAAAGAGGTAGGAACTGTTTAATATTAAAGCCGTTAGAATTAACTACTAAATTAAGTCTTAATAGATCACTAAGGAGGTTTTTATTGCCGCTATTAGACGGCAATAAATAAGAAGTAAGAAGGCTTTGCAGAGCAAGTATTAAATTAAGTAAAATATCCTTTAGTCCTATGGGCGTTAGATAAAAACTTATAACAGGTTTATTAATAGTTACCTTTATTACCTATCTAGTGTAATAAGTCTAAAGAGCTAGGGATGCCTAGATCCTAATAAGTCAAGTTAAATAAATTATGAAAGTTATTTAGCCCTTCCCTAATAGGCTTTGTTTTTATTATCTCTAATTTAAGAAGATTCGCTATTATGGGTAGGCACGCTAAGAGCTACGTTAGGAGGGCCAACGTAGCAGGCGGGTAGGTAGGCGAGGGGAGATTAAAGGGGCTAGTATATAAGGACGGTATAATGGTAGAGAAGTAAATAAGTATAGGGAGGTTAAATATACGTTAGGCGCGTCTTAAAATAAGGGAATAGCGAGGGAGGAAAGTATAAGGGAGAAAGTAAGGTGCGAGCGGAATATAAGGAGGATTTAAAGATTAGGCGCGGAAAAGTTAAGCTAATCTAATATAGCTTAGACTAAGGCTTTACGGGGCTTAGTTAAATGCTAAGCTATAATAACCCAAAGTGGAAAGTTGTAGGTAGTATTTATTAGTAATCGTGGTTATTAGCTTTTAGTTTGTTCTATAATGTATAAGGCTTAAATAGAGTAAGGCTTTAATATAGCGATGCTAAAAGGCGCCAGGTAAAGTATAGCTGGCAATAGCGGGTTAATTATTGAGTTGGTTATATAAGCACCTACGATTAATTATATAGCTAGTCCTAAAATAAGCTAAACCTAATATGCTAAATATAGATATAGCCAACCCTATTTTATAGCGCTTAATTAACCTATTTCCTATAACTGGGATCTAGTTCTTAAAACCAGATCCTTTTTTAGGATCGCGCCCTTTTTATAGCAGTTAATTGGTCTACTTCGTAAACCCGAATTAGGATCTTAGTTTTAGAATTAAATTCCGTTCCCAGAATTATAACTTAAGCTATAACTAAAAATAGCTCTTCTCTTCTAAGACTATTAAACTGCTTGGCTTAACGCTATACCTTTTTGGCCACGTTTAGTACGTTTAGCTTAGAATTAGATCTAGTTCTTAGAACAAGATCCTATTTTTAATATTAAAAGAGATATCCTGTATTTATCCTTAACATTCCTACCTTATTAATATGAAATTTAGAGTTAACCCGCACCCTAGTTACCTATAAAAACGCCAAAGACTTTAATACCTTAACTTTAATTCTTTATAGAGGACTAAGCAAGTTACGGGGCGGCTAACTTATCGCTACTAAGTATATAAAGGTAGAGGACTTATAAGCTTACTATAAGCGAGTTCTTAACTTTAATTTAACGTATATGTAAACTATAATAAGATACTCTTAATATAGAAGCAACTAGATAGAAAAATAATACCGAGCTAAGGAAATCCTAATTAGCGCCTTAATTCTCAGCGCCAGAAAATATAAACGTAATTGCGAAAATCTTTTCTTA
>Ga0307515_10001038_pt1 | contig 63472 bp, 51 predicted proteins | sample 17_EM_MG_FD_194513 | JGI IMG/M metagenome (GOLD analysis project Ga0307515, IMG submission 194513) | Populus trichocarpa ectomycorrhiza microbial communities from riparian zone in the Pacific Northwest, United States - 17_EM | ecosystem: Host-associated > Plants > Roots > Unclassified | place... | reverse complement strand
CATATACTCATACATGTAGACTCATCTTGCCATTCACAAGTCACCATGCACATCTCACCCCTCACCACTTGCCACTTGCCACTTGCCACTCACCACTCGTTTGGTATGGTTGGGTTTCTCGTGGTGGAGCTTGCTAGCAGTGGGCAGGTTGGTTCATAGTGATTGCTCGCAGCAGCTGGTTGTTATGAAGTGACGTTGTGTCTGAGTTAGGGTTGCAGGGATTACTGTCTCACTTCTTTAGTTTTTCGGATCTACTTTGAAATTGATAAATATTATCCTGTTTGGACTGGTCCAGACCAAGCCCGTCCAGTCCAAGACTGCCAGTCTGGCGCCCGGTCCAGTCCGACCTTCCGGTGGGACCGGACTGGTGGAATCATTGATCAACATTAGCTAGAATTCTAGCAGAACCTGCGTGGGTGTTGACGAAGGCTGACGGACAAGGTGGGGAACAGGGCAGGTTGGGTGTTGGGTTGAATGCGCCAATTGCGCATGATTTTGCAGAAATGACTGCCTGTTTGCCACTCTTCTTCAGTAGATAGTCCCGCACAAACGTTGTAAAGAAGACTGAGTTGTTGCCAGCTAGGTCGAACATGGATAGACGGTGTCTGATTGTGGGGTTGTAGAGAATACATCATTGAGGGGTGTGGTCAAGCCGTACCCACATTATCGCCCTTTCAGAGCCAACCCGAGTGGCTGGACTTAACTAAATCCGATCCTCAATGTGTATGATACACCAGAACCAGATTAGTCTCTACTCCACCTGTGTATTCCATTTTGCTTTTATTCTTCAAGAAAAAACGATCAAGCAGGGCAGTGTAACACTCAGATTAAGCGGGCCCACGTCCTCTCAACGAAGCGACAAATACGAGAACTCGAAACGAACTACCGCAGCCAAGACATATTCCAACAACATACCCACCTGATGAAGTTGGCATATAAGGAGAAATCTCCTACTCCACTTGGTGCGTGTTCATACCGCAAAATGTACCCAGCAATCATCATATTCCTCTTCTCCCTCCTCCCCCTGACCACAGCCCAATCCCGCAACTCCTTCACCTACGTCTTCAACGCATACCCTGACTGCTCCATCACGTGTCTTGCAGATGCATACGTCCTCAACAAGTGTCCCTCGGACCCGACGGGGAGCTGCTCCTGCACCAACGAAGGCTTCCTGACTGATGGCTCTAGCTGCGTCTCAAAAAGTTGTAATGCGACAGAACAGGAGACCGTGCTGGAGTACTCTAAGTTGAGGTGTAATATTGATGCGCCATTTGATGAGGAGACGTGGAAGTCGGGAAAAAAGAAGGGGGGTGAGAAGAGTGCGGCTGGGAGGTGAGTTATCCCTAGGGAGGAGAAGGGGGAAGCTGATAGCGTGAAGAGGACATGGTTTCGCCCCGGCGGTGCTGTATGCTGTTGTGGCGGGGGTAGTTGGAGTTTTCTGCGGGGGTCTGGAGTAGAGGTTGTGGTTGAATGTATTATGGTGCTGGAAGCCATCTCTGGAGATCTGGTGGTGCCGTATAAGCAAACTTCGCACCGGTGTTTGTAGTATACATACAAGAATCATGAGGAATTCTATGACGCTTTAGACATGAAAGTATGTCTAATGTTCGACTATGTAAACTTACATAGCCCCAAAATATGAGGCTAACTAGCATCCCAGAGCCAAATAGAATTTGTTATCCAAAGCGACGAAGATCAGACATTTATACATGTGGAATCACTCACTCTCAATGCCACCGATCGACAGTCGTACTACGGACGAGTGGTAGACAACCACACCAAACATCTCCCCACCATCTTCGTACTCTACTTATGTCGTACAGGTAAGACAAGGCCAATAGAGTGTGTACTGTTTAGGCAGCAGCTATATTAAATCAACCCGACAGGGCAGGCAGGAGAGATTCTAGCTTCTTTATCAGATCTCGACCACAGGCACCACAGGGGCACATCATTCGTCAAACAAATTACACCTCCCATTCGAAAATTAACTCCCAAGTTCGTGCTCTTGTCTTGGGCTGTCTACCCCGGTGTCCGCGCGGGCATGGCGCATGCACTCTATTCATGCCTCCAGTCCGACCCATCCGCCCTATCGCATTGGTGAAATTAAAGTAAACAATGCAAGCCGCCTCATGAAGAATATTAAGTAATAAATCCTCGCAGTTGAAACTTAAACCTTCTCTCTGCACTCACTCACTGCGGTCTGTTAATTAATATATCACTCGGACGAATTCATAATTAACATGCAAGTGAGACAAATGAAGTCGCCACCATCGGCAACCGGTAGATTGTCGCCCCAATGTTTCAGGGACGCTTTACCACAGACAGCCTAGTCGCACATCTGTGACGTGATGGGATCCACTTACAGGGCTCTCTGAACCCTGGGTTATGACGATCGACCCGCGCTCTGTCCTTGGATTGAGATGCTGCATCGAACATGTTTTCAAGGTAAAATTGTAGTAGTGGAGAGTTTGCCAGCTCCAAATTCCTGGTTTTAACGGTTTCGAGATTTTAAAATACAAAAACCAAGCAGGCTCCTAACTTCAGAGCTGAAGGTGGATCTATTTAGGTCCTATAGATGTTTGGTGTAGCTTCTTGACTTTGTGAGCCCGTGGAATATTTGGAGCTAGGAGTTTTGGAGCTGGCCCAATAGCTAGTCTGTTAGACGGCTTGGTAGGATTTTTGCGGTAGCCCAGTGACCAAAACCTGTCTACCCAATAGCGTAAAACTCTAGTCTCGAATAGATACTGGAGGACTTCCTGTCGATGGTAGTAACGGACAGGAACGCCATTTCCACCTCGAATAATATTTTCTAAGAATTCCGAATAGAACGTTCGGATAGATTTAGGCCTGCACCCCTACTTCTATTCAAACCCTCTATTTCTATTGAATAGGTGAAGTTGGGCTTCTGTTTGGGGTTTTGTTTGGGGTCGATTAGGTACTTAAAATACTTTGGCAAGTAGTAAATTGTAGCCTTTGGCTTCTTTGTAGGATATCATCAATTGTAACACTTATATCCAGAAAAAAAAACGATAGAATATCAAAGCGAAATAATACAACCCTAAGGTATCACACAAAAAATCACACCCGCTCGCTCGCTTCGCTGCAAAATACACAAACAAGAGACTCCTATCCTTTGACAATCACCACCTCCCCTCTCTGATTCCTCCCCACCTTAACCCCAAGACTCCGTCTGCCATCCATCTTCCTTCTCAACTCCTCAACCTTTCTCCTTGCCTTCAACGCCTCAATCCGATCCTCTTCATGTCCCCTAGCGACAAACCGGTTCTCAGCCTTCGCCGCCTTCGCCTCAGCCTTCGCAATCTTCTGCTCTGGCGTCTTCGTGCCTGGCATAACATTAAACTCCAACGTCTTCGTCTGTGGCCGGGGGGTAGACGGGCCCGGCGGCGACAACGGCTCAAACTTTGGCGGGGAGTCGGCGAGATAGCTACTCGCGTACCGCTGCTTCCCACCGGGAACCATCACTACCGGCCGCGGGGCATGTGTGGGCGTAGGAGGAACTTCGTGAACTACAGTCTTCTCGTAAAATGACACCGCCTTCTCGCCGCGCGAGTGAGAGCGTCGGTGGTGATGTCGGTGGTGATGTCGTAGCTCCTCTGTCAGTGCAACAAGCGCATCGATATCTGGCTGTCTTAATGCTTGAAGGACCGTAACCGCACCGTCGGCTTCAAGTGCGTACGGGAGTTTCAGCTCCTCGGCTGCTTCCCTGCTCACGAGTTTCCGCGGGAACCGGGTGCGGCCTTGGCGGGGGAGGATGCGGCCAGATTCTTGTTTGGAAGCGAGTGCATCGTAGTATCGGGCCGTGCGGTTGTGGTATTGTGTGTCGTTGCGCGAGGAGGCGGGGGTGAGGGTGAGGGTTTTTGTTGTGTAACGGTTGGGGGAGGAAGAACGGTGGTGGCTGTGGTGCTGGTGGGGTTTTTGGACGATGAGGGGGCGAGTGGGGGAGGTGCTGTGGTGGCGGTGGTCGTGGACTGAGGAGGAGCGACGGCGCCGGGGGGCAGTGGAGGCGCTTGAGGATGGCGGGGTGGACCACGGTGTGTTCATCCGCAGAGAGGCGTCATCGAGGGCGCTCGAGGAGTGTCGCGGGTGTTCGTGCAGGGAGCTGGAGGAGTGGCGGGGGTGTTCGCGGAGGGAGCTGGAGGAGTGGCGGGGGTGTTCGATGTATATGGGAGACATTGCAATTGCTGATGCTAGCTGTGGATCTTTATTGGCGAAGTGTGTTGTGTGAGGATTGCTGTGGTGTTGTTGTTGGGAAGGGAGAAGGGAGGAAGAACAGAGATATCTTATATCTTTCTTGACCGGAGGCGGTGGTTTCAACGGCACTGGTTGCGGGGAGGCACAGCAACGGCGAGTGGAATTGGGGCGGTGTTGCATGCAGCGCTACGCCTACGAGTGAGATTGAGTGCATGACGCACGCACCCGTGTAGCGCGATCGACAGAAAACAAGCAGCAGCAGCAGCAAGTCCCATTCCAGGTCCCAGTTGCAGAGTCACAAGACGGCGGCTGCCTAGTAGGAAATGACGACGAGAGATGAGTTGGCAAAATCCGAACTTCTGAGTCGGCAGCGCTGGAGCGAGCGAATGGAATGGAGGCGTGTGGGCGATAGTGGAAGCTGCCTTGCATCTGGACTATGGCTGTCGGAGGTATGACGTTTGTTGATAGAAGCACGCAGGGATGCGCACCCTGATGCCAAGCACGCATATGCGTATGCACGCCCGACACCCGAGGTTCGCCTGTAGCCCAGCACAAAAACAAAGTTCCATGACGGAACGACCCACCTCCACCACCACCCACCGCCTCTCCATAGGTGCGGTCGCGCCTCAATTGCGCTTAGTAGGAGCCATGCACCGCAGCTGCCAGCTCATCATTTGTCAATGGGTATGCGCGCTTTGCTCAAGAGAAACGATTCTGTGCATATTTTCTGTTTGCTGAAGTGCAGCCTGCCGATACCATGCAGTTGCTAATTCCGGGGAATTGAGAACTATCTAGCACGGTTGCTTTTTCCGCGGTCAATTCGCGATTGTGGGAGCTCCCTGGAGAGCGAGGTATCTGGGGCTCTTTCTTTCCGCCTGGACGCCCGGTTTGTTGTCCGTACATTGTGCTTCTCCATCTCCGTTAACGTTCAACGAAACCTCACCTCAGCTCGGTTCAGCTCATCTCCTCCACCAAAAAACAAACCACACGCACATCCCCCAGAGCCGGAGGAGCCCTGCATCAACGAGCAGAAGCAAAAGTACTCGGCTACACCGCCGATAAGGCTGAAGGATACCTGTGGTACCGATCAACATGAGAGCAACAGTCATTCTTCCTTATCTGGTGGGGCGATCTGGACAACGCATCGCATCACGCCCAAATATCAGCTGCTATAGGTATCCTGTTAACGCACCGGCCTTATCTTTACTTGCTATACCCGCGGATCTTACTACAATTGCGGCTGGATATGGTCCGCAATTAGGCATTGAAATTGACAACTCATCACGGTCTGCTGATCGGGGGTTGTTAATTTTCCCGGCCTCGTGGGAAGATCCTAGAAGCTTTGAATATTCTTGTTCGCGAGAATCCTTCGAGAAACATCTCCAGTCTCAATTGAAATCTATATCGATACCTAAGGTACCCCGCCCATGAGAACCGGTATCGTGAACGCACATCTGAGTGCAGCGATGTGCCATTGTGCTTCAATGTTCAACGGGAAAAGGCACTGCCAGCATGTCCGCTCTGATTATCACAACCCCGCGTGCGCGCTCTCTCGTGATGGGTATACGAGGGAGCAGCAGTGGCAAATAAAACAACTCATCACTTTACGACGAATGGAACTAAAGAAGTGGAAATGTCGTTTAGCCAATGCTGCCTAGAGAGATCCGAGATAACCGATAGCCTTGGGTGAGTGATTTTTCGTGGACCCGTGTAGCCGATACCACCCACGCACATTCATGACGTGTTTGGTGTGTTCTGAATGTCCGTTGTCAGTTCCTATGCTGGAGATGTGTTACAGAAGGAGAGGAGATGGTGCAGAGAGGGGATCCGTGGTGAGAACGAGGGGTGAGAAAGAGGAAGTGAAATGTGATAATGAGGTGATAATGAGGAGGTGGTGTAGGTGGAGGAGGAGGGGAAGGAGCGGAGAAACCTCTGGAAGCTCAAGCACGTAGTTCCCACGACAAGATAAGCTCTTCGTTATCGTATGGTCTAGCACAACTATAGTAGGAGACCGAATATCTCCGTTGGAATGTTATCTGGTTTCAGGTATCAGGCGAATGGAAGCGTTTTGCAAACTGCACGTGCGGTCGCACTAAGAAATGAGTGACCATGACGACACTTCTCTGAATCCCTAGGGGCTTACGTAGAAACATGTTAGAAACTATCATCACTCGCCGGCATGCTCATATGGTCACGTGATATTCATGAACCTCTTCGGGCTTCTCAACTTGTACTTTTACAATAATCTGTCGATGGCTTTTACAAATTGTATCTTGGCATTATACAGCACTATTTCGTTTAATGGCAGTCTTCCAGACTTTGCCAAAACAACTCTGGCAGTCGATTAATAGTATAGTCTCGATTCAAAACGAGGTTTGAATGCGATATTGAACTTCTGCAATGCAATGCCCAAATTCAAATCAGCATGACCACTCATTTTCTGTGACAGGGTTGTAATACGAAAGCAATGAGTTGGACCCAGGATTCATGGTACCGGTATCAATATATGCACGAACCCGAACGCTGTCGGACCACAACACAGCCAGATCTTCGCCAGCACGGCAAGATCTTCGCGATCGCAACGGAAGGCTACGGGCATGACGAGTTGCTGCGGTTCGATATTTCGGGACAGCAAAGCAAAAATTTGTTAGGTTTCTCCGAATATCCTCCCTTTCGGCTGGACTTGGCAGATAATTCTCCGCGAAAATTTCATCCTGGGCCAGATACCGGTATCTTCTCTGGAACACGTATTAGCGGGATTTCTAGGCTTTGTACGGCACAGCCTCGGTGGTACTAGTATGATACTAGTATGGGTTATTTCAGGATGAGCTACAGATGTGTGATTGCACAGACCACATCCAGGACACCAAAAAAAGTCACAGGTGTCAAACGGGTGGCAGGATTCAATCATGGCAACTCCACACGAGCCCGCTGCCAGTTGGTGGTCAAAACCTCGCTCCCTCCCAGCCATTTTTACCTCCTGGATCCTGTTCCATCGAGATATCGATCAGGCAGCACCGATACCTGCAGTGTTTCGACAACGTCATGCATATCGTTGGAGGATTGAAACAGGCTCAATAATCACATGATTGGATGACGGGCCCTCCGGGTATCTCAAGGAATGTACGGCAGTGCGAAACTCCAATCATACTGACGCCATATCAAGCTTGCATAGTCTGCAACTCGCGTCCTGATGTCAACAGCAGACCTCTATTCGCCTTTGGTAATCCGGATGGCTAGGGGACCCTGGGTGACCTCAATCATGCAAAATCTGAGTCAAGAGCCGTGCCACCACTGCGAACCACTGGCAGCGCGGGCTTTACTGAAGTTGTCGTGTTCTGCTCCTACTGGGCGAGGACGGACCTTTCAATCAGCGGCTAACGGGAAGAATAGGTATGAGATGTGTGGGCGGTGCATGGGTGCATATGCCTGGTTCTCCTGGCCTTTCCCAGCCATCCGGATTGCCCAAAGCAAATAGAAGGTTATTGACATCTGTACGGGCGGTATCTGAGCTAGCTGCGGCAGATCGCTTTGATATGGCCCAGGTGTGATTGGTTTACTTAACACTGCCGCACATACGTGAGTGTTTGTTATTGCTGCGTAAAACAGCGATAGGTTGAAAGAAGGAAGTAGTGCAGTAGCAAGTAAGGTGATAGTCCCCCAGCCACATCCAGATAAACGTTCCTGCGTGTGACATGAGAAACATGCCATCCGGGAAATCTCTATCACCTTCTGGGGGTGAAGGAGGTTGGTAAACCCGAGGATAGGGGTATATGTCACTCACAAACGGCCGAATAAAAGATGTTTACAAACAAATAAGCAGCCGTGATTATCGGATACTTCCGTCTGCAATGGGGGGAGTTGACCAGCTACCGCTGTATGGTCCGTGTAGCGAGAGAAGGGACGGTGCCGAGTTTAATAGTGTTCTACTGGACAATATATGCCGAGAAGCCTCAATTGGGGGTTGCGTGGGTATACAGCCACTCAAATCCTAATATACTTTTACGCCATCTTTCTCTTGCAATTAACCTCGCTGGCCACCCACCCACCTTCGGCATCCCCACGCTACCAATATATCTCCACCATGGATCTTTGGTAGGTCTCGATATGGGGGGTACAAACGGACTTGGCTTGAGCGTACTCGTCCGATTACACTTTCAGGGACCTGACACGTTTTCTCAAATCTGAATGGCCACCAAATATGGAATGAAAATGTATTGGCTTGATGGGTTGGCGTATCGCGAGAATTGGGTTGCGTGCACTAGAGCCCTAGCCCTTGTGTAAGCGCCCTTAGGGTTAGGTGTTAGGCGAAAGTGTCCTGATACTTGAAGAGCGAACAAAGCCACATAGACAAATAACTTCAGTTCTCTTGTGTATCTCGAGTTTTCCCCACTCTAGCATACGGGCTCTCTCCATATTGTAGAGTCAATTTCGAAAGTCACTTACGCTAGTCAACTTCAACTGTCTTCGTTTTTTTTTGTCTATAAGGTCACTACAAATTCTTTAATAGTCTCCCGTGATATGTTTTTCCCCGGCAGCACATTTTCAACTCCCGTGATACTTCTGGCGATAAAAACTCATGGCGCAATTGCGGCACAGCGGTTTTATGGCCAGAGCCGGTTCCGGGTGATTGTGTAGATGCTCTTTACAATCGATGCATATGCTCTGTCCGGCTGACGAACTATACTAGTTCGCGAACTTGGGCACATTCACAAACTTATAGGAAGTTCTCAAACTGACTAGCCGATGAACAAAGTCGTTAAGGTATGAATCAAAATTACAATTGCAACTGCCTATTTATGCATATGTAAAGCAACCTGATAAAAGAGCTTACAGTTTAGACCTAACTAGTACTTACTATGAGACTGTAACTATTGCAATCTAATTACATGTTCGCTCTACTCCGCACTCATATCATGGCAATTTGCACCAATGGAATGTGGTTCAAGGAATGTAAGAAGAGAGTTTGAGAGTTTGAACTGTAGAGGTGGCGGTGAGAAGCGAGTACTATTGGGTGTAGACTTTTTTCTATCCTCAGCTAAAGTGAGCTTGCAAGTAACATGAAGTCTGGCAATGAGAGCACATTTGAAGAAGCTTTTCTCTAGAAACATGTGTTGGGTTCGCTAAAAGTGGCGAGTTCGCAAACTTTTCTACGGATTGCGAACCGAGCAAAAAGTTTGTAAACTAAACAAAATTTTGCGAACTAGCCTTTAACTGTCCGCGAACTGGCGGATTTGTCAACCGTACAGAACATATACACGGCGATGAAAACGCTACCCTCACCGAGAGGAATGGGCTCAGCCACTACAGTACATACACTAGTTCCATATACTTCTCCGTCCACACCGAGTCATATCAATGCGCACAGTAAATCCAGCACATTCCATGCTTCAAGAAGCATGGGACGCCGAAGCACGCATGACGCCCCCTTACAGGAAGGATTGTAGCGAAATTGAGTTCCAGCATTTCTGGTGTGAGGCGCGGAATCAAATAGTCCGCATTATTGCGCCTGATTGCGTTTAGTAGAATGCCAGAGTTGGCATGCTTCTGAAGCGATGAGTGAGGACGTAGTTGTGGAGTTGGTTGGTCTAGTGTTGCACACCAGACGAGGTGGCCTAGGTATTCGTCCCAGGATTCGAGACGAATCGGGACGGGACCTCAACTCTGACAAAACGAGATATCTCGTGCTTCTTACCTCGACCTCGCGAGTGATGATGACGTATGAATTATGTGATGGCTTAATTAGTCTATATTACCTTATTTTAAATAGAATGTTGAGGGGGGGTTTTCCAATTCATCTGCTTAAACTTGAAATTCACTTTCCAAATTCAACTGAAGATTAAAGAATGGGGATTGACGGTGGGGGCAACAGCGGCTTGCCTTGGTCCAGTGTTCCGAAGGGGCCGGGACGGCCGTGGCTTTTTGGGGGTTTAGCCTAGCTAGCCTCCCTAAGCGGGTGCTTTTGCTGTAAATCCCGCCGTTACTTTGGATGCTTCTAAGACTTGTTGATTGACTGATCTCTCGTGGCCAAAAGGCCCGTATATATACAGACTTGTCTCCCATATTCTCAGCCATATTCGTCTCCAATCTATCTTCGTTTGCTCATCCGTTTGCACTGATATGAGCCGCTCTGTACTGATATGAGCCGCTCTCCTGAGGCATATCTTCATACACCAACTGCATATCAAAGGGACCTGAGCTGTGAGGCTCACGATGCAGGTACACATGCAACACCCGTGACCTCCTATGCCCACTCCAAATAGTATACCACTACTAAAAATAGCACATGGTAGTCCACTCACCGTTGAAAATAATATTATCTGTCACTTATGTGGGACAATTTCATTGATATTACTCATTGGTTTCATGTTTCAGATATGCAGGCTGGCCGACCCGTTCGGAACACTGCCTTGGTCCGCGTTGCACTTTGTTGGAGTCGCATATTTAACTCCCGGCAATCTGGCTGCATGGTCCAGGGCGAGTGGTCCTAGATGGCTAACGAGACAACTCATCCCAGGCCTATTTTATCTCCTGTATCGTCTCGTCCGATGTGTAACACTAGATCGGTCTGGCTGAGTTGTAATAGATCTGACGCTGAGAGATAGGAGGTGATCATGTTGTATACTTTAGGTAGGAGGTAGCCTTCAAACATTGTCATGTCGGTGATGAGTCGGGGTTGCTAGTGGGGTGTGGGAAATCTTGTGGATGAGTGCTAGTAGTAGTACAAAATCACCTCCCATCAACCTCTTATAACACTCCTCCTCCATTCTCGTGGTTCTTGATCGTCTCCAAAAATGGCCGCGTCCTCTTAATCGCCTTTTCTGCAGCATCTGCATAAAGCTCCTGCATAAAGCTCTTTGGTATCTTAATCTCGTTTCGAAACCACTTATTGATAATCTGTTAGCATGTATGAAGATCAAGAGTTGATGTCCGCCCTCGCTGCCGTGCACATCGTGAAGATTACCAGGCCTGATATGCAGGGTCTCCTTGAAAATCTTTACATTATCAGAATCCACCTCTGCCCGGCCTCCAGAGGTCGGCCTGCAGGTCTGCTATGATTTTCACATATGCACCATTATCATCTACATGTTGGGTTGGTTTGTTCTTATGTCCTCTATCTCCTGCTTCATCGTCACATACGCACTCTTCAGGGGGTTGTACGGTTCTTCGGCATTCTTCTCCTCTATCCTTCGCACTCAACAAACGCCATCTATCGCCGCCGGCGAACCATCTTCCCAACTCAGGCATCCCTGGGAATGAAGAGGCGGATCGCCAAGCGAACGCAGCACGCGAGCGACGAGGAAACACAGTCCGAGAGGAAGCATTCACCTCAGCAGCAAATAGAGCAAGAAGGATCACCGAACAGAGAGCGGCCGCCAAAGCCGAGTGGGAAGAGAAACGGCTAAGCAAGCATTACGGGTACCGAGACGGGAGAGCCGGGAGTCGAAGGCCAGTCCCAATGAAGAGCAGGAAGTCCCTCGCTTCACGATATTACCAGCTGAAGTGCGGGCACGCACCCACAGCGACTTATCTCAAGCGGTTTGGACAACGAGACGACGACCAGTGCTGGTGGTGCGGAAAGGCGGCCCAGACGTGGGAGCACCTCTTCCGCCACTGTAAGAGGTGGAAGAACGAGCAGCGGGAACTGTGGAAAGCAGTCGGGCGGGAAACCGGCTGGAGAGCAGGGAGATGCAGGCACGTGCAAATATCGGAGCTGTTCTCCCTGGAATCGTGTGATCAAGCGGTGATGGACTTCCTGGCGGCTACAGAGATTGGGAAGTTCCCTCGCCGCTGAGCAGAGCTAAGCAGAGCGGAGCGGGGCAGAAGAGGGCAGAGCAGAGTACGGATAGCAGTCGTTCACTTGCTTTCTTTCTTTCATTCTTTCTTTATTTTGTACTTAGCGCGCCGTCCACTTGCGTCTTTCGTTAGTTAGTGGAGAAGGGTAGAAGGAGGGGAGCTCCCCCGTCTAGCCGGCCATCCGGAGGGTGGTTAGGTACTGCCATATTCTAGTTAGAGTTCATGCAGAATGATTTAAACAAAACAAAACACCTTCCCAACCGCCGCCATAGTCATTCCGACCTCCATTGCAATAGCGTCCCTCACCCACGAAAAACCACACATGCTAGTGCCATGCGCAATCAGAAAGGTGATGTCTTCCCTCAATTTCCTCACCACCTATGCGCGGTATCTGTTGTGGATGTGGCTGCAGACCACGCGCTTCGCCTCAAGACGTGAGCCGAGATTGCTAAGCTGGGCAAGCTCATTTACAGCCATTTCAAGGAGGGAAGCAATAAACCATCAGCCTCTTCCAGCAGCTCGACGGGGGGCCGCAAATCAAGTCAGCCAGTCATTCCTCGAGGCAGTTGTTCATTTCATCCGCCACCTCGAGATCAAATCTGCCCTTCTTTGGTTCGATAATGATATGTGCCATTGTGAAGGCTGGACCGGATAGATGCGCGTATCAATACTTATCCTGAGGAGTCATCTTGCTTAAGGCCTCCTACCAGCTATCGCATTTACTCTCCTCATCCTCCCCTCCGGACTCCTCATCGTGCGCAAGGAACGGAACGGAAACGACGTGGATAGTTGCAGGCATGGTCGGTGGACTGGCTGGTAGGCTGGTACCGAGTGGGACGGCTGTGATATCTGTAATACCCAGGTGTGCGAGAGCTGGGACTTGCAAAGTTGCATTGCACAGGTACTTACTCGAGCTCTGTTTTGACCTTTGGCTCTAGTCTCGAACGTAAAAGTACCACTTCCAAATCACTGTCCAACAATGATGCCTCAGAACTCGAAGGAGCCACATCTGCATCGAATGGATGTGAATTGGAGGGCTTTCTGTCGTTTATTACCAGTTCTCCGGTAGCCGTATTGCTAACTCGCTACAGTCATTTCCGAACCGAGTTTTTGTGTTATCCATACCGACAAAACGGTTCTGCGGACTGGTTCCTGAAGTGGCTACAATGGCTTTGATACAGCACGAATTGAGAAAGTTATATTTACAAAATGAGTTTCGTGAGGACCCCAAATTGTGTATTACCACCATGGCGCCTTCGTTGTCCGCGTTGGCCTCATCCTCCGAGGGCTACTGGGTGTGATTGGGTTTGAATAATTCTAAGACATCCGTCAGCTCTGGACTGATCATATTTTAGAGGGAATGCTTACTCCTCGAGATGATGGCTGACCACGGAGCGGGAGGACCTGAGCCATATCATCAATCGCTCCTCCACATCTCCTAAGTATTGGGGTTGCTCTAGCTGTGGCCTGGCATTTGGCTGGCCCTTGGCAGCGTGGGTCGGCAGGTTCCTCGCTATCGGAAGTAGGTTTAGGTCTGTGATTGCCTTCTTCGTCTCCGTGGCGCTTTTAGAATTCGGCCATTGGCAGGTGGACCCTTCTTGGCGTGGGTCTGTGCAGGTCCTCACTGTCGAAGGTAGGTTGGATTTGTCTCTTAGAACCCTCCCGGTATTTCCCCTTGCTGCTCTTGTGCTTGTATCTGACTGACTTATAGTTTGGGTTGTATAGGCTCGCGTCCTCTTCATCAGAAGTAAAACAATAAACTTTTGGTAGACCTGTGGGCCTTTAGTTCCTTCAATTTGGGTGTAGTTGTTTGGTGCCTGTCTTTGTAGTCCTCATTTCCTGAAATCGATAAATAGATGTGTAAGGCGCGCAGATTCTGAGTCTGGATCTTCGATTTCATCTGATTGTTTCGGAGAAGCAGATCAAGAGCAAGGGTAGGTGACTATCGTCTAGTGATATTTCTAGCATGAACATCAAAGCTAGAGTTAGATAGACGATCTTCAGGCTCTAAATCTGTCTCCTGTTAGTGCCCCTCTCTGGGGGGATGGAAGAGAGGATGGGTGGAAACTTACCATTGCTGGCATAATTGGGTTACTCTAGACGCATATGCCGTCCCTATGGCAAACGGAAAGTAGCATAATCATATGCCTGAATCAATCCCGGAATGCTTTGTATATTGGTGATCTGTATCCAGCCTACTTGAGTACGTGGATCTGCCGACTTGCGGCTTCAGAACCTGTGGGATGCGTTTTAGTCAGGGCTGATATCTGTGTCAAGTACTTGGTGCCACCGGTTGGCTGTTATCTTCCCCAAGAGAAGGTGAGGTAAGGTGGTTGCGATTGTTTGCTCAGCTGGGTGACTTTGTGGTTTTAAAGGCAGAGTTGGTCACGTGTTGCATAAGGGCTTACGCCCTAAACCGAAGCGGACTTCATACGCACGGAAGCACAGCAACATTTTTCTAGATCCTAGTCTACCATCTGGCTTTTATCGCTAGCGCTAGCTAGCGCCGTCGACCAAGAGCCGTCTAGAGTACAGCTGCAGGGGTTCAAAGAATTAATTCCGCACATTCATAGGGTTCTGCATTATTTCTCTACCAGCGCTGTCAAAAATGTTTTCCGCGATGAGCACAATAAAACACAGGACCTCTCTTAAGGTAGGGGGCCAAAAAACTAAAACGATAGTGACAGGAGTGGGACTTGAACCCACGCTCAGTTTCCCGAACCAGGAGATTGCTCATTAAGGTAGGCCTTAACCTGGCGCCATAACCAACTCGGCCATCCTGCCATTGAAGCTTAAGTAGCTCCAGCCGCTAGATGTACGCCAGAATAATAGTCAGACCCTAAACCTGAGCAACGTCTCTCGCTACCTCAACTTACTTCACAGTGAGCGCATGCTGGACATGGTGCACAATATTAATTAACTTGCGCGATAAAAGGGTATTTTAATAACTATTGATATTGGTTGGGGATCATATTTAGAGCGTTCTCAAATAGGGAGGTTTTGTAAAAATATGTCATACTATATCTGTGCTGTATCCAGAGCAACCGTTGCCCTTCCGGTTAGATGAAGTTTGAGGTGTGGCTGATTAGCATGACATTATACCACAGCCCAAAAATCGTGGTATATACCACAGCTTTCTAGGTGGTTTGTTTACAGTGCTAATCTCACAACATAGTACCAGAAGGAGTTATCCCATATGGAGGCAAGTGTTCCATCTAACATACACCAGGGAAAATGACCATGTGCGACGCGCAGCTCATAGAGAAACTGCTTTTGGGACGGTAATCCATAGCATGTTTGACGCGTGGCACTATGAGGTCCTATGGACTTGCACATTGACTAGATTACTATGATACGCATGCGATTATGTGCACTTGATACTATACATCACGCTGCATTCAACAAACTTGAAATCAAGCTGCCAAATATCCCAAGTACGCTCTGAAGTACACTGCTGATTGCACTCGATTGCACACTCCCAGCCTGCTTGACTGTACACTCCCAAGTAAGCTCTCAAGACGCTCCCAAGTATACTCCGAGTACGCTCCCAAGTACACCGAGTATGCTGCCAAGTACACCTCCGAGTACGCTCTCAATTGCACTCCCGAGCATGCTCTCAAGTACGCTCCCAATTGCACTCGATGGCACACTCCCAGCCTGCTTGACTGTACACTCCCAAATAAGCTCTCAAGACGCTCCCAAGTACACCTCCGAGTATGCTCCCAAGTACACCTCCGAGTTGCTCTCAAGTACACTCCCGAGCACGCTCTCAAGTATTCTCCCAATTGCACTCGATGGCACACTCCCTGCCTACTTGGCTCTACGCTCCCAAGTACACTCTCAAGAGGCAAGACACTCCGAATCTCACTTGACTCTACGCTGCCATGTATGCTCCTGCGTGCTCGATCCAGAGACTTGCTGAGTTGCAGGCGCCAGGCACCGGGAGGTGTGAGGCAGGTGGCGTGTAGCAGGCAGTGTTTGGTGGGCGGCGTGTGGTGGGCGGGGGCCGGGCGGCGTATGGTGGCCGAAATCATGACGTCGGTCGATATCATAGTCTGAACCTTATCTTTAGCGCGACCACCGCGACGAGATCTCACGATGCCTTACGATCATGGTGTTGACAATTGCAGCCTTAGATTCTGCAGGAAAGGTAGACAATTAGATCTTAGGGAGAGCAGATTCCGCTGGAAAATCTGAGTCGGAGATCTGCCCTCCCCAAGATTCAATTGTCTACCTTTCCTGCAGAATCTAAGGCCGCAATTGTCAACACCATGATCATGAGACATCGTGAGATCCTGTCACAGTGGGCGCGCTAAAGATAAGGTTCAGACTATAATATCGACCGACGTCATGATATCAGCCACCATACCCCACCGCCACACGCCTCCCGCCACACGCCTCCCGCCATACGCCTCTCACCGCACACCTCCCGCCACACCACACCCGCCGCCAGGCGCCTGCTACTCAGTGAGTCTTTGCATCCAAGTGTGGTAGATCTGCACATAAGGGCACTTCTTGGGAGCGTACTTAGGAGCGTACAGCCAAGCAGGCTGGGAGTGTGCAATCGAGTGCAATCGAGTGCAATCGGGAGTGTGCTTCAGAGCATCATGAGAGTGTACTTGAGAGTACACAGCCAAGCAGGCTGGGAGGGTACAATCGAGTGCAATTGGGTGCGTACTTGAGTGCGTACTTGGGAGCGTACAGTCATGCAGACTGGGAGTGTGCAATCGAGTGCAATCAGGAGCATACTGGCGAGCGTGCTTGAGAGCATACTCGGGAGTGTACTTGCGAGCGTACTCGGGAGTGTATTTGGGAGTGTCTTGAGAGCGTAGAGCCACGCAGGCTGGGAGTGTGCCATCGAGTCAAATTGGGAGTGTACATGAGAGTGAGGTCGGGAGCGTACTTGGGAGCCTCTTGAGAGTGTACTTGGAAGCGTAGAGCCAAGCAGGCTGGTGTTGACTAGGGATTTGGCCCGGTGGCTTCCCTAGTGTTCGGTGCTGGCGGGCTCGGGCATGAGGCCGGTGGCTTACGGTCCCTATGGGCCTCGCCTGCCCCCATGGCGAGGAGGAGGGCTCGGCACTGGTACTCGGCATTAGGCTTCGGCTTTAGCAGTCGGCATGAAGTTTTCCTTCTCTCTCTTTCGTATATAAGTCCATAGTTTTTCCTTCTGTTTGGATCGACAGACAATTCTTCTTCTTCTCCATCATCTTCTTCTCGTGTCAACAGCTGAGAGGCTGAGTGTGCCATCGTGTGCAATTGGGAGTGTACTTGAGAGCGTATTCGGGAGTGTACTTGGGAGCGTATAGTCTTGCAGGCTGGGAGTATACAATCCAATGCAATTGGGAGCGTGCTTGAGAACGCCCTTAGAGTGTACTTGAGAGCGCCTTGAGAGCGTGCTTGGGAGCATGCTTAGGAGCATGCAATGAAGTGCATTTGGAAAAATGGAGCCAAGTGTGCTGGACGCAGCATCATGTATAGTACCGAGTACAGATATTTGCCTGTGTACCATAGTTATCTAGTCACCGCGCAGGTCTTAGGACTTCATAGTGCCACGCGTCAAATATGCTATGGAATACCGTCCGAAAAACAGCTTCTCTATGAGTTGCGCGTCGCGCATGGCCATTTTCCCGGTGTACTGCAGCCTTAACCCGAACCTGATCCGGATTGTAGCCAGCTTGACCTAGTCACTCTCTTTAACTTTACACATGTAGTTTTGTCCAACTTGCTTTGAGCCCCATACAAACTCTTTTTCCCTCACTCTAAATTCTTCTTTCCCTGCAAATCGAGTACAAATCCGTAGTATTGAGATTTTCACCGGATTGATGAGATCTTGACCCGGTTGACCTGTGAACCTTTGTGTAGAGCGATGTCTCCAGGCTCTCTCACACCTTCTTTACCCCTGCTACTATTTCCTTTTTATCACTTCCACTTCCATCTTAGTGCATATACACATTGAGAGTCTGATTCGAGGTGGCTTCGAATCAGGTTCTCAGTTGTATACGTGTGCACTAAGATGAAAATGGAAGTAACAAAAAGGGAATAGTGTGGTGAGGGAAATGAGGTTCTTCACGAATATGTACACTTACACTTATGGTTTATTACACACCCAGGGTACCGGAGCAACACCGTCATTTTTCTGTGAACAGCAGCATACATGGTCTAACCTCTGTCTTGGCACTACATTGAACAAGCGTCCTGTCTGTTCTTCCCCAATCACTCTTCCCCCAACACCACTACAGCCTATCATCTCTCCGCACCATATCTCAACACCACATCTCCGTACCATTATCTCTAACTTTAGCCATAGCGCCAATTCCCACAACGGAAGACTAGGACGTCATTACTAACAGTGACCATTCGCTCGATCATATTGTCAATACAATGGCAGAGCCACCCCAAGAAGAGAATGACGATAACCCCGGCAGCTGTATCGAGATAGAAGAAGACCCAGAGCATGAACGCGTCAAATGCAAGTTACGCAGTCCCAAGACCCCGCAGCGGCCAAACATCAAGATTCAGCCACATCTATCTTCCCGATATCCCCCAGGCACACTTCCTGCTAATCAACGTATTTGGGCAGCCACCGTGGCAAGAAAAGAGGACAAGGAGACCTCTAAGATCGCCTTAGGACGACCTGAATACCTTTCTATTGTGCAAAAATACGCTCCAGGAATCTCCCAAGCGCAGATTGATAAGCTTTTTTGGATAATTTATGAGCATGCTGCTTCAGATAAGGCTTCATCGAAGGAGGATATCATGTGCTACACAGCTGGGGATAAGTCTACGCATGAGATTTGTGCGATCGATTCAACAATGTAAGCCTCATGAAGTTGCTTTGTCTTCCTTATTGATCATTCAAGTTTTAAACGCTTTCTGACACAACACAGCAACTCGGTTTTCAGTAGTGTGTTGAAGGAGGTGAAGGGTATAGATCCAGAAGACAAGAAAGACTTTGCACGTGTGATGTGCAACCTGATATACGGCCGTTGCTATAACCAGATCCAAAGAGATATACGTACGGGCAGAAACAAACCTCAGGCTAAAGCAAGCTCACCTTCTGTAATGGCCGCGGCCAGTTCGAGAAAGGTAAACCCATGGCCCAGTTGCGTTCTTGTGTTCTCTTTACTAACTTATATCAGAGAACTACTTCCACCCCAAAGTCTACCCCCAGCGGGGATTTCGAAGACGAACTTCCTGCCACCATCGATATCCATACTACTCGCAGGGCTACTAGGGCAATGGCCACTCCGAAACCCAAACCCAAACCCACACCCAGGAAGGCCAGCACAGAAACTCATAACCGCCGGGTATCGAAGCGGCTACGTCAGAAGCTCAACTGCGAGGAGCCTGCCATGCCCCTAACGCCTGTAAAGACTCCAACGAGGGGGCCTTTTATTCCTGATACTGTTGAAGTGCATGGTGTAGAGTTAGAGGTGAGACGTGACGAAGTGATGGTGCCTGAAGTGGGGCAATTTGAGGCGAAGGAGGTAGATACAAATGTCATGTCGCTTGCTGACATTAAGAGGAAGACGGCAGAGATAGAGCTCCGGAATGCCATCAAAGCGGGGAAGCTCATTGACTTGAAGCTCGAGGTGGAAATGGAGAAGCTAAAGGCTACGAGGTAGTAATGAATTGGGAGTTAATTGGCTAGGGTCTCTTTGACGACACATTTGGGAATTTCTGTTTCTTTGCTTCTCATTGGACTTACTCTAGAATTTACGTCAGGTAGCGATGAAACGTAGCGCGCAGGTGTCACCTCTTTGTTGTCTTTAACAGTATTTACGGTCGTCGTAAGGATAGACGAATGGAACGAGTACATAATCGCTAGAAACTCGAAGTTGGTGTAATACAAGGCTCTGTCGGACACCAATGGAGTAGAAACCCCCAGCAACTGCGCCCACAGTCGTGACCTACAGGGTAGTTGGAGAGTAACAATAACTAAATACAAAGAACGAAAGGCAAAACAAGAACCCAGGCCAACCAAGTAGAGAACCGGGCCAAGCGATACGGACCACAATTATTTACCCCGCCAAAGCAGGTGTCGAGGGAAAACTCACGATATAGAGAGAGAACCTTTTGCGTGTATTCGTAGTGTGTAAAGCGTAAAGATGGGGGATAGCGAGGAGGCATTAAGAGGTATACGGGTTTGCCTCGCAGGTATATTCCGAATGATATCCTGTGCCACAAAGTTAGGGTTCAGGGTTCCTTGCCAAAAAATTATCCAAACTTTGAGCCGCACCTTCTCTCAACCTCACGCCACTCACCACGGCGCCCTTCAAATTCACCTCTATTCCAATACTCGACAATATCACCATGGGAAAAGCCCAAAAACGTAACCACAGCAGCAGTGGCGATAAACCCTACTCGCGCAATGCCTCGGCGAAAGAGGCTGCCAGCAAAGCCGTCAACAAAGTCTTTAAGATGAACACCGACCTCGGCCAGCACATTCTCAAGAACCCGGGTGTTGCGCAAGCAATTGTCGACAAAGCAGGCCTGAAACAAAGTGATGTACTTCTTCTCTCTCCTTCCACCTGCCATGCTTACACTAATACCCACAGATCGTCCTCGAAGTCGGCCCCGGAACTGGTAATCTCACCATCAAAATCCTCGAGCGCGCGCGCCAAGTCCACGCCGTAGAAATGGACCCTCGAATGGCGGCCGAACTCACAAAACGTGTACAAGGCACGCCGGAAGAAAAAAAACTCACAATCCTCCTTGGAGACGTGATAAAAACGGAGCTTCCATACTTCGACATCTGCATCTCTAACACACCTTACCAAATCTCAAGTCCGTTAGTGTTCAAACTCCTTGCGCTCTCACCGCAGCCCCGATGCTGCGTGCTCATGTTTCAGCGAGAATTTGCGATGCGGCTGGTCGCCCGCCCTGGCGATCCGCTATATTGTCGTCTCAGTGTTAATGCGCAGATGTGGGCGAGGTGTACACATATCATGAAGGTGGGAAAGAATAACTTTAAGCCCCCGCCGAAGGTGGAGAGTTCGGTAGTGCGGATTGAACCCAAGAATCCGCGCCCGTCAGTCAGCTACGAAGAGTGGGATGGGTTGTTGAGGATATTGTTTGTGCGTGGGAATCGAACGATTAAGGCTAGCTTTGCATCCCGAGCAGTGATGGAGATTGTGGAGCGGAATTATAGGACGTGGTGTGCTACAAATGAGGTTGCGGTGGATGAGGAGATGGAGGATGTTCCCGAAGAAGGGGAGGAGGAAACTATGGAGCTGGATGATGAGTTTGGTGGGGTTGAGAAGGTGAAGGTTAAGGTGGGGAAGAAGAAGAAGGGGAAGGTGCAAGAGTTGGTAAAGAAGAAGGTAGAGAAAGTGCTCGAGGAGACGGAGATGGCGGATAAACGTGCGGTGAAGTGTGAGGAGAGCGACTTTTTGAAGCTCTTGTATGCGTTTAATCAGGAAGGCATACATTTCAGCTAGTTGGGAACTCTGGATGGCGGAGGAAGGATATGGCAAATATTCCGGGCGTTATGGGGCGTTGTGAGATGATGGTGAGCCTTGTTTTTTAGATACAGACGTATAAAAGTTTCGCGATACCACTACATAGCTGTAATACGTAGAGTGTATTGTTTGAAGTGAGTCGTAGCACCGGGAAAAATGACCTTGCGCGACGCCCAGCCCATAGAGAAGCTGTTTTTCGAACTGTATTCGTAGGAAATTTGACGCGTAGCACTATGAAGTCCTATAGACCTGCGTGCGGACTACTTAACTATTGTACACTGGCAATAATCTGCGCTACAAACTCCACTACAAGCTCCCAACTGCAAATTGGCCGCCGCTCGAGAACGGCTTGGCGGATTCACGATCTGAGAGTCCGACCATTTAGAGCGCGTTTAGAGGATCATTTGACGTGAAAAAAAGTCTCAATAGGAGGAATATTCATGGAATTGGCATGGGTGGATGGTGGAGTTGATGGAATCCCCTGCTGTAACTATCCATCACCCGATGTCAACTTCATCAATTATGTTGCAAATGTGAAGCGGAAGAAGTCTATTGAATTATCTAAGGGAGAATCTCTGTCTTTATATACAAGAAAGCATAGAGCTCGGTGGAAGTCTATGGAAGTCCATGGATTGGAAATACCGGTGGCGAGTGAAAACTCGTGTATGAGTCTATGAGTATGAGTCCGCAGCTTGTGAGTCAATTCGCCGACTTCCAGTATATCGGCGACTTCCTTCCAGATCATATAGTAACAAATTATGGTCTGGTTAAGACGCTTGTTTGACGTCAAATGATCTAATTGATGTGCTCTAAATGGCTGCGCTCTCAGGTTGTGAATTAGCCGAGCCGTTCTCGAGCGGTGGCTAATTTTGTGTATTTGGAGCGGCAACACAACCGAGGGCGCGGAGGGTTCAGTTGGGAGTATGAAGTCGAGTGCGCCTGAATCCTCAGACCAGCGAAGTGGCGGATGGGAAGTAGCATCTAGCAGGTAGCGGCACGAGAAATCGTGACGTCGGTCGATCTGAGTCTAGCAATTGGGGTGAACCTTATCTTGAGATTCTAACTCTCTGATGGGATCTCACGATGTCTCACGGCCATGGTGTTTACAATTTCAGCCATCTCTCCTTCGGCAATGGTGAACAATTAGATCTTGGAGAGAGTAGGTCTCTGACTTAGTTTTTCTAGCGGAATCCGCAGTTTGATTCTCATCGATTTTTGACGTATGTATGCGCACACATTCGGCCCAGGGTTGCTCATGCTCCCTAGCAGTATGATGGAGTGGTGGCAGTGAGGTGATGGTGGCGGTGACGGTACTTAGACAAGTATGTTGGCTACGTAAACATCAAAGCCTCTACAGACTCAGAGTTTGGCATCGGCCCAAAGCTTCCCATGGCAAAAAGATACTCAGCTTGAAGCGCTACTCTCAAGCGCTCTCTCAAGCGTGCTCTCCATAATTAGTATTGGTAGTGTATAGCATCAGTGGAAGCCTACTAACAATAAAGATTTACATGTACCCATAGGCTCATAGACTTCTCCGGCCGTATAGGCTTCCATAGGCCCACGCGTGGATGACTATGGGTTGACTATGGACTGCGCGTTGCGCAGGGGTCTACGGGAAGCTTGTTATGAGCTACACGTGTGTGCGTAGCATAGTCTATAGTTGTTTGAACTTTCGCCGACGCGTCCAAGGAGTACACCATACTTCTCATTTCGGGTGATTCTCTAACTACCTGATTGACGGCTGATGTGACGGTCTTAAACCCGCAACAGTGGGACCACCAAACTCAAATCAAATCCAGAGCATCATATCCTCAAAACCCATCAGACCAAAAACTCCAATAAGAAGGCGGAAATAGGCAGTGTAACATCGCAAAGCGTTACTGATTCCATAAAACCATGTACACCTCTTATATCCCAAAATTGTACTGCAGCATTGCTGAAAGAAAGTCCTCGAATCTAGAGCACCAGCGATATCCCAGTTGCTCAAGGCCGCCCGCACCACATGACAACACACTTCTATTCAGAGTACAATATTGCGGGTACCCGCCGTTGACCATAAGCGACCGCCTATCCGCTCCGGATGAGGATCAAGTCACCAACACATTTTCAGGTGAGCAGTTGGTGGATTCTTGGCTGGATATATCTGCGGCTTCCCGGGTAGAGTTGATTCTTCGAGAAAGAGAGAAGGCAGTTCGTCCGTATAGGTCTTACTTTTGAGAGAGATGGGTTCACATGCTCCCATGGTAGTGGTCGTGAGGCATGTTTCCCGCGTTCAAATGCCTAATACCCGACTGATAGTATGCAATACCTAACGGCCAACTCCCAAATACTCTTAAGGTGGACGTCTGTTAAACATAACCAGCCATCTTACACACATTTTCCAGTTAACGGGGTAGTCCGAGTGGCGGGCCTGCTGGGATGGCCACCGGTGGGTATGATATCTTGCTTCTAATAGTTTTTAATACGTTTTATTGTATGCTATGCCCTCCTCAGACCTTTGGAGTTGTAGTCTTCCTTATGAATCAACCAATCGATAAAGCCGCATAACATAATGTTGGGGCATCGCCAATGTCTTTCATCGGTCGTGTATATATTTCCAAAACCCATATATTGGAACATCCCACTTTAGTGACCTGGCAACAGAAAGAGTCTCGGGTGATGATGCATGCCAGGCCGAAACTGTCACACACTACCGTCTGATGGTGGATGACGAATCTGGGTAACAATTTTGACACGTTGTTTCCTGATGTTGCCGGGCGGCTACGTTCGTTCGTGGCGGCTTCCCCCGGATCAATGTTCGCCATCGGAGTTAGATAATTCACTTTAGTACTTATCGTACAACCTTATGCATGATCAACACTGGAGTTGGCAATGATGCGACTCTCGTGTGCTGACGAGAGATAGCTGCATGGTCTTGGTACTTCATGTTGGGTTTCAATGAAAGCCTTGAAACACCAGTTAGCTGCTTCAGACCATGTGTTGCGGTCGAATGGCTTTGTTAAACAACCACCGATGATCATCACGGAAAATACAGAATCTTCTCTCACAGCGCCTCTCATTCCATTATCTTCCATTCCAAATGTCATTAGATCCAATATCGTTCTCTTTTATTGATTTTGACTCAGAGTGACGGCTTTTCCTGCGGGTAAGCCCTAAACCCCTGACTGCATTACCCACAACGGAGTTGTCGTGCTCAGAAGTTCGCTGACAAATCGGATTTTGATTTCGAAGCAAGGTGGGATTTTGCCACCTCCCAACTAGCTATATCGACCACCCGACCGACCGACAGGCAACGACAACGACAACGATACGACTGACGACTCCCGCCCATCACTACCACAGAAACACTGATACAATGGCTCGCCGTCCCGCCCGTTGCTACCGCTACTGCAAAAGTATGTTTCTCGAGAGATCCGACGATGTGGGGAAGTTCTGAGTTGCTAACGAGTGCAATAGACAAGCCGTACCCCAAGTCTAGGTTCAACCGTGGTGTCCCCGATCCCAAGGTCAAGATCTTTGATCTTGGACGCAAGCGCGCCGGCGTTGACGATTTCCCGCTGTGCATCCACTTGGTTTCCAACGAGTACGAGCAGTTGTCCTCTGAGGTTCGTTTCTCTCAGCCGACGCCGCACGTTCGTTTCCACTGATACTTCTACAATACAGGCTCTCGAGGCTGCCCGTATTTGTGCAAACAAGTACCTTGTCAAGATCGCCGGAAAGGATGGCTTCCACTTGAGGATCCGGTATACTACTCTACGAACGAGTTGATGATTATGGGTCGCTAACATTACCAGTGCCCATCCCTTCCATGTCATCCGTATCAATAAGATGTTGTCGTGCGCTGGTGCCGATAGATTGCAGACGGGTATGCGTGGTGCTTGGGGTAAGCCCAACGGTTCCGTTGCTCGTGTCAACATTGGCCAGATCCTATTGTCCGTCCGCACACGTGACTCAAACCGTGCGACTGCTCTCGAGGCTCTGCGGAGATGCCAGTACAAGTAAAGCCCTCTGCCCCCCTTCTACGTTAACAACATCTGACAAAGTGTGCTCCCACAGGTTCCCTGGTCGCCAAAAGATCATCGTCTCCAAGAACTGGGGCTTCACCCCTCTCCGCCGTGACGAGTACATCGAGAAGCGACAGAATGGCGAGGTCCAGCCCGACGGTGCCTACGTCAAGTTCTTGAGGCCCCACGGTAACCTCGCTGCCAACGTCAAGGCCTACCCCGCTGCTTTCGCAGCAATTGCTGCCGCATAAATGGTTGTTGATTCATAAGGGATTGGGATCGGAAATGGAGTTTTTGTATGAGCAAAATAAACTGCGTTGGAATCTCGTGAGAAAAGGTGGCTTTTGTTTTTCTACGAGAGTAATTTGATTGATGCGGGATGGTTTGTGATGTCGGAGAATAATGCATTGCATGGTCGTTACTGTGGATTTCTGCCGCTGTAATGTCACTGCTTTGGAACCCAAAAACTCACATTTCACCTTTAACTTGTTCGCTACGAACCGATTGGTCGTGCCTGGAATTCTGCAAGAAGTCGCTGTAGTGTGCTGTCTCTGGATGCTCTGATATGACTGCTCAGTTACTGGAACTCGCTGTAATTAACCGCCCAAGAAGCCACAGTTGCCATCTCACGCTTGACCCGATATTGACGTCCACCAGTAAGAAGAATGCCTGTTCTCAAACCCTTCCAATATTGACATCTGCCAATAAGAGCGCCTGTTTCTTGAATTGAATCCGGTAGCACATCCGTTTCTTGAATGATAACGGCCATTAGAGATTGACTGTCAAACAGCTGGTTGGCTCACAACTGATTCTGGGCCGTTTCGATGGGGAATTTCCAAGACCCCTTTTTCTCGTTCGCAAAAAATAGAAACGAAACGAAACGAAGCGCGAGCAGCTTCTCTCTCCAAGCTTTTCTCCTTGGGATCTCATGGGCAAATCGGAAATAATGTAAATTGCTCATAAAATTTGTGCGATGAGATGCTTGCAAATGCGAGCTGCTCAGCCACAGAGCAAAGAACCCTATGAAAGAGAGCGCTAAAAATAGATATCACATGGCTGCCTAATATTATTGGTGGAAAGAAAGGCGAGAAACCGGAAAACCCAGGTGCTCGGGTAGGAGCAGAAGATATATGTAAGGTACGCTTTTCAATGACGATGATGATGCCGGTGGGAAGTACGTTTTGATGGTGAGGATTAATGGGGAAAGCAATGAGTGACAATATTGCTTAGTATCCGTTTGAGAGGTTTCGCACTCGTGTTTCAAGTTCCTGGCGCTATGATCCACCGTGAATGAGCGTTGGTTGTATCTCACGGGACTCTTCACCACTGCAGTGTTGGCCGCGTTCTCGTCGCTGCTGTACGATGATGTGAAGAATTGAATCCGAAGATAAGCAGAGCGAACTTTCTCTAGGAAATCGAAGCCTCGTGGTCAAGAGGCCAAGCAGATGGTGGTTGCTCCTGCCCTAGCAATCCCTGTCGCGTCAGAGAAGAAAGCAGGTCCTGCCCGAATTCGCTTGCTTGTGAGAGCGCGGCGCCACCATTACAGGGTGACCCCTCCTCTCCTTCCACCCCCCTTACCTTCCCACCTTACCGCAAAACATCGGATTCTTGCGTAGTCTACGTTCGTTTCGTTTGGTATCTTTTTCTCTTTCTGTGTATAGTTAGCACGCCCACGCCCATTACGCCTGTTCTTTGAAGAAAGAGGCCTGCTGTCACTTCATCTCGCTCGCTATAGCAACTCACTCTCCTTTCCCAACCGCCATCTTCCTCCGATACATTACTCTACACGACACGCCATTGCATTCGTACATTCTTTCTATTATTATTTCAAACCCCTTCCCTCATTTTAGCATCGTGACATTGTCAACGCATCTGATAGATTCTCCCCTCCTACCCCATCGCTCGTATACAACTCGGCACCTCATTCTACCGACTCAAAAAACGCTGCGCGCGCCTATACTCCCACGAGTGCATTACCTACTACGACGAAGGACTGATTGACCGTCGACGACGACTCTCCAAATAAGGGGAGGGACATATCGCGGTCTCGGTCTCTTCATTTCCACTAAACCCTATATTTGATTTCCTTCTACACGATCACGATGTTACTACGACGACTCATACCCGGCAGATCGCCGTCCTCTTCCACATCAACATCTCCATCAATATTAACGACGATCTTTTTATTGACTCTCGCTGCTCTGCCGGCACAGGCAGGAGACGTACTGGAAACTGATGGCTTCTCAACCTGTCTCAACACGGATACTATCGTGGTCAACAAGATGAATATTAGGTACGATAAGATAACCGGAAAGATGAAGTTTGACGTCGCTGGGACGTCCAAAGCGGAGCAGAAGGTATTGGCAACTTTGAAAGTCACAGCGTACGGGAGGGATGTTTACACCACCACATTCGACCCCTGCGAGAAGAAGATTGCCCAACTATGCCCTGGTATGCGGCCTACCTGTGGAAATCCGTGTGGGGCCCCGAGCTGACGTTTGGTGTAGTCCCTAAAGGAACCTTCGCTGCGAATGACACTATCGACATTACCCCCCAAATCGCGGCTCAAATACCGGACATCGCGTTTAAGATCCCCGATTTGGATGGTGTGGCGACGTTGCAGTTGCAGTCCAAGGACAATAACACTGAGCTTGCATGCTTGACTTCGGTGGTGAAGAACGGAAAGACGGCGAGCGTACCAGAAGCAAAGTATGTGACGGCTGGTATTGCGGCGGCGGCTCTGTTGCTTTCTGGATTGGGCGCCCTAGGATCTGGTGCTGGTGCATCGGCAGCCGGTACCTCGCCGAACTTTGCCGAAGTCATGTTTTGGTTCCAGAGCATTGCTACTGATGGTATGCTATCGCTCAGCTACCCCAGTGTTTACCGCTCTTTCACCGACAACTTTCAATGGAGTACTGGTCTTGTCAGCTGGGATGGCATGGAGAAATCAATCGACGGCTTTCGCGAGAAGACAGGTGGTAATACTACGTATATGTCGATTGAATATCTACAGAACAACAAGACATTGGTGTACGACAAATTCCTCAGCAATGGCACAGCGTCAACCCTTAGCCGTCGAGCACTGGATGACTACATACTGGGGGGGATTTTTGAGCGTGAAATTAATGCATCAATCAATGGGACCAAGGCCGATGGAACGACTACCGCACCAAAGTCCGAGGAACAAGGCAAGGTCATGACATATGTTAAGGGCATTCAGGCTAAGGTAGAAACATTGATGATCCCGTCGGCAAATACATTCATGACAGTTTTGTTGGTCTTTTGCATTGTCATTACCAGTGTCGCTGTGTGCATTCTGTTGTTCAAGGTCATCTTAGAGGCCTGGGCTCTATTTGCATCGTTCCCGAAAAGTTTGACTGGTTTCCGCAAGAGATATTGGACTTTCCTTATGTCGACAGTTGTCCGAATTGTGAGCGGACATACCGGAGTTCTGATATTAGTGAGTGTTTGCTAATATAATTACAGATCTTGATTTTGTACGGAACCTGGACACTTTACTGTCTCTACCAATTCAAGAGTGGTGATTCGTGGGGCGCGCACATTCTCGCTGGAATAACGCTGTTTACATTTACAGCAATCTTGGGATTTTTTGCGTATCGGATCTTCACCGTCGCACGTCACGCCAAGAAATCGCACGAAGGCCAAGAACAGCTATTCATTCACAAGCCGTACATGCGCAAGTATGGTCTTTTTTACGATCAGTTCAAGTCCAACTTTTGGTGGATTTTTTTGCCTCTGATCGTTTACGCCTTTGCCAAGGGTGCATTTATCGCTATTGGTGACGGTCATGGGCTCATTCAGACGATTGGCCAGCTATCGTGCGAACTTATGCTCCTGATATTGTTGCTCTGGAACAGACCGTACAACACTAAGGCTGGAAACGTCCTCAACATCATCATCTCTTGTGTCCGTGTCTTGTCGGTCGTTTGTCTTATCGTTTTTGTTGACCAGCTCGGCATTGCTCCAGACACAAAGACCGTTACTGGTTCGTATATAAGAATCACATTCCGATATTTTGCGTATGCTGATATCCATAGGTGTTGCTCTTATCGCAATCCAATCAATACTGACAGGTGTCCTTGCGATCTGTATCGCCGTCAACGCCATCTACGCCATGTGCAAGGAGAACCCACACAGGAAGAAACGCAAGGAGCAAGAGAAGCTTCGGGAAGCGGGTGATCTCACCGCACTCGATGCACGAAACTCGCTACTCTCTGGACCCTACGGTCATGACGGAAAGGGCCAGTACCAGAAGGCGCCAGAGGCAGACCAATTTTATTTCAATGAGAACGCTGCGCCACCTCCGGGGACGATCCCTATGGAGCACATAGGCCCGTATCATACCCGCGAGTTCAGTAGTGCGTCGAGCCACGGCCTTATGGATGCCGCTGCGCCGATGCCGATCATTAGCCCGCCACAGACTGCGTCACATTTCGGACATGACCATTATCAGGGTCCTCCGCAGGGTGACTATTATCAGAGTCCGCCACAAGGCTATCCTGGACCACCACAGAGAGGGGGGCCATACGAGGATTACCGCGGACGGTTTCCGCCGCCTCAGCACCAGGATGCGGGGATACAGAGGGTGTACTAGATGAGAGGAGAGGGGATGTAAAATCTACGGTGTAGGGAGTAATATGGGGATAGTCGGAAGAGGGAGCAGTTAAACTACGTCCGGTCCTTTAGTCTTGGGTTATGGGCATTCACATTCTTTTTTCTAGCATCATCTTTCTTTAGTAGTGGCGGGGTGGGGGTTTTTGGATATACGATAGAGAACATATACCATATCGTCATTCTGCTGAAATCAAACTTGTATAGTTTTTTTTGTAAATTTATAGTTGGGTTTTCTTTTTTTACTTTGTTTTGCATTATTGAGGGTTTTCTTTTGTTTCCGGGGGCTTGATATTATAGTGGAGGGAAGATAGTATTATACCACACCAAATGTGACTAAGAATAGTTCTCGATGCTGATGGGTGAGGGGGGGTGAATGGAGGGTAGGAGTCATAGGTTCTCATCTGGTGACTCAATTCATTGTTTGAACTTGAACTGCATCTTCCCAGCCTGTGGTACAGGTGATGAATACTTGCCTTGCACTTCGAGACAATGGGTCATGACGCCGCACTCGCCGAGAATCTAAGCCAGTGCATCCGCCTGGTCCGCGTCGTCCGTGGACAACACATCCCGCACCTCTACATCGCTCCCCGCTGATATTCGCAGTTATTTTAAGCAGTTTGCTTAGCGTGAGGTTATTGGTAGTGGGGGTTAGACTGGTAGGCCTTGGCAAAGCTAGGCAGGCTGGGAGTGATGCAATGGGTGTGGATACATAGTACATGGCAGGCGTAGAAGCCCAGGACGGGAGAAGTGTTGGGGACTCGTTGTCATCTCATACTCGGACATTTTCGTAAGCAATTTATATAGAGCAGGCTATCGAACAAAACTAAACTTACCCTATATACCACTCCACCATAGCCTCCGGCCACAGGTCTAGGGACGGATCCGAATTGGAGACATACCACACCAGAAGGTTAGAGAGCTTGAAACCTAGACGTAGCGGAGATAACTGGACTCGAAAGCGGTTCACGAGTATCTGGGGTTGTGAGTATAGTATGTTAAGTAGCTAAACTTGAGTAAACTCTACTCACTTCGGTCTAGTCGTTCGATCAACTAGGGAGGGAGAGTATGGGAGATGTTTTATCGCTCGTGGTGTTTCTTCTACGAATAAACCCTCATGCCTAAATTTCAAGACAAGGATTGAAGTATTCGCAGGGTCTAGTCTCTCTCTACTTTCTCTATACAGGGCTGAGCTTACAGAGGATAATGGTATGTCTTATTAAACCAGCAGGTTGAAATACAGTTTATTGAGCTTTCCTTACGCACAGTTCGTCACTCGGCGATTTTCACATCGTCAATTAAACACAATCCACCTTGTCTCGTTCCCAGCCTGCGCAATAAATTTCGGCCAACTTAGGAATCTGGATACGAGAAAAAATTCCACCGTGTTTCCAATGAAATCAAAAGATTTCTAAATGGCCTGTGGTCGTTCTGTTTTTTCCTGCTATTCTTGACCCATCTCACGAATATCGATGCATTCACTTGTGGCATACTTCTATGTACAGGCTAATTACATATGAGAGCATCCCTGGGATCACAAGTAGCTACTTAATTATTTAGAGTAAGGGTATAAAACAGAAAGCGAAATAAGATACTAAAGCAGATAAATTCTGTGGACAACGCGTCGTGCGGGTACGTTGGTTGACTGCCGCACTTTGACAGTACGAATTGACTACCTGGAATCACTCCGTCTGAAGTAGGACCTCTCCCTTTCTGGAACCTCTTACTAGGAGCCGTTCTCTTCTTCGTCTGTACGACTTCTCAACTAGGATGGACTCTTGTGTTAGTTTTCGACAATACTCGCAGTTATCACCTAGTATCTTCGGCTTGTCAAGCATCTATTGGCGATGGTCATGCAATCTGATGGCTGTGGTATGACCGTAAGTTCCTGTGGGTTGCCCGGTCCTCTTGGCCTCTCCACACGGGACGATGCCTCGATGTTGGTTTTGCTATGCAACCGTTACCCATTAGCAAGGGCTCTGTTGCAGAAGTATAAGGCTCTCTACCAGTTCAGTATAGTGACCATTTCGATGAGATTTGTCTTATACACCCTCAGATCCTGCAATATCTGGCGCAAGATATCCCCCTTTTTAGCCTACCGCAACCTATCCATCTTTCCTACCCTCTCCTGCCTATCCGCTGTACCAGCCAACCCATCTAGATGTTTCCTCAACACATCAAACTGTACCACGCACCCAGCAAGGGTTTCTGCCATCGCGACCCTACATATTTCCGATACTTCATAGTCTGAATCGAAGAGTTCCTTAAGCTGAACGATAATCGCACGAGTAGATGAAATGTTGTCGAGGATTACTCGTGAAAAGGCCGGTGCATCTATTACCCGCGAGGTAAAATTCGTTACGATGGTGGTGATTTGAGCTGTTATTGTCAAAAGTCCTGCGATGGAGGCTACAAGGGAGAGCGGATCCATTGTTTAGTATGTGAAGCGGAGAGGAAGGCTTGAGCTCTGGCGATATCAAGTTGTGTATGTTGTCCAGAGCTGTACGACGTTGCGGAGGCTAATCAAGGCCGTCGGAGTACAAGCAAATTAATCCACAGCCTCCTGCGGAATAGGGGCCAAGTAACAGTAGACGCAGCGTATTTTTTGATTGGCTATAGTGTTTGTGTTTGCAATCCCCTTCAGTCTGAAGATAACACCTCTGAAAGTGTATCCGTCGCGAAAGTGAGAAAATAAATACATGTCATCTGGCACTCACGATAGCTATAGGTCTTAACATAACCTGCAAAAGTCCACATCAGGGGATGAAGAAAAGTCCTCAATGATTTGGGTTGCAATAATTAGGCTTCACTGTTGAGCAGTAGTGGGTTTCGGGCGTTTTCTCACTTAGGCTGTTGGTGCATCTACACCGGTGGTACCTGTTCAGAAGTACTCCGGGAACGTAAAACTTCAATGCGAGTCATTATCATACCACCTCTCTCGATGTGGTAGATGCTGTCGTGTAAAGAAGCCTCGGACACCATGGTAGAAACCGAGTGCTCCTGGCATCTGCAGAGTTATCAGCACTCGAAAAACAGGAACTCAAATGTACATCCAGCCTTGTAGAGTCACTACACGGAACCGGTAAAATACTGTCGTTCCACAACCGCAACATTCCCTCGCCCTCAGGGACAAGATAATGTAAACATGGCAAACTGTACCGGATCCCCGGGGCTCCAAGTCGAGTGAAACTTGAAACACTATCGATGCTATTTGGTGCATGCAAAAGCTGCAGGGTTGAAAAGTGTGGGTGAGAAGATGTATGGAACAAGCAAGATAGATGGCACACGAGATCTGGAATCTAAGATCTAGGATCGAATCTAAGCCATTTAATGTCTACCACTGGATATCTTATGGCTTCAGATCATCTGCGGGGTGGCAGAGCTGCGCCAGGTACGCGGGCGCAGGGTTGGCGGAGACGTGAATAGTGTAACGTTCATCGTCCCACCGTTTATCTCCCAGCTTTGTGGTTGTTGTGTACGTGATACCGATTGTTGGGTGGCTTGTAGGCGGGAATGGTGTGCCTCAGCCAGCTCAGCATGCCTGGTACGTACTTAAGTACCTACAATCACAAATAATCCAGTTTGATGAATAAAATACAACAGACCAAAACCAATCACAGATATCACAAGTTATCCATCGCAAGGTATGCCAAATTTCATTTCATAACGTGGCTTCATGACTATCAAACTGGCAGTAATCGTAACAGTAATCAACCGTAAAACAGTACATAAGAGACATAAACCTGTTCGCTCCTCATCCCCACAAGCCGCTCATGCACCCTCCTCTCTGGATTTCCTATAGGTAGCCTACACCGCCATCGTTAGCCACCGTTTCATTTCATTCATTCATTCATCTCCAAACTCTCGGCTTCTCTCTGACTTTTTCATCGCACATCAGCCAGCTACAAAGGAAATAAGGAAAATACTCAACAGAAATATCATTGGGGGGAAAGTTACCTCCTGCTCGACCTGCAAGCTATCAATCAACGGCGCCAGCTCAGAGTAGATCTCAAACGCCTTCTTGTGGAACTCGAGTTGCGCCTGTACCAAGTCCGCAAGATTCCTCAACGGCTCGGGAGTGTCCAACACGTTCTTCATCACGCCCACAGCCTCTTCGGTGCACCCTACAAACTCATCCTCTGCCGTTTCGATCTCGGCTCTTTGCTCCTCCGTCATATGCTCCTCATCCAGATTCTCCTTTCTTCCAGCAATCGGTGCGAATCCGAGGCCTCCATTCTTAGCCTTCGCTTTTGCGGCATCAAGCGAGAGACGCGCATTCTCGACGTTCTTACGGGCTCTCTGCGCAAAGTTGATGTTAGTGTTTAGAGTGGTGTTGAAGGCGGCGTTGAAGCGAGAGGCAATCTGCTGGTCTTGCTGGATACGCGATTCACCAACTTGCTCGGATGCAAGGGCGTATTTCTCAAGGGCAGTGGCGAGAGGATCAGAGGGCTCGAGGACGTGGGCGGAGGAAAGGGCGGCACGGCCGAGCGCATGGTTGAAAGTCTTCGGTGCCGACTTAGACCCCGGTTTCGTCAATGCTTGCTGCGCCTCCGTGGTGTTTACGGCAGATGCGAGGAGCTGGACTCTCTCGGAAATTGTGCGTGAGAGATCAACAAAGGATTCGGGCTATCATTGGTGGAGTCAGTAGGAACTTGAGGCGAGGAATGGTGCAGTGCGTACAAGGTTGGTAGGATAGTCGTAGGCCTATTATTTCACTGGTCAGCAATGAAGGCTCAGCAGTTCCATCCTGGTTTCACAAACCTCATGTTCGTATTGGGAGCTGAGAACATTGTCAGCAGGCAGGATAGCAGCACAGGAACAGTAACATACGTGACGGCTAGCAGCTGCTGGTGCACCTGCTTTAACGCATCGACGCGCTTTTCGAGCTCGAGATAGTCGGATGGGAGTTGAGTCTGTTTGCTCAGTTAGCATTCTGGGAACAAGGCGGGTAGTTCCACTCGGCAAAGCTGTATGTAGGATTATGCTGTCGCATCTCCACGGGTATCAGAAGTGTCGGTAACAGCAGTAGGAGCATTAGGGGATTTCAGCGAGCCGATCAAAGTGGTGGGGGGGGGGGGAAGTTGACCTTATCGTCAGCTTGACCAAGCTGCTCTCGCATGAACTGGCCAGTACGAGTAGCGAAGGGGGTGAAGCTCGAAGCGATGGTCTTGCCAAAGTTCTGAAATTTGCTCATATCCATCGTGGGTGGTTGGTTGTGTCGATCTGGAAGAGATGGATTTGGGGGGTACTGGTCGGTGGGATGGTGGTGGCGGAGGTACTTGTTCCCGCCTTAGACCACTAATCTCGGTTAAATTGGGTCATCATACCACATGTGGCTTTTTCCGTGGGTTAGGTTTTTAGAGTCCTTAGTTCTCATTCATCATTCATCAATCGGTGTTTGGTTACATGTTATCCTCCTTTATCATTTCTGCACACTTTTCACCAATCCCATACGCCGGCATTTGAGTGTGCCCGCTATTCAAGGTCGGCATGACACTTGTATCAGCTACACGAAGTCCCTTCACTCCCCTAACTCTAAGACGTTCGTCAAGAACCGCAAGCTCATCATCACTACGTCCCATCTTGCATGTCCCACCAGCATGATAGCCTATCAACGTCAGGTCATGGGTGCCCCAAACCTCAGGTTCCACTTACAGGTTGTGGCATGCTTCTTAACAAACGACACCCAGTCTTCCCTACTTGTATATTCAGAATGCCCTGACCCTGCTGGCCATGATCCTTGGATTATATCCTTGGTACCGGCCCCTTTCATCACAATCTCGTTCGCAAATCTACACGCCTCAGAGAGTACCAACAGGTCCAGCGGATCCTCGAGGTACTTATGATCCACCATCGGGTTCTCGAGGGGGTCCTTACTCTTCAACGTTACAAACCCTTTGGAAACTGGCGAGAATAACTCAGGAATTATGGAGAATGTTGATTCACCTCCGAAAGGTTGGTCGGTGTATTGCTTTGGTCCGCCATAGCTCTCTGTAGAGAAAAATTCAATGTTGGGCTGCTTAGGTGTAAGACCCATAGGATCCCGGCCAGCCTTGCGAGGTGCATCTTTCCAAAGAGGAGAGTCTTTGAGTCGTTCATCAAGGCGTGCATACGCAAAAGCTCCGAATGGAAAATTGGCAAGGAACCCTGCTTTAGTTTCTTTCCAGAGCTGGTAAGCTTTTGCGGGACCACCAGGGTAGTATATAAGATGGTCTGTGGTGATCTTAGGCTTGGATACCTGATAGAATATAAAGACGATCTGGCGTTCTTAGCACGAAATTAGCCTCGAAGGGCATTCAGGGGATGTACCAAGTGGTCCAAAAGATTCTTCCCAACACCCGGCAGATTAATTTTACTTTCTATTCCGAAGCTCTCGACTTCCTCTTTGGCCCCAATTCCAGAACGTAGCAGGATAGCAGGGGAACAATAAGCACCTCCGCTGACGACTATTTCCTTTTTGGCTTTCACAGTCTTTATTGCTCCCTCTTTGTTGATGATACCCACGCTGCTGGCCCGCCGCTCTCCGTCTTCTAGCGTCAGGTTGACTTTATCAACCGTAGTTTCTGTGAGTACCACTAGATTCCCCTTCGCACTCGTAACATAGTCTGCAGCCGTACTTCTGAGGCCCTGATAAACAGTCCTAACAACATGCCCACACCCCTGCGCCGTGTCGCCAGTGGTAAACATATCCGGCTTCTTCGGCATCCCCTGCGATTCCATCGAATCCAGCAACAAGTGCGTAATGGGCGCAGCATCAAAAGGTGAAGTATGCAGTGGCCCATCGGTCCCGTGGTTTTTCTCATCATGTTTGAACCATTCCTTGGGATGAAACGTCTCCGCCTTCAACCAATTAGCCTTTAGCTCACCCACCACAGCTGTAAGGGGACATACCTTCGTCATGTACCTCCAGAACTCATCTCCACTCCAGCCAGGGAGTTCCCAGTCGTCGTAGTCTTGTTTCACGCCACGGACACACAGCGTTCCATTACACCCGGTGCATCCACCCAAGTATCGCCCGCGGCTGACTTTGACACAGCGGTTGTCAGCATTGGGACATGGCTCGGTGATGATGTTCCAGTCGTGTGGAGTATCGAAGCCTTGCTTCCAGGCGCCGCACATCCGCGTGAACTCGAGGAGGGAGTTGTGTTGACCAGCCTCTATGAGGAGGACGGAAACGGCAGGGTTGGAGGCAAGGCGAGAGGCGACGACGGAGCCTGAGGTACCACCGCTGTAGTGGCTTTAGTAGAGTTGATGAGAGAGGAGGAGGAGATTGTACCCGCAGACTATGAAGTCGTACTCGTCCAGAGTTGGGGATGCCATGATGAGGAACTGGATTGTAGGCGGGTCATGGGATTTCGCGGATGCTTTATGAAGGTGGGAGGTGGGGGAGTGGAACGCGAGTTGGTGGGTAGTAACTATATGCTGACCAAAAGCTGAGACTTAATATCCTTGAATGCAGGAAACGTCCTACATTCGGCAATGATTTAAGGCTGTAGCTGTAACGCTAGTACTGGTTCATACGGGAGTTACTGCTTACGCGGCATGTTGATATTCACCCGCAGCTGTATGATTCATACTGGCGATCGAATTGATATAATTTCGGGTTAGTGTTACTACCAGAGAAGGATATTCGGCACTTGGGAGAGTATCACAAACATCCGATGCGTGAACTTCCTTTCTTGGGCTGTTACACGGTGAATGGCAGAAGATGATTTGTAGTCACTGCTGTGATTACTTACAGAAACCCGGGTTTAGAACATACGATTATGCATGGACACCAAATGCAAAGCTGGCCATGGGCGTTTAGGCGCATAGTCACTGCATGGGTTTCTACAATGGAGATTAGGACGTGGGGGAAAACCGCAGTATGTATAAATAACTGGATGCGGTGAATACACCTCCGATGGACTTTCTGGAGATCATGGTAGGGCGGAAAAGGTTCAGGAACTTTACATCCAACCCTAGAAATAAATCCTCTGCCATGCTCAAGGAGACGAAACGCCCTGGGTATGATCTTATCTCCAACGTCTCCCGGGTCGTCTTCCACTGCTTCCGGCGATCAACAGTTTCTGTTCGGCCCCAGAACTAGTGAGCTAGCGCTGTTTTCTGGCCTTTGGTGCCCGTAATCAATTCTCCTATCGTTGCTCAGAATTAGGGGAGTGTATTCCTCAGGCATGGCATCGTGGGATGCAACGTAGGGTGAAGGTGTCCTGCATACATCATGACCATGATGTTCAATTGCGGACTGTATCACCGGCCGAGGCTGCGGTTCTGCAAGGACGGATGTCGAAGTAAACTTTAAGCTTAGCCCTAAAACCTAATGATCTATCGCCGCGTTCAAGTATCATTTTTGGGCAAAATATCCGGTGGCTATCCACAGTTGGTTACCCGAAATTAAGTCCAGCCTAAGAACCGGGTCTTATATGAGTGAAATCTCTTGGTTTTTGAACCAGCATAAACATGGGAATTTTTCGCCGGGTAACAAACATCATTGAGACTTTGAACGACAACGGGTACTGGAAGTTATGCGGGATGCGGCTCATAGCAACCGCAATCTACTACCACCACTACCGCACGGTCAGCATCTAACCCGAATTCCTTTAACGTACCGCTTCAGTACCTCTCCTCATCGTCGTCTTCGTTAGCGGTACCAGGTGTTGTCACACCTGATTCTTCTCGATCATGAGCTCCCGTCAGTCGAGTCTTGAAGCTCCGACACTGAGGGGTATGCAGTCGCTCACGATTCACAGTCAAGCAATTTATCAAGGAAGTGCGGAAGGCGAAAACCATACAGGACGAGCGAAGCGTCGTACAGAAGGAGAGTGCTGCGATTCGTGCTTCGTTCCGCGAGGAATCCGGGGATCAGAACGTCAGGTCGGTTAGCTCTTCTCCTCCCGATAACCCCACGCCTCCCAACAACATCTAAAGCTGATCCACCATGCAGGAGAAACAATGTTGCGAAGCTTCTATATCTATTTACCCTCGGCGAGCGAACGCATTTCGGCCAGATCGAGTGCCTGAAACTCCTTGCCTCGCCTAGATTTGCGGACAAGCGGTTAGGTTACCTCGGGACAATGTTGCTACTAGATGAGAATCAGGAGGTTCTGACGCTGGTTACGAATTCCCTTAAGAAGTGAGCTCTTACCCTCCCAGGTTTCCTGACTTTGGCTGAGGGGCGATCAGTGATCTAGAACATCCGAATCAGTACGTCGTTGGCCTTGCGCTTTGCACACTCGGCAATATTGCGTCTCAAGAGATGGCGCGGGATTTGTTCCAGGAAGTCGAGAGTCTACTGTCTACCGCGAATCCCTATATCCAGCGCAAGGCTGCGCTTTGCACGATGCGAATCATTCGCAAAGTACCAGACCTCCAAGAACACTTTCTCAACAAGACGAAACCGTTGCTACAGGATCGCAAGAACCACGGCGTACTGCTCTGCGGTCTCACGCTTGTCACTGACCTCTGTTTGCATGATCCGGAGCTAATACCCCACTATACTCCCTACGCGCCGGTGTTAGTGCAACATTTGAAGAAGCTGACGAGCTCGGGATACGCTCCTGAGCATGACGTGACGGGAATAACGGATCCATTCTTGCAAGTGAAGATTCTGCGACTTCTCAGGATACTAGGAAAGAACAATCCGGATGTCAGTGAGCAGATCAATGATATTTTGACGCAAGTATGGAACGCTGCGGTGGCTGGATTTTGGGCAAGCATTGATTGGTGTCATAGGTTGCTACGAACACAGATTCTTCCAAGAACGTTGGCAATTCGATCCTTTATGAAGCCGTACTCACGATTTTCGATATTGAAGCAGACAGCGGCCGTACAACTCTTGGTATCAATATTCTGGGTAAATTTTTGACTAACAAGGATAATAATATTCGCTACGTGGCTTTAAACACTCTCCATAAAGTCGTCTCCATGGATCCCAAGGCTGTGCGACGGCACGAGAGGACAATTTTTGGTTGTTTGGAAGACCCTGATATTTCGATCCGGCGACGTGCCATTGAACTAGCATTTACCTTGATCAACAACGAGAGGGATGTGGGGTTGGTGGATAAGCTTCTGAACCTTCTGAGTCGGGGGAAAGTTGACAACGAGTTTAAGTCGGCACTGGCTTCCAAGGTTTCTGTGGCGGCAGACCGATTTGCACCAAACAAGCGATGGCACATTGACACTATGCTGCGAGTTCTGAAACTTGTGAGTTCTTCTGTATAGGTTGCGCCCCTGGAGTTCAATATTGACAGCTCTATAGGCCGGAAACTACGTGAAGGAACAGATAATGTCCAGCTTCATTCGATTAATTGCAACATCACCCAGTGAGCAAGATTATTGTGTACGAGAACTATATGGAGCCCTGAGAGAAGCCAGAGACGGCAAACCCCAGAAAACCGGAAATGGAAATGGAAATGGGGTAGCAGCAGAAGAAACGATTCCTACTCCCGCCTTCACGGAGGGCTTGACGCTTGCCGGCTCATGGGTCCTTGGAGAATATGGTCATAAACTACTGGAACCTGGTCCTTCTAAGGTTGCGAGCTACGAAATTGTGGGCACTCTTGAGAGCATCCTCGAGAGCCCCTACAACTCGCAAATCATGAATGAATACGCCATCAACGCTCTTATGAAGCTTTCCACCCGCCTTCCTGCCACAGACGGCCAACACAACAACCTTGCCACCATCAACCGAATCCTTCGATCCCACACCGCGTCTCTAGATGTCGAGATCCAACAGCGGTCCGCCGAGTACTCAAACATGTTTTCTCAACCTGAAGAGGTCCGCATAGGAGTTTTTGAGAATATGCCGCCGCCTGAGATCCGTGAAGAAAATAGAGTTTTGGGTGAGGCACCACAACCGAAACCGAGACGCGGCGCAAAGAAGGATCAGGAAAGTGCGCTGCTAGATCTCTTGGGCGAAGCACCTACGAATCCAAGCTCTAGCGGCGGTGGCGGGAATCTCGACTTGCTCAACGACATTCTGGGAGGCATGGATTCGCCAGCGCCACCTAGCAATAGTACCTCGCCTCCTCCCGGACAACAAAGGTCTGCTGTGGCCGATATCCTCGACCTTTTTGGCTCCGGTGGAGCTAGCGCTAGTCCACCACCACCACCTGTAGCGTCTGGCATGGGTGGATTACTCGACGTCATGGGAGGCCCCGTCTCACCGCCGGTGCAAACGACTCCACCGTCTTTCATGGTGTACTCGAAAAACAACCTTGAGATAGGACTCCAGTTGCAGAGAATGCAGGACGGAACTGTGTATATCAAAGCTAGGCTAGGGAACTCATCCTTCACAGAGACGTTAGACGAGATACAACTGCAGGCGGCGGCACCGCGGGGACAGAAGCTGGAGCTGAAAGAGATCAGTAGTACTACTATCCCACCGGCTGGGGATGCGCAATTGCAAATGAGGCTGTTGGAGAGTAAAGGGGTGAGTTTACTTCCTCGTAAAATGAGTAGGGGAGCTATGCTAACGAGTACTACTTAGGCACCGCTGAGGTTGAGGTTTAAGATCTCGTTTAAGGGAGTCACTGTGGGTGTGGTGAGGGATCAGTTTGATTGGGCGGAAAAAAAGTAGCGGGAGAAGATGGATGATGATGGTGGTGATACTAATTGGTCTTTTTTGCGTGGTGTTGTTTCTTAGCTCTTTACTGTATTTCGGCTTTGCTTAGATGATAAAAGAATTAAGCCCAAGGCTTTTTGTGAGTGGTTACAGTTTTCAATAACTAAACTTAGTGAATGAAAGGTCTCGTTTGAGTGCTGTACTAAGTATGTTAAATACTTAGTTACATAAGTAGGTTTCTTTTCGGGGGCCACCACTATCACTCAAGCACGTACTAATGATCACTGCTTGACAACACCGTTGTTCTCTGAGTTCGTTTAGTCCAAAGGATCTCCCTCTCCCTGTTCATTCAGTCCAACAATAAACATTCAACACAATATACACAGGGTAGATAGGACATACTGCCTGGGGTGGCAACGATATTGACTGAGGACGAGGATATATTGCTAGCGGTGGCAAGACATCAAGCCATCGACCGACGAGTTCTCCACGTCAACCATCGGAGCCCACCGAGTCAGTCTTGACGCATTCCGCGGCAGTTGAAATAACATCACAAAGAACTCATAATTATCACACCCACTCAAAAACACAAACTCCTTCTCCACCGAGCAACAACACAACCATCTCCTCATTTGCCTCCTTGCCAACCTCTCCAGTCATATTCGCACCTTCTACATTGGCAAAGAACAGACAACCCCACCGCCCTCACCTCCCTGCTTTATAGAGTCTCGCCGAGCTTGTACTTCAAGCCCTAGGAACCGCGTCGTCACCGCCATCCAGACTAGTTAGCTGCCGCCTCAATACGTCACCAACCACTGATGTGAACTGCTTCCATCCCGTTCCCAAGTGGGGGAGGTGGGGGAGGTGGAGCAGATCGAACGTGGCGATGAGCCTTCTCAGGGCTGCCATTAAACTTCGCAAGGTCGATGCAGTCGCCATCCGCGATACCGTAATTTAACAGGGTTCTGTCGTCCTCAAGGAGCCTCCCTTTAAATCTCCACTTGAATGAGTCTGTGTTGCAACCTTTTTGCTGCGCGTAGTATTCTTTGACACTTTGTACTAGATCGATAGGTGAAACTCTGAGAGTGGCGACCTCTCTCGTCGAGGAATTATTCAAGTGAATATCAAATTTCTGGGATGTAGGCACTGCCGACCATCTGTCCGACGCCGGACTATACGACGCCGGATCTTCCGCGTGGGTTCGGAGCGCCGTCAAATAATATGTCGAAAGTGTTTCATCATCTCCCCAGAAGACTCCGAACTCGGCGCCTGGAAACAGGTATCGAGACCAGAAACGCTCCAACACAACCGCCATCGAATAAGATGACCATTGTCGTGCCTTCCAACTCCGGCGGGGAGCGCAGCTCTTCACTAAGAATCTTAATAAAGGTTTTCCAGTTCCGGATTTCGACAATGGGAGAGAGATCGGGGGGTGCCTGGGGACACCGGGATCGAAACAGCCCGCAGCCACCCGGACGAACTGGTGAAGTTAGCACGGATATGTCGTACGCTGATATATGGGGGATATATCGTACTCCTGGTGTCGGGGCTGATTGCGTGGGTGTAATCCTAGGCATGGTATCTGGCGGTGGTCTTTGAGGATGAAGGTGCGGGGTACGGACGGTGATCTGTACTGTACTAGTACTGCATTGTTGTAGCTCAGCTCGTGTTACATACAAGGTATCAATACAACGGAGATGGCGGTTCAATTTTTCAATACAAGAACAACAGCAGCCAGCCACCAGTATCGATGGATGAATAATAAATGCTTGAGTATCTAAGGTTTCTAGTGGTCTTTGGCCATGTTTAATGTTTCGGGCACTGGTCAAGCGTCTGCTGTGGATTCTATTGGTTATGCTTCAGTTGCCTAGCCGCTTCCCACCTACAACCATGTTCCCCGCCCCTTTGGACTGAGGACCCGCAAGGTCGATGCCAATGTAGACCGGCTTTCTCTTGATTGAACCTCCCGTATAGTGTGTATTATCTCTTCCCTCCTCCGGTCGTTTCTCTGAGCCCTCAACTGTCCTAACCGGTTTCCATTCACGCTTTGTGCTTGACGAAAAACCCCACAGTCGGTCATTTATACAAGAGGAAGAAGGCAACCAAAGGATTTACTTGCAGGTTCACTTGAGTTTTACAGATATTTGAATCAAGCAAATATGGAGGTTGCGGGACTTGGGTTCGCAATTGCAGGCCTCGTTGGCTTGTTTACGAGAGCCTGCAAGTTTTCGACATAATCATCCGCCAAGTCGTGCGGTGAACGATACGAGATTATCATGTCCCAAGTTGACGTGGAACGCACAAGACTCTTCGTGTGGGACAGAGAGATAGAGACTGGCTTGGGTGCACAAGAAAATGATAATGATTATGTCGGCACTGAGAGGCGAGGGGTTTATGAACGACTCCGTGACCCTGGAATACAGCGAGACGTCAAAATGATGCTTCAATGACTCATTCATACGTCCGAAAACTACGAAGCTCTGAAGAAGCGGTATGGTCTTCGACCTTCGGAAAATAAAGAATGACTAAGTGTAACCACCTAACCGTAACAAAGCTTTGCCCTCGTCATCGTGGGTGGGGCACCGTACCATTCGATTGAAGTAACTTAGCCCCAAGGAGACCCCAGGAGATGGCTTCGGTTTGCAGAAATACTGGTGGTCACTGTTTGATCAATCTAAATCCCATTCACTTTTGAAGGACCTTGGATGGTTCAACAACACGCTCTACGATTTTGTTCCTATTTAATGAATGCTGCAATGCGCGAATTTAAAAATCACCATGTTAACCCTGAGCTCGACTCTTGATAGTTTCACAGTACTATCGCATCAGGTGCATTTGTCCGAGGTCTATAGCATTGATGTAGCCAATATAACGAAGAGACCCTGTCCTTTACTAGAGAACGTCGAGACACACAATTCCCATGAGCTTCCACCTACCAGCAACCGCAGTTACGGGTGTTGAGCCACTTCAGGAAGTTCATCGAGTCAGGGAAGGAAGCGCCGGAGGGGAATCACCTATTTCGGCAGAAGAGGTCGGGCGGCGCTCACTTTCCAGCTAGAGTCGTACAGCAGATATGTCCCCCAATGGAGACGGATCTCTATTCAGACATCTGTTCGCGGAGCTTGTGGAACTCGCCCGCGAAGAGGGGCCGGGCACAGATAGTATGCAGAACATTCTTTCGTTGCACCCGGACATTGCAAATATGAAACTCTGACTAAACCAGTACTATCAACGTTTAGGCAACAGCTCATCGGCCGGCTTCACGAAAGAATTGGTGGCGCTACACGTAAAAAAATAATCGAGGCCATACCCCAGGTGAATGGGCTGCTGTAACATATCGTGGCTGAGTACCTAAAAAAAACCCTGAGGAAATGATTGACTGCTGGCTAAACTTATCCATGAGGAGGCGGAATCTGTGCATATTGTTGCGCAGACGGAAGAGAGAGCTTTACAGGCTGCCGAGAGGCAAGAAGCAAGAGATCTTAGATTGGAGATTTCCCAACGCCTTGCCCGGCTAGAGAAAGGAAAAAGTGGCAACAAGAACTGTCATCACTTGAACAGTGGGGTGATATGGAAACGTAGCACTGACTATATGTTTGTTATGAACTTGGGGGAGATTTGTGGCATTTCATACATCATAGTACTCGCTCATGTATTCATGGCTGTAGTAATCGCTACTAAGTTACATACAAATTACACTTCAGACCTTCTGTGCGTATAGTGATCAAGTGAAAATATGGCTCTCTTTATCACATCAAATCGCAATATCACAGTGCTAATTAGGGAGTGTGAAATGTAGGTAGCCTTTGAAAATTCCCTTTTTGGAGCGCGTACCGTCGAGGCAACTATATTAGTTCCGCGCTCCATGACTGCGGTGGGGCCAAAAGCGTCCCAAAGAAACAGCTATAGATTAAAGTAGAGAATAGATGCACGTTTGGAAGAGAAGTGAGCTTCACAGCCGCCTATTTCTAATGTATTTGAAGTTTGCCCGTCTGGTGCAAGACAGATCCCAAATAAGAAACTTTCCCAAAGTGGTTAAACTACCCGCAGAGCCTCCAACCTTATCCATACAACCTGGATCCACCATAGAGCATTCTCGAAATATTGCTACTACAATCGCACTTAGTGCTCGAGGAAAAACTTGTGAGCAAACTTACCTCAAGTAGGACTACAATCGCGTTCTGTCTTATGATGTATTGGAAATTACCCGGTTTCCGGATGTGGCTTAGATCATAGCAAATCACGGAAAGAATGGGACCTAGACGCTACAGATACGCAATGTGGTTAATCCAGTATTAGAGACTTTGCTTTAAAGTCAAATTTAGTGAACTTGGCAATGTTGATCGCTCACCATCCAGTAATCGCTTTGGCTTTAGACTGAAGTAAAAGGTAGGAAAATGGCTTTGGCACATTTCTCCTTCATCTTAGGCGCAATTTTTGTCACAACACAAAAACAGTTTTTATTAGCAGATACCTCAGTTTAATCCTATATATTGTGTAAAAATTTGGGAGTGCTAGTGAGCGAAAATAACCGCTGTGATGAAGTGGGTTTTCTCTTCTGTTGCAGCTGATCAGCGTTTCAGTTGCTCTGTTCAGGGCACAAATTCACCGACACACGAAGGGCCCCCCTGCTAGAACGATGCCACAACTCAAAAACCTTACAGTGCAAAGTCTCTATTATCCACAACTCACCATAAAAATTTGGTGACTTTGGCCTGTCAACTTTTGTTGACCATCCTAATGAAAATCGTTCTGCTCTGTCGCGACACCATCCACCTAGCACGTAAGCAGTTACAGTTTTAGTCAATCGGGCGCGACTGTCGAGCCGCAGTGTGGTTGAGCTTCTTTGTTTGTTTGTTTGTAATCATTTTGCATTCACCCCGAATGGTTGAGCTTCTGAGCGGCAGAGACTTTGAATTCCAGAAATGCTGGTTCGGGTGCTTACACAGTTTTCGAAATTTCACCCACTGCAAGTTTGGTTCTAGACTCCTACCGCGTGATCTCTTACATAAACTAGTATCACTGGACCTGGATTCTCTTTTTCGGGTTACTAGAAAAATCGCTGAATACTGCAGTCTAGCACCTAAAAGATGAATCGAGATATGCGCTAATCTTTCCTTCCACAGTATAAATACTACTTATGATGAGTTAGACAAATATTAGTGGCTCTATCGAGGATACCCTATTAACTCCGCTGTTAGAGGCTGCTTGAGAAAAAAAGAAATCTTGCTAGTGAGGAGGGTCGAAACGTTAACTACAATTGTGATGTCCCAAGTTTCTCGATTCATCTTTCAGGGCTGTGGTTATTGCTACCGGAACTTATTGTTCTTAACATACGGGAACGATTGGCGCGCGCGTGTCTATCTATGTTATGGGGGTATACTACCGATGTATGTGCTCAACCCAGGGATTTCTCCGCGAGTATAACATGTTAATACCGCATCATCCATCAATCTGTTGTGTAACCGGCGGGCCGGGGTCGTGGCTGCAGGAGACCGGAAAGTTTCCTTGGGTCTGACCGCTTCAAAACATGCCGAAGCACAGAAGAAGCAAGCACGGTGTTAATATTGTGACTGCTATAGAAGGATCGTACGACCTGTGATAGAGATGGTATTACCGGTATCTGCTGCCAGCGCATTATTACCTTTCGATTCTTTTGATTTGGATCTGTGTGTTGACGGGTTGGCTTCTAACTCCTGGCCGCATCTAATAGAAAAGTTCTTGTCTTACCACCAAGAAATAGTCAGGCAGACACCGTTGCGCGTTTTGTTTGTCTGTGTGTGCGCCCGGTTTGGTCGCTTTGGGTTTGGGCAATTCCCAGCCTTGCAATATCATAGGTTAGTTCAGCGCCAGGCTGAGTAGTCTCACACCCTTAATTAGCCACCCGATGGGTATGCATCCTGATAGGAAGTGCAAAAAGTCAAAGCAAACTGAGAGTGAACCATGAAGGAGATACTAGTGTATCATATCCAACGTGTCTTGCCACGATTGGTCACCAGCCATACCTGATAAGTGCTACTATTGGGTTGCTTGCTGCAATACTGCATGCTCAATGCGGGGTCGAAATCCTCGAGTTCAATGTTTGGTTTCTTTTATCTCCCCACAGCATAGCATCCTGGATCTCTCAGGAGCTCTTCAAACCTCAAATCCATCGTTCTGCCAGGAGCTCTTTGAACTTCACGCCCATCATTCTTCCAGGTCAACGATAACTCAGCTTTGACACAGTATTTTCACGATGGCTCATGCCAAAGGTCATATTTGTCATCTCCCCCCAGGCTGTGGTTTTCTATGAAGAGCTAATCTAGACAGGTTCCACAGATGATATCGAACGATACAATTTGCCTTACATTATCAATCATGTTTTCCTGCCACCAAAACTACCCCAGCAGTCTGACAACGATGTTCAGGATGGAAATATCTCCCTTCTGAAGACAGTTCTACAAGCTGCTCAAAGCTACCGTGATGAATTAGTGTTTTCTACGAGCGCCACAGACGATACGCAATGGAAATCAGTAATTCAGATGCTCACTACCATGTATGAACTGGAAAACACCAGTTCGCCTTCGAGTGCGTTTAGAAAGGCTGTTTTGCACATGAGAGCCGGGGGTATGTATGATTTGCGAACTACATAGTCACGCGAAAAGTATTGATCCCTCAAACAGACGTGATCGCGATGCACATCGGTGCACAGAATGCTGGTCTTATTCTGCGACAATGCGAGGACCAGTTAGTTTTCGAATCATTCGAAGCATCACCGAAAGCCGCCGATGTCATCGCTACCAAGGGCAAACTCCTTTGTTCGTATCCAGGCCCAGCAATTGCAGTGGCACTGGATCGAGCGAAGGATGGGTCTTTCGTTACCGAATTGGCCTTGTTTCTCGACAAAATGAAGCGGGAGGTGTTGTCAGAGGCCAACGAGAAAGGAAACAAGGCAGGATCAGCGGTGTCCGAGGAGAGGGAAACATCACACCCGAAGTTCATCACCGGAATGCTCACTGGCATCTTAAGAGCTATCGGAAAGCCTGCTATCATCAAACGTATTCAAAAACGCATCGCAGACGATGTTCTCTGGGACAATGCCAACATTCCTTGGCGTCGATCTCCACTCTGGCTCGTCGTTAGAGTTGCTCTACAGACTACGTTACGACATCCTAACGGGAGCGACAAGGATTATAAGTCCTTCATGGTGTTCTTCGTTGCAAAGATCTTGGATATGGCTATAAAACGGGATTCTCCAAGTGATATCTTGTTTGTCATGAATGCTAAATTAAGCCGCCGGGTTTTGAAGGCCGATGCCAAACTTCCAGGATTTGTGGTCGGCGAAGCACGGAATATAGGCCATTCAGCATATCGAACTTTGAATGTAAGATGGTCTCGGGAGCAAAGTTATCGCTCTAGACCTCTTCAGTGGAAACCTCAAAGGCTTGATTTTAAACAGGATGTCTGCCTTACCATGCAAAACAGCAAGAACCACTTGCTGCGGATCAGGCAGCTTGGGTGTGAAAAGCCGGAACGGAAGCAGTTTTCACCGGAGGAGATGGGACGAATTGACATGACGCCAATCAAAATGCCTCAGCTCAATGAAATCAAAAAAACATCTAAGGACATCTCACTGGCGGACTTTGAGTATTGGGTTGATGCGAATCTAGATACTTGGTTAATGGTATATATCGATCGTTGGGAGACTTGCAGCATCCTTGGAAACAGGATAGATGATTATCTTTCTATAGCGAAAGGCCACTACGATCACAACCCAGAAAGGACCTCTATCATGATCCTGACAACATTGGAATTGTGGATTGCCCTGGACAAAACAGCAACAAAGGGCTGTCATTTATTGAACGATTATTTTCCGATGTTCAACGCTAATTCTCTAAGACCACTTCTCCTCCCCCAAGCCCGACATGTTACTCGACTACAAAGGGTCGAAAAGTACTTCGAAAACCGGCGAAACAATACAACCCCTTCTGGGGCCCCGATCTTCTCCGATGCTGTGACCGGCGGTACCTTTGCCGTACGGTACTTTGATCAGTCGGAATTGCATCAGACCCTTCGCATTCGAATTCTGCAGCAAGCTGAAAAAGATAGATACGAAAAAGGTGTTGAATATATCCGAAAAGTGGTGGAATATGAGGCCATGCTCGAAAAGGCCCGAGAAATGCAGTGCGATTATTTTACCCATTGGGAAGAAGGATGGACAAGGCACGATTTAAAATGCAGAAAATGTCGACTTATCAAACAAGCCGGCGGAATGAGAATAGAGGTTCACGAATGGCCACTTCCTGAAGACGATCTTCAGAGCAAGACGGTAGTCTTTGAGCTTCGTTGTCCGATGGAGTTTTCCGTGTGGAGAGATGTGACGTACAAGGTTCTCCGTGACGTCGGCCAGGATTCTGAATCGTCACAATCGAAGTCGCAACGGCTCCAACAACTTGATAGCTATCCGGGATTGCAAAAGTGCTTTCGGAGCCCTCTTGATGGCAGAGCTCAAAAGCTGCATTGGTCATCCTCCTCTAAAGCTTTTGCAAACACTCACTTCCGTCAGATCAGATTCACCGCGAGCAGAGAGGAAATTTTTGTGAACCATGCGCTACGTTATAGGCTCTTTGATACGGAGAGGGAACAGTGGGCAGACGGCCGAGTTGGTAGTGATATACTGCCTGTATGTACCTTCAGACTTCCGGAAGGACCTTATAAGAAATTGCAGTATAGCATCAGGTCAACGACAATCCCTCCAAACCAGGTGATAGCCAAACAGTCGGAATGCCCGGGGGAGCTGTCAACCCATGAATACCTTGCATTCGGGCTACTAAGGGCAGGCAGCCGACTCCAGTGGCGGAACATCGTTAGGGAACTTAGAAGTCGCACATTGACCTTCAGTCACGAAGCGGTAGGTATGTTGATCATGCAGTGCGCATGGCAAGTGGGCGCCCCTGGACGTCTGGAGACCTGCAGAATGTACCACGAGGACCTGCAAGATTTCAGTTTTGGGGAGGTTCTTGTCTCAGAGCTAAGTAACATGCTAGAGAATATAGCTATGAATTGGCAAGAGGCTATCACTGTACACAGTCTCATCATCTTGGCGACTCAGCTTCTTTCATTCACAAGATACCAAAACATTGCCCAAAGTGTGGTCGAGTTTTTACGAAAGACACGATGGGTGAGCTTGGGCTGGGCTCGCGAGCTATCTCATCAGTTGCCAAACTGCGGGTCGGACGAAATGAGAGAATCCCAACTCCGAGTGGTGCAGCTTGCCGCAATCTGCCGAGCAACTTATAACGTTGAGCATAATCACCTGGAAAAGCTACTTCACTCGGACGAGGATATTGCGATTCTGGTCGAGTGCGCCACTATGATTCATCAGAATTCTCCCGCTATCGCAGGCAATTTGGGCTTGTCTCGTGCGACACGCGCTCTTCTCGACCGGGACAGGCGACTATCCCATGCTATCGAAAGTCATCTTCGCTCCTTGATTCTGAAAAGTCAAAAGGGAATTGATCTTACGGGTATCTGGAGCGGGTATCGTACCGGATCTTCATGGAAGAGCTTGCCTAAGCCCAATGACAGATGGATGGTTACCCGCACAGCTCCAGGAGAGCAAAATCTTGTCCAAGAAGTACATTACAACCTACTCAGTGGCAAACTGCTTGTCGAAGGATTACCACTTGGCAGAATGCAGTCAGACTACACGTCTCATTCAACATATCTAGAACTCTTCGGCGAAGTAAGCACAATGCCCATTTAAACCATTGCTTAGTGCTTATCGTACAAAACTGACTGGCTTCTGTTAACAGAAAGTTCTTGATGTTTTTCCATCCGCTATGAAGGGGATGGCTTTCCAGACTAAGCATACAATATCAGGTTACGAGGTATAATTTCCTGAGCAATTTCTCGAAGTAAAATTCTAACCATTTATGAACTGGTATGAAGGCCAATTTTGCTATGCATGGAAAAGAGCTTGTGGTCCGGACTCGGAGGCAAACCGACTCTGTTATCCATCAGTTGATTCCCCGAGACAAGCTAAAAGGCGATTTTCCGACGCGAATTGTTGAGGGTCATCTCTATTGGCTTGAGGTGTCCACTGGCAAAATCGAGCTACGCGAAAAGGAGAACCCATGGAGTGCCAAAAAGCCGCACGACTGGTATATCTCTAACTCTTATGAAGATGGCCCGGAGACCTTCCTTTATCTCGGAATGGACGAAAGGCTTATCGACGTCCGGAGTTCAACTTCAGAAATGATAACTAGGGTCCTTCAGCCCCTAGAATACAGCCATTATATTGACATACGTTACTCAAAGTCAGGCCATGTCACAGCGCACCTTCCTCGACTTAAACTGGACTTCTTTATCGAGAAGGGCAAATTACATTGCAGGCAGTTCTCAGGAATGGTTGTTGATGAGGACCAGCATATTGGCACACTAGTCGGGCTTGACAATCGGTTGGTCACTCGTCAAGGGGCGTTGCGTAGCGTCATCATCCCACACGGCAAGATCAGCGTCCAGAGATGTCAGACCCATGTCAATGTTGATATCGATACTAGGAAGCTACAAAGAGTCAAGTATCATACTTACACGATCGACCCCATACTCGGCCGGCTGGTTGGGAATGGTAGCTTACTCAGCCACCTTTATAAATGCTATCTTCATGCGGTAACTTCTTATTGCATACCAGACGGTCTCACCGGTCGGACAGGTACAGAAGAAGCTATTTTTGGACTTAGAGCTGCGGCAACATGGTCATTTCAAACATTAGACACTCGTGGTGCAGAGGCGGAGTTATTCAAACTCATTGCAGACCTCACTCCAAAGCGTGTCTATTACCCGCAGCACATGAAATTCATGCAGCAGGTGAAGTGGAACGACGACCTTTCCCCAATTGCACAGCATGATGAATTTCATACAATTGTGGACGCTGTCTCCACCCATGCCAGTCGATTTCACATTTTTCACGAAGACGTCCCAGAATCTTCAGCGAGATACTATCAGACGACAAGTGGGCCCGAGTTACTAGAAAGGGCAGCTATTCGAAACGCAAGTTATAGAACAGAAGAGTTTGGCGGTTCACTGGCGACATCTGCTGAAGACGTGGTTTACGTGGCACGAGATGCGAAAAACAAATCTACAGGAGAATCGCAAGTTTGTCACATTGCTGGAATAGTTGAGACACGGCCGGTGAAGCTGTTTGTTTGCTCGAGTCTTCAAGAGATCTTCGAAGGTTGGAGATTTCTCAAGGGCGGGGCGAGTGAAAAACAATTGGCGGTTGGGTACGATGCCCGATGGTTGAAAGAAAATGTTAGCGAAATTTGGTGCTCTCTGTATCAAGCTTTAACTCGCAACCCGCCACAGTACAACAAATATCAATTGATGTTCTTACTCAGTACATTTGCATATAATGGAACATTTAACACGGAAGCTATCGGGACGCTACTAGCAATCGCAGCCATACCGCAATTCCGAGACATCAAATTACCAAACTACATAGAATACAACCTTGACGAAGGGTCTGCACCCGAAAAGGATGGTCTAATCCGCGCTGTGAAGGAATGTACTGCCGATCTTGATGAACTCATGGACTTAGCAGACCGGAAGGCCGCGTTTCTCGAGGACATTGATATGTCTATATGTGTTCGAATACAGCTATCCCCAAGTCGCAAGAAGGAGTTGGACTATCAATCACGGGTATTTGTCTCGGAATTGATGTTGCAATGGCCTTGCGATACACCATCTCTCCCGAAGGGAGATTATCCCCGTCTAGATGTTCAGGCTGCTATGGTGAGGGTCACACCATTCTTCAAAAATTGGTACCGGAATATGCTTTTTGAAAAATTTGTGGAAGAAGTCCAACATATTCTGGACTTTGCCAATTCCAAAGAGCCCGGAGAACTTCATCCTTATACCTTTAAGACCGGAGGAAAGCCGAAATCCTCTTCCCCCAAATGCAGCTCAATTCGCCTGAAGGATCTTTTCGGCCGAACAGCGCCAAAATTGCCTGAAACTCCGCAGATTATTGGACGGAATGCAACTGGTGGGGAATCTCTACCAGCCACGGCACTACAAACGAGTGGAGCAGATCTGCAATGTCTGCTACATAGCTTCAGATCTAAGCGCAAGAAGGGATTTCACAAGACATACGCGGATGATTTAGAGAAGAGTTTGAACGCACTTCGAAGTGAGCAAGAACCGGCGGGCGACCGTACGGAGTTTGGAGGAAATGATGAGTTGGAGTCCTTCAAGACTGAGTGTACTAGTTATCTCAATGGGGTCTTCAGAGCCATTGAGAAAGGTCTCATGCCGAAGGAAAAAACGGGTGATATTCTGTGCCATAAAGCCGGTCTATGGCCCCGAATTTCCCCAACATTGCTCCTTCAACAGCTGGCGGCGGCCGGGAACCCACATATCGACCTACCCACCGAGTGGAAAACCGTTCTTGTCACTTATGGTAAAGCAATCACCATGTTGCAACGAGCAGATCGCCTCCTCCAGAATTTCCACTCTCCCGACTTCGTCAAAGAATTAGAGAACGTGGGACATCAGAATTGGGATCCAATGGAAAGGCCGGACTGGTTGCTGATGGAAATTGAGAGCAATATCTTGGTGCGCCCTGTCCAGGCAGATATTGCTTCCCAAATGATAGCACCGCCTTCCAACAAGAACGCCATTGTACAACTCCTTATGGGGGAGGGCAAAACTTCGGTTGTCACGCCCATCGTTGCGGCAGCACTAGCAGATTGCCAGAGGCTTGTGAGAGTAGTTGTCCTAAAACCTCTCTCCGCGCAAATGTACCAAACATTGGTTCAAAAGTTAGGCGGTTTGCTCAATCGACGTATCTTTTTCATGCCATTCTCGAGGTCAGTCAAAATGGGACTGGATCAGGCAAATGTGGTTCGCACATTGTACGAGGACTGTATGCGAATGGGCGGCATAATATTGGCTCAGCCGGAACACATACAGTCTTTCAAGCTCCTTGGTTTGGAGTGGTTGTTCAACGCGAAGAATAAAAAAGGGAAAAAGAAGGTCTCAACCATCAACAAAATGTATGACGAAGTTGCCGAAATCCTAGTCGACACCCAACGTTGGCTAGAGAGTACGTCACGGGACATCCTTGACGAGAGCGACGAAATCTTGAACGTCCGGCACGAGCTGATCTATTCAATCGGAAGTCCTGCGCTTATTCAAAACGCTCCTGACCGTTGGGTGATTATACAAGAGATATTCGATCTGATCCAGCATCATTTCCGTGAGAGCACATTCAAAACGGAGGATTATGAAGTAGGGGCCACTGAGAATCTAGCGCAATTCCCTTCGATACGCATTCTTCAGACGCGAGCAGGCAAAGATTTAGTGATAGATATTGCATCAAAAATTGTTACAGGTGAGCTTTCGAGCTTTACTACTTGTTCTCATCCTACCCCCATCTCTGCAGTCGTCGATGAAACTATAACTGACTATGCATACCGTAATTGCCAGATGGGCTTCCAGCGATTAATTTCCGCTTCCTGTCCCCACAAATGCGCCGCCTAGCGAAGGAATTCATCACCAACCCCGATATGGTTAGAGTTAGTGGTCAGCAACTACTCGATTACTGCAGCCAAGCGGAGAACGACATATCAACCGCAACATTGTACTTACTAAGAGGGCTTTTTGCACACAACATAATATTCTTCATATTGAGAGAAAAAAGATGGAAAGTGGACTATGGACTTGATCTCCGACGTACAATGCTTGCTGTTCCGTATCGAGCCAAGGACTCGCCTGCGGGAAAGGCTGAGTTCAGTCATCCGGATGTTGCAATAACCTTGACGTGCTTGAGCTACTACTATGGAGGGTTAAATGAAGCGCAGCTCGAGACCTGCTTTCGTGGCCTCTATAAATCAGACAGTCCTACAATGCAGTACGAGCGCTGGGTGAAAGGGATTACTGGGCTCGATAGGAGTTTCCAGAGTTTGAGTGGTATTAACCTGGACGATGGAAGGCAATGGAAAGAAATAGTCCGGATTTTCAAGCACAATAAATCAGTCATTGATTTTTACCTTGCCGAAGTTGTGTTCCCTAGAGAAGCAAAGGAATTTAAAGACAAGCTATCGACGTCAGGTTGGGACATAGCTGAAGAAAAGGCTCACCCCACAACAGGCTTTAGCGGCACGAACGATAATCGATATCTTCTTCCACTATCAATTGTACAACATGACCGGGAAGCACAACTAAACACCAATGCCAGAGTCCTTAGTTATCTCTTGCAGCCAGAAAATACGTACGTGGCTATTGAAGAGACTTACCACGAGCCGCTCAATTTCCGAAAATTACTTACAATCTTGACCGAGGAAGAGAAGAAAGTACCGGTTCGAGTGCTGCTGGATGTCGGAGCCCAAGTCTTGGAGTTAAGTAACGACCAGGTTGCAGAGACATGGTTGAGAGACGCTCCCAGCCAAGATGTTGAGGCCGCTGTCTTCTTTGACGATAAGGATGTCCTTATGGTTATAACACGGGACGGAATACGAGAGCCACTCATGATCTCTGCTTTTGCCCAGAAATTAGACAAATGTGTTGTGTACCTTGACGAGACGCACACTCGAGGCACGGACTTAAAGTTACCCGTCGGTACAAGGGCAGCGGTGACGTTAGGGCCTGGGTTGACTAAAGACAGATTGGTACAAGGTTAGTTCGGGTTCAAACCAATTCCATAGCCATGTTTATCCAACTAATAGGGTACAGCGTGTATGAGAATGCGAAAATTGGGACACGGACATTCTGTCTTATTCTGTGCCCCGCTAGAAATCCAACGAAAACTCGGAAAACTGGCTCGAGTAGATCACAGTCGCAAGGATATCGAGGTCAGGGACGTAATATTATGGTGTATAGATCAGACCTGTGTGACATATCGCAAGCTTGTGCCAGTCTGGGCCAAACAGGGAGTCAGCTATCAGAAACGATTTGTCGCATGGACTAAACTCTGGAAATCCAGCGTAAAATTATTCCCGCAAGATGTTCTGGAGAAAGAAGCCAAAACTCTACAGGAGCATTACGGATTTGAACGATCTAATACGAACAAAATTAGTGGGTATCATCCGGCGAAGCAGTACCGGCGAATCCAATTCAAGCAGATTGAGGAAAAGTGTTCCAGCGTTGATGTGGAATCATTCCGCGGGGCCCCGATGCTTGAAGAACAGGAACAAGAACAAGAACAGGAGCGAGAACTTCACCACGAAATCGAACGCGATCAGGACAACCAACGCCCTCCAAGAGCCGGCGCTGTCCAACACTCCCTTTGTGAAGAATTGAAACACTTCGTCCAGAAGGGGATGCTTCCGAAAGAACACCCTTGTTTCATTCCTGCATTTCAAATCCTCAGTACTACCTCAGCAAATGGGTGCGACGTGCCGTGCTGGTCGCCGAAGCTACTTGTTACGTCAGACTTTGCACAAGTAGTCGATGGACAGTACAAGGAAACAGACAACTTCCTCCGGCCTGTTAATTGGGTAGTATCAAGCCTCATTGACCCTACTTTCTTGGTTATCATGAGCCCCTACGAAGTCAATAAGTTACTACCCGAAATCGTCAGATCCAGATCGGTGATCTTACACATGTACTCGCCACGAGTGACCAAAGATACACCCTCCTTCGAGGACCTCACTTTCTGCGCAACACCGTCACCTCCCATGCCATGGTCACCAGGTGTATCCTTGGTGGATCAACTTAACATTTTTGCAGGACAGTTATACTTCCGGGATTACGAGGCGTACGCGAGAGTCTGTGGGTTTTTGGGGCTATGTTTGAACGATACAGACCCAAGGAATGCCGATCTCATTGCTAGCGACGGGTTTGTAGACAAAAGAAATCGTCAGTTGTTGCGCATGCCAGGGTCACCTTTCTCCAGAAGCCCGGTTCTGCCTTTGCGACTATTGCTGGGGATACGGCGCAAGGGCCACAGCTATCTTTCAACGCACATGGGCCAGATACTGCACGGAAGGCCTCTGTTGACCGAGGATTTTCTTTGAGTGCGTTGTTTCATACGGCGTTCCGTAATCATCAATACTCTGCACCATGGGGCGAAATCGATATCATGTTCTTCTCTTATTTCTTCTTTTTCTTTCCATTTGATCTTTAGCATACGCTTTTTCTTTGACAGTTGGAGAACTCTGGTAGAATATTTGTGGGAGCAACACAAGGGATGCCCAGAGGCGGGACCATTAGGGATACTTTGGGGTTAAAAGGTGGGACGTTTTCTGCGTGAGGTGGATAAGATGAAGATTTCGGAGTGACGGTCTATTTATAAGGCTCCTGGATATTTCGTTCGTTGGTATTTTTTATTTTATTTTGAGGGGGATTCCTTTGCAAACTTGTGGATATCAGATCGGAATTCTATCACTTTCCATAATAACTGGATTCTCTCGTGGTGGCGGAATAAATTCAGCCGATTGCGAGCTTGCGAGCACGTGGCTAGACAAACTGGGAACGAGAGAAATAACTGGATTCTACGAATTGGTAGCCTGGTGCTGCTCTCATGCCTAAAGTTTTCGTCGGTCGACTAGCTCAGTCCTAAAACGACTGAGCTTGCGAAGGAGGCAGATGCTTGTTTGCGAGCGCTGCCTGGTGCAACAAAATAACTCGCTTACAGCTTCAAGCTCACTATCACGACTCAGTTCAGACACATCCAAAAAAAAGGTTCGCCATAACTGTGATTAAGAGGGTAGTTAAATGAAAAATAAGTATTAAGGTCTCTCTCTAAAGGGCGGATAGTGGATGGTAGAGGCGGTGGTAGTGGGGTTGTCCCAATGAAGTCAAAAGACGAATGTGCGAGTTCAGGTTAAGGGCAACACCACAAGTACCTATTGTGACCACACCCTCGCACATTCACCTTTTGACTTCATTGGCATCCGCTACCATTACCTCTACCATTTACCATCCACCCTTTCTAGAGAGACCTAAAGACATGCCTATCGTTTATTTAACTACCCTTTTAATCAATACCAATTTTTTTTACAATTTAGGTGAACTTGAAAGTATTAGAGGGCTGGAGGCCATAATTTGATGGTCCAAAGGTAAACATGGAGGTGCCTAGCAAAACATACGAGATATGGCTCCCTGAATGCGTCGCCGTTAATATTACCAGTGCTAACGCTATCTCAAGATTATGAGCTAAATCGTGGGGAACTAGAGATTTCCCCACCTCTTTGGCCGTATGGAGTGTTACTTAAGTTTCTATCTTCATGGTATATACTATAGTAAAAAGGGGGGTTTTATAAACGTGATCTTCCTGTATTAGAACTCTATTAATTTTCCGAGCCTTTTTCGAACGGTATTCACAGTGTAACCGGACGGTTGACAGTTTTAATACAGTTTTTTAACAACCCCCTTTTTTACAACAGTAGGTAATCAATTTCTTTTATCCTATCAGCTCTTACATAATGTAATGGAGCATATGAAACCCCATACGCTAAAGCTAAACTCTGATGAGACCTCAGTTCTTTGCAGCTATCCATTTCTTAACGTGTGTAAAAATTTCGTTTTAACGTATAGGGTACATCGAAGCTGGGATTTTATCCTTTTCCCACAACTAGAGAAGGTATTTGTCCTTCGGCTTTTTAGTGAAGTTTGTTTTGGGTCGCCTGCTCTCGTACCAGCAGACTTTCTCTCCTCGTTAAGTTGCGAAACGAGCTTACTAGTTAGGCGAGGCGAGGGTAGGATGCGCCGCTTAAAATGAAAATACCCATAAAGACCACCTCTCTTATCAACTAACTCCCATATTTCTTGAGCGCCCCTTCCGAGAACAAATATCCATCTTCGGAACTCCACAGCTTGGGGGGTGCCGGAATTTTGAAACCTTGGCACCAAACGGCGTAGTCGGTGGAATAAGACTCGGTGCACGCGAATACGAAGCTGAGGGTATGGTAAGATGTTAGGGCTAAATTGCGTACACCACCCGACAAAAGCAGCAATAACTTCAAGGCACCGCACCGCCATGCACGCTCTTGTCTTGTCTTGCACCAAACATACTCAATGATTGCGGAGAAGTCGAGGTAGAGCAATCATGTGCATACTGCCATCGCTGCTTTAGATAATGCAGAGGCCGACTAGGTTCCAGAACAGAAAAGAAACATATCCTAAAACCCAACGCATTGCTAGAGTCTTGATTGAGTCGATTCCATACTGAGGTTGTCTTGGATATGGGATCTCGACAGCGTCGGTTGTGGTTGGGAGGAATGGATGTAATCGGCTAAGTAGAACAAGTGCAATATTCAGTTAGCTCTAGATTTTTCATTGTTAGATGTGTTCGTAGCGGCGCAATATGGGCGAGTGTCAGGCAGTGCGGCTTGTCGTAAGAGTTGTGGTAGCCGCTTGAAACTTCGGCCTCTGACGGCGTGCTAGAAGGTGCGATACAATAGCTACTTGCAGACTTCGGCCGCTCGCATCGGATAAAGTGATCAGTTGCCTGTAGGTTTTTCATAGCCAGTTGCATCCACAGCCGTTGCAGGGGTGCTGGTGTTCGGGTAATGCGTCGCCAGAATTGTGGTAATACTGTGCAGGTTTATAATACCCACTCGCAGTTAATGCGTGAGCACCGTGTGCAGTGTGCGTGATCCAGTTTCCCCTAGGTTGGGCGAATACCTAGCGAGTTCCAAGATTGAAGAGGAACAGAACTTGAGACGCACCGGGGGCGTTGATCCCGGGGATTCCACCAGAGGTTCCTTTAAGACTGGATCTCAAAAGACTCAGTTTTGTGGTTTGAGGGCATGCTAACGCCATAGATTGGCCTGGGGCAGCGTGGTTCGCTAGAATTTTAGTAGCCGCTTACAGAATTCGGCCTCTTGCAGCGTGTGCGGTGGGTGCGGTGTAGCGTATGCGATGTTTACTGGCTCTTAGTACGAGAGCACCTTATGCAGTGTGCGCGATTTGGTTTGCCCTGGCCTTGTGGGGCGAATGACTAGCCAATTCTACGATTGAAAAGGAAGAGAACCTGAGGCGCATCGGGGTCCTTGTTCGGAGGAATAATCGAAAACTTGCATTATGATGATAGATTTTGATAGTGTTTGCTGCTCAGTGACTCCGTGGGTGGGGTCGGGACAGGGTTGGTTGCTCCCCGGTTTGTGATACCCACTTTGCGGACTTTAGTCTGAAGAATCTTATGGGGCTGTTCAGGAAACGCAGGCTTGCCTCTAGGCTTTCGATAGGTGGTTGTATTCTGGGATTGTGCAAGCCTCCCATACCTATGTAGGTGCGACTAGCCTTCCGGATTTCGGTAGGCGGGCCTACCACATTTGCCGCAATGTGCACGACTCAAATGTTTGCTCGCCTCTATACTATTGGTAGCCGGTTGCGGTTTGGTGGAGCTTGTTGACTGGAAGCGGAGGCCCTCTTCGAGGCTGTTGGTAGCCACTCACGCTCTTGGCTGGTGCAAGAACTGTTGCTAGGCATGTGGATCACCACAAACCCCACGCAGAGACTGTAATTTGTCGGAGACTGGGAATTGGATGGCGGGACACCATATGTATATGAAACCTGTTGCTGCGGCTGGTTTTGGATCCGAGTTGGAGGTACCGCAAGATGCACTTATATAACGTTATAACTAGGACATGGTAATGAAAGAAAGTTGAAAATCCTCTCGACCTCGCGTACAGTACAGAGAGAGAGAGGCACAGGGACAGAGAGCGGCCAAATTGTATATAGAGTACGGCCGGTTGATAGTAAGGATTTAGTATGGCTTCTGGACTCGCTGCCCACTTCCTCACAAGAAGTAGGGCTATTGAAGGTTATCGCAGTAGCTGTGGACGGAGTGATTGCTGAGAGGAGAATGAGAGAGTTGGTAATAAGAGGAGGTTATATACTCGCTTCTAGGAGTCAAACAATACTCTTTTCAACGATCTGCTGTGTTTGCCAGCAGAACGCCAGTTGATCTCCATTTCCGGGATTTGGTCCTGAGCACTGGAATGAAGGCCCCGCTGTCATATCCTAGTCAGAGTGAATACAGAATGAATAAAACAAAAATGAAGGCCCCAAGTACAAAACCACACCAGCCAGTCGCATGACAATATTATCCACACAAAATCTTACCCATTTTCCCTGTGTTTGCAGCAATAGTGGTTGCACTTGGTTTTCTCATTCCTATTAGTTACAAACGATCCAGCTTCCCCAGAGCGTTTGCTGTGAGTGGAAACGCCGAACAGAAACAACTCCTGTCGCTTTCCGTACGCAAATAGGATTGATCCACATACATCTTCGTCGCGTATATCTGCATTGAGGTAGACACAAGGCTCATGGGAAAGTTAACCGATAGGGTATAACCCTAGTGAAGGGTATGTCGCCCAAACATGATTCGCCATATTACGACCACCATATTGCCTCAGGGGTTAGCAGAATTACAGATGGAAGTTTTTGACTCTGTTTTGAAAAGAACCACGTTGCGAACAGTAAGAGCCGTTCGAAGTACAGTTTCAGCTAACGATATTTGGAGCCGCTGTTCAAAAGTTTTATTTCCGCACTAATCATACCTCTCACCTGAGCAATAAGCTCAAGACCGCTGCCGTGGCTGCCTCGTTGTTGCCCAGATCAACACATCCGTCATTCGCACCTAGCTCGCTAGCCGTATTCGTTGCACCCCGATATCTTCGATATTTCCGTAGAAAGGTGAATGGCAGTGCACTCTCTCACTGCATCAAAACGACCTGTCTAACATCGGTGACGTTGTTGTAACCCAAAATATTGGTCATGATACGAGCGTATATTCAGCATCGGGAGTCTACATTACAAACAGTCAGAACCGCCTATCCACCCGGACAAGCCAAACCCAGTTACTTCTCCCGCCTAGAAATCATCTTTATTATTAAAGCGTACATTGCTCCTTCCCGCCCGCCGTATACTTCCCCTGACAGCTATACTACTTCTAATAGTACTAGCCCTTCCCACCGTACTCCTCCCAATGACCGTGCTTTATGTATCGTCATCCTCCTCCTCCATCCCTTCCTCCTCCTCAGCACAGCAATTCTCCTTCCTCGTGGCTCCCAACTGTCGCACCCATCCATGAATGAGCCCGCAAACCTTCTCAGCTCCGTAATTTCTAGCAAGCCCAACCCGTTCATCTTCAAATACGAGTTCTCGAGCTGCTTGAGATCTCCACATGCCTTCGTCGGTCGCACTTTCCATAGTCGCCGAAAGAGTACCCTGAGGTCGCGTTCTCCGCCCAGTCCAGCATCCGGGATGTTGTCCGCCGCAGCATCGAGAAGTATTTTGGCAGTCTCAAGCCAGCGCCACGGCAATGCCAGCGGGAATGCGTCTGAGTTATCGGTTTCCTACATCTAGATCGTCTCGATGTTGTTCCAGTTAAGGCTAGTGGGACTGATGATGTTGCAGCGCTATTATTTCTTGAGGATGAGCGTAAGCCATAGTGGGATTGTGGCACGTTGTGGCGGTCGGAAGGAGGGTATGTAGCCCTGCCGGTATTACCAGAGGGTGTTGTGGGGAAAAGGCAGGAAAGCACGGAAATCAGGTTGAGCTCGTCAAGGCGCTGTCGGAGCGCAATTGTGATTGACTCGTTTTCGGCAAGGAAGGAGACTTCGAACGGAGTGAGGGGGCCGACTCCGATATGAAGTTGTGCAGCTGTCGCCATTTCCGGAGTGTTGTAAACTCAAACGTGGGCAAGTCACGCTACATTAAGGTTTGTGACTTTACCCAGTCTTGTATGTGTTCCGACCCATACGCCAAATTTTCCCGTTGGCCAACAGGTCAACCGATTGGCAAAGCGGTCGACCTTTTGGTATACAGGTTAACCTATTGGCCAACGGGAAGATTTGGTGTATGGGTCAACCTAC